>Ga0123519_10000173_pt1 | contig 108420 bp, 94 predicted proteins | sample YelNatPaOPRAMG02_FD_87396 | JGI IMG/M metagenome (GOLD analysis project Ga0123519, IMG submission 87396) | Hot spring microbial communities from Yellowstone National Park - Yellowstone National Park OP-RAMG-02 (version 2) | ecosystem: Environmental > Aquatic > Thermal springs > Hot (42-90C) ... | reverse complement strand
ATTATATTATTTTGTCAAGTAATTTTTCGAATGCGAATTTGCTCAGGAAAGATGACGAGGGGCTAACCTGCTGGAATCTGTGGCGGATTCACAAAGAAAAAAATCCTTTTACGGAATTTCTGCCTTACAGCACTGAATTGACATCTATATAATTTGATAAACCCCCCTTGGTTAAAAAACCTCCTTAAAAATTGTTAATCAAGATTTACCTATCTCAGAAAATAGGAGTGGTGGATTTGATATTGAAAATTCTTTTAAAAAATAGAATATTAAATTGTCATAATCAGTTTATAGGGCTATAATGAAAAATGATTCGGAAAATATTGAGTCGTGATTTTGTTCTTTGCTTTTTCACCCAATTTATCTTTACCCTTGCTACCTTTAGCCTCATTCCGACTCTTCCAATCTATCTTTTGAGAAAAGGTGCCTCAGAGGCTGAAATAGGATTTCTCATAGGGAGCTATGCAATTGCTTCTTTAGTCGTTAGACCCTTAGTGGGAAAACAGCTTTTAAAAAGGCCTGAGAAATACTTTATGATGCTTGGAACTTTAATCTTTGCCTTGGCCTCTTTGGCATATCTTTTAGCTTCCCCCTTCTGGCCATTCTTGCTCGTAAGGATTCTCCATGGAATTGGATATGCTTTATTCACCACAGCCTCTTTTACTTTAATCGCCAATATTAGTCCTGATGGTCATAAAGGACAGAGTCTTGGCTATTTTATTCTCGCCTTCACAATCTCTACAGCAGTTGCCCCTCCTCTTGGAATGTTTATAATCAATCAGTTTGGGTTTACCCATCTATTTTTAACCTGTTTAGCATTATCATTAAGTTCGTTGCTGATTACAAATAAATTAACAAAAAGGCCGGTGATTCCCTTCCAAGATTCTTCGGATAAGGATTTGTTCTTTCTGAGTCGAAAAGCCCTTAGACCCTCCATTTTGGGTTTCTTCCCTTTTTTTATTTGGGGAGCCCTAACCACTTTCTTTCCCATTTATGCAGTAAGTCATGGGGTAAGCAATCCTGGTTTTTTCTTCACTACGGTTGCCATTATTCTTATTTTTAGTCGAGTTTTTGGTGGAAGGATATTGGACCTCTACAGTAGAGAGAAAATCATTATGCCATCCATCTTTCCCTATATTATTTCAATGATTATCCTTGCTTTCTCAAAAACGTTCTCCATGTTTATGGTTGTTGCCATTGTCTATGGGATTGGTCCTGCTTTTCTAATTCCTGCCTTAATGGCTTATGCTGTTGAACGTGGAGGAGCGCCAGGGCCAACCATGGGAACATTCAATGCAATGAATGATTTGGGGATAAGCCTTGGGCCTTTAATTATGGGAATTGTCGTTCAATTCACAAACTATCCAGTAATGTTTATCTGTTTAGCCATAATAGGTTTCATCAATTTAAACTATTTTTATTTCTCAGTAAGAAAAAAATGAATCTTACCGGCGAAGGCTATTTCATTTTCCGGATTCTAACTTCAATCTCGTTTGAATCCTTCATTAATTCCACCAACTTTGATAAATCTGTTTCACCGTAGTGATAGGGATATAGGATCTTAGGTCTTATAATCTTTGCTGCACGGGCCATCATTTCAGGGGTCATTGTGTAAGGAAGATTCATTGGAAGAAAGGCAATATCAATAGCTTTCAATTCATTCATCTCTGGGATATCCTCAGTATCTCCCGCGACATAAACCCTTTTATCTCCAAAAGTAATTATATATCCATTTCCAATGCCTTTTGGATGAAAAGGTTCGCCTGACTCTCTTTTATGAACGATATTGTATGCAGGCACTGCTTCAATCTTTAGATTGTAAATGTCCTTTGAGTCGCCATTATTCATAACGATTCCTTGTTCAATCTGCGATGCACAGATTTTTGGAATGATAAAAATGGTCTTTTCAGCTCGAATATGGCTTATAGCTTTTAGGTCAAGATGATCACGATGTTCATGGGTGATAAAAATTATATCAGCCTTTGGTAGCTTACTATAGTCAGCAACTTCACTATATGGGTCAATATGAATGGTTTTTCCACCAAAACTAAACATTAATGTTCCATGACCAATAAATGTTATTATGAGTTCACCATTTGAAGTTTCAATTCTATCCTTTTCAAAATCCATTAGATATCCTCCTCGTATAATATTCAGTCTTCCATATTAATATCACGGCTGAAAGGTTTGGCTAAGATCTCAAGAACTCGAAAGTCGAAAAAATTATTACAATGTGAAGGCCAGACAACAATGGCACAATCCGCTCCGCGGCCTTTTTTAGTCGAAGTCCCTCCAACTGAAATTGTCTTATCTATTGAGATTGCTCCACTATCAGCTGCCATTATTGTGCATTCAATCGCAACTTTCATTCCAACACCAAAAAGGCATCGAAGGGCTTCTGCGAGCACTTCTGTATGAGAAGCCCCTGAAAAATGATTTGTAAAGGAACGTTCTAATCCTGAAAGTATATGACTCTGTTTTATAACCTTACAACCCATGGACTCGAGCTCCCTAAGAATATTACGATCAAAATTCCAAACACCTGGTGAAGAGAAACCTGGATGGGTGCTGACAATAACAAGATTTGTCTCTTTTGCCATTCTTTTTGCAAACTTTAATCCTGTTTCTCCACGAGAGCTTGCAACAACAACATTCTTGATATCCCCCTCTTTCAACCTGTTATAGACAATCTCAATGACATCCTCTGTATTTTCAACTCCAGGATGATTGAAATAAATTATGGATCGACTAACACCTTTCATAAAGACCTCCTAAGTTTTTAAGGATTTTTTTCTCTTAAAGTGAATCGCCATTTACAAAACATATCTTTCGGATGGGGATCAGGAGGGGCAAAAAGACATTCTACAACAATATTTTCATCAATTTCTTTTGCGAATCCCAAGAACTCAGCTCGATGCATCTCCTTACATACAAACTCTCCTAATCCTCTTTTAAGGCGAGCCTCCTGAGTAGCACAGCTTGGAATACTAATCATCACCTCATCATCTTTTTCCTCAATCTGATAACTAATTAAGATCGTCCATGGGAAATATCTTAAGGCCTTTACAAATCCCTTAAGTCCTTTCTCAGTTATGTTAAACCTGCGAATGAGGTCTCGAGCTGCCATTCCTGCTACACGACCCCAGACCTTTTCATTTAGCTTTTCGGCTGTGGATTGGTCGAAGAGTTCATTTACATAGATAAACCAGAATGCATCGATGACGCGGTAATGCCATAATAGAAATTCAATATAACTTATCAATTCTTCCCTTTTCATCTTTTCAAAAATCTTTAAATCCATAGCCTTAAACTTCCCTTAGTTTGATATTTTTAAGTCTCGATATTCTTTCATGGAAAGGAGGATGGGAATAATAATACCAGACAAAAAGTGGATGGGGAGTGAGGTTTTCTAAATTATCACTTGCCAAACGCTTTAGGCTTTCACATATTGGTTTTGATGAACCTACTAACTCCAAAGAAATATCATCAGCCTCACGTTCGAAATATCTCATCATTGCAGATTCTAATGGTTGGAGGAAAAAACCGATTAAACTAATAAAGATACTATATAAAAATAATCCAACATAAAAAATTGGTCCTTTAAAACCAAAAGTCAAGTAAGGGAGATTCCAATTCAAGAATTTTGAGACTCCCCAAAAAAGTATAAAAGAGATAGCCTCAATAAATATAATCTGTTTCAATATGTGCTTTTTTTTCCAATGACCGATTTCATGGGCTACAATAGCTATAATCTCCTCAAGGGGGTGAGATGTCAAGAGTGTATCATATAGAACAATCCTTTTTGTTTTTCCAATTCCTGTAAAGTAGGCATTGGTATGCTTGCTCCTCTTTGCTTCGTCCATCTTATATACTCCTCCTGAACGAAGTCCTACCTTTTCCATTAACTCTTTTATTTGATCACTTATTTCACGATCCTCAATAAGTTCAAATTTATTGAATAAAGGGGCAATGACAATAGGAAATAACCATAAGATCAATAGCTCAATAGCACCTGTTATCATCCATGCGAAGAACCACCAAAGACTTCCTCCTTTCTGGATTAAAAGAAATAGAATGAAGAGGATTAAGCCGCCTATGATGAATGAAATTAAAACACTTTTAATAAGGTCAAAAAGCCATAACCTAAGGCTCATTATATTAAATCCATAACGTGCCTCTATAGAAAAATTTTCATAGAGGCTAAATGGGATTCTAATAAATATAGAAAGGATTCCAAGACTTCCAAAGAAGATTAATCCATTTACGATAGGTCCAAATCCCGTTTTGCCTATAAGCTCTACCCACCAAGGGAGGATCCCTGTTAATAATAATAACAAGAGAATAAAATGATTGATTAAGGTATGGGTCATCTCGCAAGATTCAGATTCCATGGTATAGTTTGATATCCTTTGAAACTTTTCAGAATCGATGATATCCTTAAACTCTTCTGGAATATAATTTTTATTTTTTCGTAGATGGAATCGGTTTATAAGATGGAGATACAATTGGACGGCAGATCGCGCTACAAAGAGGATAATGAAAAAGTAGAAGATAATGTTAAATTGAATCATTTTTTAGTCAAAAATCTTACCTGGGTTCATGATGCCATTTGGATCGATGAGTCTTTTAATCTGTTGCATTAGAGTTAGACTTTCACCATGCTCCTTTTTCATAAATTTTCTCTTTCCAATTCCAATTCCATGTTCTCCAGTAGAGGTTCCACCCAGGTTAAGAGCAAAGTTTACAATCATATCCTCTGCCTCTTTGACCTGTTTCCAATTGGATAAATCTTCAGGATTCCCCAGGATTTCCATATGAAGATTTCCACTTCCTGCGTGACCAAATGCATAACCCTTCAAACCCAAATCTCTTATGACTCTATGACTAAATTCCACCATCTCTGGATACTTTGATATGGGAACAGCGGTATCTATGACAAGGGCTCGAAGTCCTGGATGGTTTGTTTTAATTGATTCATGAACCTCATAGCGTGCCTCCCAGAGACGGTTTCTTTCCTGTCTCCCAATTCCTGAATCAAAGATATCCACTTTGTTTTCAGAACAGATTTCTCTTACTATTTCTAATTCTTCTTTCAAACCTGATGAAGTTGTTCCATGAAATTCTATAAAGAGTGTTGGATTTTCAGTTAGAGTAAGTTTTTTATATTTATTAATAGCTTTTATTGTTGGGACATCTAAAAATTCTAATGCGGCTGGAGAAAGTCCAGATTTCATAATTTGGAAGACACTATCTGTGGCATGACGGATTTCTTGAAATTGGGCTATCGCAGCCATATATTCATGAGGGATGCCAACCAATCTTAGGGTTATTTCTGTAATCACTCCAAGAGTTCCCTCTGATCCCACAAATAGACGGCAGAGATCGTATCCAGAAGAGGTTTTAACAGCATTCGTTCCAAGTTTGATGATCTCACCTGAAGGAAGTACAACTGTTAATCTTAATATATAATCCTTTGTTGAACCATATTTGATTGTCCTTATTCCACTAGCATTATTTCCGACCATTCCTCCAATTGTTGCAGATGCTCCAGGGTCAGGAGGGAAAAAAAGACCATGTCTTGATAAAAATTGATTTAAATCTTTATAGGTGATACCGGCTTCAACCTTTACCTGAAGATCACCTTCACAGAACTCAACAATTTGATTCATCTGTTGCATATCAAGAACAATTCCTCCTCGAACAGGGATTGGGTTACCCTCCAAGCTTGTCCCTGCTCCCCAAGGAGTGACAGGAATCCTCTCTTTATTAGCGAATATTAGTATCTTACTTATCTCCTCTACGTTTTTTGGCCATATCACTACATCGGGCCTTTTTTTCTCATGAAAAGATTCGTCTTTTCCATGAAGCTCAAGAATGGATTCTCCTGTGGATATCCTTTCTGATCCCACGATCGTGGTAAGTATCTCTAAATCTTTCTGTGTTAGTTTTCCATATTCCATTTTAATGTTTTTTAATCAACTAAGGCTTTTTTCTTCTTAAGAATAAACCTTTTTGCAATTTCAATCTGTCTCTTTTTTCGTTTCAATAATTCTTTGTTTATCTCAAGTAAATGCCTAAATGATTGAAAGGCCTCCTTCATCCTTTTTTGAGAAGGAGTTCCAAGTGGGCTTGCCACTTTTAGAATCCTTTCTGGCCTTTGTATTTCTTCTACTTGTTTTTCATCAATTTTTATGTTCACCTTTAGTTCCATTAAAGCCTTATTTAAGGCAGAAAGGGAAACTTTATCCTCCTTTTCAAATTCTGAATATTTCACAGCCCTTTCCACAATCATCTTGGCTTTCCGAAGAGGGAGAGAGTAAGATTGAACCAACCATTCCATTAAGGCCGTTGCTCCTGAAAAATCCTCCTCGGCCCGAGCTAACATCTCTTCCTTATTGACCTGGAGAAAACGAATTACATCCGACATAACTGATAGAGAAGGCCTTGCTTCATCTATGATGTCCATGATCCAATATTTTGTCCATTGGGTATCGCGATTATATCCCATAAAGAGAGCTTTTCCCTCTGAGATAATACTCATTAACATTCCATGAATAAAAGATGTTTTAGCCTTTATAACTTCAAGCGTACATGGATTTCTTTTCTGGGGCATAATGGAACTTCCGCTACAGTGACGATCATCAAGTTTTATCATACCGAACTCTTTTGTAGATAAGATTATTAGTATTTGGGCTAATGTAGATAGATGATTCATGGTCATTGAAATAGCATAACCCAATTCAGCTTCTGCTTCCCAACGCTGGGTTATAGGGTCTGTAACATTCACGGTTGGTCCATCAAACCCCAAAAGCCTCGAGGTAAATATTCGATCAAGATTAAAACTCGTACCATAACCAGCTGCAGCCCCTAATGGATTTTTATTAAAAAGATCAAACCAATTAAAAAATCTCTTTACATCCCTATCAAAAGCTTCGACAAATGAAAGAAGAAGATGACCAAAAGAGGTGGCTATGGCGTGTTGATGATGGGTATATCCTGGCATAATTGTGAGACTATGTTCATTAGCTCTTTTAAGCAGTATCTCCATAAGCGAGGTAATTTCACTAATAAACTCCAGGGCCTGGTCTCGAAGGTAAAGACGCATATCAAGAGCAATCTGGTCATTTCGACTTCGTCCAGTGTGAATCTTTCCTCCGAATTCTACACCAAGCTTCTCAATTAAATAACTCTCTATATTTGTATGGACATCCTCTTTTAGAGGATCTAATTTGAATTTTCCTTCTTGGTATAGAGATTCAATCTCTCTTAAACCTTGAATGATTTTCTTCGTTTCCTCTTTTGAGAGAATGCCTTGTTTGAAAAGCATGAGGGCATGGGCAGTGTTTCCCCAAAGGTCGTATTGAATTAAACGCTCATCACATGGCGGAACCCCTTTAGTATCACGGCCTGAAAGAAAATTAATGATCTCATTAGAAGGGAGTTCTTTAAACCGTCCTCCCCATAGCCTTTCAATCTTCATTTAAATCTTCCAATAAGTTTTTTTCTTTTTGCTAAAATTTCGAAGGGTAATCCCCTTATAAAGGCTGCGTCTGCACAACGTCTCTGGTCAAAGCCAGTTGCCTTGATAGATCGAATCTCAGGAGTAAAAAGGCTCGTCTTTGATTCGCGATAAATGATGTCAATATTCCCTTTATAAAGTTTAATCTTATACTTTCCATTGACCACCTTCTGCGATGTTTCAATGAATGCATCAAGGTCATAGCGTAATGGATGGTAAGCCATCCCATGATAGATTAAATAGGCCCATTTCTGATCAATTCCTCTCTTGAATTGGATTTCATCCTTTGTAAGGCAGAATTGTTCAAGATCTCTATGAAGCTTTAGGATTATTGTGGCAGCAGGTGCTTCATAAATCTCCCTGCTCTTAAGATCCATGATTCCATCTTCAAAGATATCAATCTTCCCTATAGCATGCTCTCCACCAATGACATTGAGTTCGGGAATAATCTCTCCAAGTGGCCTTTTTTTTCCGTTTAATTTAACTGGGATTCCCCTTTCAAATTCAAGTGTTAAAAAAACAGGTTTGTCAGGTGCTTTTTCTGGAGGCCTATACCACATCCATATATCATCGGGAAGGGGTTGGTTAAGATCGATAGCTCCACTGGCAATCGATCGACACCACATTGTCTTATCATCACCGCCTGTGATCATTTCTGTTACAGGGACCCCCCACTGTCGACACAACATTTCCTCTTCGAGCCGAGTTAAATCAAAATCCCTTACAGGAACAAGGATCTTTAATTCAGGGGCAAACATCTTGAACACATTGTGCATTCTATATTGATCGTTTCCTTTACCACTTGATCCTTCAAGAATCGCATCACATCCCATCTTAACAGCTACCTCTGCGACTTTTCGAGCTACAATCTGTCGGGTCATTGAGGTTGAAACAGGATAGCCAAGATAATCCGAATTTGCCTGAATTGCTCGAGCAATCCAGTGCTCTGTAAATTCTTTACGAAGATCAAAAAATAAGGGTTTTATCTTAAGGATCTTGGCCTTTCTCCTGCTCTCTAATATCTCCTCTTGCCCTTGCCCCACATCAATAGTTATGGGGATAATCTGTTTCGCCTTATATTTTCTCCTTAATAATTCGATAGAAAGAGAGGAGTCTAATCCTCCTGAATAAGCTACAGCCACTTTATTAACCTTTGGGGTTGGTGTTTGTTCTATCTTTTTTAAAATAGCTTGGATGTCCATATAGGCTCCTTCCTCCTAAAAGATTTAGGAAATATTAGCATAAAAGAGCATTTTAGACAATGTCTTCGTTTTAAAGTTTTAGGAATCTCAGTCATTAAAAATCAGATCTAAGAATTGTTTGAGAATACGGGCAGTTGCTCCCCAAATGATATGATTTTTATACTGATAGGAATAGACCAATTCTTTTCGTCCCATCCTTTCGATTTCCCTTTCGCTAAAACATTCCTTTTTCAAAAGATGTGAAATAGGAACTTCGATTAATTCTTCAATTTCAACCGAACTTAGCTTAAATGGATAAGGATAAGGAAAGATTCCTACATATGGGGTAACAATAAATTCTGTGACTGTAACAATATCATCCAAAGCCCCAAGTATTTCTACATCTTCTTGCTTAAGGCCAACCTCTTCAAATGCTTCGCGAAGGGCTGTTCTTTTTAAATCGTAATCTTCCTTATCAGCCATTCCTCCAGGAAATGATATTTCACCCTTATGATGTTTTACTTGCTCGGTTCTCTTGGTAAAAAGAATATGACAATCCTTATTTTTTTTAAAGATTGGAACAAGGACGGCTGCGTGAGAAAAAGATGTATTTTTAATAATCCTCCTTTCTCTTCTTGAAAGAATTTTTTTTATGTGTTCAATAAAATCTTCCATATATTTATTTTACCCGAAAAATCTTTAATGCATTTTCTGAGGTTATCTGAGCCACCTTTTCAAAAGAGATATTCTTTATCTCTGAAATCTTATGAGCAATAAAACGCACATAACTTGGTTCATTTCTCTTTCCCCTAAATGGTTCAGGAGTTAAAAAAGGGGAATCTGTTTCAATTAAAAGGGATTCAATGGGGATTTTTTTTACTACTTCTATTAATTTTGATGCGTTTTTAAATGTAATACTTCCAGGGATTGAGATATAAAATCCCATCTCTATACATTTCTTAGCCATTTCATAATCGCCAGAAAAACAGTGGATAATTCCTCCGCAAGCCTCTGCCCTTTCAGACTTCAGAATCTCGAGGGTTTCCTGATGAGCTTCTCGATCATGAATGACAATAGGTAGTTTAAGTTCTTTTGCTAATCCAATCTGTTCTCTAAATCTTTTAAGCTGAATATCTTTTGGAGAAAGGTTTCTATAAAAGTCTAAACCAATTTCTCCATAAGCTTTGACCTTTTTGTTTTGACAAAGCACTTTTAACATTGGATAGGTTTCCTCATCAATCTCTTTTGCATTGTGTGGATGAACCCCAAGTATAGCAAAGATAAAAGGGTAGGTTTCAGAGAGTCTAAGCGCCTTTGGCCAATCCTTTTTTTCAGTTCCAACCGTAAAAATATACTCAACCCCTGAATCTCGAGCTCTCATAATGACTGCTTCGAGATCTTTATTAAAATCAGGCAGTTCAAGATGGGCGTGGGAATCGATAAGCATAAGCATGGTTTAATATGTTGGGAAAAAAATGAGCAAAACAGTTTATCCCATCATTCCTTTTTTGGAGATCTATTATTTATTTTCTTCTTTAACCTTATTAAAGTAATTTATCAATGCCTTTGCTAATGCCTTTGATTGGATAAGTATAGAGACTTCGTTATTATTCGTCAAGGCATAAAAAGTCCAATTTGTGCTTCCAACAAGAGAGAATTCTTCATCTACTGTCATCCATTTCGCATGGGTTGTTTTTAAGGGATTATCAAAAAAGACCTTTACTCCGCCTCGAGAGAGAATTTTTCCTGTATGGCGATTCCTTTCAGTTGTTCTATCCCTACCTTCTCTCACCTCTAAGATTACTTCTACATTAACTCCTCGTTTCTTAGCCTCTATAAGCTCATGGATCAAGAGGTTGGAAGGGGTATTTGGGTATTTATCATAATAACCCATTTCAAACATCATTACATAGATAGAAGACCTTGCCCCCTTAATTAATCTTTTTGCAATTTCAAAATACTTTTCATTTACAACAACTTGGATTTCCTCAGCTGACAGGGCTAAAGAGATTCCAGACGGAAAAATTATAATCAAAAGAATGAAATATAGTAATGTTTTGATCAATAATTTCTTTTCTAATGTTCTCATTTATTTTTAAACCCTTTATTTTTTCTGTAATGAAATCATCTTTGGTTGATCTTTCATTTGTTCGAATTCGGGATCTTTGTGAACCATTATAGAATCAGTTTCTATTACTGTTGCTATGATCCAACTATCAGCTACTGATAATCTCTTAGTTGGTTTGATCTCAGAAGCATAGTTGTATAAATACTTTTTCCTCTACCACGAAAAGCAGATATGAGGTCCTTAAGAATTGGAATTACACGAATCGCGTTTCCCTCGATAACCCATTCAATTTCTGAATTAGATTCGATAATGTTTTCATGAAATAACTCCTAAAAACAAAATTTATTTAAAAAATACAATAAATTTTAGAAAATTGAAAGAATACTGTTTCATAAATTTGAGAAAGTCCTTTTTGTATGAGAGGGTAATATGTGTCCATTTATAATTTTAATTTTCTAACAATTTCTTTAGGGAAAATATGTGGGGAAGCCCTTGTGATCTACCGAATATCTATTGGAGATTAAATTATTTTTACTTTTTCAGAGATCTCTACTCTTTCAAATGAAAGATGAACTAGCCCGTCGGAGACGGTCCATAATTGCACGTCCAAGTCCAACTTCTGGAATGGGTTCTGCGAAAATGAGATCCAAACCTAAATTATCGAGACGTCTTATGGCTGAAAAGAGATTTGCTGCTGCCTCTCTTAAATCCCCATTCTTAGAAAGGATTTCAATATGAGAAAAGGGGATAAGCGAATTTGGTTCCTTAAAGGCAAGAAGTCCTATCTTTTTGTCTTTTAGATTCTTCTTAATCTCTTCTTTCCAATCGAGTAAAATTGGAGTTCGTGGAGCATAGTGCCGTGGAAGCATTCCAGGAGCAATGGGCTTGATATGATTTTTAATGTCAAGCTCTACTTTTCCGATAATAGCCTCAATCTCTTCAAGAGGAATTCCTCCTGGTCTTAATAGCTTTGGTTTTTCTTCGGCAAAAGAGATGATGGTCGACTCCACCCCCACTTCACATGGGCCTCCATCGAGAATAAAATCGATTTGATCGCCCAATTGTTCACGCACATGTTCAGCTTTAGTTGGGCTTAAATAACCAAAAGGATTTGCACTTGGTCCCACAATTGGAGTCCCTGCAAATTTAATCAATTTTAATGTCATTTCGTGTTTTGGCATTCTCACTGCCACTGTTTGAAGTCCAGAAGTAACAATATCAGGCACATTATCTTTTTTAAAAAGTACAATTGTTAATGGCCCTGGCCAGAAACGCTCAATCAATCTTTCTGCATTATATGGGACCTCTTTGACCAATTTATTAATTTCGGATTGATCTCCAATATGAACAATTAATGGATCAAAATATGGTCTATTTTTAACTTCAAATACTCGAGCAATAGCTATGGGATTGAAGGCATCCGCTCCAAGACCATAAACGGTTTCTGTGGGGAAGGCAACAAGGCCTCCTCTTCTTATGATTTCTGCTGCCTTATGAATCGAATCATCGCTCATTTTTGGATTCTCTGAGTTTCCTTGATTTTTCCTCCAAATCCTTTCTCATCTTCTCTCTAAATTCATCAAGCTTCTTGGCTATCTCAGGATATTTAATGGAAAGAATCTCACAGGCAAGATAGGCGGCATTCTTTGCCCCATCGATCCCAACTGTGGCCACTGGAATACCCGGGGGCATCTGAACAGTGGAATAGAGGGCATCCACCCCATCGAGGGCTCCAGATTTCAGAGGGACACCGATGATAGGCAAGGTCGTATGGGCAGCCAACATCCCTGCCAGATGAGCTGCCATTCCAGCCCCTACTATAATCACTTCGATTCCCCGTTGCCTTGCCGTTTTTGCATAATTGGCTGTCTTTTCAGGTAACCGATGAGCAGAGCTTATATCTATCTCATATGGGACGCCCATCTCTTTTAAAACCTCTGCCGCTTTCTCCATTATTGGTAGATCGCTTTCACTTCCCATCAAAATCCCAACCAATGGCTTTTCCATAAAACTCATCCTCCTCGAAATATTAGATTCAAAATAGCAGATTTGAGATTTTTTACTCTAAAATTTATGACTTATAATGATTTGATATTATATTAAAAAATTAATGGCTTATTCACAATAGAATAATTGAAAAAATCTATTTTTTGAATGGAAGGACCCATATTAGTATCGTCGGAATATAGCAAAAAATAAGAGAAATAATTACATAGGGGATTGAATAACTAAAAAACTCCTTTAATCCTACTTTTATCTTATCCTCCTTCTCAGCAAGATTCTTTGCTACGAATAATGCAGGAGCTCCAGCAATTGTAAGATTACTCCCAAGAGTGCCGGCCCATAAGAGGCTCCAGTAAAGGGGCCAAGGATTTAATCCAGCTTCCTTGCCAAGATCTCTTATTACATAAAGCATAGTAAGTATATATGCATCATGTTCAATAATTCCAACAATAGGTGCTGTGATCCAGTAAAGTAAACTGCTTCCAGCGAGAAGGTTTGTTTTTATCAGGGGAGTTAAAAATTTCGCTATGAGATTTATTACCCCTGCATGTTCCAATCCTCCTACCAATGCAAATAAAGAGATGTAAAAAAATATAGCTCTCCAATCCAATTCTGAGAGGACTGATTCAAAATTTGGAATTTCAATATGAGGGAATGACTTTTTAAAAACTTCGAATATAAGTATGAGAGTTAAGGCTCCACATAACGCAATGTATCCAAGATGAACGCCAAAGAGCGGACGGTTGGCCATGGCAATAATTGTAAGAATAAAAACCCCACAGACCACTATAGCAAAACGTTTATCTTTAATATGTTCAAGGTATCTTTCTTCCCTTTTTATTGCTGAGATATCCATCCTTTCATTTTTATATATTTTTGAAAATTTCTAGTAAAAGAAAGATACAGTAAATATGTAAGAAATAAGTAGAATAAAGAATGAAGAAGGTCTACCCAAATACCATAAGAAATCCATAAATTCAATTCCTGATACGCTGTGAAGCATCTGAGGTGGAAGATCACCCAAAAGCAATGCTGTCCCCATAAAGTTTGCACATAGACCCATAAATAAAATTGGCCCAAAGCTTTGGAATTTAAATCGTCTTGAGGCATGAAATATAACAGGTGCAAACATTAAGACAACCACAACATTATCAATAAACATTGAGATGAATCCAGCCAGCATTCCAATGGATGTCACAAAAATAGCTACACTGCCTTTCGAACACCTTAAGGCAACTGATGCTAAAAATTCTGGGACTCCTGTCTTACCAAAATAACCTGCAATGATCCAGATGCTTAAAAGAATTAAGATGACATTCCAATCAACAAACTTAAAGGCTTGAACCTCTGTCATCACCCCAAAGAGGATCATGGCAAAAATGCCTAAGAGGGCAGCAATAACACTATCAATCCAACCTGTTATAACGAGGAATATGCTTCCTAAGAAGATAAGGCTTGAGATTATGTGAAGAGATTCCACTTTTTTGTTAATTAATCCACAAGTCTGTCTTTTTAAAATCTCATATAATTAAATAACGCCCATTCCTTTGAGCACAGAGAGCATAACAGCTGCAGCCATGACTGAGCCTACCTGTCCTCCAGTGTTTGCTCCCATTGCATGCATGAGTAAATAATTTTTTGGATTATATTTCTGGCCTTCTCTTTGAACAACCCTTGCTGACATAGGATAGGCTGAAATCCCTGCAGCACCAATCAAAGGATTGACCTTTCCTCCTGTGAGTATCTTCATGACTTTTCCAAAGAGAACACCACATGCTGTATCGAGGCAGATTGCGAGAAAACCTAAACCCAATACAATTAATGTTTGTGGTTTTAAAAATATCCTACCATCCATTGTTGCGCCGATTGAGATTCCCAAAAGTAATGTAACAATGTTAGGAATTTCATTTTCGGCTGCCTTGGTTAGTCGACTTACCACTCCACACTCTTTCATTAGGTTTCCAAGCATGATTGTTCCTAAAAGTGGGAGTCCTCTTGGTGCAATGAGTCCTCCAATGACTGTTACAACAAGAGGGAATAATATCTTTGTTGTTTTTGAAACTGATTTTCTCACAATTCCCATATTAATAATTTTCTCTTCTTTTGTTGTAAGTATCTTCATAATTGGAGGTTGAATAACCGGGACAAGCGACATATAGGAATAGGCAGCTACCGAGACAGCACCCAAAAGATGGGGTGCATATTTAGATGTTACATAGATCGCAGTTGGGCCATCACAAGCGCCAATAATCCCAATGGCCACTGCATCTTTTTGAGGAAACCCAAGGGCAAGGGCTAATGCCAAGGTTAAAAATATTCCAAACTGCCCTGCAGCACCCAAAAGGAATATTTTTGGATTTTCAAGAAGAGGTCCAAAATCTGTCATAGCACCAATCCCAACAAAAATAAGCAGAGGAAATAATTCAGTCATGATTCCTGCATCATAAATAATTCTTAAAAAACCTTCCTCCTCCATAAGGCCTGCTAATGGAATATTGACCAATATACATCCAAACCCTATTGGAACAAGGAGCAAAGGTTCAAAGTCCTTTTTAATACCCAGGTAAAGAAGAACACATCCGACTAATATCATTACTGGGTTAGACCAATGAAGATTTGTAAATCCAGCAATAAGTCCGTTTAGTCCGCTTACAATTGCATCTCCCATTTTCTCTATACCTCCTCAGATAATTTCCTATTTATTTTCTTCTTCTTTCTTATATGGAAAGGCACTTTTAAGAATACTCATTAAAAGGCTGAGGATCCAAAGGGTTAGAAGAGTTCCTCCCATTCCTACAACAATCATCGTAATGGCAAATGTAAAATTATCCATATTATATTATCCCCCTTCATACCAAAATTAAACATTTCTCTTATATCATTTCAGAATTATAATTTCAATAGAAAAGTGATTTTTTTAACAAGCATTTAATTTTCATTATTTTTTCTTAAATTTCAAAATCTTAGATCTTCTTATGATTTCTTTTTTGAAACTCCTTTGCCTGAAACATGAAGGCTTCAAGGCGGGTCAGGGTGTTGGTCTGTTCTTGACCATCATAGGCCATATTAAGAATTGGAATATTATTATTTTCTTCACGATATCTTTTTAAAATGGTACTAACTATTGTTCCAGGCATACATGTAAATGGCATAATATTTATAATTCCACATGCTCCACGCTTTGCGAAATCTATTGTCTTTCCAATAGAAAGGATAGCTTCTCCCTCAAATGATGAATCAAGGTATGGTTTTGCATTCTTAAAAATGGATTTTGTTTTCGGCTCGCCAAAATTTCTTAATTCCCCTTTAAATATTCTTTCAAGTTGATGTTCATCCTTCTTCTGGTAATAATCTGTCAAGAAGACCTTTAAAAGATTTGAAAAGGATTTTTTCTGGAGACTTTTCCCCTTAGCAATTGTATTCACATATAGAATCCATTCTGTAAGGGGAGCAATCCAGGCTTCTCCTCCAAACCTTTCAACCTTTCTAATAACATCTTCATTGGCAAATCGATTCAATCTTACAAAGATTTCTCCAACAATACCAATTAGTGGTTTTGTTCCTGGGTTGATAAGTTCAATTCGATTAAAGGCCTCAATAATTTCTTTTAGAACTTCTTCAATATTTCCTCTATTTCTTATGGTCGAGCAGACTTTATCAAGACTTTCTTGATAAACCTTATCTGTTTCTCCTTTTATCTTTTCATATGGTCTTGTCTCGAGAAGTTTTTTTATCAAAAGATCGACAGCAACAATTCCTTGCCAACCGAGTCTTGTAAAATCTGAACCCATTATCCCAAGGTCATTATAAAGTGTTTCATCCTGATTTGGAGAGTAGATTGGAACATGTTGGAAACCAAGCTCATCAAGGATTAAGCGATGAAAACGGTGGTACTGACCAAATCGACATGGACCATTTCCTGAAGGCATAAAGAAGGCTGCTCTTTTATGATCAAAATTAGGGTCTTTTAAAAGCTTCACCATATCACCTGTTGTAATAATACAAGGATAACATTCCTTTCCAGATGTGAATTTTCTACCCCAGTAAAGGGTTTCTTCATCTGACTCTGGAAAGACCTCTGCTTCAACACCACAAGCCTTAAAAGCCGCAGCAACCGCAAAAGAATGATCACACATATAGGGGATATAAATTTTTTTGGACCGATCTGTTTTTGGATTTTCTCTCATTTTAGGTGATACTTTAATCGATTTAATATTTTTAAGACTATCAAGGAAGGCTTCGCATCGAGTGATTGCCCCTGCGTCAGCACTATGTTCATCAATCTCAAGTTGAAGATAAGGTTTACCTTTTGATATCTCTCTAAAGAAGTGACTTATAAAAGAATCAGGACCACAACCAAAGTTGGTAATATATACAGCAAATAGTCTTGGGTCTTCATTTATAATCCTTGCAGCTGAAAGAATTCTCTGGCCATATCGCCAATACATCTCCCGAATCTCTCGAGAGGGAGGCACTGAATCCAATGGAAGAAAATCCATTGGAATTGGCAAAACACCCAAATCTCTTAGCTTTTTAGGGATATCGAGATTTACTCCAGGATCACATGAGTTATAAGGCCTTCCAACAATCACCATTACCTTCTGATCAGGACTTATTTGATCAAGTATTTCCTTTCCACGATTTAAAATGGATTGGTAGAATTGGAATTGAAATCTTTCTGCCTTCTCAAAGGCCTCCTTCACCTTTTTTGAACCTCTTTTTAGTTCTTTACCAAATTTGATTAATTCCTTTTCTAAATGATCCCTTCCAAAACCGAAGTGAAAAATAGGTTGAAGCACCTCAGCACCAGCCTTTTTAAAATCGATTGATGAGTGAACAGCATATGGAAATGCCTGAGCATAAGGACAAGCAGTACTATTTTGAATATCGGGATGGGGTGGTTTCAGGTTCACAATGCTTGGAAGGAATATCTTTTTTACACCTTTTTCAAGTAAATTAAGAACATGACCATGGCTTACTTTTATAGGAAAACATGTTTCCGCAACAACATTTTCTACACCCTTACGAATGAGTTCTTTATTGGTTGGATCTGAAAGAATAACCCGATAACCTAACTCCCCAAAAAATGCATTCCAGAAAGGAAACATCTCATGAAGATATAGAATCCTCGGTATTCCAATTTCAGGAGAATCATCCGAAAGCTTTTCTTCTGTCTCATATGGAGCAAATAGCATTTTTTCTCTTTCTTCGAATAGATCAGGAATATTTGCCCCTTTAGATCTTTTAATAACATCATATTTTTCACATCGACTCCCATAAAATAGAGGTTTTTCACCTTCGATACTTACCTTTCTAATAAGGCAGAGATTTGGACAACCTTTACATTCAAAAGAGGACTGCTCATATCGGCGTTTACTAAGGTCAAAACCTTTAAAATTTGATTTCTCCCAAGTTCTCTCTTCCATTGCAAGGATAGCAACTCCAATTGCTCCTGTGACATCATGATTTTCAGGAACTGTAATCTTTTTACCCAAAATACTTTCAAAAGCAGCAACAACCCCTTTGTTAAAGGCTGTTCCTCCTTGAAAGAATATACGATTTCCAATCCGGCGATCACCAACAACACGATTAAGATAATTCTGAACAATTGAGTAACTTAGGCCTGCAACCAAGTCATCCTTTTTTGCCCCCTTTTGCTGATGATGAACAAGATCAGATTCGATAAAGACTGTACATCTTTCCCCCATTCTTACAGGATTTTCAGCAGATAAGGCAAGTGCTCCGAATTCATTTTTAATTGATATATCAAGCTTTTCAGCCTGTTCCTCGAGAAATGATCCAGTACCTGCTGCACACACCTTATTCATCTCAAAGTCCACTACCACTCCATTATCAATACTTATATATTTAGAGTCCTGTCCACCAATCTCAAAGATTGTATCCACTTTTGGATCAATATTGATAGCAGCAGTTGCTTGTGCTGTAATCTCATTTCTAACAATATCAGCTCCCACAAAGTCTGCCGTAAGGTATCTACCTGATCCGGTAGTCCCAACACCTTTTATCTCAACCCTATCACCAATCTCTTGACCAATTTCTTCAAGGCCTATACGGATGGCTTCAATTGGACGGCCAGCTGTCATCAGATAGCGTTTGGAAATGACCCTTTTTTCCTTATCTATTACAACGAGGTTAGTACTTATTGAGCCTACATCCAGACCAAGGTAGGCTTCTATCTTTTTATCTGGTGGAATGGAAATTGGAGTCTTTTGGGGATTCGGTTTTTGAAGATGATGTTCTGAAAGACATAAGGGTTTAAGAGGAGTTTCTATTTCCTCGTGTTCGTCGAGATATTCTTTCAGAGGTTCTAAATCTAATCTTTCTATTTTCTTACTATTTTGATCCTCCATAGATATTAGAATAGAACCGATAGCACCCATTGAAGCAAAATATTTTGGAATGATTAATTCTCCATCTGCAAGCTCGAGGACATCTTGAAATGCCTTCCTCATTCCTACATTTGCGGCCACTCCTCCTTGAAATACCACAGGCTTTAAAAATGCCTTTCCTTTTCCAATATTGCTCTTAAAATTTCTTGCAAGCGCATAACAGAGCCCCGCAACTATATCATAATCGGGTGTTGCAATCTGCTGGAGGTGAATCATGTCTGACTTTGCAAAGACACTACAGCGGCCTGCAATGCGAGGAGGGTTTTTGGATTTTAATGCCAATTGTCCAAATTCCTCTATTGTAAGACCAAGACGAGAAGCCTGTTGGTCGAGGAAGCTTCCTGTTCCTGCTGCACAGAGCGTATTCATTGAAAAATCGCTTATTTTAGGCTTACCATTTTCTTTCTCAATTATGATTAATTTAGAATCCTCACCACCAATGTCGATAATTGTTTTTACATCAGGATAGAAATGTGAAACTGCTCGAGCCTGGGCAATAATCTCATTTACAAAATTTCCACCCAAAATTTCTGATAAAATTTTTCCTCCAATGCCAGTAAAAGAAAGGCTTTGAAAAGCATCAGCTGGTATACGTTTAAGGATTTCTTCCAAAATATTTTTTACAGTTAAAAGAGGTTGACCCTTCAACCGCGTGTAATGTTCTTCTATAACCTCTTTTTGATCATTCATTATCACTGTATTTGCGCTTACCGAGCCAACATCAATCCCTAAATATAATTTTTTCATAGGAAGTGAATCACCTCTAATGAAAATTTTTATTAAAAATTCTAATTGATTTAAACCTATGATTTCAAGATCATTTTCACAATTATCATTTTTTTAAATCGTATTTAGTATTTTTTTAAAAAATAAGTTATAAAAAGTCAAAGATGATTATTTCGGTCGGTATTGATATTGGTTCTGCTTTTTCAAAAGGAATTGCTCTAAAGGATGGAGATATTGTTGCTTCTTTTGAAACCCCATCTGGAGGAGATTTTAAACTAACTGCTGAAAGGATAAGAGAAAATTTGCTTCTTAAAATTGGTCAAGACTTAAATAGAAAAGTTAAAATACATATCGTTGCCACTGGATTTGGGTCAAAAATGGTAGGTTTTGCAGATGAAATAAAAACAGAGATTATTTGCATAGCCAAAAGTGTTTCAAATCTTCTTCCCTCAGTTAGAACTGTTGTAGATGTAGGAGATCTTTATACAAAGGTTCTAAGAATGGATAATCAGGGAAACATTAATAATTTTATCCTAAGTGGAAAATGCGCTGGAGGGAGCGGAAGAATACTTCAGATTATTTCAAAGGTACTTCAAGTAAAATTAGATGATATTGGAGAATTATCTTTAAGATCTAAGAAGAGAGTGGATTTTAGCACTGGATGTGCTGTGTTTTCTGAATCTGAAGCCATCTCGAGGATTGCAGAAGGAGCCAGGAAAGAAGATTTATTAGCAGGCCTTCATCGCTCTCTCGCATCCCAGATTAATAGTTTAATTGAAAGGGTTGGACCAGAGATGGATATGGCTATGGTTGGAGGAGGAGCAAAAGATATAGGCCTTGTAGAGGCATTAAAAGAAATAAGAGGACATAAAATATTAGTGCCTTCTATGCCACAGATGATAGGGGCATTAGGTGCAGCCCTTATCGCAAAGGATTTCTTTATGAGATCTTCTGAGTGAGGATTAAATTGATACATTTTTTTAATTTAGCTATATTTAAGTTAAATTCAAGTTGAGCTATTTATGAATTTGAAGCTGATTCATTGTGATGTAGGCCTCAATCATTAAAATTAATTTAAAGGAATCGCCTCAATTTGTTATATTTTAAAAAATCTTAGGAGAACATAAATGAATTACCATAAAAATAATATTTTTGAAGAGATATTTAGGCTTTACAGGGATTATGGATCGAGGGTAAAAAGATTAAATGAGGAAGGGAAAAAAATTATTGGTTATGTTTGTTCATTCGTTCCATTGGAAATTATTCATGCATCAGGATGCATACCCTTCAGAATAAGAGGAGATTTGAATGAGCCTGTTACAAAGGCAGATTCTATTCTTGAACCAATTATATGTCCATACTATAGAAGTTGTTTTGAGTTATGTTTGAAAGAGAGGTATAATTTTCTTTCAGGAATTGTTATACCTCATGCCTGTGATAGTATGGTAAGAAGCTACAGTGTTTGGAGTTATTCTTTACCCTATTCTTATTTCCATTTTGTAAATGTCCCCACAGTTTGTGGAGAGTCTTCATTTGAGTTTTTTAATTCAGAACTAAAGACATTTATAAAGAGTCTTGAAAGATTTTTAAATACAAAGATAACAGAAGATGATCTCCGAAGGGCAATAAGGATTTATAATATGAATAGAGATCTAATAAAAAACATTTATGAATTTAGAAAAACTTCTCCTCCATTGATCTCTGGAACAGAATTGATCATGACCTTGATCGTAGGTTGTAGTTTACCTGTTGAAGAGGCAAATCAACTTTTTGATGAAGTTATAAAAGAGTTAAAAATTCGGAAATCATCCCCTCTTAGAAAAGGTCCAAGGATACTTATTGATGGACCATGTCTTGACAATATCGAATTGATAAAGCTTGTTGAAGATCTTGGAGGAAATGTTGTTGCAGATACTATATGCTATGGAACAAGAGATCAATTTCCAATGACAGATGAAACAAAGAATCCTATCGAAGCATTGGCTGAAAGATATCTTGATAAGCTTAATTGTCCAAAGACCTACAGGGAAAATAAGGCAGGAAGCTTTGAAGGGGATATTGCCAATCGCTTCTGGGATATTGGAAAATATGCAAAGCAATTCAATGTTGATGGAGCCATCCTTTATATTTATAAATATTGTGATCCTTTTGGTTTTGAAGTTCCTGCCCGAAAGGCTTATTATAATTCTATCAATGTTCCTCTTCTCCATATAGAGGATATCTATTCCTCAGGAACAATAGGTCAACTTAGAACAAGGATACAAGCCTTTTTAGAGATGATTGAATAAACCGATTGGAGGTTCAAATAATGGTGGATGAAAAAAAAGATATAAAACCTAAGAAGAGGTCTACTGCAACACGTGCAGCAGCATCCATTGGCCCAATGGTAAAGGAATTTATTACAGGAACACTTAAAGCACGGGCAGAAGGAAAGCAGAAATTGGCCTATACATTTATTGTTTGTCACCATGATGAGATTTTAAGAGCGATGGATGTTGTGCCACTCTGGACAGAGAATTTTGCAGGTATATGTGGAGCAAAAAGGGATGCAGAAAGATTTCTTCAAAGAGCAGAATCTCTTGGCCTTTCCCGTTCACTTTGCACCTATGCATTATGCGGAATCGGTTTTGATCAATGGAGAGAGGAGTTGGGAGATATGCCTCCTAATGCCCCATGGGGAGGTTTGGCAAGGCCTGATTTTATGATATCAAGTGGACAGATTTTATGTGATCCAAGAACAAAATGGTATCAGGCCTCACAACAATTCATGCCTGATGTTCCAATTTATAATATTGATCTTCCATATCCTTTATTCCAAAGGGATAGAGACCATAGGGAGGTTTGGGATTATTATCATAAATATATTGTAAAACAGTTACGTGGACTTATATCCTTTCTCGAAGAGCAAACAAAGAAAAAGATGGATTATGATCGTTTGAGTGAGCTTGTTGATTTGACTGATAGGACATGGAATCTTATTGATGAAACCTATAGCCTTAGAAAGGCAATTCCATGCCCTATGGGCACAGGCGATGCTATGAATACAATGGTTCCACTATGCTTTATGATGGCAACAGAAACTGCATATAACTTCTTTCTGGATCTAAAAAAGGAATTAGAAGAGAAGATTGCTAAGGGTGAAGGTGAGGTCGAAAATGAAAAATATAGACTTATGTGGGGAGGAGGATTGCCTTCTTGGTATGCCTTAAATGATTTTAATTATTTTAATAGCAAAGGCGCTTCTTTTCCTGTAGAAACCACCTATCGAATGGTTGTTAATCTAAATGAAATGGATATCCCTCAAACAAATGATCCTGTTGAGCATATTGCCTGGAGATGGCTTGGATTCTGGACTTTCTGGTATGATAAGGCAAAACAGAGGCCTGATTCAGAGCCAGATGTCGAAAGACTTATAAACTGGATTGAGGAATATAAGATTGATGGGGTAGTAATGCATGAGGCATTTTCCTGCAGAACTTGGCATGTAGGACTTCTCTGGCAACTCCATCAGCTTAGTAAGATCTATAAACCTATACCTATTTTTGAGATAGGAAAAGATGGGGAAAAAAGGAAGGTATATCGAGAACTTCCTTCACTTGTATTGGAAAGCGATATTATTGATATAACTTCCTATTCTGAAGTTGATACAAGAAATAAGATAGATGCATTCATAGAAACCCTCGAATCAATTCGATTAAATCGAGCAAACTAAGAATGCTAATCTTATTAAACTTTTTATGATTCAGAAGGGATCGATCCATCCAAGGTCATAATTTATGGAATTGTACTTTGCAGGAATTGATATTGGTTCAACAATGACAAAGGTTGTTATTCTTAAAGACGGAATAATTACTTCAATTATTGGACCTACTGGTCCTGAGCACAGAAGACTCGCCAATAAAGTGATGGAAGATGCCCTTAAAAAATCGAATCTTACTCTCGATGAAATTGCCTATATAGTGGCTACAGGATATGGTAGAATTAATGTCCCTTTCTCTGATAAACAAATTACTGAGATTACATGTCATGCGAAAGGAGTGAAATACCTTTTCCCTAAAGCACGAACCATTATCGATATTGGAGGGCAGGATGTGAAGGGAATAAAGATTGATGGGAATGGTAGGGTGAATGATTTCGTTATGAATGATAAGTGTGCAGCAGGAACAGGACGATTCATAGAAGTAATTGCTCATACACTTGGAATAGAACTTAGTGATGTAGGAGATATATCACTTAAGAGTCGAAATCCTTCTACTATCAGTAATATTTGCACAATATGGGCTCAACAAGAGGTTGTGGCGAGCTTAGCTGAAGGGATACCTGTATCGGATATTCTTGCAGGCATCCATCGTTCTCTTGCGGATAGGATTGTTAGGTTAATTTCTCGGCTAAAGATAGAAGATGAGATTATTGTAACAGGGGGTGGAGCCAAAAATAAGGGTCTTATTTATGCAATTAGTGGATTATTGGATAGAGAGCTAAGGGTTCCTAATGAACCACTTATTACAGGAGCTCTTGGAGCTGCTTTAATGGGAAAAGAGATTTTAGAGAGGTCTATAAAAAGTAATATTCCAATTGAGAAGAGAAAAAGAATCTTAGAAGAGGTTGAGGTTTAAAAATTAGTAAAAAATTTTTCTTGACAAAAAATGAATATCTGTTAGACTTTCTACGTCTAAATCTTAATGAAAGGGGGTGAAGAAGGAATGAAAAGGTTAGTAAGTATTGGGGTCCTGATGGCTTTTCTTCTATCTATACTTGTGGTGGCTGGTGTTTTTGCTCAGCAGAAGGCAGCAAAGGATGAGTATGTATTCAAAGTTGGGTATGGGGATGTAAAATTCAATCATAAGAACCATGTAGATAAGGTTAAGATTGATTGCAAAAAATGCCACCACACAGGAGAATTCAAATCGTGCAAGGAGTGCCATAAGGCCAAAGCAGAAGGAAAGGCAGTTTCTGCAAAAGATGCCTTTCATAAGGATTGCAAAGGATGTCATGACGAAGCCAAAAAGGCAAAAAAAGCTGCTGGACCAACTGCTTGTACTCAATGCCATGTAAAAGCTAAAAAATAGTAAAGTGTTAAATCAATTAAGAAAAATCGGGACTGTTACTAATTGGGTAGCCTAAAAAGGCTACCCAATTTTATTTTAATAAGAAGAGATTTTATTTAAACCTGAATATAAAAAATCACTTTAAGTCTGAAAGAATAAGATTTAAAGAGGATTTTTATCACAGAAGCAGCCAAATGTATTGGTTGGGCAACATTTTGGCATCTCATCTAAGAGGACACACCTTCCACAGAGTTCCCCTGGCTCTTTAACCCCATGACAAGGAATGATCATAGCTGGACAAATATAATCGCATCCCCTGCAAAGACGACAGGTCTCTGGTCTTTTATTAAATGGCATGCTTATTTTTCTTTTAGTCCCTCTTCCTGCAAAACCAAGCGCTTTTCCATCCATCTGTTCATAACACATTCTAATGCATAGGCCACATAGGATACATCGGTTGTCTTCCATAGGAAACCTAACCTTAAGGATACCCATTCGGGCAGCAATGTCTTGTGCAATCTTGACATTAGGTGCACTTGAAACTAAGAGCTCTGCTAACATCTTCCTTGCACGAATAATCCTTGGGGATTTCGTTTGAACATTCATTCCTTCTCTAACCCTATGAGTGCATGAAGTATCGATAAAAGTTTTACCACCATCTTGGCTAATCTCAACTACACAGATTCGACACCCTCCATAGGGAGAAAGATGCTCTGCATAACATAAGGTGGGGATATGAATTCCCACAGTGCGAGCTGCTTGGAGAATGGTACTTCCTTCTTCAGCATCCACTGATATTCCATCAATTGTGATATTAACGGTTTTTATCTCCATAGTTTTCCTCTCTAATTTTTTCTGTTAGAATTTTTTCCTTTTAAAAGAGGATAACTTCTAACAGGTATTAATTAACAATGATAGCATCGTTTTTACAGATCTCCCTACAAGATCCACATTTTATGCAAAGTTCTGAAATAATATGATAAACTTCTTTCTTCTCTCCTTCGATAGCTTTTGTCGGACAAATCTTTGCACAAGCACCACATCCTATACAATTTGTTTCGGAGATTGAGTAGTGAATGAGCGGGATACAAACACCTGCTGGGCATCTCTTATCGAGGTGGGCTTCAAATTCAGGTCGAAAATATTTCAATGCAGATAGGACAGGGTTTGGAGCTGTTTTACCCAATCCACAAAGGGAAGTATCTGCAACAACCTGGCCAAGCTCCTCAAGGAGGTATAAACTTTCTTCATCTCCTTTTCCTTCGGTTAGGTTTTCCAAAATTTGAGACATTCTTTTTAATCCTTCTCGACATGGAAGGCATTTGCCACATGATTCCTCTTCGAGGAAATGGATGAAATACTTTGCCACATCTACCATACAGGTTCCTTCGTCCATCACAATCATTCCACCTGACCCCATCATTGAGCCGACCTCTTTAAGACTATCAAAATCGACTGGTAAATTGAATAAAGAGACAGGGATACATCCTCCTGAAGGACCTCCTGTCTGAACAGCTTTAATGGGTTTCCCATCCTTTGGTCCCCCACCTATGTCAAAGATGATTTCCTTAAGAGTGATTCCCATTGGAACTTCTACCAATCCTGTATTTTTTACCTTTCCAACTAAAGAAAATATTTTTGTTCCCTTACTTTTTTCGGTTCCAATTGAAGAAAACCATTTACTTCCGTTTTTAATAATGAGAGGTATATTTGCCCAGGTTTCAACATTATTAATGTTTGTGGGTTTTCCCCATAGCCCATCCTCAACTGCATGAATCTGTTTACTTCTGGGTTCCCCAGCTCTTCCTTCTATTGATGCTATCAATGCAGTTGATTCTCCACAGACGAAAGCTCCACCTCCTTTTGCAATCTCTACATCAAAACTGAAGTCAGTACCTAAAATGTTATCACCCAACAGTCCAGCTTTTCTTGCCTGTTTAATGGCTATTTCTGCATTTTTACAAGCGAGAGGATATTCATGTCTCACATAAATATACCCATATCTTCCTCCGATTGCATAAGCTCCGATAAGCATTCCTTCTAAGATAGAATGAGGATTTCCTTCCAAAAGGCTTCGATCCATATAGGCCCCGGGATCACCTTCATCGCAGTTACAGATAATATACTTAAGTTTCCCAGTGGCATTACGACACTCTTCCCATTTTTTACCTGTGGGAAATCCTGCTCCTCCTCTTCCGCGAAGGCCAGAGGCTTTTACCTCATCAATAATTTGTTGAGGTTCCATTTCAAAGAGGGCTTTAGAAAAAGACTGATATCCACCCAACATAATATAATCTTCTATCTTAGTTGGTTCGATAAGACCATTATTGGCTAAGATTAAACGCTTCTGTGCTTTATAAAAAGGAATATCTTTTTCCGAGATAAATCTACTTTTTGTCATCGAGTCTTCATAGAGAAGATGTTCAAGAATCTTTCCCTTCTTTATAGTCTCTGAAAGGATTAGAGGAACATCTTTTTCCTTAACTCTTTGATAAAAGATTTCCTGAGGTTGAATGGTTACGATTGGCCCTCTCTCGCAGAACCCCCTACAACCTGTGAATCTTAATTTTATTTTTTGATACCCATTCTCTTTAATAGTCTTAATAAAACGATCTTTTATATTCTTACAACCATATGCATGACATCCTGTACCACCACAGACAGATATAATCGTTTCAAATTCATCCTGTTTCCTAAGTATATCTTTTCTCCATTTCTCCAAATCAGACAGAGATTTTATTTTCCTCATGACCTTCCCCCACTCTTTTTAGTGTTTTTGCTTAACTTTTCGATCATCCTCTTTGCTTTAAGAGGACTCATATCCCCATAAAATTTTCCGTCAATCATCATAACTGGTCCTATAGCACATACACCTAAACAGTTGACTGTATTTAAGGAAAATTTTCTATCTGGAGTGGTCTCCCCAGGCTTAATCTTTAATAGACTTCTTATCTCTCTTAAAATTTTTGGACCTCCTCTTACATGGCATGCAGTTCCCAAACAAATTGTAATTGAATGCTTACCTTTAGGGATAAGACTAAAAGATTTGTAAAAAGTGGCCACTCCATAAATTTCATTCAAATTCATACGAAGTCTTGAGGCTATTATTTTTAAAGCCTCTTCAGGTAAAAATTGATATCGGTCTTGAATGTCATGAAGAATGCTGATAAGGGCTGTTCTTTTTTCTTGGTATTTTTCAATAATTTTATTTACGTTTACAATATCCATTTTTTCCTCCACAACATTTTTACTAAATTTTCTTTCAAAAAAATAAGTTCTACTTAATTTTTTATCTAAAAAATATTTTTAAATTTAATTTAAATTTAAAACTAAAAAACACTTCTTGGTGGACTCAACACCCATAAGATAACAGAATCTCCTTTGTTAAGATTAACCCATTTTGATGGAAATGTCGATCCAATATAAAGGCTATCACCCTCTCTAAGTATTATCCTTTCGTTTTGAATATCGACTTCTAATTCGCCCTTTATTATATAGGCAAATTCATCTCCTTTATGCTTATAGAAATGACCATCAATCTCGACTCCTTGTTTTAAAGTTAATAGATAGGGTTCCATTCTTCTATTTACCACATCTGAAACTAATAGCTGAACTTTAATGCCACTATTTTTTATCTCTGGAAGAGAAATCTCTTGCCTTTCACTCGGTGTGATTAATATTTTCTGGAGAGGTTCTCCATCTCCATTAGTTAAAAAGTAGATTGGTTGAGTATTTAGCTTTTCACTCAATTTAAAAAGACTATCGAGAGAGGGACTAATTAAATTCTTTTCTAATTGAGAAATGAAACTCGGAGTAAGTCCAACCTGTTTTGCTAATTCCTTCTGGGTCATTCCAAGTTTCTTCCTTAAGCTCCTAATCTTTTCTCCAAGGTTACTTGGCCTTCTTCCTCCAATTGTTGGAAAGATTATTTCTTCATCCCATACCTCATAATGTTTTGGAATAAATGCACTTCTTAAAAATCTTCCCTCAATTTTATTTACCTTAAAATATAACTCACCATTTTGCTTTTCCAATTCAATAGCAACTTGAGTAATATGTCTTAGATTAGCTTTAAAAGATGGAGAATGTGCATCTTTTTCCAATACCCAATAGGCAACAGTTTGAAGATCATAAAGTCTCGGACAAGAGTAAGTGAAAAATTTATAAGTTACATTTTCGTCTCCCCATATATCTTGCATTCCAGTTAAACTATCAAAGACATATCTAACTCCTGGTCCTATCTCAACCTCTATACGATCCATGACAACGCGAAATTGAGAGAGATCTTTTGGATTTTCTACTTTTAAAATGTTCCCTTTAAAACCTTCTCTCTCTTTTTCGTAAAATTTATTGAAAAGGGAATCGTTATTCCCTTTCCCACCAGTAAAGCAGTCAAGTAGGGTTAAGTATTCTAAATTAGGTAAATTAGCAAACCGCTTAGTAAGAGTTGAAGGTGAAGTATTGAAACTTACATATACAACTTTATGACCATTTTTTAAATTATGTTCAATAAATCGTCTAAGGAAAATCTCTATGTATGTTCCTGCCTCAACCTCCCAAATAATATTATCACCAGGTTTTAAAAAACCTAAAAGATGATCAATATAATCAAAACCAGAAGAGATTTTAACAGTCATATTTATAATAACTAAATTTAAACCAATTTAATTTAGTATTAATAATTTTTTTATCTTATTTTTACCTTAATTTTCTTAAAAAAGTCAAATCGTTTCTTCGAAGCAAGCTTTGGGGAGGGAGGAATAATCTAAGCTTTCATAAAGTCTTTCAACTTTAACGGAAGTTTCTTCAATCTTTTGATAAATTTCTTCTGGCAGGATAAGGGCTCCACGCAAGACTTCATCCTCAAAGAGATTATGTTTCAGGTAGCTCGGGTAATTCTCCCCGAACCATATCTCTGCCTCCCAGGATTTTTGGTTAAAGAATACGGTTTCAAATTTTAAATCTGAAATCCCAAAGATTTCACCTTTTTTCACATAAGTAAGAATCCCATGATTTGAATAATCTCGATTTGAAAGATTGGCATATATGCATAGAAATTCTCCTCCAAATGCTACTGCTCGTAAAGAAAATACAAATCCTTCTACTTTTGATTCGATATATTCTTGAAGCATGTAGAAATGATTCCTAATATTTAATTGGATTAAAGATTCAATATCCGAAATTATTTTAAAATCTCTCCCTCCTCTTCCAACTCGGCGTTTAAGCACCAGTTTCCCTTTTCTTTTAAGAAAAGAGTCTGCTTCTGAAAGATTATTTGGATCAAAAATGATGGTTTCAGGCATTTGAGCTATGGATTTAATCAACTGGTATTGAACCCATTTATCTTCAAGTCTTAAAGCAGGATGGAATTGCTCTGGGGGTGGGCCATGTCCATCCATCCATATCTTAAAAGGTTTAAGACTTTCAATAAAAGGAAGGCTATGAAGATAATCCTTAAATTTTTTCCCATAAGCTTTAAATGAAATTTCTTCAATCCTTGAAAAGATATCTGAAGATTTCCCGAGATAGACTTGATGAGTAAGGTCATATTCCTGAGCTCCACCTGGAAGACCAATATTGACTTCGATTAGGTAAGGTTTTAATCTGGGTTCAATAATAAAATCAATGCCAAGATACATAAATAAAAATATCCCCCTTCTTTAAATAAAAGAAGGGGGATGAGATTTAAATCTTTTTACCTTCGGGTATATTATTAACAGATTTTCGAATCTGTTTTATTCCAATCATAATTTTATTTTTGATTTAGGGGCTTCCTCTCTTCGTGAGAGGAAGCCCAAGACAGACTTTAACAGGATGCTTTGCATTTGCATGTTGTTGAAAACTTCTTTGACATCTTTTTAATACTCATCTTATTCACCTCCTTTCAATACTCCCCGTGCATAGCACTGAAAAAGATCAGGTTGGTATATATTGCCAAAGGATTTTGCTCTAAAACGACACCCTCCACGACACTCCTCTAAATAGGGGCAGTCACAGCTTAATTCTTTAATTAATATTCTTGGAATCCTCTCCCAACAGATCCTAAGCCCTTCATCAATTGATCCAACAACCTCTTTACTAAAAAGACTACATTTACAAATTCCACCATTAGGAATTATAGCACAAAGATGGGCTCCACAGGTAGTATTTTTTTCTGATATGTGAAGGCCCCCTCCAAAACCATACTTGAGATATTCACTTGCCTCAGAAGGGTTAACCCAAAGGTCTTGATTATACTCCAATCGTCCGGCAATTGAAGGAGCATCCACATTCCACTCTTTAATTTCTTTGGATTCGATAAGATAGGCCAGTTCATCAAATTCTTTTAAATTTCCGCGGTGTATCATTGTAGCAATAGAAACCATGATATTTTCTGATTTAAGAAAATCAATAGCTTGAATCACCTTTTCAAAAGTTCCTTCTCCTCTCAAAGTCTCGTGTCCTTTTTTCATTCCATCAAGACTTAATTGAACCTCATGAACCCTAAGCCTTTTTGCAACCTCTTTTGTGATTAATGTCCCATTTGAAAGAAGTATTGAACGAAACTCATAATCCCTTAAGATTCTATTTAGCTCCCAAAAGTGGGGATGAAGAAGTGGTTCCCCACCTGATATCAAAAGCCTTAATCCCTGAATCTCTTCAAATTCTTTTAGGACCTTTTTTATTTTTTCAAAAGGGAGGTCTTGGTTTTGACTTACTCCAACATAGCAGTGACGGCATCTTAGGTTACACCGATCGGTTATCTGAAGCTCTAAATAGCGAAGAGAGGGAATAGGTGATGGATTGATCTTTAAATCCCTTATGAGGGGTGAGTCAGATAATTTAATTAAGTTCTCTGAAAGGCAATATTGAATAAATGACTCATCTTCTTTTTTTATTTCATAAGATTCTCCTCTCGCGCATTTTATCAAAAATTCAAAGGCATCTCGACTTAATTCATAGAGTTCATCATTTTCAATATCATAAAGATATGGTTCTTCGAGTTCTTTTAATGTGCAATGTGAAGAGATAGTAATATATTTATTTAGGAACAACATCTTTTATCTCTTCGGGTGTGATTATGCCTTTTTCCAGAAGTCCTTTGATTATTTTATAGGCACCACATTCGAGGTCTTTTTCAGATTCTTTGTAAAATTCACAATGTTTACAGATAAGTTCAATGAGTTCTTCTTTATTCAAAGACATTTTTTCCCCTTTATTTTTTTAATATCTCATTAACTTCAAAATGTTGAAAGAGCCAGTTATTTTCAACCTTTTTGAGGATACAAAGAAGCTGTCTTACCTCCTCTATATTTTCTCCTATTTTTGATTTTCCTGTCAATCTTCCTCTAAGTAGAACATGGGCTGTTTCTCTATCGGGAAATTCGATTTTAAAATCATCAAATTCGAGCGATAATTCCAAGAAATAAGACCTTCCCCTCAAGGCATATCCTCCTATCTCATCTCTCGTAAAATGACCTGAAAAGCAGTAAAGGGGATCTTCTTCAATCTTAAAAACACACGGTTCTAAAAATAATCGAGATATATTTTTAATTCTATTCATAGATGAAAATAGATCCTCATCGGGCTTTTTTTCTACATAATTGGAAAGAAGTTTAAAAGCCTTTTTTACTTTCTTCTCTTCTCCTGATTTAATATATTTGAATAAAAATATACCTAAAAGAAGGATTAAAAAAATAATTATGAGGTATCGAGTTTTTACCATAAAGGTGATCCAATAACCATCTCTATTTTTGTCTGACCAAATAGATGCTCCCCAATTGGCATAGTTCTGTTATCTCCAACCACATAGATACATCCTTTTTCAACTCGACGGAGTGGCAAGTCCCAGTTACATGGATATTTAATATAGGGTTCATCAATCATTTTACCATTTATAATGAGCTTTCCTTGACGAAATTCAATCTCTTCACCCTCTAAGGCCACAACTCTTTTTAGAAGCCATCGCTTTCCTGAGAAGTGAATGGCAACAACATCAAATCTTTTTGGTTTTGATAGGATGTAGCGTAATTTCAAACAGAAATTGATACTACCATTACGATAGGTAGGTTCCATACTTGAACCTCGAATAATAAATGGTGTAACTATATGCCCAAATAAAACGTAAGAGGCCAATGCTACAAGAAAGGCACGAATGAGAAACTTCTTATTTATAGAGGGAAAGAAAAATTGGTTCACTCTTTTAGACATAAAGATTTATTTTTATTAATTAAAGTTGCTCACGTTAATTCGAAGTTAATAAAAGATTCTTAAAATATAAATATAATCGAGAAAAATCAATTTGGCCAATCCTTTGAATCATCTCTTTCTTCTTATTAAAGAAGATGGTATCATATAAAATAAAAGAATCAATAAGAAGGGATTTTGAGATGAAAAGGATTGAAGAGTTTAAAAAAACCTATCCCAAAAAGTTCCTACCAGAGGAACAAATCTTTAAACATATTCATCGAGGTGATAGAATTTTTATAGCTACAGGATGTGGTGAACCTCAATACCTTGTGAATGCATTGGTCAGATATGTACAATCTTACCCGGCTGCCTTTTTCGATACTGAAGTTTTACATGTTTGGACACTGGGAATTGCTCCTTATACAGATGAAAAACTAAAAAGTTATTTTCGACACAATTCTTTCTTTATTGCAAAAAATACAAGAGAAGCTATTAATAAAGGACTGGCTGACTATAGCCCAGTTTTTCTTTCTCATGTCCCTGAGCTTTTCTATAAAGGACTTATCCCTATAGATGTAGCCCTAATACAAACCTCTCCTCCAGATGAACATGGATATCTAAGTTTAGGAGTAAGTGTAGATATCGTGAAGGCTGCCACTGAAATGGCCTCACTTGTCATTGCCCAGATTAATTCTTATATGCCAAGGGTGCATGGAGATGGATTCGTTCATATTGAAGATGTCGATTTTGTAATTCCATATGATGAACCAATCCTTGAATTCATATCTGAAGCAGATACAGATATTGCACAAAAGATTGGAAAATACGTATCCAGGCTTGTACGCGATGGAGATACTATTCAAGTAGGATATGGTAGCATTCCTAATGCTATTCTTTCTAATCTTAGCCAAAAAAATCATTTGGGAATTCATTCAGAGCTTTTAACAGATGGGATTGTAAAGTTGATGAAAGAAAGGGTAGTGGATAATACTCGAAAAACTATTAATCGTGGTAAAACCGTAGCCTCCTTCTGCATGGGAAAGAAGGAGACATATGATTACATTAATGATAATCCTGCCATTGAATTTAGAACAATCGATTATACAAATAATCCTCTTATCATTGCACAACACGAAAACATGACCGCTATCAATTCCGCTCTTGAAATTGATCTCACTGGTCAAGCTACTGCCGAATCCATAGGGAAATACTTCTATAGTGGAGTTGGAGGGCAGGCTGACTTTATGAGAGGTGCGGTGATGGCACGAAATGGAAAGACCATACTTGCTTTGCCTTCCACTGCAGAAAATGGAAGAATTTCAAGGATCGTTCCCTTCCTTAAAGAAGGAGCAGGGGTTACTCTGCATAGAGGTGATATCCATTACGTAGTCACTGAATATGGCATTGCCCATTTAAAGGGAAAAAATGTAAGGGAACGGGCCATGGAGCTTATCTCTATTGCCCATCCTGATTTTAGGCCATGGTTGATTGAAGAAGCTAAGAAATTAAACCTAATTTTCCGGGACCAAGCATTTATCCCTGGGGAAAAGGGACAATACCCAGAGCATCTGGAGACCCATAGGATGACAAAATCAGGGTTAGAGATTTTCTTAAGGCCTGTGAAAATAAGTGATGAGCCATTGCTGAAGGACTTTTTTTATTCCCTTTCAGATAATAGTCTATATAGAAGATTTATCTCATTGCGAAAAGATATGCCCCATGAGCGTCTTCAAGAATTTGTGGTGATAGATTATACGAAACAGATGGTTCTTGTTGCGACGATTTCAAAAGGGGAAAGGGAAGAAGTAATTGGTTTAGGGCAATATTTTATTGATGAAGCAAGCTATACAGCTGAGGTTGGTTTTGCAGTAAGGGATGAGTATCAAAATAAGGGGGTTGGAACTGAACTTCTATATTATATTACATATCTTGCCAAGAGGCAGGGGCTTTTGGGTTTTTATGCGGAAGTCCTATTTGAAAATAGACCTATGTTACACCTCTTTGAGAAGATGGGATTCAATATTGAAAAGAGGAGAGAAGATGGTGTCTATGAATTAAAGATGATGTTCCGATAGGATCAAAAGATAAACAGTTAATAGATTTGATCAGGAAAGGTATTGATATGGAATTCTTTTCCTAATGTCTTATACATAAGTGGACTTTCCCACTCCTCACCAAAGGCTTCGAGATAAATCCCATCATAGATAGCCCAGCTTCTTCCTCTTACTGTCTTTTCCATCCCTTTACTTCTAAATGGAGTTGAATTATCCATTCTTTGGGCCAGTAGTCCACCAGGCTGAAATTCTTTATTTATTCTTTCCATCATCAATCTGCCTTTGAAGTACCCAAATCCATGCCTCTCCCATAAAATTGCATTGTGGTAATAAAGGGCTCCTATGGTTATAGTATGGATTCCTATAATCTCCATAAATTTTTCTAAACATTGAGAAAATTCTCCACTAAGCCTTAGTCCTCTTCTTACCATTCCTGGAGCAAGACCTGCTTGCATTGCTCTTACCTCTTCAGGAATATTTCGGGATCGAGTTCCAAAAAGGGTGTCTTTTCCTTCTTCATCCACATCCACATTGAATCTTTCAGAGAATGGATCATTTATGATAATGAAATCAAGATGAAGGCTTTGCATAAAGGTCTCAAGGGATACTTGACAAGAGAAGATACAGTCCTTGTCCTGTGCCCTATACCTGACTTCGATACATCCAAAATTCTCTTCAGGAGGGAATATACCTGTTACGACTCTTTCTCCATAGGAGTTTAATAATGTCTTTGGATTTATGTTAAATCGTTGAAAAATTGATGGAGGGACGAGTTGGAGGTAAATCCAATTCCTCTCTTCCCTGGGAAGCCTATTTAGCTTCGCTATGGAAAAGTCCATGCTATTTTTTCTAAATAAAAATTGAGCCCCTCTAAGAGGATGAGGAAAGAGGGCTCAAAGAAGTCTAAAGTCTTTCTCCAGCAAGTTGAATTACCACACTTGGATCCATTAGTGTGGAAGTATCGCCCAATTCTTCAATTCTTCCTTCTGCAATTTTCCGAAGTATTCTTCTCATGATTTTACCACTACGAGTTTTTGGAAGTGCATCTGCAAATTGCAATTTATCCGGAGTAGCAATAGGGCCTATCACCTTCCTTACATGGGCGATTAATTCTTTTCTTAATTCATCTGAACCCTTAATGCCACTTTTAAGTGTGACAAAGGCATATATGCCCTGTCCCTTGACTTCATGAGGAAATCCAATCACTGCAGCTTCAGCCACTGAAGGATGGGAGACAAGGGCACTCTCAACCTCTGCTGTTCCAATTCGATGTCCAGAAACATTTATTACGTCATCAATCCTTCCAAGGAGCCAGTAATAACCGTCTTTATCCTTTTTTGCTCCATCTCCCGTAAAATAGTATCCTGGAAAGATCGAAAAGTATGTATCTTTGAATCTTTTCCGATCAGCATCGTTCCAAAAGCCCCTAAGCATTCCTGGCCAAGGACGAGCAATAACAAGAGAGCCTCCTTCGTCCACATCACATTCACTTCCATCTTCTCTTAGGATTTTTGGAACAACCCCTGGAAAAGGAAATGTAGCTGAACCAGGTTTAAGTGGGGTAATAGGAAATGGACTGATCAAGAACCCTCCAGTTTCAGTTTGCCACCATGTATCCATAATAGGGCATCTTCCTTGTCCTACATTTTTGTAATACCAACGCCATGCCTCGGGGTTAATTGGTTCACCAACAGAGCCAAGGATTCTGAGGCTTGAAATTCCTCTTCTTTTTACCCATTCTTCTCCCTCTTTCATTAGGGCACGGATAGCCGTTGGAGCAGTATAAAATACTGTTACTTTATATCTTTCAACAATTTCCCAAAACCGATCAGGCTTGGGATAAGTTGGTATACCTTCAAACATAAGTGTTGTTGCTCCTAATGAGAGAGGCCCATAGACTACATAACTATGTCCTGTAACCCATCCAATATCTGCAGTACAAAAGAATACATCTTCATCTTTAATATCAAAAACCCACTTCAAAGTCTGATAAACAAAGAGGAGATAGCCTCCTGTAGTATGTATAACTCCTTTTGGTTTTCCAGTACTTCCACTTGTGTAGAGGATAAAGAGAATATCCTCTGCATCCATGATGGCTGGTTCACAATGAAGTTTGATATCATCTTTTGACATCTCTTCATGCCACCAAACATCCCTTTCCTTATCGAATGGAATGTCTATACCTAATCGTTTTACTACAATTACCTTTTCAATTCCAGGACAATCCTTTAAAGCCTCATCAGCATTGATTTTGTTCTGAACAATCCTTCCACCACGGAAATAACCATCTGCTGTTATGAGGATCTTGGCTCCGCAATCATTTATTCTATCTCTAAGAGCCTCTGAGCTAAACCCTCCGAATACAACACTATGTATAGCCCCTATTCGAGCACAAGCGAGCATGGAAATAGGAAGCTCAGGGATCATGGGAAGATAGATTGAAACTCTATCGCCTTTCTTTACACCAAACTTCTTTAAGACGTTAGCAAACTTGTTAACATGATAATGGAGTTGTTGATAGGTAAAGAAACGGTTCTCCTCAAGGGGCTCCCCTTGCCATATTAAAGCTACTTTATTACTTCTCCAATTATTGAGATGACGATCAAGACAATTGTAACTTGCATTCAATTTACCGCCAATAAACCATTTTATCTCTGGTTTATTAAAATCATATTCCAAAACCTTATCCCACTTTTTATACCAATCCAATTGCTCAGCCAACTCCGACCAGAAAACTTCTGGATCTTCAATGGATCTTCGATAAATTTTATTATACTCCTCCATATTTTTAATATAGGCTTTAATTTTAATTGACTCTGGAGGATTAATAATTTGATCTTCACCAAATGATTCTATTTCTTTATTTTCCATTTAAAAAACCTCCTTTATTTTTAACCATATGCGTTAACGTTAACATTTTTTAAAAAATTTTCAAGGGTTTTTGAAAAAAAGTTTTATAATTGTGATGATTTTTAATGAAAAACTATTTAGTTATCAAATACCCTTTGATGAATTTTTTAAAAATGTGTTAAAAATTTAATGATATATTATTTAAAGATTTATAGTGAAAATGACAGAGCCTATTATTCGTGTAATTGACTTGTGGAAAAGGTACGATGGAAATGGATCAGAAACCATCGCACTTAGAGGTACAACCATGGAAATTCACCAAGGTGAAATTGTTGCCCTTTTTGGAAAGAGTGGTTCCGGAAAAACAACTCTTTTTAACTTAATTGCAGGTCTTGATAGACCTACCAAAGGCCGAATTGAGATTGAGGGTAAGGATTTAGAAGCCCTCGGTGATAAAGGAAGAACATTATTGAGGCGTATGAAGATAGGATTTATTTTTCAGTTTTTTAACCTTCTTCCCACCCTTACTGCATTTGAAAATGTTTACCTTTCTCTCGAACTTGCCAACATATTTGAACCAGAATTGGCATTAAAGGCCTTAAAAGAAGTAGGCTTGAAGGGTAAAGAAAAGAGATTTCCTAATGAATTATCAGGAGGAGAACAACAGCGTGTTGCCATTGCAAGAGCCATAGTCAAAAGACCTTCTATAATTCTTGCTGATGAGCCAACAGGAAATCTTGACACAATAACAGGAAATCAAATTCTTCAGCTATTAACACAAAGATGTCAAGAATTTGGAACAACATTGATCATGGCAACTCATTCTTCGTTAACCTGCCAGTATGCTCATCGGATTCTTCGTATGGTTGATGGAATTGTTATTGAGGAATCAACGCCTAAGAGGATTGATAGTTGAAGATTGTAACTAAATCTTTCCTTCGTTACCTCCAAAGACGTCTTACACTTAGTATTCTCCAAATTATGGGAGTTACATGTGGTGTTGCTGGAGTAGTTGGAATGATTATGTCAGCTCAAACTGCTCTAAAAAGTTTTAAAAATGCGATTGAATTTCTTAGAGGCAAATCAACCCATTCAATTCAGAGGCATGCAGGTCCCTTAGAAGAGAGTTTTTTATTAGAATTGGCTCAAGATCCTTCGGTTGAGCACTTTTCTCCTGTTATCGAACGTAGGTTGCGATTGGATAACGGTGAGACGATCCGAATTCTTGGAATTGATCCATTTTTGGATAGATTCATTCGACCTGAATTTTCAAATATTGAATTTCTTGATAAAAATGAAACACTCCCAGAAGCCTTTCTATCATTTTTGATTAATGAGAGAGAGGCCTTGATTGATCATAATCTAAAAAAAGAACTCAAGATAAAGGAGAATCGCCTCCTTTACACTGAGAAGGGTCCTATCCATATAAAGGGAAGTTTTCCAAATCCCTCAGGAGAACCATTAATTATTATGGATATTGGTCATTTGCAGAAGCTTTATAATCTCGATGGATATATTGATCGGGTAGATCTTATCCTATCTGATGAACAGGGTTTCATTTCAAGATGGAAAGAAGGTTTTCTTATTCAAGCCTCAAAAGAGAGGAGTGAGACCTTTTCAGGGATGCTAAAGTCTTTTCGTTTAAATCTTGAAGCCCTTTCTCTCTTAGCCCTATTCGTTGGGGTCTTTCTCATCTATAATACATCTATGTTTGCTGTTGTAAGCAGACGTCGTGATGCAGGCATTCTTAGGAGTCTTGGAGCAAATAGAATAGAAATCTTTTTAGCATTTCTTTCAGAGATCCTTCTTCTCGGTATTTTAGGAGGTGCATTTGGTGGACTTTCAGGCTTTTTCCTTACTCGTTTTCTTACAAAGCTTATAGGAAGTAGTATTAGTAATCTCTATTTCTTTCTCAGACCTGAACCCATAGGTTGGTCAATCTGGATTATTATAATTGGAATAGCTATAGGATGCGGAGCTTCACTGTTGGGAGGAGCAATTCCCCTATTAGAACTTATTCGAACAGATCCTGTGAAGGCATTAAGTGGGCGGGTGGGGAGCCAAGAAAGTTCTCGTAAAGCTATAAGAGCTGCTATCGGAGGGATTTTTGTTCTTTTTTTGAGTTTTATTCTTTTCATTCTTCCAGGAAGCCATATATATGTGGGTTTTTCAGGGGTTTTTGGATTCATTCTGGGTGTAAGCCTTCTTACAGGATTATTACTCATTTTACTTTATCCCATTCTAAGAAAGATTCTTTCTGTATTTGGGGGTATTCCTGGAAAAGTCGCCGCTGGAAATATCAGACAAAACATAGGACGTACAGGTGTGGCAATTGCTGCCTTTATGATATCCCTTTCGATGTCTATAGGCCTAAGTCTTATGATTGGAAGCTTCCGGCAGTCCTTGATATGGTGGATGAATTCTCAGATATGTGGAGATCTTTATATAGGTAAAATCGATGAAGCTGAGGTGCCTGAGGAATTCTATGAAGAACTAAAAAGGATTGAGGGAATTGATGGAGTGCATCCTTATCGAAATGTTCAGGTCTTTTATCAAAAAACCTCAATCAATGTGAGTGCTGTTGATCCGTTTGTATTAGAAAGGTTTGCAAGGTTTGGTTGGTTAAAAGGGGGAGATGAAAATTGGGATGAGGTTAAAGAAGGAGGAGTAATCATCTCAGAGAGTTTTTCACGCAGATTTGGAGTAAAGACAGGGGATCGGATAACACTGGAAGGCATTCAAGGACCAGTTGATTTTAAAGTAGGAGCTATATTTTATGATTATACTACTGAGCATGGTCTTGTCATGATGGATCGTAAAACATTTATTAAAACCTTTGGAGATCGAACCTTAAATAACATTGGAATCTTTTTTGATCCTAATAATCCCAAGAGAGATGAACTTTTAAGAGAAGTTAAAAAGAGGGCAGAGGCAAGGGGTCTTACTGTTTTATCAGGTTCTCAACTTCATCAAAATGTTCTAAAGGTATTTGAAGAAACCTTTTCAGTTACTCGTTCCATGCGAGCTATTGCTATTATTGTTGCTTTCTTTGGTATTGCAGGAGCCATTCTAACTCTCTTTATTGAAAGAACACGTGAGTTTGGTATTTATCGAGGCCTTGGTTTTTCAGCTAATCAGGTTGCAAGAATGACCCTGATGGAAGGCTTGGGAATGGGTTTTATAAGCTTTATATTTAGTATAGGTGTAGGAACATTACTTGCGATCCTTCTCATCAAAATCATTAATCTGAGAAGCTTTAACTGGACAATTTTCTACTTCACTTCGTGGCAGCCTTATCTTTTAACAGGAATTACAGCGATGATTGCAAGTATAGGGGCTGCTATCTATCCCATATGGAGGGTTTATAGAACCTATCCTCAGATTCAGATTCGCGAGGAGTAAATGAGAGATAGGCTTGAATTTATTTTATATAAAATAGGACTTTTAATAGGGATAGGATATTTATTTATTTGGCATTGTCCTTCGGCTAATCCAAATGAATGGAAGCATGCAGTAGAGCCATGGAAATGGAGTTTTCCGAGGGATCATGGTACTCATCCTGAATTTCGAACAGAATGGTGGTACTTTACAGGAAATATTGTAGATAGTTTAGGAAAACCTTATGGCTACCAGCTAACCTTTTTTCGACAAGGTGTCCTTTTTGAAGCAAAAGATAAAAAGAATCCATGGAGTCTAAGAGATATCTACCTTGCCCATTTTACATTGACGGATGTTTCAAAGAATAGATTCTGGTTTTCTGAACATGCCTCACGAAAGGGTCCTGGGCTTTCAGGAGCAAGTGAAGATGGTATGGACATATGGCTCCTAAACTGGAGAGCAAAAATGCAAGGAAGTAGAATTATACTTAATGCAAGGACTAAGGAGATGAATTTATCATTGGGACTAATCCCGAGAAAAGGAATTATACTTCACGGACAAAATGGTCTTAGTAAAAAAGGACCAATGAAAACCCAGGCTTCATACTATTATTCTTATACTGATCTAAAGACAGATGGTTTTATTAAAACACCTGAATCTGAAACATCTATTGCAGTCAATGGCATAAGCTGGTTTGATCACGAATTTGGTTCAAATCAACTTGGCCCAGATCAAGTGGGATGGGATTGGTTTAGTCTCCATCTCTCGGATGGTCATGATTTAATGATATATTTTTTACGCCGGAAGGATGGTTCTTTGGAACCTTCCTCCTCAGGTACACTTGTAAAGCCTTCTGGAGAGGCAATCCATCTAAGACTTTCAGAGATAAATATTGAGATTCTCAATCGTTGGAAAAGTCCTAAAAGTGGGGGAATATATCCAAGCCATTGGAGAATAAAAATACCATCAGTGAGAATAGAAATAGAGATTAATCCTCTTGTTTCATCTCAAGAATTAATCACAGAATCCTCTATGGGCATCATCTACTGGGAGGGTGCAGTTTCAGGTAAAGGTTTATCCTCTGGTAAAGTCATCACTTGTGAGGGTTATGTTGAACTTACAGGATATGCTAAAAGTTTGGGTGGGGTATTTTAAGATTAATTAAAAATCCAGAGGTTTCTTAACCAATTGATCTTCTTTAAGAGGGCAATCTCCTCAGGACTCATGGTTGAAGGAGAAACCCTTTGCTTCAATTTCAAAAAACCTCCGTAATCTATGGCTGTAAGGATTGGAAATAGAAACCTCTTCAATATCCCATTTCTCTTAAAATATAGAGCACTATTAAAATCTATTAAGAAAGGTTCTCCATGCTCATTAACTAAAATATTACCTTTATGTCTTAAATCTAAATGTACAACCCCTTTAGCGTGAATCTCATCGATGATTTTTTTTAAATAAACAAAAAAAGAGGCAGAGACTTTTTCTCCTCGCCTTATTTCCCTTCCGTTAATATACTCCATTGAGAATGAAAAACGATCAATACGATTAAATACTTTTGGGATCCCTTTGATTCCTTTCAAGCGTAAATAAATCTTCCATTCCTTTTTTATTAGCCACAACCCAATTGTCCAGCGATAAAAAAAATTCTTATGATAGATATCTTTAACAATAATAGCTTTACCATTTAAGTCGATTTGATAAAGATCAGGTTTTAGGGAAGTCCCTTCTTTAATCATTTTTTTAGGGTTTTTTTCTAAGCATCTTCTATTTAAATTTACCATCCCTTTAAAAAATTAGGCTCCAGTAAGGTTTACTTAAGATAAGAACTATTCCAATTATCACAAGGATTAATATTCCTTCTTCACTATTTTCTATGAAGATTTTGAATCTCCATTTGACCTTCTTCCTTGAATATGGAGTTAATCGAGGTATGTATTCAGGGACTTTTTCATCATAATCATCGTAGGCTTGGCCAAATATTTTTCTTAAACGATCTGCCTCAACCCTTTTTTTATAGGGTATGTAATGGAAACAAAACATCAAGGTGGAGGCAGCAAGGATATAGATATTGTCTGCAAGGATACAGAAGCCTGTTGTAATAAGGATGCTTCCTATATAAAGTGGGTTTTTTACATAGCTATAAGGACCACTCACTGTTAAAACTTCATTTTTTTGGAGATGTCCTGCGGCCCAGATTCGAATGCACTCACCTAAAATTATTAAGATTAATCCCACAACTATCCCTGGTGTATTTGGTTTAGCAAAGAGAATCAACAAAATAGCCCCAATAAATAACGGGATTTTCCTAAATTTTCTCATTCAAATCTCCCTTTCTGTTCAAAATTTTATAAAAGATTAATGATTAATTTCCTTTATTTTAATTACCAACCTATTGATTTCTATTTTCTAACCCATTCATTGGTTTGAAACAAGGACAATCTCTTTTCCGCCCACCTTTCTTTTAGTGATGATATTTAAAGGAATCTCAAGATGCTTACTAAGTACCTCAAACTCATGTTTTTGGATAAGACAAAAAATCCTTTCTTTGGATTGAAAGTGATAAACCAATTCCTCCTTACTTTTTATATCTAAAATGGGCACAATCCCAGTATAATAATTATAAGGGCCAACTGAAAATCCTCCATACATGGCTAATTTATCTTTGGGTTCTTTAATCCTGAGAATCTCTTGAGATAGAAGACGTGCTGATTTATATGGATCGATCTCTGGATAAATAAAACGTGTTGTCCAAAAGAATCCTACTCCGAAAATCAAAACTATCATGAAAAAAACAGCTACTTTCTGCTTTAACCAATGAAAGATAAGAAGAATGATACTTAAAAAAGATATCCCAAAGATTAATGGAGCATAAGAATTATAAGGAATATAAGAAAGATATTGTGAAAGGATCTTTAACCATTTTAAAATTACCTCACTCCAAAGATGAAAATTAGGATTTGATAAAGAATTCCTCAGACTTTGGATTAAATATAAGAGGAATAAAAGAAAAAAGAATAGAAATGCTATAATATATATTGGAATCGAGATTCCTAAACTTATATTGTCATTTCGGCTTCGATTTGAAATATAAGCATGCAAGAAACTTCCAACTATTATGGAGGTTGCTGGATAAAGAGGAAGTAGATAGAGTCCCCTTTTCCCTTTAGAAAAACTGAAGAATAGGAATATAGATACGAACCAAATGATAAGAAATAAAAATTCCTTATCCATTGGCTTTTTTCTCTTTGAGAGGTGAAAAACCAATGCTCCAGGGATGAATAATGTCCATGGTATAAAATCTAAAGGAAAGTTAAGAAAGTAATAATAGAAAGCCCGACTGTGGCTCCAACCTTCAGCATAACGTTGGATAGTATGTTTAAATAGTGTTTCTTTAAGGAATACTTCCCCTCCTAAGAAAACTGCAGGGACATACCAAGGAAGCACAATGGCAAAAAATAAAAGAATACCATGAAAAAGTCTCATTCCTTTAATCCCATTCCAATCCCTTTGAATAATAAAAAAGAAGAGGCTCACTATAAGTGGAATGATAAAACCGACTGGGCCTTTAGTTAGTGTGGCAAGTCCCATACCTACATAGAATCCAAATAATAGAATTCCACCTAATGAATTGTTTTGTTTGTGATTTTCCATGCGGATTTTAATCCATAGAACAAAACAGAGGAGAGAAAGTGTTGTAAAAAAGGTTAGCGTAGAGTCAATGTTTGCCCTTGTAGATAGGTAAGCAAACTCTAAACTTGTAGCAAGAATAAGGCCAGAGATAAATCCTACAGCCGATGAAAAAAGTGTTTTCCCTATAAAATATGTCAGGATGACGGTTAAGCTTCCAAAAAGAGCAGGAATAAACCTAACGCTAAAAGAAGTGAAGCCTCCCCATAAGTAAGATGAAATTCCAATAAGCCAGAAAAAAAGAGGGGGTTTATCCACATAGAGTTTTCCATTAAGATGCATGAGAATCCAATCTCTGCTTTGGGTTACCATCTCTTTGGCAACTTGGGCATATCGGGGTTCATCAGGATCCCATAGATCCCATCTATTCAGGTTAAAGAAGTAAAGGAAAAGTAAGAAAGATAGAAGAATGAGTATCTGCATCCTGGGTGAAGTAAATATTTTTGAAATTTGTTTTTCCATTTAATCCCTCAATTTGAGATTAAAACCAATCTCCCTTTTTTATATGGAAATTCTTTTATAAACCTTATTGAAAGAAGATCATTGCTCGGAAATTCTTCATAAACTTCTTTTGGCATCAGGATAAGTATTCTATCTTCCCCATTAGCTAAATTATTAAAGTCTTCAACTCTTTTGATCATAGGTATGCATGGATAGATATCTAAGTAAAAATTTAATTCCTCCTCTGTACTTGGATCTAATTTATATCCAAAAAATTTTTTCTCTTTTAAAAAAGGCTTTAAGTTTGTTGAAAGGGTTAAGCCAGGCGAACGAGACATATTTTTATTTATCCACTGGATTTCAACAACATGCCAAACCAATATAATGAAGGAAAAAGGGATGAGAAAAAATAGGAATTTTTTTCTCCATATCCCAGCAGTCATCAAAGCCAGAGGAGGTATGGCTCCAAGGAGATACCTTGAGGCTCTATACTGAAATATGGTTAAAATTATAAAAAGGAGAATAAACCAAATAAGAAAAAAATTTACCCTTAACCTAAAAATCTTTTCTTTATATAGGAGAAAAATAAGAATAGGAAGAAAGAGTGACCAAGGAGCAAATTGAGGCCAAATCTCAACAAAGTAGAAATAGAATGGAGCCTTGCGTGTAAGCACTTCAGTCTCCTCTAACAGTTGGAGACTTCTTTCCAATCCCAAGCGTGAGATAAAAGGTATAATCCAAAGGAAGACAATCAAAATCAAAACAAAATATCCTATAATAAATTCCTTATATACCAGTATCTTCAATTTTTTTTCTTTTAAGAGAAAACCGAAAATTATAGGTAAAGGGATTAGACCAAAAGGACCTTTTGTAAGGACTCCCAATCCAATAAAGATGAACGAGGCCAAAAGGAAGGGGCCTTTCTTTGGTTCTTCATGATATCCTAAATAAAAGGAGTAAAGGGATGAAAGGATAAAGAAGCAAAGTAGCATATCTGTCTTAGCTATCCTCGCGTTAAAAAAGTATTGATAATTTGAGAGAAGGATTCCTCCAGAGATAAATCCTGATAAAGAATTTCCATATATCCTCTTGCCCCATTGAAAGACCAAAAGGGAGCCCAACCAGGCAGAAAAGAAAGATGGTATACGGGCAAGTAATGGGGTAACGTATCCATAAATCGAGGATGGAAGGGCGATTAGCCAGAAAAGTAAGGGAGGTTTGTGTAAATATATTTCTCCATTTAGACGCGGAACAATCCAATCTCCAGATCTAATCATCTCTCTTGCCACTTCAGCATATCTTAGATAATCGTGATTTTCCAGGCTTCTTGTCCAGAGATTGAAAAATAAAATTATACCACTCATGAGAGAAAAAATTAGGAAAATTTCTCTCTCTTTTTGAGGCTCGATGATTTTATCTAAATGCATACCCATTTATTTTGAAATCAATGAGTAGATCCTTTAGGAGTTCTCTTCTTATAAATAAAGTAAAGATTCCTGAAGTAAATGATGGGGTTTAGCAGATAGGCGGCAATGAAAACTGGATCCATCTGTCGAATGGCATAGATCAATAGGATAAGTCCTCCACCTAAACTGAAATACCAGAAGGAAACAGGGATGACACTCTCTTTCCTTTTCTCTGAAGCAATCCATTGAATGATAAATCTCATTGAAAACATAGCTTGACCAATGAAACCAAAAATGACCCAGAAATCGAGCTGAAATTTTGGGTATCTTACTGAGAGATCATGAAAAAAATCTGTTACGAAATTAAAAACAGACCATAATTCCATTCTAAATCCTTTCTTCAATTTCATAATGAATATGTCTACTCTTCATCCATCTAACCGCTAATAGATCGATGAAGGCACACCACATACGATTCCACGTAGTATATTTTGATACCCCAAATTTTCTTGGGTGATGGGTGATGGGTATTTCGATAACTCTGAAACCTTCCATCTTAACAAGGGTTGGCATGAATCGATGCATTCCCCTAAATAGCTTAATGTTCTGGAGACATTCTCTTCGATATGCCCGAAAAGTACAACCACTATCCTTAATATTGTCTCCGCTTAACCAGTTTCTGATTAGGTTTGCAATCTTTGATGTAATCCTTTTAACCCAAGAATCTTCCCGCTTTTCTCTCCAACCCGTAACCATGTCGTAATCTTTGAAATATTCAAGCATCCTTGGAATATCTTTTGGATCATTTTGAAGGTCGGCATCCATGGTTATAACAATTTCTCCTCTTGCCTCCTTCAATCCAGCAGCACCTGCAGCAGTCTCCCCACAATTTTTTTTAAATCCAATTACATGCATTTGAGGATAGATTTTTGCCATATCCTTAAGAATTTGGCGGCTTCGGTCAACACTCCCATCATCTACAAATATCATCTCGTAGGCTTTACCAAGTGATTCAAGCACTTCCACAATTTGGGGTATCAAAACAGGAAGGTTCTCCTCTTCATTATAAACAGGAACAACTACAGAAATTTCAATCTTCTCATTCACAATATATTTGACTCCCTTATAAGAAATTAAATTTACATTCGATCATTAAAAAACTCTTTGATTGTTTCACAGACAAATAGTACTTTCTCTTTTTCAAGTTCAGGATAGATTGGCAAAGAAAGGATCTTTTGAACAGTTTCTTCGGTTTTTATGAGTTGAGCTTGTTTGCCCAAAGTGTTTTGAACAGCAGGTTGTTGATGGTTTGGGATGGGATAATGGATGCCAGTTTGAATCCCCCTCTTGTTTAAAAACTCAGCGAGTTGGTCTCTATTTGGCGTCTGAATAACGTAAAGATGATAGACGGCTTGGGCCCATTCTTTCTGTTTAGGAGTAATCACTGGGATTCCCTTCAATCCTTCGTCATACCACTTAGCAATTCTTCTTCGCGATTCATTGAACCAATTGAGCTTTGAAAGCTGCAGTCTCCCTACTACTGCTTGAATTTCATTAAATCTTAAATTATACCCTACGAGGTCATGTTCATATTTCTGTATTCTACCATGATCCCTAAGCATTCGGCAGGTTTGGGCTAAACGTTCATCAGAGGTAACAATCATTCCACCATCTCCAAAAACTGTCATATTCTTTGAAGGATAAAAAGAAAAACAGGCTCCAATTCCCATGGATCCAACCTTTCTTCCTTTATATAAAGCACCATGGGCTTGGCAGCAATCCTCCAGAATAAAGAGTCCATGTCTCTTTGCCAGCTCAAGCAAAGTATCCATCTCTGCTGGATGACCATAGAGATGAACAGGAATCATTCCTTTTATCTCTTTTACTCCTTGGATCTTATGTTTTTCTTCTAATACAGACTCAACATGTTTCGGGTCCATTGTAAAATTATCATCAATATCTATAAAAATTGGTTTTGCTCCAACATGAAATACAGGTTCAATCGTTGGAAAGGCTGTAAGAGATGGGACCAAAATACCATCCCCCTCTTTCACCCCTAATGCCTTTAAACAGAGAAAGAGGGCTGATGTCCCTGAGGAGGTAAGGATCGCAAACTTTGTCCCCACAAATTGGGCAAACTCCTTTTCAAACTCCTTACAATTGTTCCCAAGAATATAATGTCCTGAATCGATCACTTCAAGGACACGATTCTTCATCTCTTGATCCACATACGGTTTAGAAAGAGGAACCTTCATTTTATCTCCTTTTCTTAAATATTAGAATCTCTCCCATTCAATTTCTACTTTCTTCCCCTTTCGAGAAGACTCATAGCATATCTCAACGACTTTCAAGGCCTCAAACCCAGCCAATCCATCAGCAAGAGGTTTAGAACGATTCTTAATTGATTCTAAGAAGGCTCTTAATTCTATCTTTAGAGGTTCTTCATTTTGAATTGGAATATCTTGAACCTTACCTTCAATAGCAATACATTGATCTGCCTTTTTTTCGTGACGATTTTCAAAAAGGATTAGATAATTTTTCTGAAAATCACAATAGAGACTCCCCTGTTCTCCAACAATAGCAACATCCCTTTTTCTTTCAGGAGGCATATAACCAGCCTCAATAAATACCGTCTTACCATAATAGTCTAAAATGGAAAGAGAGGTATCATCAAGTGGGAGTTCAAGATAATTTTTTACAACCGAAGTTACTGCCCGCGGAGGCTCATTAAATAGGTAATTGAATAAATCTATATAATGTATGGCATCTGTTTGTGTAACTCCAACATCCGTTCTTGGTCTTTTGAATCCCATAAAATGACCGTAGGCGTAATGGATCTTACCCAGTCTTCCTTGATCAAGCATTTCTTTCATCTTAAAAGATGCTGGATGATAGCGATAGATGTGGCCAACCTGAAGAATCAGGCCTTCTCTCCTTGCCAGATTGATCATTTCTTTGGCTTCAACAGTATTTAAAGAGATTGGTTTTTCCACAAAAACATCTTTTCTTTGATTAAAACAATCCTTGCAAATATGAAGATGTGTATCTGCAGGTGTTACTATATCTACTCCATCAACTTTATCCAAAAAATCATGGTAATCAGTAGAAAGGTGATCTTTTGGAATAGAAAGTTCTTGACAAATTTTTAATTGGTTAGGATCGGAATCAACCACAAAGATTTCATCCACCAAAGAAAGGAGAGTTTTAAGATGGTTTCTCCCCCATCTGCCTACCCCAATCAATAATATTTTCATATCTTTGTTTTCAATCAATATCCTATCCTTTCTTGGTTTTATAAATTACCATAAGAATAGAATAAATTCCACAGGACAAAAAAATGATAGCTAAAATATAACCTATCCATAGCCTACCGTCGAGAAGTGGAAATAGATTTATGACTAAAAATTTTTTTAGTCTCCAGAAGAGAGCTATTCCCTCTCCTTCTGAGATAATAATATTTTCAGTTATGAGATCATGATCTACTGTTATCTTCATCACATGATGAAATTTACCCCAAAGTGGTTGATAATTTTTAAGTCTCCCTCCTCCACCTCCAGAAACAATTAAATTTTTCCCTCTCCATTGACCTCTCCAGTATGTATGATAATCTCCAAAGAAACATCCAGTAATTGGATACTCATTTAAGAGATTGAAAAAGCCTTCTTCATTTGGTAGAGGAAATGATCCAGCTCCTATCATTCCAGGGGGATGATGTATAAATAGAAAAATATACCTTTTTCCTCTCCAATTATTAGAAAGTGTATTTTGAAGATAATTAAGATACTCTTTTGGATTTTTGGGGTCAATCCCGCATATAATAAACAGACATTCATCGAAGACAAAATCAAAATTCATTGCTCCATATAGTTTTTCATAAACTTTAGATGAAACTCTATATTTTTCTTTTATTTTCGAATCATAATCAATATCATGATTCCCTGGAACGAGGAAGATTGGAAAGGAAGGCTTGATATCTAATGCCATTGTTTTTAAAAATAATTTATGATAGCGGATATCTGGCTTATTAACAATATCTCCGAGGATAATCATGAAAGAAGCCTCCCCTGTCTTTAGGGCCTTTTTCATTAGGTAGTTTGCAGTATGACTAAGATGAGTATCCCCCATAACTAAAAAACTGAATGGTAATCCTTTCTCTTTTAATGCCTTTAAACTTAAATCTTTATTTCCAATAGGATAATTAAGAGAAGAAACTTCATAGGCATTATAAAAATTTATGATAAATAAGACTAAAAAAGATACCGAAAAAAAGATGATGATAGCTATGAGCCATTTTTTCTTTAAATTTTTCATTTTTATTATCCCTATTTCTCAATTAAATCCCATTTTTTTAAAAAATTCAATTTTTGGAAAAAATTTAAATTGTAAAGAGAGGTTATTTAATTTTAGCGATTTTTCAGATTTATTTTTTATTATCCATATAAAAGACCTAATAGCTTAAAAATCCAATTCTAACGATTTGAAACCAACACAAGATTCCAGCGGCCCACTTTTGTTTTCTCTAAGGGAATCATTTTAGTATTTAGGCTCTTTCTAAACTCTTCATATACTTGAGCTTGGAATACAATAAAAACCCTCTTTGGAGAATCGAGAACCTCTATCAATCGGTCCCTGTTTCCTATCTCTTCGATATAAAGCATCTTTGTATAATAGAGAAGACCATTATATTTTGAAAAGATGGTCTTAAGTTCATCCCCCGACTCCATCCTTTTTAAAATCCCCTCTGCAAATCTTTTCATTGAACGTTTTTCATTAAGCCTCGGAGGAATAGAATAAGAGATATGGAGATGTAAGAAGGAAAAAACAATTATTAAGGAAAGAAAAGAAGCTAAGCGGTTTCCTTTAATAAATAGAAAAACTGAGGCAATAGAGCCAATAAGCAAGTAAGAGAAAATGAAAGAGCCTAATGATTCAAATTCCTTAAATAATGGATTAAGGAATCTAATCGGAATTTCTGATAAAAAAATAAAAGAACCTATAAGAAAAATAGAGGTCAAAAGAATGAGTGATATAATAAAAATCTTTCTTTCTCCAAATGATCGAATCCCTAAATCCCAGAGGAAACCCACCATAAGTGCACCTGCCGGATAAATAGGAAGAAGATAATTATCCTTCTTACCTTTCGAAAGGGAGAAAAAGAGAAATAAAAAGATGAACCAGATAGAAAGAAATAATAACTCCTCTTTCTTTTCACCTTTTCTAAGTCCAAAAATAAAGGCAGATGGTAAAAAAATTATCCAAGGAAAAAATTCCAGTGGAAAGCGTATAAGGTAAAAATAGAATGGTTGAGGATGGAAATGTACTCCTCCTTCAAAGAATCTTCCAGTTGCTTGTTTTAAAAGGATCCATTGAAGATACTCATTTCCTCCAATTATACAGGCAGGAATAAACCATATCAATATAATTAATATAGAGAGAATGGTTCCCCAAAGGAGATCGTTACACCAAAACCTTTTTAGATTCATTTGGGAAAATGCATAGATGAGGAAAATAGGAATTGTAAGATAAGCAATTGGGCCCTTTGTCAGTGTAGCTAAACCCATAAAAAAACCTGAAATAATATAATATCCTCGGCGCCTCTCCTCCCTTTTATAACCAAGGTAAAAGGAGAATAGGGATAAAAGAAAAAAAAGTGTAAAAAGGGAGTCTAACATCATCCAGCGTGAGATTTGAGGGAAGAAAAAAGAGGTTGATAAAACCAGACTTGAGAAAAAACCTGTCCTAAGATTGAATAACTTAGTTCCAAAAAGGAAGGTAATAAGCATGGTTGTAAATCCTGCTAAGGCAGAAGGGAAACGATTTGTAAACTCGTTATTTTGTCCGAAAAAAAAGTTTGAGAGGTTAATTATCCAGAAGAATAGAGGGGGCTTTTCAGCATAGATTTCTCTATTTAGGTGAGGTAAGATCCACTTTCCTGTCTCTCTCATCTCTCGGGCCACAACAGCATAGCGTGTCTCATCAGGTTCCCATAGGTCTCTTCCTCCTAAATTAAAAAAGAAGATAAGAATTCCTATAGCAATAATGAAAAGCAGGTATTTCCTATAGAGGTCCAATAATTTATAACTCCCTTATCCTATAAACAAATTGTTTTAATTATCTTACAACTCCTGTCTGTATAGCTGCCTCCATAACAGAATGGGCAACCTTTTCAGGAACCTTCCTATTTAACACACTGGGAATAATATAGTCTTCATTTAACTCTTCTTCTGAAACCATCTGCGAAATGGCTTTGGCCGCTGCGATGAGCATTTCATTGTTTATTTTTCTTGCACCAATATCAAGAACTCCACGAAAAAGGCCTGGGAAACAAAGGACATTATTAATTTGATTGGGATAATCTGATCTACCAGTAGCCACTATCCTTGCATAGCGTCTTGCTTCCTCAGGCATAATTTCAGGATCAGGGTTAGCCATTGCGAATATAACTGGATCTCTTGCCATTTTTTTTATATCTCTTGCCTTGATTACTCCAGGTTGAGAAAGTCCAATAAAAACATCTGCACCAAAAAGAGCCTTTGAGAGTGGACCTTTAATTAACTCAGGGTTTGTAATCTTTGAAATTTTTTCTTTGACTGGATTCATGTTTTCTTTTCTGCCATCATAGAGAATTCCATTTCTATCACATCCAATGATGTTCTTCACACCAAAATAGAGGAGAAGTTGAATTGAAGCGATTCCAGCTGCTCCTAATCCACTGACCACAACCTTAATGTCACCAAAGTTTTTCCCAACCAACTTAAGTGCATTTATGAGGCCAGCCAAAACCACCACGGCTGTACCATGCTGATCATCATGGAAGACAGGAATCTCAAGCTCCTTTTTCAGTCTTTCTTCAATATCAAAACATCGAGGAGCTGAAATATCTTCTAAATTGATTCCACCGAATCCTGGTGAAATCAGCTTTACTATTGAGACAATCTCTTCTGGATTTTTTGTGCTTAGACAGATCGGAAATGCATTAACCCCTCCAAATTCCTTAAACAACATTGCCTTTCCCTCCATAACTGGCAGGGCTGCATCTGGTCCAATATCCCCAAGGCCTAATACAGCGGATCCATCCGTTATAATGGCAATAGTATTCTTTTTGATTGTTAAATCATAAACCCTTCTCGGATCTTCATGAATGGCTCGGCAGATCCTTGCCACCCCTGGAGTATAAACCATAGAGAGTTCATCGCGAGAATTTAAAGGAATCTTGTTTTTTACCTCTATCTTCCCACCTTGATGTATCATAAAGGTTCGATCAATAACATTGAGAACACGAATTCCCTTAAGTTTTTTTAACTCATCTACCACTCTCTGGCCGTTCTCCATATTTGCAACATTTACTACAATATCTCTTATGATAGTATCTTTCCTGAATTCTATAATATCAACCGCATCTATGTCTCCCCCTGCTTTGCCAATGGTTGAAGTTGCCTTTCCGAGCATTCCAGGTTTATTTATTAGCTCCATCCTTATAAGGAAACTATAACTTGGGCTTGGAGTCTTAATCATATTAAACACCTCTTATTGTTTTTTTTGAATTATTGGCTATTCCCAAAAAAAGTTCAAGTAATTTCTAACGAAACTTATGCTATTAACTTTTCTCACAAAGGGACGAGTGTCAGTGTGAAGTGGTTTATTGCTGGAAAGGATGTCCTGAGAAGTTAATCAAAAAAGATATTGACATTGGTCTAACATTTATATATATATAAGATATCCCAAATTCAAAGGAAAAAAAATGTTTAAGCCTGTTCCTACAGATCGTATATCTAACTTAGTTATTGAACAAATTAAAGAAGCTGTTTTTCAAAAAAGGTTAAAACCAGGAGATAAATTACCTTCTGAACGTCAATTAATGGACCAATTTAAAACAAGTCGTGTGACGATTCGTGAAGCATTAAGGAGTTTGGAGCATTTTGGTATTATTGAGATAAAAAGAGGAGTTGACGGCGGTGCTTTCATAAGGGATCCAAACACAAAATTAATTACAAATTTTCTCCAAGATATGTTTTTAATGGGGAAGATTAAAATATCAGATATGACCGAGGCTCGTTTGGCAATTGAGCCATATTCTGTAAGACTTGCTACAGAAAGAATGACAGAAGATGCCCTAAATAAGATCAGTCAAAATATTCAAGAGGCAAAAGAATGCCTTGAAAAAGATAATAAAGAAGATGCAAGGCTTTCAAATCTTGAGTTTCATCGATTGATTGCACAGACTTCTCAAAATCCAGTTATCATTTTTATGATGGATTCGATTATGGATATTATGGAAAATAATATTTCATCTATTCCATTGTCCATTAAAACTGTAGAAAAAACGATCCAATATCATAATAAGATCTATTTAACATTGAAGGGGAAAAATGCTAATAGAGCACAGGACTTGATGTTAGAGCATATTGGTGAAATTCAAAAAGCATTAGAAGGATTGGACAAAAGCCCAATCTACAAAAGAAGGAGTAACTCTTAAAATCTCATTTTAAGGAGGTATTTTTATGGTAGATCTTTCAGTAGAAATAGGAGGTGTTAAATTCAAAAATCCAATAGTTGTTGGTTCTGCAACCCCTACAATGGATGCAATCCGTATGAAACATGGAATTGATGGAGGAGCAGGCGCAGTAATTGCCAAATCACTTTTTGGCGAAGCAGGCAAGCTGGGTAGACAATTCCCAAGACCCCGATTTAAACTTTTTGATTATAGGGAATATCCAGGATACCCTGAAAAACTCCCTCACTCTTTTACCTTACGTTCACTGGAGGAATGCTCAGCCTTTGATTATCCAACCTATATGAAGGATATTAATCGAGCAAAGGATCTTATAAAAGACAATGGGGTTGTTATTGCGAGTCTTTCAGGTTCTTCCCTGGAAGAGTGGAAAGAGATGTGTGAATTGGTTAATAAGACAAACGCTGATTTTGTGGAAATCAATAATTCCTGTCCTTTTGCAGCAGATATGGGTGTAAAGATGGGAGCAGGCGCAGTTGACCTAACCTATGAAGTTGTAAAGACATGTGCAGGAATCTTAAAAAAGCCTTTCTCAGTTAAAATTACACCTCAAACCAATGATCCAGTGGCTGTAGCCAAACAGGTAGAACAGGCTGGTGCCTATGCTGTTAATTTAGCTGCAAGACTTTCTGGTATCATGATTGATATTGAAACAGCCAAACCTATTCCATTTGGTTCTCTGGCTGGATATGGAGGCCCCTATCTTATTGGTTATGGACTTAAAACCGTTAGTCAGGCGGCCAAAGAACTTAAGATACCAATCATTGCAGGCCTTGGTGTTTGGGAGTGGAGGGATATTGTTGCCTACATTATGTGTGGTGCAACACTGGTTCAGTCTGCAGTAGGGATAATGCTTCAGGGATATAATGTTGTAAAGAAATGGTTAGAACAGATGGAAGCATGGATGGAAGGAAAGGGTTATAAGAGTGTAAATGAAATGAGGGGCATTGCCCTTAAAAATATTGTTAAGACGGCCGATGTTCCACGAAAACCCACAAATGTGTCAATGGTCATTGATACAAAGAAATGCACAAAGTGTGGGATATGTCTTAGAAGCTGTTTCTATGATGCAATAAATCTAACAAAAGCAGGAGCTATTATTGATCCCCAAAAGTGTGATGTATGTGGTATGTGTGCAGAAGTATGCCCAAGTTATGCCCCTTATTTGATTAGATCTTAATGGGGAATATGTGAAATAAGCGTAAAAGGAAAAGATGATGAACGAGCGAATTGATCAAGCACTGAAGAGGTTTAAAAAAGATTTCATTGATAGAACCCTTACACTTGGAGAACTTGTAGAGATAGCCGAGGAGCAAGGTCTTTCTTTAAGTCAGATGGTTGTAGTAGAGGCTATGGCCAGGGAGAAAAAAACCTATGAACAAATCCTTTTAGGTGTTATGAATGAGTTTGAACATAATCTTAAAGCCCTTGAAGTTGGATTAACCTGGGGGAGGAGTTTTCTTCTTGGGACAGTTGGGAGTGATTTGGCACGATATAAAGATAGGGTTCTCATAGATGATTCATTGATAAATAAGGCCTTGATTTATACCCTTGCTACAGAGGTTGGAAATCACGAGATTGGATTAAGGCCTTGTGCAGGAACTGGTGATGCTTGCCCTTATACTGGATTGATTAAGGCTTTAAAAGAGGAGGGATTTTCTAAAGAACAAGTGGCTCTGGAAGCTGCACTGATGCTTAAGGTAGGAAGTATCTTTAGAGCAGGAAAGCAGACGACAGGTTGCAATATGGAGGGTTTTGGTGCAGGCTCCGCCGCAACAGCCGCGTCACTTACGGATTTAAGAGGTGGAACACCTCATCAAGTAGCAAAATCAATAGTTTTAGCAATCTCTCCCACGATTGCTGTTCCTTGCACTCCAAGGGTGATGGTAGCAGGTCTTTGTGCAACCCACATTAGTGGAGCAATTTTAATAGGTAATCAAGCATCACAACTTATACTGAAAACTTCGATACCGGTTGATGTAGATGTGGATGTGATGATCGCAATGGCTTCGCGAATCCATGTTGAAGTGGCTCCAGTGATTACAACCATTAACCTTGAATATTTAGAACCCTATTTTAAGAAAAAACCCGAGGTTGAGCCTTTTGTTGATAAAGGGCTAAGAAATATGGAGCAGCAGAAAGCCGAAAACATTAAAAGACAGGCTCGTGAAGAGGTGAGGAGATTAGTAGCCTCTTCGCGACCTTTAACTCAGGTTTTGGGAGATGTTGTTGTTGGAGGCAGCAGCATTGCTGTTGGGTCGCCAACCAATATGGCTCGAGTCTGCCATGAAATGATTTCTGGTGAGATTAAAAAGATTGAGATTGATCTCACTACAGACTTATTTTCACGAAGGGCAATTAACGTTCCTGCAATTTTGATGGGAGCTATTTATGGAGCAAAGACCGGTGATGTGGAGATGTACCATAAGATTTTTGAAAAGCCAGAAGTAAAGAATATAGAGATCAAGATTAATAAGATTGATTTGCCTGAAGTTCAAAGAATAAGAATAGAGACAACAGGGAAGAGTGCAATGGTGGATGCGAGAAACCGAGGAGGGGGCCGACTGGCGATAGTGGATGCAAAGCCCTCTTTGGAAGAGGCCCTTAAGGCTGCAAAGAGGTTAGGTATTGAAATAGTTAGTTAAATTTAAAAAGATAAAATTCATAAAAGGATATTTATGAATAAGAAGGATTTGAGGGATTACCTTGAGCTATTAAAAAAAGAAGCACCAGAAGAGATTGAGTTTGTAAAAAGAAATGTTAATCCAAGATTTGAATTATCAGCTGTTTTGGCCAAACTCGAAAGTCAAAATCGATATCCAGCAGTTTTATTCCATCAAGTAGGTCATTCTAATATCCCTGTATTAAGCAATCTTTTTGCGACAAGAAGAAGGCTGGCCCTTGCATTAGGTTGTGATGAAAGAAAATTGAACGAAGTCTATAGGGAGAGGGAAGATCATAGAATTGAGCCTAAACTGGTTAAAACTGGACCTATAAAAGAAATCGTTATTACAGGGAAAGATGTTGACCTAACAAAACTCCCAATTATTACTCATAATGAAAAGGATGCAGGCCCTTACATTACTGCTGGAGCAATGGTTTTGAGAGATCCAGATACAAAAAAGAGAAATATTGGTATTTATAGACATATGTTACATGGTCCAAAAGAATTAGGAGTCCATTTTGCTGAAACCAGTCACTCAAACCTAATATTTGAAAAGCATATAAAAATTAATAAACCTATGGAGGTTGCCATTACTCTGGGAATGCATCCTGCTTTTTATCTTGGAGTTTTGAGTTTTGTTCCATTTGGAGTGGATGAATATACAGTTGTTGGTGGATTAATGGAAGAGCCTCTTGAGATTGTGAAATGTGAAACCGTAGATCTTGAGGTTCCAAGCATTGCAGAAATTGTGATTGAAGGTATCATAGATCCTCAAAAACGTAAAGAAGAAGGGCCTTATGGTGAGTTTACAACCCTTTATGGAAAGCCTTTGATGAATCCGGTCATAGATGTTACTGCCATTACCATGAGGAAAGAACCTATATATCTTGATATATTTTCAGGACATTTGGATCATCAGTTATTGGGAGGGACCCCAAGGCTTAGTTCCATTTATAAAGCAATTAAAGTAGCATGCCCAACAGTTAAAGATGTATTCATGCCTCCATCAGGTTGTTGTCGTTTTACTTGCTATATATCTATAGAGAAGAGGCATGAAGGAGAGGCAAAAAATGCAATATGTGCAGCCTTTGCGAGTGATCCATTTATAAAATATGCTGTGGTTGTTGATTCAGATATTGATATATTCAGTGACTCAAACGTATGGAAAGCAATTGCTACAAGGGTAAATGTAGATGAAGATATTTTTCACATACGGGAGGCAAAAGGACATCCACTTGATCCAACAGCTAAAAAGGGGTTCTTAGTGAGTAAGGTTGGTATCGATGCTACCAAACCACTTTTGGGTTATCCAGAGACAATTCATGTTCCTGGAAGTTCTGAAATTGAGTTAGATAGTTACATAACAAAGTAAATTTTAGAGAGCTAAGAATATGGAAAAAATTGATTGCGATATACTTATAGTTGGGGGAGGGGCAGCAGGAAGCCGTGCTGCTTATGAAGCTAAAAAGTTATGCCCTGAATTGAAGGTCATCATGGCAGTTCGAGGAGGCTTTGGTTCAAGTGGAAGCACAAATTTAATGGCTTCAGAAAGCCTTGGAATTAATGCTCCTTTTAATTTTATGGACGATGGAGATAATTCAGAGGTATTTTATAAGGATATGATGGATACAGGAGCTGGTTTAGCAGATCCAAATCTTTGCCGAATTTTAGCTAATGAATCTTGCAAAAGAGTAGAGGAGCTTATTGCTCTGGGAGTGAAATTTGATAGTCGAGATGGCAAGATTATACAACGCAAACTTTCAGGATGTACAAAGGCAAGATCTCTTACCTGCGGAGGATCAACAGGAAGAGAAATTGTTAGGGTTTTAAAAAGAGAGATTAAAAAATTGGGAGTTGAGGTCGTCGAGGATATTCGTATTCTTGATTTGGTTAAAGGCGATAATGGAAAGGTTTGTGGAGCAGTAGGATTGATTGGAGAAAAATTCATTTATATCCAAGCAAAAGCGGTTGTTATTGCAACAGGTGGTGCTGGTAGAATCTTCAAATATAATGTTAACCCTTTATCTTTAGAAGGAGATGGGTGGTGTATGGCCTATAGGGCAGGAGCCCGTTTGATTAATATGGAGTTTTTCCAGATAGGACCAGCAGTTTTTAAACCTAATATCATGTTTATTATTCATAGCCATATGTGGCGTCTTAAGCCTCGTTTAACTAATGTTTATGGAGAAGAGTTTTTAAATAAATATTGTCCTTTGGGGATCGAACCATCAGAAGTAATGGTATTAAAGGCAATGTCTTATCCTTTTTCCGTTCGGACAGATGCTAAATATCTTGATATTGCAATATTTAAAGAATTCACTGAAGGAAGGGGAACAGACACAGGTGGAGTATATTTTGATGTAACCCATGTGAGTCAAGAAACTCTTTTAGATAAGGCACCTATTACTTATCAAATCCTTAAACAAGCAGGAGCAGACTTGGCAAAAGAAAGGATTGAAATTGGAATGGTTGTCCAGAATTTTAATGGAGGCATCTTGATTGATTCAAATGGTTATACTGGTGTTGAGGGACTCTTTGCTGCAGGAGAGGTCACTGGAGGAGTTCATGGAGCAGATAGACCTGGAGGAAATAATCTCATTGATACACAGGTTTTTGGATATAGAGCAGGTAGGGCTTGTGCTGAATATGCATCCAGTATAGAAAGAAAACCCCAAATAGAAGATATATCATTTAATTTTTCTACTATTACTAAAGAGGATGAATTAATCATTAAGAAGAGCGAAGAGATTTATTATAAAAATCTTACTGTCATAAGAAACCGTTTAGGACTTGAGGATGTTCTTAGATTTATTGATTCTTATTGGGGAAGACCTAATATCGTTGTCCAAAACAGGCTACTTCTTGGCTCTCTAATTGCAAGGGCTGCGCTGATGCGAGAAGAGAGTCGAGGAACTCATTATCGTGAAGATTTTCCCAAAACTAATCCTTTATGGACAAAAAGGATATTGATTTTAAAAAGTGAAAAAGGATATCCAAGTTTAGAGCTTTTATAAAAATACTTATACAAGGAGGATGTAGTATGAGAGTTAAGGGAAAAATATTTATCGTTTTTTTCGTTTTGGTGAGTTTCTTTTTTATGAATCTGTTTTTCAATGAGCTTAATGCTCAGAGTCGGAGGTTATCCATTGGAACGGCTGATACGGGAGGCGTTTATTATATTTATGGTGGTGGGATTGCTAAAATCATATCTACCTATATTCCTAACACAATTGCGACAGCAGAGGTCACCCCAGGTGCTGTGGATAATGTAAAGATGTTACAGAACAAATCTATCGATCTTGCTTTCACAAAGAGCGATATAGCTGCTGATGCCTTAAGGGGAGTAGGAATCTTTGAAAAGACAGGTAAAGTTCCTGTACGTATCATAGCTGCTACACATGCAGATATCGCACATGTTGTGGTTTGGGGCACATCAGGAATCGAAAAGATTGAAGATATGAAAGGAAAGAGGATTTCTACAAGTGCGCCAGGAAGTGGTCATGAAATTGTTGCCATGAGACTTCTTGATGCCGCTAATGTAGGCATCCATGATATTAAACGTGAGCGACTAAGTCTAAGTGAATCAGTCAATGCCTTTAAAGATAGAAAAATTGATGGATTCTTTTTTGCTACAGGTCTGCCAGCTGCTTCCATGCTTGACCTTAGCTCCACACCAGGAGTTAGTTATAAAATTCTTGATGTTCAATCTTATTTGAAAAAGATTTCTGAGAAACATGGACCGGTTTATATTGAGGTAGAAATTCCTAAGGGAACATACTCTAAATTAGAAAAAGATGTTAAAACATTTGCTGTACCTGTCATATTTGTAACTACTGAAGATATGGATCCTAATCTTGTTTATCAAATTACAAAAATTATGTTTGAGAAGAAGTCTGAACTTGAAGCTATTCATAAAGAGGCCAAGAAATTAAATCTAAAAAGTGCGATTTCAGTTTCTGGAGTTCCATATCATCCTGGTGCCATTAAATATTATAAAGAGCAAGGAGTTTGGAAGAAGTAAAAATTTTTTTCCAAAAGATGAGCATTAAAAGGAGGCTTACTTTTGCCTAAAGATTTTGAGTTAGACAAAATAACTCAAGAAAAGGCTGAAGAGATTCTTGAAGAATTTGAGGCTCCTACAAGAAAGTTAAAAGGTAGGATGGGGTATTTGGTGACTGTATTATCCGTATTTACATCTCTATTTGCACTCTATGGGGCCTTTGGGACTTTGATTACCCAATTAACTCGATTTGGCCATGTAATGCTTATTTTAATGCTTACATTTCTTGTATACCCTGCTGCAAGGAGTTTAAAAAATAGAGGTTTTGCCTTTGATATTATTTTAGCACTCATTGCCTTTGCCACATTTGCTTATCCCTTTGTCGATCTTGAATCTTTTATGTATCGAGTGGCCAATCCCACCAATTTAGATGTGATTGCAGGTGTTTTGGCAATCATTCTTGTGATTGAGGCCACTCGTAGAAGTATTGGAATAGCCCTTCCAATACTTACCCTCATATGTCTTGCTTATGCAATTTGGGGTGGTTTGTTGCCCGAACCCTGGGGACATCGTGGCTATACAATTACAAGAATAGTTGCCCTTGAATATATGACACTGAACGGTCTCTTTGGAATAACGGTTGAGGTTTCCTCAACTTTTATCATCCTTTTTACAATCTTTGGAGCAGTGCTTGAGGTTTCTGGGGCGGGAAGATTTTTTGTCGACTTTGCCTTAGGCTGTATGGGTAAAAGTAAAGCAGGCCCAGGAAGAGCCGTGACCTTAGCTTCATTTTTACTTGGAACAGTTTCAGGCAGTGGGGCTGCGACGACTGTTACACTTGGTTCTGTTGCTTGGCCTATATTACGGCAATCAGGTTATGCTCGAGAGGCAGCAGGAGGGTTGCTTGCTGCCGGAGGTATTGGAGCCATTTTATCGCCGCCTGTGCTTGGAGCTGCCTCTTTTTTGATTGCAGAGATACTTAAGGTCTCATATTTGAAAGTTTTAATTATGGCCTCAATTCCAACCGTTCTCTATTATGTATCTATTCTTTTCATGGTTGAATGTGATGCCCGTCATTTTAGCTTAAAACATGTTGAATTTAATCGGATAGATGTGATTGGCCTAACAAAAAAATACTGGTTTCATTTTTCATCCCTTGTAACAATTGTTTTATTTATGGCCTTAGGTTTTACAGCCATTATGGCTGTATTTTACAGCACTATTATTGCTGTACTGGCAAGTTTCTTAAATAGAGAATCAGCTCTTTATCCCAAAAAACTTGTTGAGGCTCTTTCATCCGGTACAAAACAGGTATTAGGTGTTGCATCAACGTGTGCGTGTGCAGGGATTATTGTTGGAATAATTAATCTAACAGGTATTGGATTAAAATTTTCAGGTATTATCGTTGATATTGCGAGAGGGAATCTTTATCTCACATTAATACTTACAGCAATTGTTCTTCTTATTCTCGGACTTGCCTTACCCATTACAGCATCCTATATTGTTGCAGCTGTAATGACTGCACCTGCGTTAATTAAACTTGGTGTTCCAGAGATGGCCGCTCATATGTTTATTTTTTATTATGCGGTCCTATCAGAAGTTTCTCCTCCGACAGCACTTTCTCCATTTGCTGCAGCAGCCATTACGGGTGGCAATCCTTTCAAGACAACAATGCTTGCATGGAAATATACATTACCTGCATTTATTGTTCCATTCATGTTTACATCGTCACTTGAAGGAGTTGGATTATTGCTTGAAGGTTCGACAATAAATATTATTATCGTTACTTTTACAGCATTAGCAGGGGTTTGGGCATTATCCGGTGCTTTTGGAGGTTATCTTATAACAAGATGTGCATCTATGGATCGTATCTTACTTCTTATCTCAGGGCTCTTATTATTCTATGCAGGGATTATTCAAGACATCATAGGTTTTTCAATCCTTATATTAGTGGTTGTTTGGCAGATCTTAAGATCACGTGTTTATAAACAAGAAGTACCTAAGAAAAATTAAACCTAAATCAAGGGGGTAAATTTTATGAGAAAAATATGTTTATTATTTCTTTTAATTTTATTATCTTTACCGATTTTTGCACAAGAAAAAAAGGTTATTAGTATTGGGACAGCCCCACCTGGAGGAGCTTGGTATGGGATTGGAGGTGCCTTGGCAGATGTTATTACAAAAGAATTGGAGGGTATAAAGGCAGTGGCAGAGGTGACAGGAGCGGCTATTGAAAATGTTAAACTTCTCGGGACTAAAAAGATCGATATAGGATTTACAATTAATGATATTGCTAAACAAGGCTACGAAGGAAAAGAACCTTTCAAAGAGAAGTATTCCAATCTCAGAACATTGGTTTCGAGCATCCAGAAGGGTTCCCTCCAGGTTGTATCTCTAAAAGGTTTAGGATTGGAATATATTTCAGAGCTGAAGGGGAAAAGGGTTGCTGTTGGACCTGCAGGTCATGGAAGTTTAAAAAACCTTCGAGAGATTTTTGAAGTCTTAGGCTTTACGTTCAATGATATTAAACCTGTGTATCTCCCATATGAACAATCCCTTACTGCCCTTGGAGATAAAAAGGTTGATGCAGCTGTAATCTATGTTGCTCCGCCCGCTCCTTCAATCAAAGAGTTTGCTATTACCCATGATATAAAGTTACTGGGTTTAAAAGAAGAGGAATTGAATGCCCTAATTAAGAAATATCCTAACTATATTCCTGATAAACTATCTAAAAACCTCTATAAAGGAATGGATAAAGATATCATCACTGTTTCAACGGCCAATGTTATTTTAGTAGACGCCGATCTGTCTGAAGAACTTGTTTATAAAATAACTTCAGCAATTTTCAAAAATATAGAGAAGATTAGGGCAAGTCATCCCTCTGCCAAAGACTTCAACCTTCAAGTAGCTACAAAGGGAGCTTCTGTTCCATTCCACCCAGGGGCTATACGATTTTTTAAGGAACAAGGGGTCTGGACGCAAAATTAAAGGATTAATTTTTGAGGATGATTGTAAAGATCTTCTTAGTAGGTGCCTCACTTTTTGCTATTTATGCTAATGTTTTTCATTTGCTTCCCCCATTGGTGACGAGAGGTATTAGCTGGGGCATTATAGCAGTTGTTGTTTTTCTTTCAACAAATAAAAAAGGGAATGAGAAAAGGGCTTTAATCAATATATTCTTCGCTCTTTTATCCATTTTCTCTACCATCCTTCTTATTATTAGATGGGAAGAGTTTGCCTCGGGGATACATGATCCTACTTTACTTGAAATTGTAACGGCATTGGTAATGGTCTTTTTAGTCCTTGAGGCCACTCGAAGGATGATTGGTTGGTTTTTAACAGGAGTAACATTATTTTTTCTCTTATATGCAGCTTTTGGGAATTATCTACCAGGTGCATTTGTAGGCAGGAGTTACTCAGTTTCTCGCTTAGCTTCATTTCTTTTTTGGGATGCCAATGGCATTTATGGTTTACCCATGTATATTGCAGCAAGTTATGTAATGCTTTTTGTAATATTTGGTTCTTTTCTTTTAAAGAGTGGAGGTGAAAAGTGGTTTATAAATTTAAGCTTTGCAGCAGTTGGAAAGCTTCGAGGTGGGCCTGCTCTAACTGCAGTTATAAGTAGTGCAATCTTTGGCATGATGTCAGGTTCACCTGTAGCAAATGTAGTTACTACAGGAAGTTTTACCATCCCTTTAATGAAAAAGATAGGCCTTAAAAGTCAATTTGCTGCTGCCGTGGAGGCAGTGGCCTCTACAGGTGGAATGTTTACTCCTCCTATTATGGGAGCAGCTGCCTTTTTGATGGCAGAATACGTTGGAGTGCCTTATATTTCCATTGCCGCTTCTGCAGCACTGCCTGCTTTTTTATTTTACGCTGCTTTGATGGTTAGTGTTTATTTAAGGGCATTAAAGACCAACCTTCCTGTTATTGACTCAAAAGAGATTACAGATCTTAAAAAAACTATTCTTAATTATGGCCATCTAATTCCTCCTATTTTTCTATTATTAGGTCTTATGATTGCTGGTTGGAGCCTCCTTTGGTCAGCATTTTGGTCTATTGTGGCAATGGTAGCACTTGCCATGCTTAGAAAAAATACGAGGATGTCCATTTTTCAAATGATAGAGGCTCTTCGTGATGCTGCAGAAAAGGCTGTTCCAATCTTTGTTGCCTGTGCCTCAGCAGGGATTATTTATGGGATAATCTCATTAACAGGCCTTGGATTTCAAGTTAGTTCTTTACTCCTTTCTCTTGCAGGAGGGAACAATATTTTAATTCTTCTTCTCACAATGGTCAGTGCTCTTTTGCTGGGATTTGCTATGCCTCCAACAGCAGCCTATATAATACTTGCCGCCCTTGTGATTCCATCATTGAAAGAGGCTGGATTGCCAATTCTTGTTTCCCATATGTTCATTTTCTTTTTCTGCTCAATAGGACCAATAACACCTCCTGTAGCCTTAGCAGCATATTCAGCTGCAGCTATTGCAAATTCTGACCCAAATAAGACAGGTTTTACTGCTGTTCGTTTAGGATTGCCTGCTTTCATTATTCCTTTCCTATTTGTTTATTCACCATATTTACTGCTTATTGGAAGCCTCACACAAATCCTATTTGCGACCTTAAAAGCGTTACTTGCGCTTATAATTTTGGCTTCTTCATTAGAAGGATATTTATTTAGAAGGCTTCATTGGTACGAAAGGATAGTCCTTTTTATAGTTTTAATATTGATTATGTGGACATTATAGGTCAAAAATTTTTCCCGGGTTTAGGATATTTTTGGGGTCAAAGACCTTTTTGAGCCCTTTTAGTAATTCGATTTGTTGTGAATCAAGATTCATAGATAGGAAGGGTTTTCTCAAAAGACCAACTCCATGTTCAGCAGTAATCTTACCTCCGAGATTAATTGTTGATTTGTAGAGCTCTCTTTCTATTATCTCTATCTTATTTCCCCATTCATCATTTGGAATTTCGCCCTGAAAGATGAGCACATGGACATTTCCATCTCCTGCGTGACCAAAACACATTGCTTTTATTTTATATTTTTCAGAAATCTCGTAGATTTTTTTAATAAGAGACGGAATAAGGCTACGAGGTACCACAACATCAAAAGGTTTATACATCTTTCCCATAAGATTTGCAGCTTCAAATAGACACTTTCTTCCTTCCCACATCCTTTCCCTCATTGTTCTTGAGGAAGCAATCAATATATCAATAGCGCCATTTCTTTCGCAAATCTCTCCAACACGTGTTTGTTCTTCATCAAGTGCCTCTTCTTGATTACCATCAAGAGTTACAAGAAGATGAGCTGAGGCATCTCGAAAGGGTAGAGTCCTCTTAGTAAAGAGTTCAGCAAGTTCAAAACTATTTTTTTCCATAATTTCAATTGCTGTGGGAACAATTTGAGAACGAATAATATCTGAAACAGTTTGAGCGGCCTGCTCAATTGAGTTAAATGGAATAAGCATATCCTTTCTTAATCTTGGAAGTGGGATCAATCTCAGTATAATTTGTGTGATTATTGCGAGAGTTCCTTCTGAACCAGTAATCAACTGTGTTAGATTGTATCCTGTTACATCCTTAACTACCTTTCCTCCGGTTGATATCATTACGCCAGAAGGTAGAATGAGTTCAAGCCCATTCACATAATCCTTTGTTGTTCCATATTTGACAGCACGACTTCCTCCAGCACATTCAGCTACATTGCCTCCAATACTACAGCTATCAAGGCTTGCAGGGTCAGGAGGGTAGAATAAATTTTGAGCTTCAACTGTTTTCTGTAACTGGCCAGTAATAATTCCAGGTTCGGTTATTACCATCAAGTTATCATTGTCTATATCAATAATCCTCTCCATATTCTCGCATGATAGAACAATTCCTCCATATATAGGAATAGCTCCACCACTTAACCCTGTTCCTTTTCCCCGTGGAGTTAGTGGAATATTTTCAAGATAAGATAATCGCATTATCTCTTTAATCTCTTTTGGAGTAGTAGGTTTGACGACGACTTCAGGTTTATGAGAAATACCAATTGTTTCGTCTTTCGAATAGATAGTAAGTGTTTCTTCATCCGAAAAAACAGCCTTCGGTCCTACAATATCTGTGAGTTGCCTTAATATAGCCCCATCCACCATCCGATACATTTTTCCTCCAAAATTTAAATTGATGGTTAAGTTTCCACAAAACTACTAATAGTAATAGTATTAATAATAACCATCTCCACTTTACTTGTAAAGAATTATCCCATCCTAATAAATTCTCTCATTTGGAGAGCCTCCCAAAATAAAAAATATAAAAAACAGTATTTTCTTTTCCTATAATTGTGATGCCACACTATCAAGTAGCGCATTAAAAATGCGCTAATTTCTTAATTCTTGTTTAAAGAAAAGCCTTTATAAAATTGTATGCATTAGATCGGATTGACCTATCTATAGATACAGGGGGAAAAACTAATAATTTAGACAATAAACTTCGAAACCTTAATTATCATCATCTGAATTTCGGTTTCCTAAATTTTTAGATGAGATACTTTAATTAAGCTTTAAATTAATGGATAGATTGCCATTCAATGCTTCAGATTCTTTATGACTGAAAATAGAGTCTCGTCTCCCGCTTTAAAAGAACCACATAGAATCTCCTTTCTAATATTCACCTAAAAGGATTTTCAGTTAAATGAAATTTTTTAAAATATTTGTTTCATACAAACTTGTAAGGTAATATTTCTTTGAATCATATATTAGGTAAATCCTATCTCCCATCCCTTTTGAGGAAATCCCTCTACATCCCCTGTTACCTGCTCAAATAATTCCATTGCCTTTTGCCAAACAATCAATTCCCTAAAATCCTTAATACAAAGATTTCACTATTACTACCCCCTTTTGTTATGGAATTTCCGCCTTCATCCAGTGGATATTGGTCTGCTTCAATGCTATTTTTAAATTGAAGGATAATCCTACCTCCTTCATGGCTCACCTCATGTGTCGTATTTGCCTCTACCAACCCAGTTTAAGGTGCGCCTTTTTCATTTTCCATCACGGAATTGGAGATGCTTCTATTTCCAAAAAATTACTTGACAATAATAAAAATCCTTTTATAATAGTGGTAAACCTATAATAAAATAAGTAACGCTATGCGTGACAGAAATTATATTAAATCTTGTGCACGTGGTATCAGAATTCTTGAAATATTTGGAGAATCCTCACGATCGCTTACGTTAACTGAAGTAGCAAAGCTAATTAAACTCTCAAAAACTACCACCCAACGTTTTATTCGTACATTATGTTCCATGGGCTATCTAAACATGGATCAGAATAAAAGGTATTCCTTAAATATGAAGATTCTATCTTTAGGATTCAGTTTTTTTAATAACTCTAGCCTCATTAAATTGGTTCAGCCTTATGTGGACAAATTATCCTCTGAGCTTAATAAAACTGTTAACTTGGTGGTCCTTGATAACTTAGAGATAGTCTACCTATATAGGAGAGAGGTAAAAAGGTTTTTAAACTATGATCTTCACGCCGGATCCAGGTTACCAGCCTACTGCACTGCTGCTGGTAAAATCTTACTTGCCGGCCTGACAGATGAAAAGCTAAAGAAATGGATTAGTAGTGTAGATCTAAAGCCGATTACTTCTAAGACAATTACCTCAAAGGACCTTCTATGGAAGGAAATTATGAAAACGAGAAAGAGGGGATATGGCATTTGTGATAAAGAACTTTCGATGGATCTTTATTCTCTGGCTGTTCCTTTGGTTAGGGAGCAGGGGGAAATAATAGCAGCAATAAATGTGACCATGGACGCTAAAGATACAGAAAATAGAATCAAAAAGGAAATTGTTTCAAGATTGATCGAAATGGGACAACAAATTTCACAGATGCTGGGTTATAAAGGCCCATATCCTAAATTATGGTTGTAGGGTATTCTCTAAAAAGTTCTGAAAGGATATAGAATGATTAGAGGGCCATAGAAAATCGATAGTCAGTAATAAATCTTCGACACAGAAGACTTCTGAACTGCCTATCTGTTTGGGATAATTTTGGGGAAATGTTAGATTTTTTATATATTATCAAAAATAAAAAGGAGGAAACTATGAATAGAAATAGTATTATTATGGTTATTATTACCACTCTCACCACTGTTACCATGCTGTTCGCTTGGCCTTGGGAATTGACCGCAGTGGAGAAGCCAATTGTACTTAAAGTTGCGCACCATGCCTCACCGAAGAATCCTTTTTGGGAAACTGGTATAGCTCCATTGTGTAAAGAATTAGAGACGAAAAGTCAGGGACGAATAAAGATTGAGTATTACCACGCTGAATCACTTCTTAAAGCGGTAGATATGTGGGATGGAATTGTGAAGGGAATTGCGGACCTAAGCTGGACAGTCTTTTCTTATACACCAATCTTTCCGTTACTCAGTGATTTAGCCGCATTACCCTTTAGTTATCCAGCAGCCTCATTTGGTGGAAAGGCCCAGCTGAGACTATACAAAGAAAGACTTTTGGACAAAGAGCTGGACAAAGCAATAGTACTAGGTTTCGACCCAACCGCCCCGGCTGGTATAATTAGCAAGAAGCCGATCAGAACACCCTCTGATATGAAAGGCAAGTCTTTTAGAGCTGCGGGAGAAATGCATACTAGAATTGTTAAGACTTTGGGTGGGACTCCTGTAGCTATGCCCATTGGTGATACTTATATTGCTTTGGAAAGAGGTGTCATAGACGGGGCTTTGACTGCAATTTCTCCTGCGGCCGCTTTTAAGTTAGAGCAAATTTGCAAGTATTACACTGAGATAAAGCTGGGTGGTCTTGCTACAGGGCTTGTCATGAACAAAGCGAGTTATCAAGCGCTTCCCAAAGATCTTCAACATATTGTAGACGAGGTGATGGGTGGAGAACGCTCAACTGTATTCATGGGCAAAGCGGATGATGCATATGATCAGGGCGCAGCTAGACAGACCTTCATTCGTGCGGGAGTAAATTTTATCTCCTTATCAGACAATGAACTGGCAGCATTCTATGACCCGCTAAAGCCTTTGTGGTCCGAATGGATAACCAAAATGGAATCAAAAGGATTGCCAGCAAAACAGCTTGTCAATAGATGGATAACTATTATGAGAGAATTGGGCTATATTGTACCGATTACACCCTTCTGAAGTGGAAAATTATATCTATTCATATTTTGAGATCGAAAAGGTTTCTTTTAACTTGAGATGAGTAGTAAAATATAGATTTTCAATACCTTTAGAAGAAAAAAGATGAAGCATTTTATAAAAGCTTGTCGTCGAATAGCTAAGCAGATCATTAGAGCTTTCGGTGCGCTTGCAGGTGTGTTTCTTAGTATCTTGGTCCTGCTGACAACTACTGATGTGATCCTTCGTGCCACTTTTAAATCACCTATTTTAGGAACTGTAGAGCTAACCGAATTCACAATGACATTTATAGCTTCCATTTGGATCGCTTATACTCAGATGAGAAAGGGACATATTAATGTAGATCTAATCACAAAACATTTGCCACACAAGGTTAGAAATAGTATCTACTTAACGGGCTGTGTATTAGGATTATGTTTTTCCGGACTCGTGGTTTGGCGTACTATTGATCGTCTTATAAGCATTTGGGGGAAGGGGAGAGCCACATTTCTATTGCATATACCGCATGAGTTAGCTTTAGCATTCATCTGTATTGGATTTTTCCTCTATTTTATAGAGCTTTTTTTTACCGCTCTTGAAACGTCTGGGATTATAGAAATAGATGAGATAACTAATGGATAATCTAACACTCGGACTTATAGCAATAGCTCTATTAATAATCATTTCTTTCTTAGGAATACCCTTGGCCATTTCTATGGCAACAATTGGCCTCCTAGGCAGTCTCTATATTGCGGGAACTTCAGTCACGTTCAATTTTTTGGGATTGTATATTCATACTAATATTGCTAACTATATTCTATCTGCAGTACCACTTTTCCTGCTAATGGGACAAATTGTTATGCAAGCAGAGGTAGGTAGCGAGCTCTTCACAACCGCAAATAAATGGTTTGGAAGACTACCCGCTGGTCTTTGTGTTGTGACAATTATAAGCTGTGCTGTCTTTGCTGCGTGTTGCGGGTCAAGCCAGGCGACAGCAGCAACTTTGGGAGTGATTAGTATTCCTGAGATGAAGAAGCATGGTTATAATTCTAAGATTGTCGCAGGAAGCGTGGCTGCAGGGGGAACTTTAGGAATCCTAATCCCACCAAGCCTTATTTTCATACTCTATGGCATCTTCGCTGAACAGTCAATTGGGAAGCTTTTCATTGCGGGCATTCTCCCGGGGATAATTCTTTCTCTACTTTATATATTAACAGTTGTTATCTGGGCTAGTCTTTTCAGGAAAACTGCACCACCATCGACCGAAATCTTTAGCTGGAAAGAAAAGATCTATAGTTTACCGGGAATTACTGGCGCCTTGTTATTGTTCATTCTGGTTCTCGGTGGAATTTATGGAGGCTTCTTCACACCTACCGAGGCTGCTGCTATTGGCTGTTTCGGTGCCTTTATTATTATGATAGCCAAAAGAAAATTAACAAAGGCTAAAATATTTATGAGCATAATGGAAACAGCTCGTACTACGGGAATGTTATACCTCATGATCCTTGGGGCATTATTTTTCCAATTCTTTATAGCCCAAACCCAATTGCCTACACTACTGGTGGAGGTACTCCAGAGTGCTAATATTGGCCCACTCGGTGTGCTTGCGATTATCTTATTTGTTTTTATCATATTGGGATTTGTTTTAGAAGTAGTATCACTGGTAATACTTCTTGTTCCCATTATAGTTCCTTTGTTGCAAGCAGTGGGTTTTGACCCTATTTGGTTTGGTGTTCTTATAGTCATTGTTGTCGAAATGGGATTCATTACCCCTCCTGTGGGAATGAATTTATTTGTCTTAAAATCAATAGCACCGGATATACGAACATCAGATATCTATGCAGGAGTTTTTCCTTTTGTTATTGCTCAGTTAATTTGTCTCATTATCCTAATCTTATGGCCACAAATTTCATTGTTTTTGCCATCTTTGATGTAGAGGTCAGAGCATATTATTCCAGAATTAGGACAACAAAAGATGGTTGATGAACTTCAACTTATGATCTGCGGTAGATAAAATGTATTATAGAAGGGTGTTTACAAGCCTTGTCTAAGTATATGCCAGTTGAAGAGAAAAGTCCCGATTAGGAGGGAAACAAAATTGGAAAAAAAGATGACCGAACTATTTGCGGAGAGACAGAAAAGAGTTAAAGATACCATTGAATTAAAAGTACCGGATAGAGTTCCGTTTTCACCACTATTCAACTTTTTCCCAGCTCGCTATGCTGGTATCAGTTGTAGGGAATTCATGTACGATTATGAAAAATTAGCTATGGCGCTTAAGAAAGTTCATTTGGATCTTCAGCCGGATACCTATTCCGATACCTCTAGATCTTTTGCCATTGGGCCTGTTCTGGAAGCTCTTGAGTATAAACAGCTTAAATGGCCTGGACACGGTCTTACACAAAATGGAACTTACCAATTTGTCGAGGGGGAATATATGACGGCTGAAGAATATGATGCTTTCCTTTTCGATCCCTCTGATTTCATGTTAAGACGATTTTACCCACGCGTTTTTGGAACATTAGCACATTTAAAAATGCTACCTTACTTACCAATATCTTATTCTTATACAAGGATCCTTCCCTTAATGTCATCACTTGCCTCACCTGAATTTAAATCTGCTTGTGCTTCGCTTGTAAGAGCTGCAAATGAAGCACTGAAAGCAATGAAGAAAGCATTGGAACTTGGTAAAGAGATGGAGGCTTTAGGTTTCCCTCGACAATTCGGCTCAGCGGCACTTGCGCCCTTTGATTATATAGGGGATTTTTTTCGAGGAACTAAGGGGATAATGTTAGATATGTATCGCAACCCCGATAAACTCCTGGAAGTGTTAGAAAAAGTAACACAGATAATGATCAAAGAGTCTATATCTGTTCCTAAAATGCCAGGAGTACATAGGGTATTTATCCCACTGCATAAAGGCATTGATGGATTTATGTCCCAAGAGCAATTTAAGAGGTTTTATTGGCCTAGCCTAAAGAAGCTCATGATGGCTTTAATTGAAGCGGGTTTTATTCCGAATCCGCTTTGGGAAGGAGACTGTACATCACGCCTTGAAATTATCGCGGACATGCCAAAAGGGAAGTGTGTCTATTGGTTCGAGCGAACCGATGTTTTTAAGGCAAAAGAAATATTGGGTGGTCACATTTGCATTGAGGCGGGTGTACCATCCTCGTTACTCATCACTGGTACTCCTGATGATGTCAAAGCTTATCTCAAGAAACTTATTGACTTAGTTGGCAAAGGGGGTGGTCTCATTATAAATGGTGATGTAGGAATACCTGATGAGGCGAAAATTGAAAATGTGAGAGCAATGGCCGAGTTTATTAAAGAATACGGTTTATACAATTGATATATGAGATAGTATCGAAACAAATTTAATAAATAAATTTAATTCAAAAATACTTTATTAGACAAGGGGGAACTGATGAGGAGTTATTATCCTTTCGTAAGACAGCCAATGCCCTCAGGAGTCAAGATTGACGAAGATATTTACGTTACAATGAGGGATGGTGTTAAAATTGCAGTAGACATATATCGACCAGAAGCAACTGGACGATACCCGGCGCTCCTTTCAACATCACCTTACCTTAAACATATCCAGCAGCACCCGCCTGAGTTATCGCATTCTATAGAAGCAGGTGCCACCTCTTTTTTTGTTAATAGGGGATATGTCCATGTGATTGCCCAAGTGAGGGGCAGCGGCCTCTCGCAAGGGAAGTTCAACTGGTATGGCATAGATGAGCAAAAAGATGGATATGAATTAGTTGAATGGATTGCACAACAACCATGGTGTAATGGGAATGTAGGAATGATTGGAGAGTCATACTTTGGTGTCACACAATGGCTTATCGCTGCCCAACAGCCACCTCATCTTAAGTGCATTGCTCCATATGATGCCCATATGGATCTCTACAGAGCCCGCTGTGAAGGGGGATTGATAAGGATGGGGTTTTTAGGTGAATGGGGAATTGATACAATTCACCAATGTATATGGCCCGGACCGGTGGAAGGTAAGCAATTTCCAGAGAATGTGTTCGTTGACATCTGCAGCAATCCAGATGATGGCCCTTATTATTGGGAGAGAAGCGCATATACGAAGATCGATCAGATAAAAGTACCTGTATTAAGTCTTGTCAGTGCCCATAGTGTATTGCACTCAAGAACACAGCTTTGGGGATATCCTTTGATCAAGTCTCCCAAAAAATTGATTATTTTGCCATCCGTTGGTTTTTACAGTAATGTGTTCTTCATACGTAGCAGGCCGTTAAACGAGCTATTATTAAATTGGTTTGATTATTGGTTAAAGGGCATAGAAACTGGCATCATGAACTTGCCACCAGTGGCGATATATGATTCAGCCACAGGAGAATGGCGCTATGAAAACGAATATCCTTTAGCTAGAACTTCATGGACAAAGTTCTATTTGCACTCGAATTCTTCCAGGCCAGCAACCAAGCCACCTTATGGTTTGCTCATTCCAGAGCCACCTGGAGAAGAAGATCCAGATAGTTACATTACTCCAAATTGTTTGGATCTAGTAGCCAAAGGCAAACCAGTTGTGGCTTATGCAACGCCACCTCTAAAAGAAGATATGAGAGTATGGGGTCCGCTCTGTGCCGTTATATATGGTTCTTCAACAACGCTTGACACAGCGTGGTTTATCAAAGTAGGAGATGTTGATTCTAATGGTGAAGTAACTTTGATTACACAAGGTCATCTCAAGGCTTCGTATAGGGATGTCGATGAGAGCAAATCCAGACCAGGGCAACCTTTTCATCCATACCAAAATCCTATTCGCCCAGAGCCGAACACCATTTACGAGTTTCAGATAGAACTGACACCCATTTTTTATACCTTTAAGAAAGGCCATAAGATCTGGATGCAAATTGCAAGCGAAGATTTTACGTACCATGGAATGCATCATACTTTATATACTGCCGAAATGCTACCAGTTCCTGCAAAGAATACGATTTACCATGACTCAACTCATCCATCTTACCTCCTTTTGCCCATTATTCCGGATGCTCCTATCCTTAAAGTAGTTGAGCCACCAATATCTCAAATCAAATGGCCACTTGGAGGGTCTATATTATGATATTTCGGAATTTTATAGGGCATTTCTAAAATTTAGGGACATATTTATACATGCAGGGAAAATTGAAAATTGCAGCTAAAACCCATATTGTTCATGTTAGATATTTCCTCTGAAAACATAGAGAGGTAAATTTTTATTTGCAGGGAGATGTTGCCAAAATATAAAGAAATTAATCTATTTATTAACACCAGGAGATAGTGTAAAAAATGAAAGATTTGTTTACTCCTATAATAAATATTCCTTTAGAATCGCTAACCTTCCCTCTTCGCCAATCGGCTCAGAAATATCCGAGAAAGGTAGCTGTGGTTGAGCCTGAGAAAAGTGGAAAAGAATATTCTTATCAATGGTTAGATGAGAATTCATCTTTTCTTGCTGGTTCACTTGCAAATATGGGAATGGGCCAAGGGGATCGCATAGCTCTCTGGATGAAGAACAGCGTGGAATATATTCTTTCTTATTATGGAATTTTAAAGGCAGGAGGAGTTGTTGTTCCAATCAGTACTCACTATGGAAAGCGTGAGGTTTTACATCAGTTAATGGAAACGGGAGTGGTGGGTATTATAACCACAGATGACCTATATAATCAAATGGGTAATGTTTTTACAGAGTTTCAAGGATTTAAATTTATAATATTAGATGGAAAAGGAAATCCGCCTCTAGGCATAGTTCGTTTTTCATCACTCCTTAAAGGACCTGATCGCCTTGATCGTTCAATAGGGATAGATCCCAATGAGGTAGTCGCCGTTCTCCCTTTCTCAAGTGGTACAACCGGATTACCTAAAGGTGTCATGCTGACACATTTAAATATTCTCAGTAACCTCTATCAGCTTGTGCAGGTTCATGAAATTTCACCACGTGATGTTCTCCTGAACCAACTTCCCTTTTTTCATATTTATGGGATGACGGTACTTATGGGAACATCTATCTTAGCTAGTGCAATGCAGGTTGTAGTAAACCGATTCCGACCAATTGATGAATTCATTTCTTTATTCGATAACTATAAACCCACTCTTTTTTTTACAGTTCCTTTGGTTCTTCAAGAATTATGTCACCATCCCAGGGTTCCACACATGGATTGGAGCCATCTTCGCTATATTAATGTGGGAGGAGCACCTCTATCTCCTGAGATCCAGAAAAAGTTTACGGAAATGACTGGAGTTCCTGTCATGCAGGCGTATGGTCTAACTGAATCTTCACCAACCACTCACGTTAACCCCATAAGAAAAATTAAAGTGGGTTCCATTGGACTTCCACTTCCAGACACAATGGATAAAATAGTAGATCCCGAAACAGGAATGGAATTGAAGCCAAGGGAAGTTGGTGAGCTCTGGGTTCGTGGGCCTCAGGTGATGAAGGGATACTATAACAACCCTGAAGCCACTAAGCAGACTTTGGTAGATGGTTGGCTTCGAACCGGAGACTTGGCTTGGAAGGACGAGGAAGGATATGTTTATATTATTGACCGCTTAAAGGAAGTAATTAAATGCAAGGGTTTTCAAGTACCACCTGCTGAGATTGAAAATATTTTACTTGACCACCCCGATATAAAAGATGCCGCAGTTGTTGGGGAATCCCATCCAGAATATGGTGAGGTTCCAGTAGCATATGTCGTACTCCGGAATAAGGTAAACCTTACACCTGAGGATATTATCCAATATGCAGCAAAAGGATTGGCCAATTATAAAAGATTGGCCAAAGTGGTATTCACGGAGGCGATTCCACGGAGTCCTTCGGGTAAAATATTACGTCGACTTCTGAAGAATTCGTTATCTTAATGAGCATGAATAGATCGTAAAATCTATCAGGAAATTTTTCGAGGCCTTCTGAAATACCTGGTTCGAAGTGGTGATGAGATGCATGTTAGGGGATAGATGATCAAAAAGATCTTTAAAATGAACAGACTTCGAAATATAGTGATATTGGGAATGGAAAAAGAAGCTAATAGAATATAAATTTGCCTCTTACGAGATGAAGGACTAAGTACTTATAGTAATAATTTATAATTCTCCTAAGAAGAATATAGATGATGTGACGAAGAAGGCTGTAGGAAGAATCTTCAGAGAGTTGGATTAGAGGAGACAAGAGGTTCAAAGAGTATTAATGCCCAGGGCAAATGAGAAACTCTTCGCCACAAATGTTGATATCATTACATTCAATAATTTCCCTATTTCTGCCCCTTTTTTACTGAATTTCCGCCTTCATCCAGTAGATATCAGTCCGCTTCAAATGCTATCTTTAAATTGAAGGATAATCTTACCTCCTTCATGGTTCACTTCCTGTGTCATATTTGCTTCTACCAACACTCTCTAAGGTGAGTCTTTTTAATTTTCTATTATGAAATTGGAGATGCTTCATCAAATCATTAAATCTAATATTGATTTAGTTTTATTTGTTGGGGTGTATTATTTTTTTATTTTTAAATTATATATGTATAAATTTTTAATTCATAAATTTTTCTTTAAATTTCAAATAATTAAAAATTTTACAAAAATTTTCCCCCAAAAATTGTATATTTTTAATATTCATTTTAATTTTTCAAATTTTAATTTTTAAATTATATATTCAAAAAACTCTTGTGATTTCAATAAATTAGATTTTATAAGGTGGTTGGCATGTTAAATGCATTTGTAAGGGTGAAAATTAAAGAAAGGAGGAAAAGAAAATGGAAAAAAAGATGAAAGGATTAAAGGTGGCATTAATGGTTGGATTAATGAGCCTTGCTTCTACTCCTGCATTTGCAAGATCAATTAGCATTAAGGAGGCTGGATGGGCTCTTTGGATATTCGTTATCATCGGAGCTATTATTGTTCTTCTTCAACTGATTCCTGCTGCTATACTTTTCTTCAGCTTCATTGGAACTACCACTTCAATGGTTTTCAAGAAAGAAAGAAAAGCAGAGCAAGAAGTTGTTTCTCCAGCAGTTTCACCAGTAGTAATTGAAAAGTAAGTTTAAATTTCTCCTTGTTCCTAATAGAAAAAGGAGCAAGGGGAAAACAAAAGCTCATCACCGAGATAATAATTTATTAGATTTAGGGCAACTCAAAGAGGGTTGCCCTAATTTTTTTGACTAAGTTAAAAAAATAATCTGTTTAAGAAGATTCTTTTTATTCAGAAAATTAAATGGGTATAGAGAGGCTTTAACTTTTTTCAGATAAAGTTATCGATTCGCTTAAGTTATAAATAATTAACTCCAAAGTTTTAAAAATAGGGTAATTGAATTTTTATTTTTTATTGTTAAAATTATTTTTATTTCTTTAATATATTTTTTTCCAAAAAAGGAGGGTAACAGGTTATGGAAAATAAAATTTTAAATCTATATAGGAAGTTTAAAAATGGATTAATTGGACGTCGCGAATTTATAAAAAGATTATCTATTTTGATCGGCGCTTTCACGCTTTTTCCTTTATCAGGAGAAAATAATGTAAGAGGAGAAATTACCTCCAAAGATGACCCTCGTCTTCAAACTGAGTTCATTAAGTATCCTGGTGAAACTGGAGATATTCGAGCATATTTTGCTAAACCAAAAGGGGATGAGAAGCTTCCTGGAGTTGTTATTATTCATGAAAATAGAGGTCTAAATTTACATTTTGAAGATGTGACTCGGCGGGTAGCACTTGAAAGATTTTTAGCCATAACACCAGATGCCTTATCACCTTTTGGCGGTACACCTGGAGACCCTGATAAAGCCCGTGAGCTAATTGGTAAACTTGATACTCCCTTAACCATAAAAAATTATGTGGCTGCCGTGAAATATTTAAAAACTCATCCCTCCTGTACTGGAAAAGTTGGAGTAATAGGTTTCTGCTGGGGAGGAGCAATGGCAAACCAGGTTGCTGTGCACTCACAAGATGTATTAGCAGTTGTTCCATTTTATGGAAGACAGCCTCATTCTGAAGATGTTCCTAAAATAAAGGCTTCTTTATTGCTCCATTATGCTGAAATGGATGAAATGATTAATAAGGGAATTGCTGAATATGAGGCTTCGTTAAAAAAGGCATCAGTTGAGTATCAAATATATATTTATAAAGGAACTAAACATGCCTTTTTAAATGATACCAATCCCGAAAGGTATCATAAGGAAGCAGCTGAACTTGCCTGGAAACGGACAATAAACTTCTTAAATGAAAAGCTAAGAAAATAGATTTTTATTCAAGCAGCATTTCTTATACTTCTTACCACTGCCACAAGGACAGGGATCGTTTCTACCAATCTTTGCTCCTTGTACTACTTTTTGTGTTTTTTCAGTGAAGTCTGATTTATCAAAAAACTGTTTTTGTGATAAGGAAGATAATTCTTTAACAAAAGACTTGCAATGGTTAAAAAAAAGTTTATACCCTTTACATAAATAGTTAAGACCTGGTTCGCCATCAGGCGTTTTCAGAAACCGGTCTTTTGGGCATCCACCATAACAGAAATCTAAGACTTCACAACTTAGACAAAATTTGGGAAGTTTTAACCACTTGTTTTCGCCGAATCTTTTTTGTCTCGGACTTTCAAGAAATTCAATCAAACTTACATGATTAATATTTCCCTGCCAATATTCTGGTTTAACAAAATGGTCACATGAAAAGAAATCTCCATTATGTTCTATCACAGGGACATTGCCACAGGTCTTTCGGAATATACAAAGTGCATGATCTTGGGTCAGGGCTGTTCGTGCTATCTCCTCAAATATTTGTATATTAATCCTTTCTATATCTTCACTTAACCATTCATCAAAAATAGAGCAAAGGAATTCGCCAAAAGCCTTCGAAGGAACTGTGCGGGCCGTAACAATATTATTTCCTCCAAAATCCTGCTCAACAAGTGGAAGAAATTCTATATAGCGAGCCCCAAGTTCTTTAAAGAATCGATAAATTTTTAGAGGATATTCAACATTCTGTCTATGGACAACACAAAGGATATTACACGGGATACCATATTCTCTTAAAAGATTATATCCACGCAGTGTCAATTCAAATGTAGGATTGTTGTTTTTCATTAACCGATAAAGATTATGAAAATCTTTAGGACCATCAAGACTGATTCCAACTATAAAGCCCTCTTTTGATAGAAACTTACACCAATCATCGTTTAGAAGTGTACCATTTGTTTGAATTCCATTAATAATTTGTTGGTGTGGTTTTTTATATCTCTGTTGAATCATTACAATCTTACGGAAATAATCTATTCCAGCAATAGTAGGTTCTCCTCCATGCCAAGAAAATTGAACTATAGAACTCGAAACTGCATTTATATGCTGAAAAATATATTTTTCTAAGATATCTTCAGGCATCAGAAATCGTAAAGCTTCATTATGAAGTCCTTTCTTATCTAAGTAATAACAATATTTACATGCCAAGTTGCATAAAGGACCAACTGGTTTTGCAAAAACTTGGAAGTCTCGCATAACCTCTGCCATGGCCTAATAATATCTATCCTCTGCTTAGATTAAATTTGATTTATTCTTCGTATGGCTTTTTTAATTATTTGAACCGATGGCACATTAACAAGGACTCCAGCCTCGTTTTTATAAGTTCTTCAGGTAAGTCCGCCAGGATTTATCCCTGGTTCTATATCTTCGCCATTTATCCAAATAGTAGGAGATCCCCCAATACCTAATTTTCTTGCTTCTTCCTCAGAAACCTCTCTAAAACTTATTTCGGCTTCAATTCCCTCATCATTTAATGCCCTTTTTAGATTTTCCTCAAGTTCTTTCTTAGATTCACATCCTCTTGAAAAGAAGCATTCTATTTTCATAATGATTACCTCTTAATTCAGTTAATAGCAATTCCTGCCTTTTTAAGATTCTCCTCAACAAAAGGATAGAGAATCAATTCCTCCTCTTCAAAGTCATAAAAATTCGTTCTAATCTCTTTTAACCTATTTCTTAAATTTATTATATCATCTTGAGAAGAAAAGTTAGCCATTACTGCAGGGAAGCAATCTATCCCTTCTCTTACAAGATTTTCAAGGGCTTTTAACTGTAGATTGAATCCTTCTGGATTTGCATGAGTCAGCATAACAAAATCTTTCTCTGAAGCCCCTTTTAAACTTACACGAACATAAAGATTAGGAAATTTGGAAAGCTCTTTGGCATAAGAATTGTCTTCTCCAATCAATATTCCATTTGTTTCAAGGATGAATTGAAACTCCCGAGGAATAAGGTGGAGAAGTTTTAATAGATGTTCTCTATTTATTGTTGGTTCATTTCCACTAATCCGAATCTGATGAAATCCTTTTTTTCTGGCAATAGAGATTAGGTTTTTAGCTACTTCATCAGGGGTATAAAATCTACCAATTTTTTCTGGTTGATTGATAACGTGCCAAGACCAACAGAATATACATCTTAAGCAACAACCAACACAATCTGCAGTAGCAATTCCACCATAATAAGGAGCAGGACGAAAACGATAGTATTTGCGCTTTTCGCCAGCGCTTACTATATTTTCAATCTTTTTAGCCAATATTAGTGGGTTAAACAATCTTAAATCCTTTCATTTTATTATTTAAGATTAAATTATATTATATTTGTAAGGTGTATTCTATTTTCGATTGCTTAATTTTTAGAAAATGATTTATAGTGATTATAAAAATTTTATTAAAAAGGAGAAAATATATGCCAGCAAGTATAGCACACCTCTTGATTTGTAATAAGGCGGTAAAGGCACTTGAGAATGGTGATGCATATGAAGAATTTGTTACCATTCTCGATTCTGATAAGTGTAAACCCTATCTTAACCTTGGAGCGATTGGACCTGACCTTTCTTATTATGGAAATAGGTGGGAGGGTCTCAAAAACCTCATATTTGAGAAATCTGACAAACCACTTGGTGTTGATGGGTGGTCATACCTACTACATTCAAAAGAGCCAAATCTTTTTCCTCTCATACTTATTGAGCTTACATGGAGAGATACCCTCTGGGAAAAGGAAGAATGGGAAGAGGTGGATCATTACAAATTTGCATTTACTTGTGGATTTCTTTCTCATATGGCTTCAGATCAAATCATTCACCCTATGGTAAATCATATTGCAGGTCCTTATTATCGAAGAGGAGAAAATAGAAAGATTCATAGGGAATGCGAGATATATCAAGATGTCGCTTTATTTCAAGAACTCTATCCAGAGGAAGATTTTATGGAAAAATCTTTTAACCTTTGGGTTGACCTTAATCCCCAGAGTACTCATAATGCACCCGAGTGGTTTAGATACTTCATACAAAGGGCATTTGTTGAAGCCCACGGAGTCTATCCGAAAGAAGAAGAGATTGAGAACTGGATTGATGGGTTGTTACTTATTCTGAAAGGGATGAAATGGATTGGTCCATATAAAACTGCCTATGAAGAATTCAAAACCGAAGGGATTGAATCAGAAAGATTTAAAAAATATTTTAGAGGCTATAAGGAACTCTTCTTTAAAGCCGTTGAGCTGACAAGTATTTATTGGAAAATGGTTTTTGAACTCTATGATCCCCCTTCTGGAGTCCTCCAGATTTCCAAACCTATGAGAGAGAGGTTTAAAAATGTGGTTCAGGATGCAGATCTTTCTTCACCTTTGCAGAAAGATATACTGGCTGATGCTAAAAGGGCATTTGGGATGGGTGTTCCTCGTAAATTTCAAGAACTTGTAAAGAAGGCAAAGAAACCAATAGACAGAAAGAAGATTCTTTCTATTAAACTTGAGGATATTGGAAAATTCCAAGAGTAAAGGTAATTTGCTCAGGAAAAGATTTGGAAATGCAATCAAAGATCAGACTAAGAATTTATTAGAGATTTTAAAGTAAATAGACGCCTCTCCCTCTTTTTAGCAACTAATTTGAACGACCTTGGCACATCGGCCATAAGTGATTTTGATTGTTCAGCAGCATCGATGTAGAATTTCAATATCTTTTCCTCAATTTCTATTGCTTTTTTTATTGCGTCAGAATAGCAATCTATCTTCTGAATATCCATTTTTGCTTTATATAAATCGGGATTTAAATTAAAGGCAAAGCATCCTTCAATCGCATCACTAATCACACCATAATAGGCCCTTTCGATTTGAACAATAAAATCCTCATTCTCTTTAGTAAAAGAGAAAAAAAGGTCCTTACCTTTTGAGAATTTTTCAGCCAACTGCATATAAAACTTCGAAGAATTTATCTCAAGTTCTTTAGCTAAGCTTATCGCCTCTGAACAAGTATTTATAATCATAGTTTCCTTTCTACTTAATTTTTAGAACCATCTCTGAATGAGCACCTTGCTCTCTGTAAAGAACCTTATAGCATCTCTGCCTTGCCCATGGAGAACTCCATAAAAAGAGTCTTTCATCCCTCCGAAAGGGAAAAAGGCCATAGGAGCAACAATGCCAATATTAATTCCAATATTTCCACATTCCACACGATATTGAAACTCTCTGGCATATTTCCCATTGGAAGTAAATATAGATGCAGCATTTCCATAATTGCTTTTATTGATCATTTCAATAGCCTCATCCAAATCCTTTGCCCTCATCACACTGGCAACAGGCCCAAAAATTTCTTCTCTTCCAATCCTCATCTCAGGTGAAACGTTCTCAAAGATGGTTGGATTCAAAAAGCATGTCTCAGGATAATCTCCTATAATCTTTGGGTTCCTCCCATCAAGAATTAGCTTCGCCCCTTCTTTGATCCCAATATCAATATAGTTAAGAACTCTCTGCTTTCCATCAATGGATTGCATTGGTCCCATCTGAATTGATTCATCAAGCCCATAGCCTACTCTTATCTTTGAAGTAGCCTCAACAAAGGTATTTAAAAATTTTCTATAAAAATCATCATCTTTACCCACGATTACAAGATTTGCTCCAGAAAGACATCTCTGACCTGTATTGCCAAAAAAGGATGTAAGAAGGGAAGCACAAGTGGCATCTACTTCTGCATCAGGCATGACAACTAAAAAATTTTTGGCACTGACTTGAACAATGGAGCGTTTACATGTCTCACCACACTTTCGATAGACTTCTCTTCCAATGGCGGTTGTTCCAACAAATGTAATCCCCTTAATATCTGGATGCTCCATTAAAATCTGCGCCACCTCAGCTCCACCATGAACAACATTATAAACTCCAGGTGGAAATCCAGCTTCCTCCATCAGTTCAGCAAGCATAACCTGGCTTATTGGATCTCTGGGAGATGGTTTTACAATAAAAGTATTTCCTGTTGCCAAAGCAAATGGTGAAAACCAAAGGGGAACCATAAATGGAAAATTAAAAGGAGCAAGATGAGCAAAGACACCTAACGGTTGGTATATAACATATTCATCAATACCAGTAGCAATATCCTCCAGATTATACCCCATCATGAGGGAAGGTATGCCCGTCCCTACTTCAACCATCTCAATCCCGCGTCTTGTTTCTCCCCTCGATTCGTCAATCGTCTTCCCATGCTCCATCGTCTGGATTCTACTGAGTCGCTCAAAATTTTTCTCTAATAATTCTTTTAATCTAAATAAGCACCTTGCCCTCGAAAGAGGAGGAGTTCGTCTCCAATCAGGAAATGCCTCCTTAGCAGCTTGAATGGCCGAAAGCACTTCTTCCTTTGTTGACATAGGAACCCTTGCTAAAAGTCTCTGAGTAGCAGGATTCTTTACATCCCACCACTCCTTCGATTTTGACTCAACCCACTCTCCATTAATATAATTTTTAAGTTCCAGAACATCCTTAATCGGTTCCTCCAAAATCGCCATTTATGATTCTCCTTTTTTATAGATTTATATTCCTTTTGGGTATTTATTCATAATATTTTTCTTTTTGAATTGCAATGTTTTTTGGATTGTGTAGTGCATAAAAAATTTGAGATCTCTTGAAATTTAAGGGTTTAAATGTTAACCTTTTAAAGTTCTAAAGGAGGATGAATTATGTTTTTCAAAAAATCACCAATGGATCTTCTTCGGACCTCCTGTTTAGCCTTTAGGAGAAGTAGTAGTCTCTTTTTTCTTAAAGCAGTCAAGAAGGTAATTCTTTCTATTTTAGTTTTTTTAATCTCGTTCCACTTTATAAGTATGGTTCCTGGATTAAAAATTTTAACTTCAGAGTTTGAAAAAGAGAAGCATATAAAAGAGATTTTGAATATCCTGGAAAAATACCCAAGTGATTTAGCCAACGGCACAAAAAAAGAACTTGCAGAGGTAATTTATGAAGAGGCTACTCGCTATAATCACGATCCCAAATTCATTTTGGCTCTCATTTCAATTGAAAGTTCCTTTCGAAATTGGTCAGTTTCTGAAAAGGGAGCAAAGGGATTGATGCAAATTATGCCTTATGTTGCGCAGGAAATCGCACAAGAGATAGGGATTGAATGGAAAGGAGATCATACCCTTTTTAATCCCCTACTCAATATAAAAATGGGAATCCATTATCTTTCTCGATTGATCAACGATTTTGAAGATCCAAGGATTGCCATTGCAGCTTATAACTATGGTCCTTCCTATATAAAAAGCCTAATGGAAAGAAAACAGAAGGTTCCCCTACATTACTATAAAAGAGTCATTTCTGCTTATCAAAATCTGTAACTAACTGAGAGATGATTTTTTTCCGAAGGAGTTCTTGCCACATCTTCTATATGACTTTCTGAAAAATACCATTTTTTCTAAAGGCAATTTAATAGATTCTTTTGTTTGAGTCGTGGTGATTTGATAAAGAATTGATCAGATCATATTCCATTAAATTTTGAGATGATGTATAATTTTAGGTGTGGATTAATGTAATAAGGTCAAGATATGGCATTCGTTCCCTCATATATCGAGGTATATGAAAAAGGTATTTTAAATCAAAGAATTGAGGCATTAAATGAAATCCTAAAGGAGTGCAGGCTTTGTCCAAGGCAGTGCCGTGTAAATCGTGTTGGCGGTGAGACAGGATATTGTGGAGCCCCAGCAGATTTAATGGTATCAAGTGCATTTCCACACTTTGGCGAGGAGCCTCCTTTGGTAGGTTATCATGGCTCTGGAACTATATTTCTTACTCATTGTAATTTATTATGTATCTTCTGTCAGAATTATGATATCAGTCACCAAGGAAGAGGAATAAAGATATCTTCCGATGATATGGCAAGGACAATGGTTAAACTTCAAGAGATGGGATGCCATAATATTAACTTTGTAACTCCCACCCACTATGCCCCTCAGATCATTGCCTCACTTCCAAAGGCTATTGAGATGGGACTTCGAGTACCAATTGTTTATAATTGTTCAGGATATGAGTCAATCGAAGTGATTAAACTCCTCGAGGGAATAATCGATATCTATATGCCAGATATAAAGTATATGGATGAAAGATTTTCAGGAAAATTTTCAAATGCCCATGATTACCCAAAGGTTGTTAAAAGTGTCCTAAAAGAGATGCATCGACAAGTAGGAGATCTCCAAATAAATAATTCTGGAATAGCAGAGAGGGGGCTTTTAATTAGACATTTGGTGATGCCAAATGGAGTAGCATCAACAGAGGCAGTGCTAAGATTTATTGCTGAAGAGATATCAATCCATTCCTATGTCAATATCATGGATCAATATCGGCCTGAATATCGAGCCTATGAATATCCAGAGATTAATCGACGAATCACCAATAAGGAATATTTGGAGGCTATTCAGATAGCTAAGCGTTTAAAACTCTACCGGGGATTTTAAGGAAATCTATTTTCTCCTCATGAAATATGATAAGTTCCATCAAGAATTAAGATCTATATGGAGAAAGCTTGAGGATCTTTCAAAAGAGATTTCCAATCTAAAACTTCTATGTGAGGATATCTTAACCATTGAAAAACTTATTCAAAGCCGAGGGATAAAGATTTTTAAAAAAAATCCAGAAGATCGGCTGATATTTCCTCCAAGCCTTTCAGATACTCAAAAAAATAGATTCTATGAAATGATGAAAAAGTACTCCTTCAGACTCCTCTTAAGAGATATAATTAAAAAACAGAATCAATTTAGGATAGATGATTTAACTCATTATTGTTCTCAAAGAGTTGCAAAAAGATATTGCCACGATCTTTATCAAATGGGAATAATACTAAGAAAGCATAGAGGAATATACAAGACAACTATTTCTCCTATTTATAGTTTTGGCCCTACACTTGAATGGTTTATTGCAGAAATGTTTAAGAGGGAATTTTCATCTCCTGCCATCTATGGTGTTAGTCTAAAAAAGACTTCATCTGGTGGTGATTATGATGTAATCTCTTCTTGGAACCAAAGGCTTATATATGTAGAGGTTAAGTCTTCTCCTCCAAAAGGTATAGAACTCGGGGAAATCACAACTTTTTTTTCAAGGATTGAAGACCTTTTACCTGATATTGCAATTCTATTCAATGATACACAATTGAGGATGAAGGATAAATTGGTTGTTATGTTTGAAGAGGAGCTTTTTAGGAGATATGGTAAAAATTTTAAAAAGATCTATCCAGTAGAAAGGTTAGTTGAGGAACTCTTCCATATTAAGCATCGAATCTTTATCATCAACAGTAAAAAGGATGTGGTTGAAAACTTCAAGATTTGCCTCAATGATTATCTTAGAAATGGAGGTCGACTGAGATGAAGAACAAAGAACTTTCAGACCTTTTTGGCAAGATGGCAGATATCCTCGAATTCAAAGGGGAGAATCCTTTCAAGGTTAGTGCTTATCGGAAGGCATCAAGAATCCTTGGAGATCTTACAGAGGATATAAAAGAGATCTACGAAAAGGGTAAACTCAGATCAATTCCAGGGATTGGCGAGGGGATGGCACAAAAAATAGAGGAATATCTTACAACAGGAAAGGTTTCTAAATTTGAGGAGGTTAGAAAGGGTGTTTCAGATGAATTAATCTCAATTATGGAAATTCCAGGGATGGGACCAAAGACCCTTTCTATGCTTTATAAGGAAAAGGGGATCGATAGCCTTTCAAAACTTGAGAAGGCTTTGGAAGATGGTTCCCTTCTTGGTCTTTTTGGTATTGGAGAGAAGAAGATTGAAAATATCAAACGTGGAATTGAACTTCTTAGACAAAGCAAAGGTAGAATGAGTCTTGGAACAGCATTTCCCGTTGCAAAGCGGATTGTGGAAACCTTAAGGCTAAAAACAGGATCTGAGAAGATCGAATGGGCAGGTTCTCTAAGAAGGATGAAGGAAGATATTGGGGATATAGATATCTTAGCTACGGGGCCAGATCGTGAAAAGATCATTTATACTTTTACACACCTTCCAGAGGTTAAAGAGATTCTTGCATCAGGTGAAACTAAGGCTTCTGTGATTGTAGAAGGAGGGTTGCAAATAGATTTACGGGTTGTTGAGGAAGATAGTTATGGGGCAGCCCTACAATATTTTACTGGTTCAAAAGCACATAATATCCATCTTCGCGGCATTGGAAAGTCAAAAGGGATAAAAATCAACGAATATGGGGTATTTAAGGGGGATAGGAAGATTGGAGGAAAAGAAGAGAAGGATGTTTATGAAGCCTTAGGAATGATATGGATTGCTCCTGAACTCCGTGAAGATAGAGGAGAGATTGAAGAAGCTCAGAAAGGACATCTTCCTAAACTTATTGATGAGAGTGAAATAAAAGGAGATCTCCATATTCATTCAAAATGGAGTGATGGAACTGCCTCGATTGAAGAGATTTCCAAAGCAGCTGAAAAAAGGGGATATCAGTATATTGCTATATGTGATCATACCAAATCTCTGAAGATAACCCATGGTCTTGATGAATCTCGATTGATAAAACAGATTGAGGAGATAGATCGTTTAAATGAGAAGATGAAAGGCTTTCGAATCCTTAAAGGTACGGAGGTAGATATTCTTTCTGATGGAGGATTGGATATCTCTGATAAAGTTCTTGAGAGACTTGATATTGTGGTTGCCGCAATACACAGTGGTTTTAAACAAGATCGCCAAAAAATGACTAAAAGGATTATCAAAGCCCTTGAAAATCCCTATGTACATATATTAGCTCACCCTTCCGGAAGACTTCTTGGTTCAAGGGAGCCATATGAAGTGGATATGGATGAGATAATGAGGGTAGCGAAAAAATATGGGAAGGCCTTGGAGATTAATGCCTATTTTGAACGTTTAGATTTGAATGATATATATTGCCGGAAGGCAAAAGAGATGGGAGTACTGGTAGCAATCGGTACAGATGCCCATCACATTGACCAGATGTGGATGATGAGTCTTGGAGTAGCTGTGGCACGAAGGGGATGGCTTGAAAAAAAGGATATTCTAAACACTCTATCAATTAAAGAGATTTTAAAATGGTGCCAAAGATCAAAATGAGAAGATTAGAACCAATCAAAGGTATGTTTAATTTCTTCAGCAAGTTGTGGAAATGGGGCTGGGGTAAAGGAGATTAGGAAGACCAGAAACATCAAGGCACCCATGAGCTTTCTCTTTCCATCAATAGGGGTTTGATCATCAAGTGGGGCAGGATGTCTGAATCCGAAAAGGACCATTAAAATAAGCATGAGAATCCATCCAGGGTTATAAAAAATAGTGATAAATGCCATCGCTCCGATAGCAATAAGAAAGACGGCTCGACTTTTTTTACCGAACAAGGCATAAATGATATGGCCTCCATCTAATTGTCCAACAGGAAAAAGATTTAGTGCAGTAACAAATAGGCCAACCCAGCCAGCATATCCAATAGGATGAAGTATTATATCAAAATTTTCAGGTACCTCTCCTAATACTAATCTTTGAATGAATGAAAATAGAATAGGATCTGCAAGGCGAATTGTACCTTCTTTCACCTGGTAAGTAGGAATCATGGTTGAGAATTTCAAACCTATAGCAATAGCAGGAATACTAAGGATTAGGCTTGCGAGAGGGCCTGCCACTCCTGTATCAAAAAGAGCTCTCCTTGAAGAAACAGGACTTTCCATTTTAATAACAGCCCCTAACGTTCCAAATGGTGAGAATGGAAAGGGAAGAAAGAAGGGTAAAGTTGCACGAATACCATACCTTTGTGACATGAGATAATGTCCCATCTCATGTCCTAAAAGTATGAGGATAATTGTAAAAGAATAAGATACACCTCCTACAATGAGCGTAGAGGCAACTGTTAATATAAAGAGAACAAGATGCAAAAAGTGTGGCCGCATTGAGATTCTTTATTTCTTTTTCTTATGGCGATCTCGATCAAGCATCTTTTTATGTTTGTGTTTTCTCATCTTCTTTCTTCTCTTCTTCACAACACTACCCATAAGGTAACCTCCATTAATCAATAATAACATTTGTCTGGGTTCTGATCACTCCAGAAATTCCCTGAATTTTACTTACGATGAAATCTCCAAGGATATTAACATCTGGAGCTTCAACCAAAGCAATCACATCGTATGGACCTGTTGTAGAATTAGCCCTTTTTACGCCTTGGATCTTAGCTACCTCTTTTGCAACGTCTCTTGCTGCCCCTGCTGTACACTCTATAAATACATAAGCAGCGATTGACATTTTTTCCTCCTTTCAAATAAATTATCTTAAAAGATATTTAAATTCAAGACTATATCATAAAAGTTTCAATTATTTTTCCCCTAATTTTGTTAACTCCTCTAAATTAATATGGAAACTGTGGGCTTCAGTTGGAAATTCTCCTTTAATCACCTCCTCTCTATATTTTTCAAATGCCTCGAGCATCAGTTGGCTTAAATTTACATACCTTTTTGCAAATTTTGGTGTAAAACGATCAAATAATCCCAGAAGATCATGAACAACCAATACTTGTCCATCGCAATGTGGGCCTGCTCCAATACCAATAGTGGGTATTCGAAGTGAATCTGTGATTTTCTTGGCAACCAAAGCTGGGATTGCTTCGAGTAGAACTGAAAATGCTCCAGCATCCTCAAGGACTCTTGCATCATCAATGAGTCTCTGAGCGGCCTTGGCATCTCTTCCTTGAACCTTGAACCCTCCAAGCATAGAAATTGTCTGTGGGGTGAGACCAATATGTCCCATAACTGGGATACCTGCGTTCACTATTGCCTTAACAATTTCTTTAACACTTGCGCCTCCCTCTAACTTTACTCCATCAGCTCCCCCTTCTTTCACAAACCTACCTGCATTCAAAATGGCATCCCTTTCAGAAGTATTAAACGACATAAAAGGCATATCTCCAATAATAAAGGCATACTTTGTTCCTCTTGCCACAGCCTTTGTATGATGAATCATTTCATCCATTGTTACTGGAAGGGTATTCTCATAACCTAAAACAGTCATTCCAACAGAATCTCCGACTAAAATGATATCAATACCTGCTCGATCCTCGAGGAGTGCTGTAGGATAATCATAAGCTGTAAGCATAGTAATCTTTCGTCCATCTTCCTTCATTTTTTGTAAATCTATAACAGTAAGTTTTTTTCGATCCATTCTTTCCTCCAATAGGAATTTCTAAATCATTGACTTTGATAGAATCTTCTTTCAATAACTTTTATAAGATCTGTGATTATTCTATTACATGGAACAGGAATTCGAAGTTTTTCTGCCTCTCTTACAATTGCTCCATTGATAGAATCAATCTCTGTTCTTCTTCTATAATCGAAATCCTGCCCCATTGAAGAACGGTTTTCCCTTGTGGCTTCTGCAACCTTTTTTACTTTATCAAATGGATTTCCTTCAATTTTAATTCCCTTAGCTCTGGCAATCTCTAACGCCTCGTTAACTAATAATTCCATTAATCTCAATGTTTCTGGATAATCCAAGAGTTGCCCATTTTTCAGACCAGTGAGAGCAGTTAATGCATTTATGCCGACATTGATCAATAGCTTTTCCCAGATCAAATCATAAATGCTATCTGAAACCTCTGTAATGATTCCTGCCTTTTGGAACATTTTGGAAATCCTTAATGCCCTTTCTGTTATTCTTCCATCGAGTTCTCCAATATGAGTCTGGCCCCATCCCGCATGAAAAATATGGCCTGGACCCAGGAGGGTTGCCCCATGATTTGTCACCCCTAATAATACTTTTTTTCGATCAACATACTTACAAATTACCTCTTCATTTCCTATACCATTTTGAAGGCTTAGAAATACAGTTTCATCCTTTTCAACTGATAAAGAATCAGCAACTGCTTTTTCTGTTTGATAGGTTTTAACAAATATCAAAACAAGATCTGCCTTTCCAATAGAAGTTACATCGTTTGTAATATTAACATTTATCTTATAGATTTTACCCTGCTCTTCGAGTGTGAGACCTTCACTTTTTATTTTATCTATATGGTCCTTTCGAGGAGTGACAAGCCAGGTCTCTTCACCCGAAAGTGTTAAAAGGGCACCAAATAACCCCCCCATTGCCCCAGCTCCCATTATCACAGTTTTCATATGTTTTAACCCTTAACTAAAACTTTACAGAAGTCTGATGGAAAAATCAAGAAAAAGCATTTCTTAACTAAAAATAAAACTCATTACTTAATCTTATCCTTTCCGCAGAGAGATTATGGATGGAGTGTTTTGCTTCGCCCAAATGGGGAAATATAGATTGAACTAATATTATCAAGAAAGATAGATAAGAAGGAGTATAGTAAATAGAATAAGGATGATAGAGGTTAACCAAGAAATGATATTAAAAATAGGACCGTTTGTATGATTCATCATCAATTTTTTATCATTAATGAGAAGAAGCATAAAGATGAGAACAAACGGAAGAACAATGCCATTTATGACCTGTGAGAAATACATAATTGGAATCAATGGGAAATTGGGATAAAGCACTGTTCCTGCGCCAAGCAGTATCATCAAGGAATATATTCCATAAAACTGAGGAGCTTCTACAAACTTCTTATCAATTCCTACCTCCCAACCAAGGGCCTCACAAATAAGATAAGTGGTAGATAGTGGAAGAATAGATGCAGCAAAAAGTGAGGCATTGACAAGGCCAAAGGCAAATAAGAAGGAACAGTATTTCCCTGCTAAAGGCGCAAGGGAAAGAGCTGCATCTTTTGCAGTTTCTATCTTTATCCCATTTTTAAAAAGTGTTTCTGCACATACCAGGATAATAAAGAAGGCGACAATATGGACAACTACTGAACCCATCACAACATCAAACCGTGCGAATTTATACTCATCTATCTTTATTCCCTTTTCAACAATAGATGCCTGGAGATAAAATTGCATCCATGGAGCAATAGTAGTCCCTACAAGACCGATTACCATTGTAATCTCCGAAGAATTAAAATTTAGACTTGGATTAAGAAGTTCGACAAATACCTCTGACCAATTCGGTTTTATAATAATTCCTGTGATAATATATGAAACATAAAAAACACAAGCAACTAAAAATGCTTTTTCCACAGATTTGTAAGTTCCCTTTACTACCATCCACCAAACAAGGAAGGCACTGATAGGGACTGAGATAAGCTTATTCACACCAAAGATTTCCATACCTGCTGCTACTCCTGCAAAGTTAGAGATAGCGTTTCCCATATTTGTAAAAAACATTCCAATCATTAAATAAAATGTTATCTTCGCACCAAATTTTTCACGGATTAAGTCAGAGAGTCCTTTTCCAGTTACTACGCCCATTCTTGCACACATCTCTTGAATAACAATAAGGGCAATCATAATAGGAATGAGTGTCCATATTAGTTTTAAGCCAAATTCTGCTCCAGCTAATGAGTAGGTAGTTATTCCGCCTGCATCATTATCCACATTTGAAGTAATGATCCCGGGTCCCATTAAGATAAAGAAGAGGCTTATTGTTCTAAGAATAGAATGCCTTGAGCTTGTCATTAATTTTTTGTAGTCGTTCATTTCAACTGATTTTATAATTTTTAATTTAAAATTATTGGTGATTAACCAGCATCTGGTGCCAAGACATCCAAAACGCTACGGAAACTGATTACTCCTTTTAAATGATTATTTTCATCAACTACTGGAAGTGCCCTAAATCCATATTTTGCAAATGCATCAACCACATCCTTTTGGTCATCGTCAATCTTTACACTAATAAGTCTTGATGACATAATTTCAGAGAGGATTTGATGAGTTTGAGCAGTAAGAAGATCACGAATACTTACAACCCCCAGAAGCGTCTCTTCTTCATCTACTAAATATATATAGTCGACTATGTCTAAATTTGGGGCCTCTGCTCTAAGGCGTGAAATCGCCACTTCTACCGTAACGTTTGGATTGAGACTCAAATAGGCAGTAGTCATAAGCCCACCAGCTGTCTCCTCAGGATGAATAAGAAGCTCTCTAAGGTCTTCTGCCTTTTTCTGCTCCATTCCCTCAAGGATCTCTTCAACCCTTTCCCGAGAAAGGTCAGAAAGAAGATCGGCTGCATCACTGGGAGACATCTCTTCAACTATATCCGAGGCTCTTTCTATAGGGATGGTCTCAATTAATGCTTTTTGAATTTTTGGATCAACTTCTTCCAGTGCCTCTGCAGCTGTTTCTGTATCTAATGCATGAAAAATAGCTGTTCGCTCACGACCACTGAGATCTTCAAGGATATCGGCAAGATCAGCAGGGTGGAGGTGAGAAAGCTTTTTTTGAGAGACACTTAACTGTAGGAGATCTGATCCTGAAAGGAGTTGGACATATTTCCATGAGATAAACTGATTAGGTAGGGTGTAAGAAAAGAACCATTGTAGCAACTTATCTACCAATTTCTCCCAACCTACACGTCTCATTAAACCTCGGAATCCCACATCAACATGGACTAACCTTAGATGAGAATCAACCCTGAGAAAGTGGAGATCGTTTACTCTTACAACTTTAGCACCGAAAGTATCAACAATCTGTTTATCCATCACCTCTTCTCTGAGCAGGATCGCATCTTTTTCTTGAATGGATGAACTTGGATCTTTTGGCGCTTCTTCCTCAAATATGATTTGAGGTTCAATCTGAGAAATCTTCTCCCATGGTAGGTAGAATCTTTCATTTTTTAGTTTTGATTTTATGATTAAACCTATAATCTTTGGATAAGGCTCCTCTCTTTGTGCAACTAAATCATAAATTCTACCTAACTTATGACCTAATTTACTATAGACTGTTCTTTTAAACAAATCGCTAAAGAAGTAGAAATCTCTAAGATTCTGCTCCATGGTTCATATCTTTTCTTTCTTCCATTTTTTCTTTTTTAATCATAGGTCTTTTCTTTTCCCATATTTCTTTTAATACTAATTCAAATTTTGAATAGTAATTTTTTATAGCATACTCAATTTCCAAAATTTCTTTATCCCTTAAAGGATTTTTCCTGTAATACTGTCGATATCTTCCCTGAAGCAGGTTCTGTATTGACTTAATCTCCGTAAGTCTTTGCCTAATCTCTTTATAAGTTTCACGAATCTCAATAATAATTCCCTGAGGTATAGTCCTTTCAGGGCTTACCATTAGGCATTTTTCACGAAACTCTTCAACAGCCTTTTTAAGGTAATAATAATGATTCTGAAGTGTTCTGTCCAGACTCTCAGCATACTTTTGGGTATGATCCTTTTCCATAGCACTCTTAAACCAATTTCAAATTTTCCTATCCCTCAACCCTATTTCGACCTGCCTTTTTGGCACGATACAGTGCATGGTCTGCCTTTCTAATTAAATCTGTTAAGGTTGAAATAGGAGGGCTAAAGGTTGCTACACCGATACTCACTGTTAAATCTCCATTGGGTTGAGAGGCTTCATTAGGAAAGTTTGTTTCTGCAATACCCCTTCTAATCCTCTCAGCAATTTCTAAGGCCTTTTCTTTTGTTGCGTTGATAAGGATTGCTGAGAATTCTTCACCTCCATAACGAGCAACAATGTCTGTCTGGCGAACTCCCCGTTGAATTAGTAGAGATATTGCTTTTAAGGCTTGATCGCCTGCCAAATGTCCATTTGTATCATTATAATGTTTGAAATAATCAATATCTATCATTAAAAGAGAGAGAGGAGCTGGATATCGTTTTTGACGCTCAACCTCCAGGGCGAGTTGTTGTATAAAAAATCTATGATTATAAATTCCTGTCAAATCATCAGTATATGAAAGTCGGATAGCTTCTTCTCTCATCTTCTCAATCTCATTTACTTTTTCTCTAAATAGATCTTTCATAATTTGAAGTTCTCGAACATACTGATCCCTTTCACGGATCTTTTCTTGTAATTCTTTCTTTATTCTCTCCCACTCCTCTTGAGTTTTGATACTCTCTCTTAGATCTCTAATTGTTATAAAAAAGTAATCTTCTTTGAATTTTCCAAAACATTCAACAGAGATTCTTTCTCCTTTTGGGCTTAAAATTTCAGTCCTTAACTTTACATCTTTTCCCCCTTTAGCTTCTTCTAAAAATGACTTGATTGAACTCAACTCCTCAATAGGGATAATATCAATCAAGTCCATCTTCTGAAGCTCTGAAAAAGAATAACCAAGTAATTGCATCGCCTTAGAGTTTGCCTTTAAGAATTCTCCCTTTCGGTTTAAAATAAAAAAAGGATCAGGAAAGGCCTCGATGATTAAATCCTTAAGATTAAGTTCTTTTTCAAGAATTTCTACTTTCTTCTGGATCTCAATGATTGAAACTGATTTCATTTAAAAGTAGTCCTTTAATGGTCTACTTATTTTTATATCATTTCTTGGGCAATCCTTTCAATCTCTTTTAACATCTTTTGATCATAGGGGAGGATGGATTTAAAAGAAGGGTTAAGTGGGTTTTCAGGGTTGAAACTTTGTAAAATAAATCTATTGCCCACATTTAACTGATGTCCAAGTGTCTTTATATCCTCTTTGTTATGGAGTCCAGGTACAACTGTCATTCGAAATTGGAAATCTATTTTTCCTCTTTTAATGATTTGGATAGATCTTAATATTAGTTTAAGGTCAAATTGAACTCCAATCGTTCGGTAATAACTAATAGGATCTAAAGGTGCCTTGATATCCATGGAAATGAAGTCGATTTCCTCGCTGGCGATCAGTTTTTCTAACATTTGAGGGTTTGAACCATTTGTATCCAGTTTAACCGAATATCCATTTTGTTTTATTTCTTTTATCAGCCATGGAAGATCTTTATGAATAGTAGGTTCTCCTCCCGTGATACAGACTCCATCGATCCAATCCCTATAAGAATTTAATCTGTTTAGGATAGTTTCGAGCGGGATAGATGGAAATCTTTCTGGGTTAAAGAGAAGGGGATGATTATGACAGTAATGGCAACGGAAATTACAATAGGGGAGAAAGATCACAGAGCAAAGCTTCCCCGGCCAATCGAGAAAAGAAATCTCTAAGAACCCTTTTATTTCTAACATGATTTGGCCTTAAAGAGAACTTGCTTCACCTCTTGGAGGTCAGGAACCCCTCCTCGCCAGCTTGCTATTTCGTCCTCTGTTTCGTTTTCAATGATAAGTGAGGGGGTAGATAAAATGCTGTAATAAGATGCTTCAGCAAGCCCCTCAATTGTATCCAAGTCATATTGAATGACATGGAAGCCTTCCTTTTGCAATTCCATAGCTAAATCTTTTGCAGGTGGACATTTCGGACAATTAGATTTTGTAAATATCTTTATTCTTTCCATAAAATTTTTCCTCATCCTTTATTATAAGGTCTTCACCTCTTTTTTCAAAAAAGTCTTGATTCCGGTAGCGATTTCGAAGTTCTCCAAGTTTTCCCTTATTCCAACTAGAGGTTTTTGTGAAATATCCTGTGATCCTTGTAATACCATCGACATCTGAAGAACCACAATAAGCACATGATGACCTTAGTCCTCGACTTGTCCGATAGCAAATGTTACATGTAGTAAACTCAGGTGAAAAGGCAATCTGATCATTTTGGGTTAATCGGAATGTTTTTATAACAAAATTAGCCAAAGACTCCTTAGAAGGTTTAGCCTCTCCAAGCCATATATGAGTAAGTGCTCCTCCTTCTATTAAAGGATGGAAGAGGCCTTCTTGTTTAACCCGCTCAATAGGATTTATTACAGCAGAGTTGTTTAAATAGGTTGAGTTTGTATAATATACTTCTCCTCTTGAGATATCCCCTTTAACAATATAGCCGGATTTAGGTGAGTGGTATTTTAGGTCTAATTTAGCAAATCGATATGCGGTTGACTCTGCAGGTGTTTGTTCGAGAACAAAATGCATTCCATAAAGCTTACTAAATTTTTCAACAAGCAATTTCATATGGGCGATTATTTTAAGCCCAAATTTGAAGGCTTCGCGAGATTCGTGCATTTGCTGACCAGTATGTATTTGAACAAGCTCATTTAATCCCACCATTCCGATTAGGTAACTAGACCGATGCATTCTTAGGTAAGGAGAACCATCGCGATTCATGGCTAAAAGTGCAAGTGGTCCTTTCTCTCCTAAGGAAAGTAGCCTTTCAAGGAAATTTTTCTTTTCGATATGCGCTTTTACAGCCATTTCGACAAATTCAGTTACCTTTTTAAATAAGAGGGTGTCATCACCTTTTGAGAGGTAAGCTATACGGGGGAGATTCAATGTCACATTCTGGAGGGCACAATACCGCATCTTCCATGGTTGTTTGGCATCTTCAAGATCTTTATGATCTAATTTGAAACTGAGCCTACAACACTCGGAGATCTTCGCTGTTTCTCCCCGATCAAATACGAAGTAGGTATTTCCTTTTTCAGATGCGACTTCACAAATATGGAGAAGAAATTCCATATGGCCTGGTGTTTTAAAGAATTTTTCTGTAATATGAACAAGGGGCTTTGGAAAGAAAAATGGCCTTCCCGCTCCATCACCTTCAAGGTAAACGTTAAAAAGGGCCCAGGCAAAACGCTGAGCCTCGTGTATATATTCGCTATAAGTTTTTCCTGTAAAAACTCCTCCAGGACCAATTGCAGCTACATTTTCAAAATGTTTTGGTACCTCCCAGTAGAGGTTGAGATCGGTAAAGATTGCCTGGCCACCTCTTGCTACGGCTTGTTGAGAAAATTCAAATATCATCATTTGAGCAAGCTGCTCAAGCTCACGGTCTGGCATTCCTGTAAGATAGGGTGCAAAAAATAGATTTACAGAGTCCCAACCAATGGCTCCTGCGAAATGACTCTGAAGTGCAGCAGCAAACTTTACCATATGGGCAAGAAGAACTTCAGGATGTTTGGCGGGTTTTGCTGTTGCGATAGAATTTGGAAGACTTAAACCGAAACGTTTAATGTACTCTAATGATTGCCCACTGCAATAAGGTCTATCAACAAAACCGAGATCATGGAGGTGGATGTCTCCTCGCATGTGGGCATCTGCAATCTCCTCGGAAAAAACGGATAGAAGGGCATACTCTTTCTTTATTCTTTCAGCCAATGTGAGGTTTGTTGCCTCTGGACCATGAGGAACATTTGCATTTTCTTTATTTGGATGAACAATGAGTTGTTCAACATCGTAAAGTGGCATACCCAATCGGGTATGCATCTTGCGAGCCTGCTCAAGCCCCCTTTCAATTAGTTTTGCATCAACAATTTCTCGAATCAGTGGTGCAGTTATCATCTTAATTTTTGATGTAAAGATAAGTTCTTCTACTTCCCGAGCAATATCCTTAGCTATATCAATATCTACGTTTGTTTCCCGGAGTAGTGCGTCAACAATCCTCTGGCGATTCCAATCGATCAATGATTCTTCTGAAGAACGGACAAAGAGAGCCATATCCGTGGTTTCTAAATCCTGTATTTGCCCAATAGATTCCCTTCTCATATCAGTTGGTGTGCTCATATTTGCTAACCCCTTGATTTTTTAGTTTTGATTTGGATTAATTTTAGCCTGAAAGAAAGAATTACAATATTTAGTATGTGAAATTTATATTATAACAATATATAGTAAATGTCAATAGAAATCTTTTATAGAGATTTTTTTTCTTCAATTTTTGAGAATTTTGGGAAAATATTTAATTATTTATTTAGGTAAAATTAAGGCAATCAAGCTTCAGGAAATATGAAAATTATATTAATCCAACTTCCGATTCAAGGGCACGATTTTTTTTTCAGTAATGAAAATATTCCCCTTGCACCTTCTTATCTTAAAGCCATAGCCTCTCAACTTGGTTTTGAAGCACAATTGTTGCCCAATTACTTAATGAGTTATGGAAGTGATCAATCAATTTTAAAATTCCTCGTTGACTTTAATCCTGATATCATAGGGTTAAGCTGTTATCTATGGAATATAGAACGGAGTCTATTTCTGGCTCGTGAGATTAAAAAATATCTACCTAAATGCACAATCATCCTTGGAGGTCCAGAAATTACACCTGAAAATGGATTCCTTCTTAAGCATGATGATTTTGATATTGGAGTTGTTGGAGAAGGGGAATGGATATGGAAGGCTATTCTTCAGTCTTATCCAAATATTCCCGAGATCAAAGGATTACTTGTTAGGAAAAGGAATAAAGAATGGTTTTTTACTGGTGTGAATTCTCATCTTGTTGATCTTGAAGAACTCCCCTCGCCTTTTCTCAGCGGTTCTTTAGATTTATCTCTAAAAGGGATATTATGGCTTGAATCTGTTAGAGGCTGTAGGAATCGTTGTGCATATTGTTACTATCATAAGAATTATAATTATCTAAGAATTTTCCCACTTGAAAGGATTTATAAGGAAATAAAAAAGGCTTGGGATCAAGACTTTAATGAAATTGTTTTTCTTGATCCATGTTTTAATAGGCATCCATATTTAAAATCCTTTTTAGAAGAAATCAAAAAGATAAATTCCAATAAAAAATTGAAAATTCATGCCGAATGTGAGGTTGAGGAAATTGACCCGATGGTTGCTAAATTGATGCAAAAGGCTGGGTTTGTAGAATTGGAGGTTGGCCTTCAAAGTATAAAAAAAGATACCCTTAAACTCATTCACAGAAGATTTAATCCAATGCGTTTCCTTGAGGGCATCCGCCTTCTTCAAAGCTCAGGGATTGAAGTGATGGTAGATCTAATTGCTGGATTACCAGGAGACCATCTTTCTGATATCCTAAGAAGTATTAAATGGATTTTAAAAAATGAGGCCTATGACTACCTAATGCTTTATCCTCTTTATTTAATTCCTTCAACAGAGCTTCATCAAAAGGCAAAGGATTTAGCTTTAAAGGCAATGCCTTACCCACCTTATTTAGTGACAGAGACTCCCGATTTAAATGCTGGAGAGATTCGTAAAGCCTTTATAGAATATGAAAACTATATGGGTGAGGAAATATCACCCCTTGAAATCCCAATAGGATTGGATAAAAAGCGAAGGGAGTTTTCTTCCCTTGGAGGATTAACTTATATGATTAATTTAGAAAACTCAGAAAGTATAAAATCTCTTCTATATTTGGTGGATAAGACTACTTATAGTTTAACAATTAAAATGAATAAAGAAATTTTAAGGATGCCAGAAAAATGGTTTTCGGTATTAAAAACATATCTTGAGAAAAATCCTTTTAGTCTTATTTCAATTGAAGTACCTATAGATGTTTATCCAGAAGATCTTATTAGGCTATTTGATTTGGCAAAAAGCCACTTACACTTTTTAGATCGCGACTATACGGTCACCCACTCCCCATATAGAAGCTTCCTAATATTTACAAAGGATAAAGATTTGATATGGAAATGGCCTGATCCAAGGGAATGGAACTTACTTAAGTTACCTGATGGTCAAAAGATATCAATTGATCCTGTTTGCCCTGTGGCTTCAGTTGGGGGAGAGATTCCTAAATGGTTTTTTCAATATATCGAGCAACGATATAACAACCCTCCTAAAATCAGATTATGGCAACTGCCCAAAGATTAATTTTTATTTTCCAAATTATTAAAAAGATATTATAATGATGCACTAATGAAAGGAGAGATAAGATGCAAGAGAAGCGTTTTAGAACAATATGTGGATTTTGTCATACAAATTGTGGATTATTGGTGAGGGTTCGAGGTGGCAGGATTGATCGTGTTGAAGGAGATCCTGATCATCCTGTTAATAGAGGCTATATATGTATTAAGGCACAAGCCATAAAGGCTTTGGTTGAATCTGACCAGCGTCTTAAATTTCCATTAATGAAGAAAAAAGGCGGATTTGTAAAGGTTTCCTGGGACGAGGCTCTCGATTTTGCAGCAGAAAGACTTTTGAAGATTAGAGATCAATATGGTCCTCAAGCTTTAGTCCGTTTTGGTGGAGCACCTGTAAGTTATGAGGCAAGGGATGGATTTTTACAGTTCATGGGCGTTTACGGTTCTCCAAACTTCACAGGAGTTGCTAACCTCTGTGCAGTACCAAGACAGGTTGCTTTTCTAAATATATTTGGTGATAGACCCGAACCAGATTATGAGCATACACAATTGATCATATTTTGGGGAGTCAATCCTTTAAATACAACCCGCTTTAGTGCTTACGCCTCCTATGATGGCTTCAATAATATCATTTATCGAGCCAAGCAAAAAGGGGTAAAGATTGTGGTGGTTGATCCTGTTCGTTCTGAAACAGTCAATTTAGCAGATGAATGGATAAGGCCCAATATAGGCACTGATTCAGCACTTGGTCTTGCAATGCTTCATACAATTATCCATGAAGAACTTTATGATGATGAGTTTGTTGGTCAATGGATAGTGGGATTTGATGAAATAAAAAGGCATATTTCTTCGCTTACACCAGAATGGGCAGAAAAGATAACCTCGATTCCTGCTGAAAGGATAAAGGATTTTGCAAGGCTTTATGCGAAAGCTGATTGTGCTCTTATTCATGATGGGAATGGTCTGGATATGCATACAAATGGTGTTGATATGGTTAGGGTAATATGTTTACTTATTGCCATCACTGGCAATATAGATAAGCCGGGAGGTAATGTCTTTTTCTCAATTGTTCCTCAGAGGATGCTTCCAACAATTAAATTTGAGAAAAAATGGATGGGATGGGAAGAATTTCCTCTTTTTCCACAGATATCTTTTCCTTTTATTAAAAAGGTGTTGCTTGAAGAAAGAGACGATAGACCCCGTGCCATGATTGTCCATCATAGCAATCCTGTCATCACTCAGGCTAATCAGGAAAAAACTAAAAAGGCCTTAGAGAAATTAGATTTTCTGATGGTGATTGACATATTTCCAACTGCCACTACAGAAATAGCAGACCTCATCCTGCCTGCAGCATCAGATTTTGAAAGAGTGGACTATAGGGCCTATTCAAGTAGTAAGGGTGGATTTTTAGCCTTACGTGAAAAGATTTTAGAACCTCGAGGCGAATCGCGATCCGTTTTTGAGATAGAATATGAATTGGCAAAAAGAATGGGGATGGAAAAGGATTACCCATTCAGAAATTCTGAAGAATGGATAAATTTTGTTTTGGAACCCTCTCGAGTTACAGTAGATGATCTTAGAAATAATCCAATCATTTATGTTTCTCCGCCTATAACTTATTATAAATACAAAAAAGACGGATTTAACACACCCTCCCGGAAGGTTGAATGTTATTCAGAAAGGTTTAGTCGCTTTAACTATAAACCATTACCTGAGTTCGAGTATCCTAAAGAATCTCAAATAACAAATCCTGAATTGGCCAAAGAGTTTAAGCTAATTGGAACCACAAGAAAACCATATGAATTTGTTCATTCAAAATTGAAGAATTTAGAACCACTTAAAAGAATCTATCCAAATCCATTATTAAGCATTCATCCTATAGATGCAAATGAAAGGAAGATAGAAGAAAATGAATTGGTTGAAGTTTATTCACCAAGGGGGAAAATAAAAGTTAATGTCAAAATAACAGATTCAATTGGACCAGGACTGGTTTCTATTGATTTTGGATGGGGTAATCCAACGGACGGAATGGCAAACATGAATATTCTTGTTAACGATGATATCTGGGATCCTATTTCAGGCGGATATCCTAATAGATTATTTCTTTGTGAGGTAAAAAAATTAAAAAGTTAAAAAATTTTGTAATTACACAATATGTTGTAATAAATTTTGGAAATTTCACAATTTATTGTATTTAAATCATTCAAAAAAATTATATTTGAAATTATTGACAAATTTAAAAAAATCTGCTAAATTTAAAAAGTTTTATCTAATTCCTAAAATTAAGGAGATTAAATTCTTATTAATTATCTTTTTAAGGTAAATATATGCCAACCATTAATCAATTGGTTAGAGAAGGAAGAAAAAAAGTTAAGTCAAAGACATCTTCCCCTGCATTGATGGGATGTCCTCAAAAGAGGGGGGTATGTATACGTGTTTATACCACTACCCCTAAAAAGCCAAATTCAGCCCTTAGGAAAGTAGCAAGGGTGAGATTGACAAATGGAATGGAGGTTACAACTTATATACCTGGAATTGGCCACAATCTGCAAGAACACTCAGTGGTTCTTATTAGAGGTGGAAGGGTTAAAGACCTGCCAGGAGTAAGATATCACATCATTAGGGGCACCTTAGATTCTGTCGGTGTTCAGGATCGCAAAAAAGGTCGCTCTAAATACGGAGCTAAGAAACCCAAGTAATTTTTTCTCAATATTTTGAGAATTATAAAAGAGAAGAGGAGTTTTCATGCCCAGAAAAGGAGATGTGAAAAAAAGAGAGATATTGCCTGATCCCAAATATAATGAAACCTTAGTGACAAAATTTATTAATGGGATCATGCGAAGAGGGAAAAAGAGCTTGGCAGAGAGAATCTTCTATGGTTCATTAGAACTTATTAAGGATAGAACTCATCAAGATCCTTTAAAGATATTTCATCAGGCAGTTGATAATGTAAAACCCTTAATTGAAGTAAGACCAAGAAGGGTGGGAGGCGCTACGTATCAAGTGCCAGTAGAAGTGAGGCCAGAAAGAAAGATTGCATTAGCCATTCGGTGGATTATTGCTTATGCAAAATTACGTTCAGAAAAGACTATGCAAGAGAAATTGTGCGCTGAGTTGATTGATGCAGCCAATAATCGAGGGGCTTCAATCAAAAAGAAGGAAGATACACACAAAATGGCAGAGGCAAACAAAGCTTTTGCCCATTACCGTTGGTAATTAAGAAAGCTTGAGGTATTGGAAAGGTGTTAGATTCAGGTTTATCATTAAAAGAGAAGACAAGAAACATTGGCATCATGGCGCATATTGATGCAGGAAAGACCACTACTACCGAAAGGATTCTTTATTATACAGGGGTTACACACAGAATGGGAGAGGTGGATGAAGGATCTGCAGCAATGGACTGGATGGAACAGGAAAAGGAAAGGGGAATTACGATTACATCTGCTGCTACTACCTGTTTCTGGAAAGGTTATAGAATAAATATAATTGATACCCCTGGACATGTTGATTTTACTATAGAGGTTGAAAGATCCCTGAGGGTTCTGGATGGAGCTGTGGCCATCTTCTGTTCTGTTGGAGGTGTTGAACCCCAATCGGAAACAGTTTGGAGGCAGGCGGATAAGTATAAAGTTCCAAGGATTGCTTTTATAAACAAGATGGATCGTAAAGGTGCAGATTTTCAGGGTTGCATAAAAATGATGGTTGACCGGTTAAAAACAATTCCACTTCCCATCCAAATTCCAATCGGGAGTGAGGATGATTTTCAGGGTGTAATTGATCTTGTTTTAGAAAAGGCCATTGTCTATGATTCAAATAATCTTGGGACACAATTTGATATAGTTAATATTCCAGAATCCTATTCTAAAGAAGCTCAGAAGCAAAGGGAATTACTGATTGAAAGATTGGCTGAAATGGATGACCTTATTATGGAGAAATTTATTGATGGTCAGGAGATAACTACAAGTGATATTAAAATGGCTCTGAGGAGGGTCACCCTTAACTTAAGGGCAACACCTGTGCTTTGTGGTGCTGCTTTTAGAAATAAAGGAGTTCAACCGCTTCTCGATGCTATTATAGATTACTTGCCCTCTCCGTTGGATCTTCCTCCAGTAAAGGGGGTTGATCTTGAGGGAAATGAACTTAGTTTCTCTGCAAACAATGGCCATCCACTTTCAGCATTGGCCTTTAAAATTATGAATGACCCCTATACAGGACAACTAACATTCTTCCGAATATATTCAGGTTCTTTAAAGACAGGTGATTATGTTTTTAATCCTATAAAAGGTAAACGGGAAAGAATTGGCCGGCTTTTAAAAATGCACGCTAATAAGAGGGAAGAAATAAAAGAGGTTTCTGCGGGAGATATATTTGCTGCAGTTGGCCTGAAATATACCACAACAGGCGATACAATATGTAGTGAGAAGCAACCAATTATCCTTGAATCTATTAAATTTCCAGAGCCAGTTATATCAATTGCTATTGAACCTAAGACCAAAGGAGATCTTGAGAAATTGGGAGGATCTTTACAGAAACTTGCCCTTGAAGATCCCTCCTTTAAGGTGAAGATAGATGAGGAGACAGGGCAGACCATTATTTCAGGGATGGGTGAATTACATCTTGAGATTATCGTTGATCGTCTTTTAAGGGAGTTCAATGTAGAAGCCCATGTTGGCCGCCCACAAGTGGCCTATCGAGAAACCATTACAAAAAGAGTCGAGGCTGAAGGTAGATTTGTTAGACAATCAGGAGGAAGAGGCCAATATGGTCATGTTTGGTTAACAGTTGAACCTCAATCTCCAGGAAAGGGTTTTGAATTCGTAAATAAGATTGTTGGAGGTGTCATCCCAAAAGAGTATATTCCTGCTGTTGAAAAAGGTGTAAGGGAGGCGATGGAGAGAGGGGTTTTAGCAGGATTTCCTATGGTGGATATAAAGGTTACAATAACAGATGGTTCATTTCATGAGGTAGATTCTTCTGAGATGGCCTTTAAGATTGCAGGCTCACTTGCTTTTAAGGAAGGAGCTCGAAGGGCGGATCCAATTCTTCTTGAGCCAATTATGTCTATTGAAATCATTACCCCAGAAGAATTTATGGGACAGGTATTGAGTGATCTCAATTCAAGAAGGGGAAAGATTACAAAAATGGAATATAGGTCAGGAACTAATGTCATTTCTGGAGATGTTCCTCTTGCAACAATGTTTGGATATGCAACAGATCTTCGCTCCATAACTCAAGGAAGGGCAACCTTTACTATGCAGTTTTCCCATTATACTCAGGTGCCTCAATCCGTAGGTGAGGAGATACTTTCACAATTTAAAAAGGATGTCTCTGGACATTCTAAAAATTAAAGGAGGTAGTGAGAGATGTCGAAGCCGAAGTTTGAGAGGACGAAGCCGCATGTGAATGTTGGGACGATTGGGCATGTGGATCATGGGAAGACAACGTTGACGTCAGCGAT
>Ga0123519_10000171_pt1 | contig 108905 bp, 113 predicted proteins | sample YelNatPaOPRAMG02_FD_87396 | JGI IMG/M metagenome (GOLD analysis project Ga0123519, IMG submission 87396) | Hot spring microbial communities from Yellowstone National Park - Yellowstone National Park OP-RAMG-02 (version 2) | ecosystem: Environmental > Aquatic > Thermal springs > Hot (42-90C) ... | reverse complement strand
GTTCACCTCTGCGTCCAATGCAATAGCAGGGATACTGATTCTTGTTGCAGGAGTTACGATAGCGCTATCCTGGGGAGCGGCCGGGTATTTTATGGCTCTTTTATTTTCTGTAATGCTAATTAGCTCAAATAGAGGGACAATTAAACGAGTGCCCTCAAAGGAAGACAAAAGAAATAGCGGCTTAATGGAGATAAGGTCAAGGGGTACTAATCGGGTGTTCACAAACAGAGATGGCATGCTGATGTCGTATGACGGGCTACGGCAGGAGATTTACCAGATTTCAGGGAAAGCCAGAATTAAATTTTCCGAACATCGGGCGAGAAGGTTCTGCGCGAGGTTTCGTGACGAGAGTGGCCTCGACCCATTGGACAAAAGATTAATGATGAGACACGAGAAATTTGATACCACAAAGTCTATATAAAGAGGTTTGACGATGATGCATTTTTCAGTGTCCGATCGAAGAAGATTCCTTTCTTCAAGGGTACGAATCCGGCAAGCTTAGTACGTATAATACGCCCCGAACGGGATTTGGACCCGTGTCACAGGCTCGACAGGCCTGTATGATAGGCCACTACACTATCGGGGCTCTCACCAAAATTATGAGCCTTTATAAAAATGTTAGTAGAGAGGATACATCCGGCCCGCTGAAAATCATTTCCAACGTTACATCCCGGAGGTTGGGTGCTTTAGGACATGAAATCAGGTATAATCAGACCTGTCTACTTTATTTCTCACATTCTGGTTATGAACAAATCTAGAAACGTTGGTAAGAGCCTGCTCATAGGCATAAACTGTTTCTCCCTCCGCCATTGAAGAGTTATGTGGCGAACCGATAACATTCTCAAGTTCCAGGAATGGAAAGTCTGTCTCAAATTTTCCCTTAGATAGTGGCTCTGTCCACCACACATCGATACCGGCCTTGAACTCATTGTTCCTGGAAAGGTGATCGTACAAATCTTTCTGGTCGATTATTTCAGCCCGTGCAACATTTATTAGTATTGCATCCTTCTTCATCATTTCCAGTTTTGCAGCGTTTATAATTCCACGAGTATGACTGGAGAGGGGTAGAGATATCACAACAATATCTGAATTCGATAGCACATAGTCGATATCATCGATGCCTCCCATGAATACCTCATCTGATCTGGCTCCAGAACGTGAAATGGCAAGAATTTTCATGTCAAATTTCCTGGCTATTGTAGCTACCGCCTTTCCTATTCCACCATAACCGATTATCCCTATCTTCTTGCCGGCAATCCTTTTATTGACTGTTTTCTGGTCAAAAACTCCCTCTCGCATCTTTAAATAGTTCTTTGTAAGATTCTTGGTGAGATCAAGAATCATTGCGAATACGTGTTCGGCTATGGGGTCAGAATAGGCTCCTGCATTGCTACATAACAGTATTTGTTCAGGGATGGATTTGAAATCCAGCATATCTACACCTGCAGATAGGGTTTGTATCATCTTCAGTTCTGGCATTTCTGAAATAATTTCCGAAAGATGCCTGAGTTTAGTGTGCCCAACTATTAGCACTTTAAACCTGGATCTGTCTGCCATTTCATCACTGAACACCAATTGGAGCCCCATATTCCTAGAAATCTCTTTCAGATGCTGACGCAGTCTTGGGCCGGTATCAGTTTCAACAAGAACTTCCATTCTACTTTATATCCTTATGAGTATTTTATTTTCTGCAGACACGAACTACTAATGGTTCATACCGGCTAAAGAAGAAGGTTTGCAGTTTCAGCGGCCGGGGTTCCCAGTGATGGTTTGGTGCATGAACATTTTCTCTCCACGAATATTTGACAACAGCACATGGCAAATGTTCCTTATCCTGAATCCTGACAGCGTGTACGTCGCGGAACTGAACATTCTCCTTAACTCGAATCCCGGAAACGGGACTTCTATTTTTTGCGGTTACCCTTTGCCATTCTCCTTCTGAAGAAGTTGCCGTATGCGTTATCCAATTTTATGACGTGGTCCAGCAGAACCTCTGATGGGATACTGCTGTATTCAGGAGATACATCCCTTGACTCTGGAAATTCGTCACGATGTGTTTTTTAGTTTGAAATCCGTCCGGATATGTAAGCTTACATCCTCGGCTCAGGCATATCGCCGTAGAGTTGACGTTACGATCGAGCCTTCTGTACATGGAAGTGGGCTGTGAATCTGCAGAGTATAAAATAGATTTTCATGTACTCTGTTCACCTTCATGTCCTACCCTGCGAAAGTTGAATTTCCGCTCGCATGTGTTAAATAATTTAACTTAATTACTAGGAGAAATTGGATGCTTAAATTTTATCTTGCCTCCTGGAACTTCAGGGACAACTACAAACTTTTTGAGTCTGTGTCCCAGACAGACCAGCAGAGCATGGAGGCCGCATTAGAGAAGGGTAAGATAACAGAGTACGTCATACTGTCCACCTGTAACAGGCTGGAGGTTTATAGCACAGAGGATTTTACCTCACTTGATATTTTCAAGAGCGCAGATATAATTCGTGATGCTGATGCCGTCACGCACCTTTTCAGGGTCGCTTCCGGCCTGGAGTCCATGTCCGTTGGAGAGCAGGAAATCCTGAGACAGGTCAAGGAAGCCTATGAACAGTCAATTAAATCCGGAAAATCCGGAAAAATGCTATCTATTGTGTTCAGGAAAGCCATCAGCGTCGGAAAGAAAGTCCGTGATGAGACCGATATCTCCAAGGGAAAGGTGTCCCTTGCCGCGCAGGCTGCACAGATAATCGAGTCTTTGCCTGGCGCACGTGAGAGCAGAGTGATGATTGTTGGAACAGGTAAAATGGCCAGTGCTATTGCAAAGTACATAATGAAAATCCCCCCATTTTCGCTCACTATCTGTGGCAGGAATGAGGACCATGGTACACAGCTATCCAATTCGGTTGGGGCTTCTTACTTGCCTTTATCTGAATTGCCCAGGGGACTGACAGAGAACAACATAATAATAGCAGTGACCTCCTCAAAAAACTATCTTATCGGACGGAATGAGATGGAGAATGTAGCTGGAGACAAGCTCCTCATCGATCTCTCAAACCCAAGAAACATTGATCCCCATATAGTCAGACCGGGGATAAGGATTATCGACCTGGAAAACATTCAGCCGATTTTAGAGGAAAACATGAAGGCAAAGAAGAGGGAAGTTCTTATGGCAAACCGGATAATTTCAGAGGAAGTGGATAATTTTTCCAGAAAGATACTGGAAATGGAAACTGATGATTTCATAAGTGACATTTTCCTGTTTTCCAAACTGATAGAGAAGGAATCTTCAGACCAGCTTCTACATGAGGTATCAAAGGGCGTGCCTCTTGAAACTGCTGTCGAGGATATGGCTAACTCGCTTGTGAACAAAATTCTCGCTCCTCACGTGCTTGCCCTGAAGGAGCTCATGAGGGAGAAGGGGGATGGAAAGATGGAAGAGACCATGAAGCGCTTGCATTCCCAACTCAGGAGCCACTATGAGGAGTACCTGAGGAAGCTTGAAGGTCACCAAGCATCCCAAAGTCAACCAGACCGAACTCGTCTGTTAAACCAAAAACCCTAAATTTTTTTGGATCTGTTTTCTTCAGAACAGGAGTGAAATGTTCCTGGCTAAACAGCGACTGCGTCACATCCGTTCCCGAGGAGAAAAAGCTCATTGCCGGAGTTATGAGCACCCGTGACTCATTGTTGTACACAAAGGCAGGAATCTTGAAAACCCCCCCAATCTCATCGCGAAGCACGAAAGAAGGGTGCTCATGTCCGAGTATAGTCATCTTCTTGAGGTCCCTGTCGCGGTCTCCATGATAGATATAATAGTTGTCTGTCTCAATGCTGTCTACAAGATCGATATTCTTCTTCTTCAGGATGGTCATAAGGAAATTGTCGTGGTTACCACGCACAAATATCAGTTTCGTTCTTTCCCTGTAACGGTCCACGAAGTGGACAATGTCGTCCCATTCCTGCGGCAGATTCCTGGAAAATTCCTGCTTAAAATCCCCGTTTATTATTAGTTTTTCAGGGGAGTATCTTTCTAAGATGCTGTCAACCATTTTTTCAACGTGGCTTAGCTGCAGTTTTGGTAGAAACAGGCCATGAAGATTCATCTCCTCTTCGAATCCGAGATGCAGGTCCGAAATAACCGCTACGCTTTCGTCGCTCAGGTAAGCGCAGTGCAGGTCCGAAATGAACACATTCTTTACAATCTGGATATCGTGCAACAATAGCTGTATTTCATGATGGGCATTAACCTTTGGAGATGAGTGTTTGTAGAACATTTGTTTCGCTGTGTATAATTTTTATAGTTATTCAAAATGGCAGTATGGAAAGGACAGATGATCAACAGAGAGCTTTCAATGACCGTTAAAAAACTGATGCCTGAGAAAAGATCGAACCGAGATCCTGATCGCCCGGTTTCAATCTGGAAGGAGAAGGACAGGATACAGGGAAAACCGGAACAGAGTACAGTTGTAATATTCAGGACTACAGGCTGTTCATGGTACAATTTCAGTTCCTGCTCCATGTGCGGTTATTTTAACGATGTTTCCAGCAGCGTATCCGAGGAGAACCTGATGAAACAGGTTGATTTCCTGTCAGATTCACTCTCCGGTTCCAAGGTTGTTAAGGTCTTCACTTCAGGAAGTTTTCTAGATCCCATTGAGATTCCGGTGAAGGTGAGAGAATATTTTTTCCAGATGGTCAGTGATAAGGTAGAAAAGGCGCTGATAGAGTCAAGAACGGAATACATCACTGAGAAGAACATATCAGGGTTAGCACGCACCGGAATTCCGGTCAGGATAGCAATAGGGCTGGAAAGCGCCAACGATAACATAGTAAGGAATTCCATCAATAAGGGAAGCACCTTTACGAAATTCCTTGATGCCGCTTCGGTTATTAAACGAATGAAACTTGAACTGAGAACATATCTTCTCCTAAAACCTCCCTTCGTTTCTGAAAAAGACGCCGTGAACGATGCGATTGAATCGGTGAGGAAGGTGAGCAAACTCTCAGACGACGTCTCCGTCAATCCAATGAACATACAGAAAAATACGCTTGTAGAGAAGCTATGGAAAAGAGGGTTGTACCGTCCTCCAAGACTTTGGAGCCTTGCAAAGGTGCTTTTGAACTCCAGTAAATTCGGAACCGAGGTGCTTTCGTACCCCACCGGTGGAAATAGGGACAGGGGAGTGCACAATGACGACCATGACCAGAGGCTTCTGGATCTTATTGTCGAATCCTCACTCAGCCAGAATTTCAGCGATCTCGAAGCTTATTACAACTCAGCCGACCTTGAAAGTTACAACAGAATGATGGAACTTGAATCCACCAACCTTTTCCAGCCTGATTTTCACAAGATGCTCGGCAGGACAGCCTCTTCCTCCATGTATGTTTGAGGGTTATTATGCCGGTGAAACTGAAGGATATTGGTGAACGGGGGATTATAGACAGACTCAGAAAGACCTTCAAGTTCACTGCTCCGCAGGATGATTGCTCCTTGATCGATTATGGCAGGAACTACCTGATGATAACTACCGACAGCATAAATTTCAAAACCCATGTTCCTTCAGGCACTCCTCCAGATCTTGCCGGATCCTATTTTGCGGCACTCAACTTGAGTGACATAGCCGCTATGGCTGGAATTCCCATTGAATTCATGACCGCTTATTCCCTCAACCCGGAGACGGAATATTCACTTCTTGAAAAGTTTGAATCTGGAATGGTAAGAACGCTGAACGAATACAAATGCGACTTTGCTGGTGGTGATCTCAAGGAAGGGGATGGTCTCAACATGACAGGTATAGCTGTTGGGAGACAGAAAAAAAACCTCACAAGAAAAAGGTCTGATCTTGCGCCGAATCAGATAATAGGAGTCACAAATTCTCTGGGCAGGGCTGCAGCAGGTTATATATTCTATTCGCACAAAATCAGGAAAGCGTCTTCAATACGCATGATGCTCGATATAAAACCCAGAATAAGGGAAGCACAAATCATAAGCGAATACGGGGGCAAATTTATGATGGATCTTTCCGACGGGCTAGCATCCTCCATGCAACAGATGAAGAGAGACTATGGGATCGGCTTCAGGGTGGTCCAGGATGAGTTACCAGTTTACAATGATGTAAAAAAGGCTGTTGAAATTTCAGGGTTTACAGAACTTGACCTTACCATGGGCTTTGGCGGTGACTACGAACTCTTCTTTTCTGTGGATAACGGCAATTACCAGGATTTCAGCGATGCAATGAAATCAGAAAAGATAAGCGTTAGTTTCATTGGAGATGCATGGAAAGGCGACAACCTGATATACAACGGTTCCGAGTGGAATAAACTTGACATAAACGGGTACGAGCATTTTAGAAAAAACAGGCTGGTAGGGTAGGTTATCGCCTTTCCTGACTGTTCGGTACAATCACTAAACCATGAAAGCGATTTATACATTGTAGCATTCACCATTAAACGGACATGAGTAGGAATAAGTATGAACCCGTGGACACGGGAATCACCATGCAGGATATCGCGAAGGATACCCTCGACTTCTGGAAGTCAAATGACATACCGGAGAAGAATATCAAGAGTACAAGGGGAAGCAGTGATTTTTACTTTCTGGAAGGCCCACCTACCGCAAACGGCCGACCTCATGTAGGTCACCTCAGCACCTTCACTTTCAAGGACACGGTGCTTCGTTACAAATATATGAATAACTACAGGATAAGACGCCGTACCGGCGGATGGGATTGTCACGGACTGCCTGTAGAACTTGAGGCTGAAAAACATTTCGGGTTCAAGACCAAAAGGGAAATTGAGGAGTATGGAATAGAACCGTTCAACCAGTATTGCAGGGAAAGTGTCTTCCGTTACATAGAGGAATGGGAGGAGGTGAGCAGGTTAGCCGGGGAGTGGCTGGATGCAAAGAATGCATATGTTACCCTGCGAAATGAGTATATGGAAAGCGAATGGTGGGCTCTCAGCACCATGTTCAAATCCGGAATGCTTTACAAGAGTTATAAGATAGTCCCATATTGCCCAAGGTGTGAAACCTCACTAAGTTCCCACGAGGTTTCCCAGGGTTATGAGGATATTGAAGAACCAGCCATATACGTCAAATTCAGGGACGTTGAACATCCTAGAAGGTACTTTCTTGCCTGGACAACTACCCCATGGACAGTCCCGTCAAACCAGTTTTTGGTTGTAAATGAGAAGCTGGATTACGATCTTGTTGAATACAAGAATGAAGAATATTATGTCGCTTCAGCCCTGACAAAGGTCATATTCAAGGGAGAATTCAGGGTACTGGAGCATTTTAAAGGAAAGGATCTTCTTGGCAAGAGATATGTAAGGCCGATAGAGTTTCTTGCTGCTCCACCAGGTTCGCTGAAGGTAGTTCATGGATCATTCGTCAATATAGAGGATGGCACAGGCATTGTCCATGCTGCACCAGCTTTCGGTGCTGATGATTTTGATATTGGCAGGGAAGAGGGTGTTGATATGATAAATCCTGTTGATGTTTCAGGAAAATTCAACTCTGATCTCCTCCCATGGAACGGGTTATTTGTCAAGGAAGCTGACCCGAAGATCATAGATTACCTCAAGGCAAACGGGAAGCTTTTCAGGTCTCAAAAACATCGCCATACATACCCGTTCTGCTACCGTTGCCACTCCCCCCTGCTTTACTACCCGCTGGATGCTTGGTACATAAGGATATCAAGCGTAAGGGACCTGCTGGTCAGCAACAACCAGAAAGTGAACTGGGTGCCGGACTTCCTGAAGGACGGAAGGTTTGGTAATTTCCTGACAGAGGCAAAGGATTGGGCCCTGAGCAGGAACAGATACTGGGGGACTCCACTACCCATATGGGTCTGCGAAAATGGCCATTATGAATCCATTGGAAGCAGGGAAGAACTGGAGGCCAGAGGATCTGCCGCTCCCACAGACCTGCACCGCCCATTCGTAGACTCTGTGGTTTTCCAGTGCAGCGTCTGTGGAAAGGATATGCACAGGGAACCGTATGTAATAGATACCTGGTTTGACAGCGGCAGTGCAACATATGCGGCTCTTCATTATCCATTCGAAGACTCCTTTTCACCGGATAAATCACTTCCTGTAGATTTCATAAGCGAAGCGGTTGATCAGACCCGTGGATGGTTTTACACGCTCCATGCTATCGCAACAGTTCTTTTTGGCAAAAATGCCTATAGAAACGTGGTCTCCATAGACTTCATCCTGGACAAGTACGGAAAGAAGATGAGCAAGAGCAAGGGAAACTCAGTTTATGCCATAGACCTACTGAGGCAGTTCGGGCCGGACCCGGTCAGGCTCTTTTTCCTTACAGGTACACAATGGAAACCAAAGAACCTTGACGGAAAGATCATACTTGATGAATCCCGCAAAACCATCGGAACGATGATAAACGTCTACTCATTCTTCGCCTCAAATGCCAACCTCGATGAATACGAGCATAGCGTTGTCCATCATTCCGAGAACCCTCTTGACAGGTGGCTGCTGTCCAGGATCAACAGCACAATAAAGATGGTAAGGCAGAAGATGGATGAGTACTACCTGAGCGATGCCCTTGGTCTTTTAGCTCAGCTGATTGATGATCTGTCAAACTCGTACCTGAGACTTTCAAGAAGACGATTCTGGTCTGAAGGCACAGGAGAGGATAAAAATATTGCATATTCCGTATTGTGGAATGCAATTGACAACATAGTAAGGATGATGGCACCGATCACCCCGTTCTTCTCCGAATTCATATTCAGGAGGCTCACCGGGAAAGATGAAAGTGTGCATGACCAGTATTTCCCCTCCTGCGATGAATCACTCATAGACAGTGGTCTGGAGAGTGAATTTGATCAGGCATTTACAATCCTTGAAATAACAAGACGGCTCAGGCAGGAGGCAAACATAAAGGGGAGGCAGCCGGTTACAGAAATCCTTGTTTCCGCAGCTAAGCCCATAGGGGACGAGGTTATGAATGCAATTGATCAGGAACTTAACGCAAGGGAGGTTAAATTTATACCTCCAGAAGCGAGACCTTTGCATCATCGGGCTTCCGTAGTTTTTTCCAGGGCTGCTCCGATCCTTAAGAACAGAATAAACGAATTGAAAGCCTTCGTTGAGGAACACGACAATGACAGCTTATATGAAGAACTAATGAAGAATGGCAAAATCACAGTCGCAGGAATGGATGTACTCAGAGACTTCCTGACATTTGAGGAGATAGCTGCGGAACCATACGCGCATGCAGGGGACAGCGCACGCGGTGTTGAGGTTTTTCTCAACCGGAATATCGATGAGGAACTTATCATAGAAGGTTCTGCCAGAGAACTCATAAGGCGGATACAGGTCATGAGGAAGGAGATGAAGCTTCAGTACTCAGATAAAATAATAACTCAAATAGACGCGGGAGGGAGGTTCAAGGAAGCCGCCCTGAAAAGGAAAGAAAGCATAATGGCAGAAACCCTAAGCAAGGAGATCACCATATGCTCCCTGGACTCTGGAACCACGTGGGATATTGATGGTGAAAAGGTGAGAATCCTCATATACAAAGAATGAACGTTCTTCATCCGGTGGTTCATTATCCTACTATTTTGACAAAAAGTGTAATATCGATCACAGTAATGATCACCCGTTAAAATGTCAGATGTATACATTGTCTCGGCAAAGAGGACTCCAATAGGTAAGTTTGGTAAATCAACAGTTAAGTTGCGCGCACCTGAACTTGGCGGATCGGCGATTAGGGGGGCCATTGCTGAAGCTGGCATAGCTTCAGACAAAGTCGAGGAAGTGATTATGGGGAACGTCATTCAGGCCGGGGTGGGACAGAATCCAGCAGGACAGGCTTCATCCCTTGCAGGCCTGAGAGATGAGACAACCAAGTATACTGTAAATGTGGTATGCGCATCCGGAATGCTTGCCATGGAATCTGCTTACAGGGAAATCAAGCTTGGTGAGCGTGACGTAATCGTTGCGGGCGGGATGGAAAGCATGTCAAATTCGCCACTTATAATACCACCTGATTTCAGGTGGGGCCCGAAACAGTTGCTTTACAAGAATATGAAGATTGAGGACACCATGCTGAAGGATGGCCTGGTGGATGCATTTTATTTCGAACATATGGGAGTATCTGCAGAATCGACCGGAAAGAAATACGGCATAACAAGGCAGCAGGCAGATGAGTTCTCAGTAAGGAGCCAGGAATTCGCATCAAGGGCGACTTCAACAGGTGAATTCGCTAGGGAAATAGTGCCGCTTGAACAGATATCAAAGGATGAGGGGATAAGGAAGACAAGTGTGGAAGATTTACGTAAACTTCAGCCCGCCTTCGATAGAAATGGAATTCTTACGGCGGGTAACTCCTCCCAGCTGTCTGACGGTGCATCAGCCCTGATCATGGTTTCTGAACGGGCCCTGAGGGAATACGACCTTAAACCGATTGCTGTGGTCACAGGTTATGAGTCAGCCTCCTTAAATTCAAGAGACTTTGTGGAGGCACCGATTCCCGCGACCAGAAAACTCCTTGAAAGACAGGGAAAGAACATAGGCTATTATGATCTGGTCGAGCATAACGAGGCGTTCTCCATTGCCTCGCTCGTTGTCCAGAAGGAGCTTTCCATACCTGATGACAGGTTCAACGTTAACGGTGGAGCTATTGCCATAGGCCACCCCCTTGGAAACAGCGGTTCAAGAATTGTTGTTACCCTCATAAACGCGCTCAGGTCAAGGAAGCTGAAAACCGGCTTGGCCACAATATGCCACGGCGGTGGCGGCGGACACACATTAACGCTGGAACTGGTGTGAGGTGCAAATAAATGTCAACATATACAAGCATACAGACGGAAGACAGTGAAAAGATAAGAGTTATCAGGATTTCAAAGCAGTCTACCCTTAACCCTCTTGACATAGAAACACTCGAGGAAATTGCAGATGCCATTGGGAATTCAGGGGAGAGGATTATAATCATCACGGGCAGCGAGAGGGCATTTTCCGCAGGTGCAAATATCAAGAAGTTTGAGAGTCTTGACCCCAGAAGCGCCTACGATATGGCCAGGCGTGGACACAAAGTTATGGATTTCATCGCCTCCTATCCAAGACCGGTAATCGCAGCGATTAAAGGTTTCGCGCTCGGTGGGGGTTTCGAACTGGCGCTTGCCTGCGACCTGAGAATAGCCTCTCCTGAGACAAAGCTTGGCCTGACTGAAACCAATCTTGGTATTCTTCCAGGCTGGGGAGGCACGCAGAGGCTCAAGGCAATCGCTGGACGATCCAGGGCTTTTGAGATGATTGCGTTTGGCCAAATGATCACAGCCGATGAAGCTTTAAGATACGGCATCCTAAATGCAGTTTCAGAGGACTATTTCGGGTACTCCATGAAATTGGCAACTGAACTCTCAGGGAGAGCAATGACCGCCATTTCCTATGTAAAGAATCTCATGGCATACGAAAGAAATGAGGCAGGATACGAAGCGGAGAAGGAGATGTTCGGAAGAATTTTCGGCACTAAGGACAGCCAGGAAGGGGTTCATGCCTTTCTGGAAAAGAGAAAACCTTCATACAGCTGGAAATAAACTTCAGGCATTTCCTATTTCCTTTACGAGGTGTATATTCGCAGCGAATTCATCCTGTGTGAATATTTTTCTTCCCACGTAGACCGATCTGTATTTCTCGGCGCTATCCGGGAAAATTGTAACTATTCTCCCTTCATTCATCCTCTTAGCCACTATGCGGACACCTGCCATATTGGCACCTGATGAAAGACCGACAAACAGCCTGTTCTCCCATAACAGATTTCTCACCTCTGCTATTGCCATTTCATCGGTAACGCTTATCCATTCATCAACCAGGTTCCGGTTTTCCTCGATCAATTTTGGAACAGCTGAAACGGAAAGATTCTTCAGGCCCTGTATGTGGTGATCGGGAACAGGCTCTACTGCCACTATTTTTGTCTCGGGGGAAACTTTCTTGAAGTATCTGGCAAGGCCAGTTAGTGTACCTCCAGTACCTATGCCCACTACAACGTGAGAGGGGTTTTCACCTTTGAGGTCCCTGGTGATCTCGGGACCAGTGGTGTAATAATGGCTTAAGGTATTGTTCGGGTTTGAGTATTGATCCAGGTTAACGTATTTCTGAGGATTGCCTCTTACAATAGACTTTGCTCGTGCAATCGCAGGGTCTATTGATATCCTCGCACCGGGAGTCCTGTCACCCTCCATCTCAATGAGTGTCTGCCCGGATAAACGTACTGCTTCCTTGGTTTCCTCACTGCTACCAGCTGGAATTATCATTTCTGCCCTTATACCGAGGAGGGATGCAATATTGGCTATTGCGATTCCAGTGTTTCCGGAACTTGCCTCTACAATAACATTATCCTTGGAAAGATTACCCCCGTAAATCATGCTCTTTATCATGAAAAACGACGCCCGATCCTTAACGGACCTGAATCGGTTAAAATATTCCAGTTTGGCGTGAATTTTGACTCTCCCTTCCAGATCAAGGCGAGCAAGCGGAGTGTTCCCTATTCCAAGGGAATAAGCTTCATCTCGTATTTTGAAATATATATCTTCGTCGAATGTCAAGAGTATCGTGCATGTATTGATTCCGATCTAAAAGCATTATCTGCCGTTGTGTGTCAATTGTGGTCTCCCCTTCGCAGCCAAATCCGCAGATATCCTGCTTCAAAGACTGTTGCCAGATTTACACGGACGTGAACTCCCATGGGATCGACGGTACTCCATCCTCCGTGCTGAGCCAATTGTATTTAAGGATCAAGGCACGCATGAAGCAAGATGAAAGCCAACTGCCCCCATTTCCGTCAGACAGTGGACGGAAAGGGTGTGTTTTTTATTTAAATATGCTTACTCTTCTCCAACTCCCGGTGGAGGTTGAGTTTCCCGCTCACTGTGTTAAATAGATAAATATTTATATTTATATGGCGTAGAGTGTCTGACAGGAGCAGCCATGATAATAGAATCCATAGAAATGGACAATTTCAAGTCTTTCGGGCATAAGAGGAAAGTTGAGTTCAGAAGAGGACTTACTGTTATCAGTGGGCCAAACGGAAGCGGAAAGAGCAACATTGGAGATGCCCTGCTATTTGTGCTTGGAGTCAGGTCTGCGAAATCAGTTCGGGCCGACAGGCTGTCCGACCTTATTCATCGATCCTCTGAAGATGGGCCCGGGAGAAGGTACTGCAGGGTACAGATAAATATAGATTCCGGAGAGAATGCTGACGGAGAAAAGAACAGGAAGATCAGCATAATGAGGGAACTGACTGCAGACGGTGATGATTTCAAAAGCAGCTACTATATCAACGGCACAAAGGTAAAGTATTCTGATGTAGAGCAGCTACTCGATTCCCTCAAGATATATCTGGACGGTTACAGCTTTGTTTTGCAGGGAGACATAAACAACCTGGTGAAGATGACTGGAGTTGAGAGAAGGAAGCTGCTTGAGGCCATATCCGGGGTTGAAAGTTATGATAATCAGATTCAAAAAGCCCAGGCTGACATAGTTGGCATAAACGACCATATGATCAAGCTGGACGTAAGGACGCAGGATGAGCAACGCCGTGTCGAAGAACTACGGCATGACAAGGAGACGGCGGAGAGGTACCTGAATATATCGAACCAGATACTAAATCTCAGATCCACCCTTATGGAGAGGGAGATTTCAAGATACAATATGGAGATCGGTTCCCTGAATACGCAGATAGATGAACTGAGTGACCAGGTTGCTAAGCTTGAGGTTGAAAATTCAGGGGTATCCAGTAAGGTCGCAGAATTGCTTGAAAAAAGGGTTAAGATAGAAGGGCAGAGGGCATCAATAAGCGGGCAGGAACTGAACCATGTCCGGAAAACTATCGAGCAACTGAGACTGGACATAGCTACAAAAAAGATGCAGATACAGAATATAGGCATAAAGGTAGGAGAAAAGGAGCTGCGCATCCAGAGAAACCTATCCGACGTGAGCAGTCTTGAGGAACAGAGGAAGAACTTCGAGATCAAACTCAAGACAAACAATGATGACATGGATCAGATTACAGCCGAAATAAAGGAGCTTGACAGGAAACTTTCATCAATAAAGGGAAGGAATGAAGCATCCAGTGGAAAGCTTAAGGGGTTAAAGGAGAAGTATGCAGAGCTTGATGAAATAGTTGAGAGAATGAGCATAGAAGTCGGCGACCTCGAGGTGGACCTTGATAAGATTAACAACAGAAAAATCGCAAAGACCATCGAACTTTCCACCATGGAAGAGAAAAAGAGTACAATGGAATTCCAGATCAAGGATTCTGTATGGAGAAGCAAGGAGTCAGAAACCATAGCAACTGAAGAAAGGCGTAAGCTCAAGGAACTAACCGACGGGTATTACTCTCTTAAGAACGAAGTCCATGATCTCATCTCTGAAAGGGAAGCCCTTCAGAAAAAACTCATTGATCTGAACAGGGATTATTCGAGGATCAATGCAATGACACAAAACCAGAAAGCGACCCAGAGCAAAGCCTTAAACCTCATCATCGGGGCCAGGAACCAGAATCTGATTTCCGGAATTCACGGTACCCTCAAGGATCTCATCAGCTTTGACGAGGAATTCAGGACGGCCATTGAAGCCACGGCCGGCAACAGACTGAACTCAGTGGTAGTTGAAAGTGATGAAACGTCACAGAAATGCATAGAGCTGCTTAAAAGGGAGAAGGCCGGGAGGATTACATTCCTTCCCGTAAATAAGATGACTCTTGGAAGGCCACGAGGTAAGGCAATTATAGTGCACAACTCGCAGGACTCACTTGGGTATGTCATGGAGAGGATCAGTTACGACCCGCGTTACGAAGGATGCGTATGGCATGGCTTCCAGGATACCGTGATCGTGGCAAATGTGGAGATTGCCAGGAAATACATGGTTGGGGTTAAGCTAGTCACATTGGACGGGGACATATTTGATCCAAGCGGTGCAATCACCGGGGGTTTCATTGAAAAAAAGCATGAGAACATGGTATCCGAGAAAAAGGCTGTGGAGATCTCCTCAGAGATTTCAGTGACAAATGTAAGAATAGATGAACTTTCTTCAATTATAAAGCAAAAAAATTCAGAACTTGACAGGCTTACTGAGGAGCTGAGTGCCAGATCTAGAGAAGAGGGACAGAAAAGGGGAAGATCGGACAGCATCGATAATGAGATCCAAAAAACAAGGGCAGATCTTGATCAGTTAAAGGGCAGGATAACAATTTGCACACAGGAATTGGGGTCAGTGACCGAAGAGTACGAGAAAAAGAATGCCGAGATTCAGCAACTCAAAACAGAAATGCGATTAAAACAACGCGAAAAGGCAGCGATAATGGAGGAGATGAAGACACAGAATCCAGAGGAAGCAGAGTTGCAGGAATCAATAGAAAAGAAGCTTTCCCAATTGCGTGAACAACAGACACAGATATCATCTGAAATTTCAGCAACTTCTGTTGAAATCAGGCACACGGCAGACAGATGCAACGATCTGCAGAAGGAGTCAAAGGATCTGGAAACCGAAATAAAGATCCTTGAGGAAGAGAAGAACTCTATAAATGCTGATCAGAGGAGCCTTGAATTCAATCTTTCCAAGGCCCAGCAGGTCGAGGCTGAACTCGACAAAAACACCAGGGAATACACAGAGGCCATATCAAAACTTGATTCAGAGATTTCCAGGCTGAACCTGTCGATTGAGTCAAACAGGTCAATGTGTGTCACCAAGAAAGATGTGATGATAACCCTGAATTCGAAAGTTGCGAACATCAGGGAAAAAGTTCAACAGCTTTCTGAAGAATTGACAAATTCCGGCGGTAAACCCATTGAAGGCGGCGGTTCAGACCAGGAAATAAGGAGATCCATTCTTCTGCTACAGGGAGAGGGGGAGACACTGGGGCCTATAAATTACAAGGCCATTGAAGAGTTCTCCTTAGCTTCATCTGTTCTTGATACTCTGCGTGGTGAATTGCAGAAGTTCACTGACGAGCGTAAGGAGCTGGAAGGCTTAATGGAAAAGCTCAACAAACAGAAGGAGACTATTTTCGTGAAGACCTTCAACAGCATAAATGAGGGGATGAACCTGATTTACGGAAAGCTTTCCGGTGGAGGTGAAGCCCAGCTCTTGCTCAGTGATCCGGACAAGCCCCTTGAATCCGAAGTTCATATAAAAGCACGGCCGAAGGGCAAAACCTTTGCCAAACTGCAGTCCTTGAGTGGAGGTGAAAAAAGCCTTACTGCGCTCGCATTTATAATGTCTGTTCAGCGCATAACACCGTCGCCTGTGTACTATCTGGATGAAGTTGACATGTTTCTTGACGGTTCCAACGTTGAAAGAATGGGACAGATGTTCAGGGCAAATTCCGAGACATCCCAGATACTGATGGTATCCTTGAAGAAAGCAATGCTGAAGTATGCAAACAACATAATCGGTGTAACAAGCTTTGACCAGGAAAACACTGAGGTATACGGGAAGACCATATCACCAGATTCGGAGGAGTTCTGATGGAATTCCAGGAAATAATGAACAGCCTCATAGTCCAGGGAGAGTTGATGGAGATCAACACCGCAGATTACGAAAAAACGTTGCGCAATTTTGAGAACACACAGGCGATCTCAGACCCAGTCTCGAAGGCGAGTTCACTGGTTTTCAAGATGTGCCAGGACGGGACACTTGATCCATGGAATGTGGATCTGCTTGCCTTTGCAAAATTCTTCAGGATGGTCATAACGGAAGAGTTTACCGACCTGGGATTTGCAGGATACATCATCGCAGAAGCCTGGAGGATTCTATATCTTAAGACATTGTCCACCGTGGACGCGGACGATGGAGAAGGATCAGAGGAACCTTTTGACTCTGCAGTCGATTTCACTTCCGTACCCGTTTCTGCGGATAGCGAACTGGAACTCAAGGTTCCAGTATCTGGCCACATCAGGAGACCCATCAGAATGATCGAGCTCCTGGACGCTATGCGATCAGCCTACATACACGGACCCAAAGCGAAGTCCACAGGGGGAAGCAATCCTCCGGGACTAAACTCTCTTGACGACATAGTCAGCAACCTCAATCTTGACGAGCCGGAACGAGAGATAGCCAGGACTTTCCAGATTATAGCAGGGGCTTACCATGATACATTCTACATGGAGGATTACTGGGGAAGTACTGCAGAGGAGCGATCTTCATTCTTCGTGTATTCACTCTTCCTGATGAGGGAGAGGAGGATACAGCTTCACCAGGAAAGTCCTTACGCCGAGATTATAATAAACCGGATTGATATGGGATTATGAGTTCCACAGGTCCGGATCACAGCTCTTTGCAACCAAGATATGTGAGCGCTTCCGAGATATCTCAGCATGAATTCTGCAGTGTTGCATGGTACTATCAGAAGGAAAAATATCCAAGAAGCAAAATATCTTCAAAACGCATGGCCATGGGAAGGGATAGACACCGGAAACTTGAGAAATCGTACCTTTCCCTTACTCTAACGGTAAGAATAATGGTTATTGCGCTTGTTATCGTCGTCTCCGCCATATTGTTTCTAACGGTCTGAAATGGAAGCCATACTTCTCCTTATTTCCGTGGTTATCGTTCTTCTAGTTCTCATAGTTGCTGCAAATGGGAAGAGAAAATCCTTCAGTGTACCCGGAGGGAAAAAGATATACGGCGATATGCTGACCAAGGGCAAAGTACTCAGGTCCGAAAGATACCTCATTACCGGAAAACCAGACATGATAAAAAGAAAGGGAAAAGTCATAGTACCGTATGAATACAAGTCGGGCAATGCAAGCGAGCCAAGAACCGGTCATCTTCTGCAGATGGGAGCATACTTCATCATTCTGGGAGATATGTATCCAGAAAGTATCATAAAATACGGCATACTGAAATACGGCAATTCGACGTTCAGAGTGGAAAATACACATGGACTCAGGAGCAGAGTGCTTGACATTGCAAACGAAATTCGTACAAATTCAGGGGTACCGTCCAGGAATCATAACGATAGGGGGCGATGCTTTAGGTGCCCTTATAAAAATGTGTGTTCGCAAAATTTAATTAATTATCGTGCTACAGAAGATGCCTGACATGGATAATATTGACTTGATAACACGAAACATGGAGGAAATCGTTACCAGGGAGGAACTCAACTCGCTGGATATATCGCATTCGCGTTCATATATAGGATTTGAGCCTTCAGGAGTGCCGCACATAGGAACTGCTGTTCTCTGGCCTATGAAACTTATTGAAGCTGCGTCCACCGGAATGAGTGTCACGGTGCTGCTTGCTGACTGGCATGCATTGATAAATGACAAGCTCGGTGGAGATATGGAGATGATCCGCAGAAGCGGTCAGATGCTTGAGCAGAGCATGAAGGCTATGGGCTTGGTAGATAATGTAAAATTTGTTTGGGCGGCTGACCTGGTGGATGACAGCGATTACTGGATGCAGTTCATTCATGTTGCAAAACATTCCAACCTAGCAAGGCTGAAACGTGCCCTTCCAATCATGGGACGTACAGAGGATGACGCAGATCAGGACTTCAGCAAATACCTCTATCCGCTGATGCAGGTCAACGATATCTTTTACAGTGATTTTGACGTTGCATTCGGAGGGATGGACCAGCGCCATGCACATATGCTGGCAAGAGACATTGCAGAGAAAATGCACAGGAAAAAGGTTATTTCTATTCACGGCCCTTTGCTTGGAAGCCTGGCTGGCAATGGCAGGATGGGCCCGTTCGCAAAAATGTCCAAGAGTTCGCCCGATTCAGCTATATTCGTATCTGATACCCGTGAAGCCATCGTTTCAAAGCTAAAGCACGCTTACTGTCCTACCGGAGAGATAAACGGAAACCCCGTCACGGATATACTTCGCCACATCATTTTCCCCTATTACAGGGGGGAAGTTATCATAGAGAGGGCTGAGAAGTTTGGGGGGGATCTTTCCCTTGGGAGTTTCGAGGAATTCAGTGCGCTGTATACACAGGGAAAAATCCATCCCATGGATCTTAAAGCAGCTGTTGCACGTTACGTTGACATTATGATCAGCCCTGCAAGGGCTGTGTACAACGCAGACGCCGTCAGGGAAATGTTTGACGCTGTCAACGGTAAAAAATGAGGTCAGACCATCTTCTCTATTGAAACATTGCTGTCCTCGGAGTAGAATCCCACAATATCGCCAGGCGAAATTTTCAGGATTTCCGCTACACGCTTTGGAAGCGTGACCCTGAAGGACGCCCCCCTTTTTGAAACATGCGTTACCTCAATTAGTACCCTGTTTCCCATAAGGATATGTACGCAATACCACTATATAAATGAATTTAACTTTGTCGACTTTTTCAATCATTAGCATTTTTTCAATGAGATGCCAAAAATTCTTAGAATCACATAATCAGAAGAAAGTGTCTAGATTTGATTGCTTCTCTCTGCTGAAAAACGTTTCGAGTTTCTCAAGGTAAGGCTCTATCCTCTGCCTTGAGAAATCATGCTCATCGCAAAGGAACTGAAAAAGCTTGTCTGGTTGTGGATGCGCAAAGATAATCCTGACATCGCTGTTCACTGGAGGTGACAGGAAGAATTCCCTTATCTCGTCAAGGTTCTCTATCTCCTGCCCCTTCTCCTTGAGCACTGCATACACCGTTCCATATTTTCTTATCAGGTTGAGGGCAGTCTTTGCCCCGACGCGTTCGAGACCCCTGTTGAAGTCTGTCCCGACGAGAATCCCAAGGTCAATGAGCTGTTCGTGGGTAATGTGGTTTGTCTCAAGGACTTCATTAAGGTCGATATATTCTGGTGTTACATTAACATAAAGGTTCCTTCCAGGCACCTTTCTCCTGCCATACATGGTGAAATTCCTGAACACTCTTCTGGCTCCGAAGAGGAGGCAGTCATAATCCTGCGAAACGACACCAGAAACAAGTCCATTTCGAGACATGACAGAAGCCTGAGCCTCTCCCTCGGAAGGAGCGTCAACATATGGAAGACCCATATAACTGAGGATCTTTCTGGCATCATCCGCCACCTCCCTGGTAACATAGTTTATCCTTGACGACAGGGATCGTGCCCTCTCCTCGTCCCCCGCCTCTACAGCAGCCTGAAGTTCAAGTACGTTTTTTTCCTTCACCAGCCTCCGCTCCTCAAGGGTCCTGTTTTTCAGGTAGGAGGGCTTGCCGTCGAATACGTAAACGGGCTTTATGCCCTGTTCCATGAGCGTTATTGTTCTATAGAAAATGCCAGAAATGTGTGAAGTTATGTGTCCCCTGGCATCCTTCAGGGGGCTTCCATCATATTCCCTGATGCTGCTCAGGAACTGGTACAGGATATTATAAGCATCTACCGAAACAACTGATCCTGACTGCTCCTTCAGGCTCGTTCCGTGCTTCTGTACAATATCTGATATATTCACACCCATAACTATGCCTCACAGGATATCCCGTAACTGACTATCCTGAAGTCTGTGTACTGCCCTTCCGCTATTGACCTGTGCTTCATCACCACGAGTCTCCTCTTCCCATTTTCTACTTTCCTGACTTCGAGTATGGACTTCATTGCATGGTTGATTACATAGCCCCCAAATGGCTGAAGATCCCCACTGTCGACGTCCTGATAAACCTGGTTTATGATCAGTGCGGGAATATTGAACTTCAGGATGATTCTGGTGAGGTGAGAAAGCTGTTTCTGAAACCCGGCGATTCTGGCGGCGGCATCTGAGGTCTTTTCAAGCCTGAAGTATTCAGTAAAAGAGTCAATTGCTATCAGTCCAACATTCCCGTAGCGTTCCACGAGCCTCTCACATCGCATTATGGCCATTTCCTGATCCTCGAGGCTGTTGACCCGGTACAATATCAGGTTGTCGGAAAGTTTTTCAGTTCCAGCGGAGATCTGTGACAACCGCTCTGATGATACTCCTTCTGTATCAATGTATATGACTCTCTTCCCCTGCCTTATGCAGGAAATGGAAAACAGCATAGCCAGGTTTGTCTTTCCTGAACCGCCTTCTCCATAAATTTCGGTAATTATTCCACTCTCCAGTCCCCCCATAAGGAGGCCATCAATGCAGCTAACCCCCATTGAAAGCTTTTTTAGAGGACTGGCGATTTCGACTTTCTCCATTTATTTGATATATAGAATTAATATAAAAAGTAGATTGCAAGTCGTGTCACAATTTATCCACAAGTCTGACGATATCCATGAGGTTGCCGGTCAGTATCTCCGCGTCTGAAAACTTGGTCAGGTCAGCGTGGCGTGGACTGAATGCTATGGAGTATCCAGCTTCCTTAAACATGGATCGGTCGTCGAACGAATCACCGATGCATACCGTTTTCTCCTTATCAACCGCAAACTTTTCCTGGAGCTCCCTGACATTCCGATCCTTATGCTGGAAGTCCACCTCGACCTTCCCATCGGGAATGAGAAAGCCGGAATTGTCTGTCAGAAGGTGGTTGGACTGTACGCAGTCGAACCTGGCCAAAGACTCAATTCGATCTGCCAGCCACGAAATACCGCCTGAAACTATGGCGACCCTCTTTCCTCTTGACCTGAGGAGATTTATTGTATCAGCAAGACCCATTCTCAGCGGAATTTCGTTCAGGATTGAGATTATCTCGCTCCGAGAGACCTTTCCCCGCTTGTCGATCCAGAGCTTTACGTCCCCCCTCAGGAATTCCTCGTAGCTTATCTTGCCCATCTCGAATTTCTGGCGAAGTTCACGATTATCGACCTGGAAGCGCTTATGAACATAGTTCCAGCTGCTGGAGTCCCCGGTAAGTACGCCATCCATGTCAAAAACAAAAAGCTTGAAATCCGTTGAAGACATTTTTTCACCCATCAGTATGTCCTCGAAAAGCTTGCAATCTTTCCCGGCTTTCCGCATATGATACACTGCGCATCTCCGGCATTGCTAACATTAATTCCGAGAACAACCTTTTCCGTCTCCTTCTCTATTGTGTCAGAGCACTCCCTGTTTCCACACCATCCCGAGAGACTTATTCCTTCATATGTCTTCATATCATCAACTGACCGGTCTATCCGGGAGAGTTCCAGAAACTTTTTAGATGCACGTGCGGTAATCTCATCCTTTACCTCCTGGAGTAGGCGTAAGATTCCGGGAACAAGTTCCTTGAATTCGATCTTCTGTCTCCCCCTGGACGTACGCTTTGCGACCGTAACGGATCTTTCAACTGTCTCCCTGCCCCCGATCTCAATTCTGATTGGAACGCCACGCATTTCCCAGTCATTGAATTTATAGCCTGGCGTATATGCATCCCTGTTATCGAGCTTTACCCTGAAACCGTGGTCTGTCAGGACAGTACAGACTGAACGGATAAACCCTTCCTGTTCGCTGTTATCTGACGGTATTGGTATCACTACAACCTGAAAAGGTGCGACTTCCGGAGGAAACACGAGACCGGTATCGTCTCCATGTATGCCTATTATGGCTGCGAGTAGCCGCTCGCTCAGTCCGAAGGTCGTCTGGTATGCATAAACTGCCTGGCCGGACTCATCTGAATATTTTATGTCGTAATTCTTTGCAAAGTTGTCATCATACTGGTGAATAGTCCCGATCTGAAGGGACCTACCACTTGGAAGAGCCGTGTCAAAGGCGAGAGAATACACGGCCCCGGGAAATTTATCCCATTCAGGCCTTCTGTCCACGTGAAAGGGAAGGCAGAGTGCTGAACTGATTTTCTTCCATATATCCATATATTCGGCCATCTGATCTTCTGATTCCTTGTGGTTCCGGTGAGCAGTGTGAGCCTCGAAAAAGTGAATCTCTCTGATACGAATGAAAGATCGGGTATGCTTGGTTTCGTATCTGTATACGTTTACGATCTGGTAAATTTTCAGCGGGAGGTCAGCATGTGTCCTTACCCAGAGAGAGAACATCGGGTACATTGCTGCCTCGCTGGTGGGCCGAAGGGCCATTTCAATATCCAGCTTCTCCTTTCCCCCCTTTGTAACCCAGTATAGCTCATTTTCAAACCCCTTAATGTGCTCAAATTCCACCATGAGCATATCCCTTGTTATTAAAACCGGAAAACTGACTTCCTGAAAATCTTTGATGTCTACGTTTTCCCTCACCACCCTATCGATGTTCTTCATTGCTTTCCAGCCATAGGGCAGCCACACATTCATCCCTTTTATTGGATAACGCTTGTCGCTAAGCTGGCCGATATCGATGATCTCGTTGTACCACTCGCTGAAATCCTTCTTCTTATTCTCCATCTTCGGATACTGATGTCAGATCTTCTTATAAATATTTGATGGTACCAAATCTGAAAGAAAATATACGAGTGTTATATATGCAGATATGGCGGATAAAAACTCAGCGATGGATGACAGAGACTTCATTGTGGATGTGGCAAGCAGGATTATTCCGGTAGAGGCAATTTCTCCTGAATCTGGCGGCAAGGGAGAATCCCTGCGTGCAGACCTTATATCTAAAATCCTTTCAGAGATGGGTTATGACACTTTCAAAAGGTATGATGTCAAGGATGACCACGGTGTTGTAAGGGCAAACATTGTGCTGAAGATAGGAAACCTCCCGAAGACATTCTGGATTATTTCACACATCGACACGGTGCCGGTTGGCGACCCGGCTCTATGGACGCGGAAACCCTTTGAAGTTACTGTCGAGGGAGACAGGATGTATGGGAGAGGAACCTCTGACGACGGACAGGCCGTATTTCTATCCCTGCTGCTCCTGAGGGAGTTGAAGAAGTCGGAACTCAAATACAATCTTGGTCTCGCCTTTGTGGCAGACGAAGAGGTTGGAAGCAAATATGGAATTCAATACCTGCTAGAAAAGAACATTTTCTCGAAGGATGACCTTCTCCTTGTGCCTGATGCCGGCGCAAAGGATGGTATGTACATCGAGATCGCTGAAAAGAGCATTATGTGGATAAAATTCAAGATCAGCGGAAAACAGTATCACGCCAGCATGCCTTCTGAGGCAGTAAACGCGAACCGTGAGGGGATGAGATTCATGCTGGAGCTTGACGAGTTTCTGCACAAGAAGTACAACGCAGTCAACAAACTGTTCTCACCCGATGTGTCAACATTTGAACCAACTAAGCGTGAAAAAAATGTGGACAACATAAACACCATCCCCGGAACAGAGATTGTTTACCTTGACTGCCGGATCCTTCCATCCTATGATCTTGACCATGTTATAGACGACATAGACTCCGTTATCAAGGGGTTCGAAAAAAAGAGCAAGGCGAGAATAACATACACCTTTGTGCAGAAGGAACAGGCGCCTTTGCCTACCAGTGAAACTTCCGAGATAGTCCAGAAATTGAAATCTGCCATAGCTGCAAGCAGGGGAAAGGAACCAAAAACTGTCGGAATTGGCGGCGGTACATGCGCAGCATTCTTCCGACGAAAGGGATACCAGGCTGCTGTGTGGTCCACCACAATAGACGAGGTTGCACATCAGGCTGATGAATACTGTCTCATTAGCAATATTGAAAAAGACAGGGATACACTAAACAGGCTATTATATCAAGAATGAATGCGACAGAGAAACCGTTTATGGGTTCATTCCTCATCGGTCTTTGAGAGGTCCCTGATCCTCCTCACTCCGTCAATTTCCTCTATGATGTCCCTGACGGCCTCGGGGACGTCGGCTTTCCAGGAATCGTCCTTCAACATTTTTTCCCTGATTCTTGTGCCTGACCAGTTGCTCCTGTTGATTAGTTCCAGTGAATTGACCTCGTAACCCTTCTCCGTGAATAATCTCTTCACGAGTGGATTGTTGCTGTATACCCTATTGAATTTTGGCGTAAGCGACTCAACGTGAGCCACCCACAGGGGATTGGAATTCACGTCCTCGATGGGGACAAGATAGAAGTCAAAAATCTTCTCCCTTTCCAGAGAGGTTGAAATCATGAGGTGCCTCTCTCCCGCGGTGAAAGGATCTTTCAGGGTGTGTGAATACTGTGCGCTCCCTATTCCTATGATCAGTGACCTGTTTGTCTTCAGTATTTCCTTTATAACTTCGAGATGCCCCCTGTGAAAAGGCTGGAATCTGCCAACGATAAACGCTCGCATTTTACACCTATATATTAAGCATAGATAAAAGTTTCAAGGACTGAAAGCAAAAATATAAATGAGTTTATTCGTATATTATAACAATGAAGGCAATCATAGCGTTCGACGATTCAGATGCCGCGAAAGAGGCCCTTAAATTTTCCATGAAATTTAAGGGTGTCATAGATGAATTCATTATTGTCTATGTTAGCCCTTCCCTGATTGGCGTCACACCGACTTTTGACACCTATATTCCCGCGAGTGTATATCAGAGACAGGAAGAGACATCCGACAGCATAATAGAGTCTGCGAAGAAAATAGCTGGTGATTCAAGCTCTAACCTGACCTTCGTGAATGTCGACTCGAAGGGCGAAACCGTCCCTAAGGCAATCATGAGAACGGCAAAGGAGCATGGGGCTGATCTTATTATCACTGGTACCAGGAAACTCTCCGGGTTGAGCAAAGCCATACTTGGATCGGTAAGTTCTGAAATAGTCAAGCTGAGTACCATACCCGTGCTGATTACTCCGCCCGTTGAACGTTGATATCTTTTTATAGCCATTAGAAATAGGGTTTGGCTTAATATGGGAAGTATCAGGTCTTCAAACGTCAAACGCGTTGCAAAGGAAATCGTTGAAAACAATAAGGATGTCTTTACGGAGGATTTTACCAAGAACAAGCAAATACTCAAAACCGCACTTACCACTGTGTCAAAGAACAACCTTAATGAGATTGCGGGATACGCCACACGAACCGTAGTAAAAAAGAGAATGAAGCTACAGCGCGAGATTGAAGAAGGTACAGTTACAGTCTAATTTATCCCAACTTAAATCAGTGTTCCCAGAATCGTTTTTTGTCTGTCTCTTCGATCAACTGAGTTATCAGGTCTCTCTGTTTTGAATTAAGGTGTTTGGGAACAACTACTTTTACCTGTACATAGAGATCACCTGATCCCTTGTTGCTCATGTGCGGCATGCCAGCGTTCCTGATCCGCAGTATCTCACCAGGCTGCGTTCCAGGCGGTATCTGCAAGGTGTGCTTATCTCCGTATATGTCTATATCAATTTCTGTTCCCAATGCCGCCTCTGGAAAGCTGATATCCCGGGTAACGTAAAGATCGTCCTCCTTCCTTGTTATGCCATTTTCCGGCCGCACGGAAAGCACTATGTAAAGGTCGCCAACGTAGCCGTTCTGTGACTGCCCTTTGCCCTTGAATCTTATCCTGAGACCGTCCCTGGCACCGGCCGGAACATTCACGGTCAGGTTTTCATTTACAGCGACCGTTCCTGTTCCCTTGCATACAGGGCATGGTTCCTCCGGCACCTTTCCTCTACCGTTACATGTTCTGCAGGTGGTGACAGAGACCATCTTGAAAAATCCCTGACCCTGTACTACCCTCTGCTGTCCGGACCCTCCACAGGTCGGGCAGGTGACCAGTTTCCCATTCTTCGCTCCCGTTCCATTGCACGCATCACAGGGAGCGTTCCTCTTGTATTTTACTTCCTTCCTGGCACCGTGATAAGCTTCTTCCATACTTACGGTCATCCGGAGCGCAAGGTCAAGTTCCGGTTCCTGTCTTCCGAAACCTCCAAATCCCTGGCTTGATCCAAAGTTACCACCGAATATCCTGCTGAATATGTCCTCAAAATCATTGAAATGGCTGAAATTATCCCATGTGAAATTGGAAGACCCCTGGCCGAAATCAGCGCTTCCTGTCTGATCATACATCCTCCTCTTGTTCTCATCTGAGAGGACTTCATAGGCCTCCCCAATCTCCTTAAACTTCTCTTCTGCTGCTTTCTTGTTGTCAGGATTCATATCAGGGTGGTATTTCCTGGCCAGCGTCCTGAAAGCTTTTTTTATGTCCTCCTGGCTGGCATTCCTGTCCACACCGAGTATCTGATAATAATCCTTAGCCATCTATGCTCACTGAAAGCCTACTGCTTTTTATCATCTTCGTCGTAGATGTTTTCCTGCTTGGGTTCTTCCCCTGATGCCTGCTGACCGGCATCCTGCTGAGACGCCCCTTCCTGTGACTGATTTTCCTGCGATGCCTGCTGCTGGTAAAGCTTTGATCCGACTTCCTGGATCTTTTTCGTAAGTTTTTCAGATGTCTCCTTTATTTTTTCCATGTCTTTGTCGGAAATGGCTTTCTTTGTTTCGGAGAGCAGTTCCTGGACATCCTTGACCTCTTTGCTATCCAGTTTTTCCTTGTTATCGTTTATCGTCTTTTCGACGGTATATACAAGGGTTTCCGCAGCATTTATTGCCTCTATTTCCTCCCTCTTCTTTTTATCCTGCTCTGCGAATTCTTCTGCCTGCTTTTTCATCTTCTCAATCTCTTCCTTAGAAAGCTTGTTCGTGGCAGAAATGGAGATGCTCTGTCTTTTCCCGGAACCCTTATCGTGTGCTGATACGTTGATTATACCGTTGGCATCTATGTCAAACGTGACCTCAATTTGTGGGATTCCTCTGGGAGCTGGTGGGATTCCCGTGAGATTAAACATACCTAAGGATACGTTGTCAGCGGCCATTGGTCTCTCACCCTGTACTACATGTATAGTTACTGCTGTCTGCATGTCTGCAGCTGTCGTGAAGACCTGTGACTTCTTTGCGGGAATCGTGGTATTGGCCGGTATAAGAGGTGTTACCACACCGCCAAGGGTCTCTATCCCAAGGGTCAGAGGGGTAACGTCCAGAAGCACAATATCCTTAATATCGCCAGACAACACTGCTCCCTGTAGAGCTGCACCTATTGCGACACATTCCATAGGATCAACGCCACCTTCTTCCTTTCTTCCGAAATAATCTTCTATGAATTTTCTTACATACGGTATTCGCGTGGGGCCGCCGACAAGTATGATCTTTGTGAGGTCGTTCTTATTGAGTTTTGCTGATGAGATTGCGTTTTCAAGTGGCTTTTCAGCTCTCTTGACTATTGGCGCTATCAGCTCTTCAAACTTGGAACGAGAAAGGGTGTACTGAAGGTGTTTAGGTCCCGTCTGGTTGGCTGTTATGTATGGCAGATTAATTTCCGTGGTCAGAGTATTTGACAGTTCGATTTTTGCCTTCTCTGCTGCGTCTTTCAGCCTTATGTAAGCTGACCTGTCTGTGCGCAGGTCGATCCCCTCCTTGGACTTGAAGTCATCTGCAAGAAAATTGATTATTGCTTCGTCCATGTCTGTTCCTCCCAGTTTCGTGTCCCCGGAGGTTGAAACTACCTCAAAAACGCCATCTCCGAAATCCATTATTGTAACGTCAAGCGTACCACCGCCGAGATCGAATACCAGGATTTTCTCTGACTTGCCTTGCTTGTCAATCCCATATGCCAGTGAAGCTGCCGTGGGTTCATTTATAATCCTCTTAACGTTCAGTCCGGCAATTGATCCCGCATCCTTTGTCGCCTGTCTCTGATTATCGTCAAAATATGCAGGAACAGTTATAACTGCTTCGCTCACCGTTTCTCCAAGAAACGCCTCAGCATCACGCTTTATTTTCTGAAGTATGAATGCCGAAATCTGTTGTGGCGTATACTCCTTGCCATATACCTTGAACTTGAAATCCGATCCCATTTTTCTCTTTGCGGCATATACTGTCCCTTCCGGATTGAGAAGTGCCTGCCTCTTTGCAGGCTCCCCGACAAGGAGTTCCCCATCCTTCGTGAAGGCGACAAAACTTGGAAAGGATTTGCCACCTATTGACACACCTTCAGCACTGGGTATGATGGTAGCTTTCCCAGAAATAACCACTGCTGCAGCTGAATTGCTAGTTCCCAGATCAATACCTATTATTTTTGACATTTTATTACCTCTTTGATACTATCACTTTTGCGTAGCGAAGGACATCACCATTTAATTTATAGCCTTTCTGTACTTCCACAACAACCTTGCCTTCTTCTCCATCGGTAGTCGTAGCTATCACCTCATGCAAGTAAGGGTTAAAAGTTTCACCCACGGCTTTTATGGGTTCAAGCCCCGATGCGGCGAGCAAGCTGAGTGCCTGGTCCCTTATTGGAATGATCCCGCGATTTTCCTCTGAGGATTGAATCGCTGAATCCAGAGAATCCAGCACCTGAAGAAAGTTCTTCATCAGAGAGCTGTTCGCGCTCTTTCTTATGGAAGCTATCTCTCGGTCCTTCGCCTTCAAGAGATTTTCTGCATCCGCACGCTCCCTGATGAACATCTCCCTGTATTTTTTCGATTCATTTTTTGCCTTTTCTAATTCTTCCCTCATCTTCCTCAACCTGGAGTCGGCAGATTTTTGCCTGACCTGCCTGCTGGATTCGATATCACTTTCCAAGGGCTGCAACAGGGATATTTCACCGGTACCCGAAACCTGCATAGGCAGGTATATTTGTTCTTCTACATAAACATAACTATTTTACATACACCCTGGAAGCGGACACCGGGAACTTCCTTCGACCGAAAATTGTTTAATATGTGTGAGTTTTTCCGATCATATGAATTCCCCGGATTCAATTCCATTTCTCAGGCGTGTTTTTCATACGCTTGAGACCCCTCGAATTATTTCTCTTGATCTGGAGACACTAATAGAGAAAAATGATGATTTCCTCAATGATGAGAGGATCATCGCCGTATCCCTGAGTTACGGGTCTACCCCTGTAAAGACAAAGGTATTCGTTGCCGATGACGATTCCAAATCATCGGAGCTGAAAATTCTCAGGGATATGGACAAATTCCTTGGAGAATACCAGCCGAATGTCATAATAGGTTACAATCACAGCGGTTATGACATCCCGCTCATTCAGTCAAAGTTGCGGAAGCTATCTTATTCTGATCAGCTTTGGAACTTTAAGTATTACGCGGGAACAGCCATAGTTACTGATATGATGTATATTATTGCGGAAGACCTGGAAGCGGTCGAGGATTACAGGATAAGAAAGCTTCGGGATGTAGTTGTCCACCCAAGATACTCAGGCCTAGAACTCAGGAGGAAGAAAGACCATGTGATCCTCGAAGGAATGACTGTCGGGCAGGCAATAAAGCATCTTTGGTTACAGGACAGAGCAAAGTTCCTGGAATATTGTGAAGGGGACACAGAGGACGTTCTCAAGATTTTTTACCACATTTTTTTTAATCTCTGAAGGGAGATATTTTTGGCGCGCTACAGCACCCTACTCCAGATGATCCCCCTTTGAAGTTCTTTCAGTGATTAAATCAGTACTGATGTCTCTGGTCTCCGTACCACGGGCAAACCAGATAATGGCTGCAACAAGACCCACCCCCCAGAGTCCTAGATTGTAAGCCAATGTGTACTCAAGCCCAAATCCACCGGTCAGGAAAATTGAGATGATATACGCAGCCATGGGAAATACACGGATTAGCCCGATCATGGTGGACCGGTGTTGCGTCGCGAACAGTTCAGGTTCCAGATTAGTCCTGGATACCCAGGCAAATTCGCTGAAGAACATATTGACAAACAACAGAGGCATAAATATAAGGAAGTTTTCGAGCTTTCCCGAAAACAACAGGATAGAAAGCATCGTCAAGAAACCTCCTCCGTAAGCGAACAGCGTATAATTTTTCCTGCCCCTAGCAATAAGTGGAACTGCAATGAAACCCGCTATTGTTGCACCGATGAGCGCAACAAGGCTGATGGGAAGGTAGTTGGCATAACCAAATTCAAGTGGTTCAATGATGAAAGCCATAAGACCGAATGTAAGGTATTGTGATACCCCCATGGCAACCAGAATCGCAAAACTGAATTTTTTGTTCGGTTCCATGATGCGTATCTCAGGTCCCTCTACTCCGAGATCAGTGGATATTATCTTTGCTTCTTCCCTTCTTCCCTTTAAGTTTAGCCACCTGAAGGACTCCGGCATTCTGAACCTTGCATAGACAAGGTACAATATCACCGCAAAGGCCGAAATAAGGAGGAAAATTCTATCCTCAAAGATGCCTATGAATGGAGAAATCATGAGAAGAGCGGCGGTGAATGCGCTGCCAGCATTGTTAAAATTAGGAGCAAGAGTCAGGTTTCTTGACCTTTCCTTTACCGGCGTATCTTCGGCTATGAGAGAAAGCGAGGGCGCCTCTTCCCCTCCAACACCAAAACCGGCAACAAATAGACCTGCAATGAACAGAAAATAGTTGATTGAGATAGAGACTACAAGTATTCCTGCAGCATAGGACATCATTGTAATAATGAATGTCCTTTTTCGCCCTATGTGGTCTGCCAGTACCCCTATGAAAACGTTCCCAAAAAGCGTTCCCAATGGAGCACAAATGAGAAGTAAGAGTTCCAGCTTAAGAGATATATTTGCAAGAAAGGGCCAGGAAAGTGACGAGGGTCCAAGATCCGCAACAATTCCCCATATAAAGAAACCAAACGATGTCGAAATGAAAAGAGATCGGCCAGTCATTCTATGGTAAGTTCCCAATTTACCGGCATTTGGTCTCCCCTGTTCCAAAAATTGTTCATCACTCATATTCAAGTTCCTCCGCCGGCATTACCCGGATCAGGTTCAATGGGTCGGCTTTTTATTCCCTCTCAGCCCTTTTCGAGCTCCCCAATGTGTAATGCTTCATTTCAATTTGATATAAAATATCATTGATACATTTCAACACACTATTAGGGAAATCTGCAAATTATACTCGCCAGAATTTGATCGGGGTGTGGGATTCTTTGAAGCGCAAGCGTATTAGAAAATATTTAATAGGATTGTTAAATCAACTCTCGTTCTTTTCTGGACGTGAAAAAATGGATCAAACTTTACAAACTGGAACGACTACGGTCGGTATAACCCTGAAAGACACCGTTATTATGGGTACTGAGAGGAGAGTGACAATGGATCATTTCATCATGCACAAGGATGGGAAGAAACTCCATCAGATTGACACCTATGCAGGGATGACAATCGCCGGTCTGGTTGGAGACGCTCAGGTACTTGTAAGATACATGAAGGCTGAGCTTGAAATATACAGGCTTCAGCGCAAATTCAACATGCCAATTGAAGCTGTTGCAACTCTTCTTTCCAACATTCTCAATCAGTCAAAATATTATCCATATATGGTACAGATACTCATTGGCGGCATAGATAAGTCTCCACATATATTCTCGGTAGATGCGGCGGGCGGGTCTGTAGAAGACGTGTATGCCAGCACTGGTTCAGGTTCTCCCTTTGTGTATGGTGTGCTTGAAACTGGTTACAGCAAAGACCTCAAGGTTGATGATGGGATCGATCTAGTAATAAGGGCTATATCTGCTGCGAAACAGAGAGATTCTGCCTCCGGTGGCAAAATTGATATAGCTGTAATCGATAGTAAAAATGGTTACGTCGATCTGACCGAAGAAGAAGTAGCTGAAAGAATTAAAAAACTTAAAATCCCTCAATAATTATTTATTTATCTTAAAATTTAAATTCGATTTATACTAGTTTAATGGAGAGTTAGTAGTAATGTCTTTTAGAGATTACCTGTCAGAAGCAAGACAGATATTTGACAAGCTGTATCCGAATAATCAGATTACAGAGGTGGATTACGAAGGGCCAACCATAGTTGTATATACGAAGGACGAAAACCTCTTTTCAAAAAGGGAGGATCTTGCAAAACAGATTGCCCAGGAGATGAGGAGGAGGATCGCCATCAGACCAGACCCCTCAATTATGATGCCTGAGAAGGAGGCTGAGGATCAGATAAAAAGCATCGTTCCGGAGAAAGCTGGACTTCAGGATGTGTACTTTGAACCGGATACCGGGGAGGTGGTTCTCGAAGCTGACGAGCCATCGATAATCACATCCAGAAATTCTGACCTTATTGTTCAGATCAAATCGGCGACAAAATGGTCGCCGAGGGTCGTCAGGGCACCACCCATAAATTCCCGCACAGTAAAGGAGATGCGTGAATTCCTGCGCGACGTGAAGCAGGAAAGAAAAGAATTCCTTCACAAGCTTGGGGAGAAGCTGAATATACCACCAATGCCCGGTGAAACCTGGATCAGGATTACCGCTCTAGGTGGCCACAGGGAGGTTGGACGAAGTTCGACTCTGGTTAGCACCAACAATTCCAAGGTGCTGGTTGATGTGGGAATGCTCAATTCCAACGAAATAGATGAACAGCCATGGGAAGGAGCCCCGTATCTTTATCTCCCTGAAGTGCAGCCGTTTTCATCCATAGACGCCGTTGTGCTGACGCACGCACACCTTGATCATTCCGGACTTCTTCCCATACTCTTCAAGTATGGATATGACGGACCGGTTTACATGACACAACCAACCAGGGATCTTTCTGCTCTCCTGCAGAACGATTACATTAAGGTTGCGCATGCTGAAGGCCACAAAGCCCCGTATGAATCTAAACATATAAGGGAGATGCTAAAGAGAACTGTTGTTCTGAGATACAATGAAACCACTGACATTACGCGGGACATGAGGCTCACTCTTTATAATGCAGGTCACATCCTCGGGTCATCTTCAGTCCACCTTCACATTGGGGACGGACTTTATAACATAGTACTGAGCGGCGATGTAAAATTCGAAAAATCTTGGCTCTTCAACCCCGCAAACAACAAGTTCCCCAGGGTTGAGACCTTTATGACAGAATCGACCTACGCAGGGAGGGATGATTACTTTTATACCAGAACTGATGCTTCGAACACGCTGATAGATATAGTGAATAGAACCTTCGATAGAGGGGGGTCGGTAGTAATACCGGTTTTTGCTGTGGGAAGGAGCCAGGAGGTCATGCTGGTTCTTGAACAGGCAATGCGCGAGGGGATGATAAAAAATGTTCCGGTATACGTTGACGGAATGATTATGGAGGCTACTGCCATCCATGCAGCCTATCCCGAATACTTGAACAAGAACTTGCGGGAGAGTATAATGATTAAGGGGGAGAACCCTTTCCTCAGCCCCATATTCAAGAAAGTCGAGACAAGGGATCAGAGGCAGAATATATGCGATTCCGTGGATAACCAGATTGTTCTAGCCACTTCCGGAATGATGAATGGCGGACCTGTAATGGAGTACTTTAAGTCATGGTGTGAAAGCCCTAAGCATACACTTGTATTTGTGGGATACCAGGCTGACGGAACCCTTGGCAGAAGAATTCAAAGAGGTGCGAAGGAACTTACCCTGTCTGATGGCGGAAAGCTTACAAAGTTCCAGATAAAGATGTCCATAGAAGTTGCGGAAGGATTTTCGGGACATTCTGACAAGAAGCAGCTGCTGGCATACATAGCAACCATGCAGCCAAAGCCACATAGAATCCTGGTAAATCATGGAGATGGGGAAAAGTGTTACGAGTTTGCCAAGCTTATTCGCAACAAATACGGAATCGAAGGCATAGCACTCAAGAATCTGGAAACCGTAAGGGTTTACTGACCGACACACTGGTACAATATTGTACCAATAACAAGATATCCCGCGTTTTTGATGAACTATTATGCTAAAACAGCTAACAATAGGCATAGTGATTTCCATGCTTATGCTGGGAACCGCATCCGTTGCACTTGCAGATTCCAATGGAAGTGACAATGTATCCGGGAACATTTTTACATATACCCTGCATTCGAATGGAAATCTGACAAATGTGTCATATGGCACTACGGTCCTGGCTCTTGACGTTAACGCAACAGGATACCCTGTCTCACAGTACAGCACAGGCCAAGTATCTACCAAGACGATGACAATTTTCAACGGGATGGACTCTAAGTCGTTCTTGCTTGGAACTGCCCATTCTGCTCTGAACGGTGGCGAAAAAAACAACGTGACTATCTCGTTCAATCTAGCAGTCAATGCTTCAATGACCGGGAAAAATATTGAAAACCTTGACCTGGGAGACAACCCATTTGGTGTCACTACCAGCAACTGGGTTGTATACCTGCTTGAAACTCCGAATCTCACCGGATACCTGATATCCAACGGAAATCCCATAAAAACATCGAGCACTCACCTTACATTCTACAGTAATGAAAGCAATAAGATGACTGGAGGCTATCCGCTGGTAGCTGGATTTATCTCGAGAGGAAGTGCAGAGTCCTTGCTTGAGAAGTATTCCCTGGAACATCACGAAGATAAATTCACCTATAACTCAACAAGCGGCAATGTCACTGGTAGCTTTTTAAGCTTCGTGTTCAACAGCACAAACGGAAACATTACTGATTTCACTTCCATCAGTGCAAACAGGGAAGTGTTCAGTAACATAAACGTCAGTGGAACTGGCACTCTTCTCGCAGAGAACGACCTTCCTGTTTTCCACTCCTCGGTGATAACAGTCGGGGGGATGTTTGTCTATAGCAACGGATCAAAGCTTTATTCCATTCACAATAACCCAACCCTTCAGTCAAGCTTCCTGGTATACAATGGTACAATGAACTTCATGCTTGGAAAAGGCCTCAATGCAACAAACTTCACCACCGCAGGAAAGGATACCAATTACAACCTGTCTATGATGGGATCAAACCTCAGCTATGACGCTAATACAACCTTTGAATTTGACCATGAATTCGGGGCTGGCCACAACACAGTTGCAATATCCGGAAATGGCTTCCTTGGATTACTCTTGGTTAACAACGCAAATGTATCCATAAACCACGGTTTGCTGACCATTTTATCCGGGTACAATTCCACTGCAAAGGTTTCATTCCTTGCTCCACCTGGACTTCAGGATCTTAACAGCACGATCCAGAACCATCTACAATTTGCCATTGCACACGGTAAACTAGCAGGACAAATATCAATAAACTTCGTTAACTCGACAATATCAAATCTGACAATGAACATTAATGCCTCGGTCAACTTTTCCATTTCATCAGTCAATGCAGGCAAGGTCTCTTTCAACCTGGGTTCGCATGAACACCAGGGAACTAACGTGGCAGTTTTCATTTCTAACAACGTACTTAATAGCACTGGAAGTGGAACCATATATGTCTATCTTGATGGCGCAAGAGTGGGCCTGTCCTCTTACAATGGAGTCATTAACTCCACCAGTGATGTCAGTGCATCATATGCAGTGATCCAGGAGAGCTCTGGTGTGCTGGTTCTTGTACATATACCGCACTTCTCCAATCATACACTGGTTATTAGCTCGACAGCCATTCAGCCTTCTGGCACCCTGACCCAAACTGACTACGAGTACATTGCCATAGGTGGTGTTGCAGCAGTAATAGCCGCAATCGGGGTATTCGCAATCCTGAGAAGAAAAAGGGAATAAATAATTTAAACAACTTTATTTTTTTTCTAAAGTGGAAAATCCCCGTTAGGGGATACTTTTTTCCAGTCGTCTAGAAATCTTTTTAGTCCCTCGTCTGTCTTTGGATGCGAAGGGAGTTTTTGAAGAACATCCATTGGAAGAGTCACAACATCCGCACCGAGAAGGGCGGAACGCAAAACATGGATAGGGTTCCTTATGGATGCTACCAGGATCTTTGTTGAAATGTCGTAGTTCACAAAAATTGTCTTTATCTGCTGTATTATTGCCATCCCGTCTTCGCCGATGTCATCCAGCCTTCCAACAAATGGAGAGACATATTCTGCGCCACTCTTTGCGGCCAGGAGTGCCTGAATCGGGTTGAAAATAAGCGTACAGTTAACCTTTATCTGCTTTTCACTGAGAGTCTTTATTGCACGGAGGCCATCCAGGGTCATTGGAATTTTAACCACAGCGTTTTCCCCAAGAGCAGCAATTTTCAGTCCCTGTTTTACCATATTCTCGTAATCCGTAGCAACGACCTCGATGCTGACCGGACCCGGAGTGATCCTGAGTATCTCCTTCATTATGTCCGCGAACCCCCTTTCCTTCGTTGCATTTTTTGCGACAAGAGAAGGGTTCGTCGTAACGCCGTCCAGAAGACCATAGCCGATTGCTTGTTTAATCTCTTCTACATTTGCAGTATCAAGGTATATTTTCATATTTCTCCACCCTGAAGCATTCTTCAGAAGCTTTCGCTATATCGTCTGCTGTCATATGAAAGTAATCGAAAAGCTCCCATGCCTTTCCCGATTTCCCAAAATTGTCCTTCATTCCCACGCGCCTCAGTGGAACCGGATAACTTTCGGATATTATCTCGGCGACCCTGCTTCCAAGACCGTTGTATATGGAGTGCTCTTCCGCTGTCACCATCCTCCCGGTCTCCCTCGCTGCTTTAACTACTAAGTCCCTGTCTATGGGCTTGATTGAGGACATATTTATCACACGGGCATCTATGCCCTTTGCCTTGAGTATGTCAGCTGCCTTCAAAGAAAAGCTTATCATCGCGCCATAGGAAAGAATGGTTATGTCGCTGCCATCCTTCAAGGTTACTCCTTTTCCGAGCCTGAATTCATAGCCCCGATCATTGACAACCTCAAATTTCTCCCTTGAGAGCCGAACATAAAACGGAGTCTTTGTCTTCTCATACAGGTAATGTATCACGCTTGCAGTTTCTATAGAATCCCCCGGCACAACAACATGCATGTTGGGGAGACCGGACATTATACCCACATCCTCGACTATTTGATGGGTAGCGCCATCTTCCCCAACAGTCAGCCCAGCGTGTGTAACAACGAACTTTACGTCCAGGTTATTATAGCATATTGACTGTCTCAGCTGCTCGTAGGTACGGGTGAGGAAAACGGCAAATGTCGATGCAAACACTTTCTTACCTGATAGGGCCAGGCCGGCTGCCGTCGTGACCATGGACTGCTCTGAAATTCCCATGTTGAAGAATCTGTCAGGATATGCTTTTCCGAATACAGAAGTCCTTGTGGAGGACGAAAGGTCGGCGTCCAGAACGACCAGATCATCATGAGCTTTTCCTATGTCCACTAGGGTGTTACCATAAGCATCCCTCAGGCTTTCAGCTGTCATTGGATCAACTCCACATCAAGTTCTGAGATAGCTTTCTCATATTCTTCCCTGGATGCCGGTGGAGAACCATGATATTTCGCTGTGTTCTCCATGTAGCTGACTCCCTTTCCTTTCACAGTGTTTGCAATTATGAACGACGGACCCCCAGTAAATGATTTTGCCCTTTCGACTGCAGAAACTATCTCGTCATAATTGTGACCATTAATCTCTATCACATTCCAACCAAAACTTTCGGCCTTTGCCCTTATGTTCCCCATGGGCATGATATCGTCAGTGAACCCGTCCAGTTGCACCCGGTTCCTGTCCAGTATAGCAATGAGATGGCTGAGTTTATACTTTGATCCTGCCATCATTGATTCCCATACATTTCCCTCTTCTATTTCGCCGTCCCCAAGGATGACATAGACCTTGTAATCTCTGTGATCCAGCTTTCCGGCTAGAGCCATCCCTACTCCTATGCCGAGACCCTGCCCAAGTGACCCGGTTGAGGTTTCCACACCCGGAACACCACGGTGAACATGCCCTTCCAGTTTTGAACTGAGCTTTCTGAATCCGGAAAGAAGGGAAGTGGGGAAAAATCCACGTTCCGCAAGTGTTGCGTAAAGTCCTGGCGAAGCGTGTCCCTTGCTCATGATCAGCCGGTCTCTCCCCGGATCATCCGGTTCTTCAGGGTCAATGTTCATCTCCTTGAAATACAGTACCGTCAGGATATCAGTTATGCTCAGCGATCCTCCTGGATGTCCGCTGTTGGCGCCATAAACCATTTCAATGATATCGTGCCTTATCTTGTTCGCGATTTTCTTAAGATCCACATTACTATAATCCATAACTTCTGCCCCTTTTGTATAATAGTAGAATTGAAAAATTATACATCTGTATACTCGTATTCAAAGCTCGGTTAAAAAAGTTTTTTCAATGAAGCCGTAACAAACAGTAACTCGAATTAATTTTCTTGTATGAGGCTACCTGACTAAGTCTATACCGCTGTCTCCTTCTTTTCCGCTTCCGCCAAGTAACTCGTTTATAACGTCAGAAGACACCCCGGTAACAACAAGCATAACCTGTACCTTTGATTCAAGGGAAGGATCAATATTTATGCCAAGGATGATCTTTGTAGACTTATTGGAAACAGCCTTGATCATCTCTGATGCTATGCTTGCCTCCTGTATCTGCAGATCCTTTCCCCCTGTTATATTGATTATCACCCCAGAAGCTGTGGAAAGGTCTGCCTTTATGAAGGGAAAATCAAGTGCGTTCTGGATGGCACTCCTCACTCTTGCACCGGGATCGCCGTTTCCGATCCCTATGCCAATCATCGCCAACCCGGAATTCTTCAGGATTGACTTCAGGTCATTGAAATCCAGATTTATGAGGCCGGGTTTTGTGATCAATTCCGCAATGCCCTTTATGGCACGCACAATTATTTCATCTGCGTATCTGAAAGCTTTCTGAAGGGAAAGCTTAGGTACAAGCTCTAGAAGCTTGTCATTGGGAATAACTATAGTAGTGTCAGAATAGTTGATAACCTTTCTGAGGCCCCATCTGGCGTTTTGCATCCTGCCGCTACCTTCTGACCTGAAAGGCAGAGTCACTATGGATATTGATACGGCTCCGAGGCTCTTGGCAATCTTTGCAATGTGAGGTGCAGAACCGGTTCCTGTCCCACCTCCCATTCCGGCTGTTATAAACACAAGGTCAGAACCCTTGAGACGGCGGATAATCTCCCCTTCAGATTCCTTAGAGGCTTCCTCGCCTACAAGAGGGTTGGCTCCGCTCCCCAACCCCCGCGTAAGGTTTTCACCAAGAAGAATTTTACCATTTGCCTTTGTACGCAACAGGTGCGGTGCGTCGGTATTGCAGGCAATGAGTTCAACCCCCGGGATTCTCTCGCGGGCAAGTCGTGTAATTGTGTTTGAACCAGCCCCCCCGGTTCCAAATATCTTGATCTTAGGGCTCCTCTTTTCAATGATCTGCATTAGCTCTTCATCCGATGTAAGCGACGTATCGGACTCATCAGTGTTGATTTCGGAGTATGTATCCTGAGAATGAACCACGGATCAAGTTAAGCTTTCTTACTCTATTAATTTTTCATTTTCATGTTGAGGAGACAAAAGTTTATCGACCCTCTGCATTTGCATAATCACGTAACATGAAGCGATTCACCGGCATAATGCGAAATACGAGACAGGACAGGGCGGTGGCAGAAATAATCGGTACTATACTTGTTTTTGCTATTCTTGTCAGTGTCTTTACTGCTTTTGTTGCGTGGTATGTTCCCACAACCGGAACCGCAAATGAACAAGCTTACCAGAATTCAGCTTTAACGGCCTTTTCTGAACTCACAGCCAAGCTGTCCAGCGACACAATACAGAATGGAAGCACCTTGGTTCAGGATGTTCCGCTGGGAATTGCGGGAGTTCCCCCATTTCAGCCTTCAACACCTACCCAGATTTCTTCAGACCCCTCTTCCTCCGTTTTCAATTTCAGCTTGAGTTTCAACCTGACTGTGAATTATACAATAACGGGAAATATTGCCAGAAGCACGAACTCCAGTGTGAACCTTACTGGGAAGGGATATCTAATGGAATTTGGGCTGACAAACTTTGTTTCACCAGAATCTTTCATGATCCAGGACGGAGACCTGGTTACAAGTTATGGCCTGCCGGGGCAATCAGTCTCATACGGCCCGATGCCTGTCTTCATCAGTAACAACACAAGCAAGCCTGCACTGAAAACCTCAGCCATATCTGTCGCCGGTTATCCTGTTACGCTCTCACAGGTCGGATCTGTTCTAGTTACAATGGCTGTATCCAATTACAGTGCGTTTTCATACAGTGTGGGCCATCAGTACCTCATTGGCGGAAACCTTTCAGTTGTGAACAGCATAAGCGTGTCCAATTACCATTACTATGTCCGAACTCCATATTATTCACAGTGGAATTATTCTCTGTATAGCTCACTTAACAGCAGCGCTACAGCTTTCAACCCACATCCTGCTGGAACATTGTGGAAGGATGGAAATTTTACAGTCACAGTTGGAAGTGGTTCGATTAGCATCTTTGAAAAACGAGTGTCAGTCTCATCAATCCAGTTTCAGTCCTACGTAGTAAGGATTATTGGCACGTGATCCAACAAATAGGAAAAGTTTTTCAATTTCCGACGGTTATAATTTTGGTTTTAATGGACGGAAATGAATTTAGCCTGACGATTGGTAATCTGCTTGAGACTGCTGCTGACAATAGCCCAAATCAGGTAATATCTTACAAGGGCAAGGAGAATTACACCTACAGAAAATTCTACGAAAGGGTAAACTCCCTGGCTAGGGCACTTGTTGATCTTGGTGTAAGGAAGGGGGACCGCATCGGGTTCATTGATTGGGATACAAACAGATTTATGGAGGCCTATTACGCTGTTCCAATGTCCGGGGCAACGTTGCATACTGTGAACATAAGGTACACACCTGAACTCATATTCTATACAATGCAGCATGCAGAGGACAAAGTTGTATTTGTCCGGGACGAGTTCCTACCCATACTGGAGAGGGCTGCCGAGGCCTTCGATTTTGTCGAAAAGTGGGTTATATACTCCGAATCTGGGAGTTTCAAGACGATCCTTCAAAATTCATACAATTATGATGATCTGGTCAACGGAAAGCATAATGCACAGCTTCCTCCCGTGGATGAAAACGATGTTGCTACCACTTTCTATACCTCTGGTACGACCGGACTTCCAAAGGGCGTATCCTTCACGCAAAGGCAACTGATTCTTCATACGTTAGGAGCTGCAGCTTCACTGTCTAACCAGCCTGTCAATCTTGGTAGTACTGATGTTATGATGCCCCTGGTTCCAATGTTTCACGTTCACTCATGGGGCGTTCCGTATATAGCACTCCTGAAGGGCATGAAATACGTTCTTCCTGGAAAATACGATATACTGGAAATACTGAAGACCATAAAGTCACAGGGGGTCACGGTCTCCCTGATGGTGCCAACGATTCTTTACATGCTGGTGTCACATCCAGAAGCCAGAAACTACCTGGAGGGAACGAACCTTAGAGTCGTTATAGGGGGTTCCGCACTTCCAAGGGGATTGGCTGAGAAGGCAAGGCAACTTAGCATTCAGACAACCACAGGATACGGAATGTCCGAGACCTGCCCCATACTTACCATATCTACCTTTACTTCTGAGGTTCAGAAGCTGCCGGAAGCGGAACGGTTTGATTACAGGCTCAAGGCTGGGGTTCCCATCGGCATGGTAAACCTCAAAGTTGTTGATAAAACCGGAAAGAGCGTCCCAATGGATGGAAAGACCATTGGTGAGATTATAGCCAGGGCACCCTGGCTTACCAACGGATACGTGAAGGATGAGGAGAACACAAAAAAACTCTGGAAAGATGGTTGGATGCATACGGGAGATCTTGGAACACTTGATCCGAGAGGATATCTCAGCGTTGTGGACAGGGAAAAGGATGCCGTGAAATCTGGGGGTGAATTCATACCTACCCTGATTATAGAGGATGCTATCAGCACATGCAAGGGTGTCAGGGAAGTCGCGGTGATTGGAAAGGCACATCCAAAGTGGGGAGAAAGACCTGTTGCATACGTTTCCTCTGACCCTGAACTTAAGGCAGATGATATTAACAGGCACCTCGGGATGCTTGTTGAATCAGGCAAGATAGCCAAGTTCTGGATCCCTGATGAATACATTTTTGTAAAGGAATTTGCGAAAACCAGCACGGGAAAGATAGATAAGAAAGTCTTGAGGGAAATGCTCTCCTCGTCTCAATGAGGGTATAATATACCCCCACACTTTTTTTGCTATAAAAATATTTATAACCTATTGTGATGGTTCCTAGTGATCCTTTTCTATGTCAATATGGCATTTATCGGCCTTGCCGTAATTTCCATTATATATTATCTTGTTAATAGTTATCATTCAATAAATTACAGGCAGCCAACTGGAACAAATCCTGTGGACCCGGACAGGGTAACTGCCCTCATACCTGTGTACAATGAGGATCCTGAGATCTTTGCCAGGGTCATAGCTGCGGTGAAGAAACAGGGGATAAAATTTGTTGTTGTAGGAGACTCCTCCTTTGATCCATATAGGAAGATAACCGATGAAAACGGCGGGACTTTTATTTACCTCCCGAAACATGGCGGAAAGAGGAAAGCTGTTTCCGAAGGCATAAGAGAAATAACAACCGATTTTGTATTGCTTGTGGACAGTGACACCATTATACCTGCAAAAACAGTAAGCAGCATGCTGTCTAAGTTTGACCCGGACGTGGGTGGAATTGGAGCCAACCTATCAGTTAGAAGGGATGATAATTGGATTTCCTATAGCGCCGAATTTGTAGAACGATCTAGAGAGGTACTGTTCAGATCCCTTTCCTCTCACGGCAGCGTGATGCTTCTGGATGGGGCCTGTGTGATGTACAGGACTTCTCTGGTAAAGCCTTTCATCCTGTCCAGTGAATATACTGATCATCGTGTTTTCGGTAAAAAAAGCCAGTTGGGTGACGATAGGCAGCTAACCGGATTCATAATAAGATCTAATTACAAGGCCATCAAAGATTTTGATGTAGCAGCAGAGGTAACTGCGCCAAAAACAGTAGGAAAGCTTGTCAGGCAGAACATAAGATGGGCCAGGTCAAACTGGGTTAATTTCTTCAGGGAACTGTTCAACGGGACAGCAAAGAAAGCTGGAAAGTTCTATACCTTCGACCTTTTATACACCTACATGCTTCCAATAATATTCCTTGGAATAGGTTTCGTTCAAGTGTACCTGTTCTTTCATATTGATTACCACTTCCTCGTTCGTCATTTGACATATGTACCGTCTTTTACTGCGCTTATGTCCAGAATGACCGATGTTAAGGCAGTTTTTTTCCTTCGGCTACTTCTGACGCTGGTTAACTACGTTTCCACAGCTATATTTACACTTGCTATTGCCTTCAGGATCAACAAAGAGAGGCTTAAGACTCTGGCGTACGGATCCATAGCAATGGCAGTCATGCTCACTACGACCATCTATGGTTTGCTTACAATATGGAAACAAAATGGCTGGATGACAAGATAACCGAACCTTAATCAGGATGGGTTGTAGACCATCTTCACCTCTTTGACGCCAAAATCTATGTTAGGGAACTTTTCCTTCACCTCGCGCATTATTTTTGTCATGCGCATAACAAAAAGTTCCCCTGCGAAGAAATGAATATTCAGTATTCCAGCTGACCATTCAGACCATCTTCTCAGGTAAAACAGGTGTTCGTCTATCATGAGCTGGCTGATGTAACTGGACAGTTTATCTCCGAAGAATGCACGATAGATCTTGTAATTTTTCATCGTTGATATATACTTGCTTTCAGCAGTGCCTATGAAGGTTGTATCGGTGATGATTTCAGGGGTTTTGCTCCCACTGTAAATTGCATAGACATAATCCTCCACGTTGTTAACATGAGGAAGTTTGGACTCCCGTTTCCAGTTTGTTGAATGATCGCTATAGGCAAGTATCCCCCCCATGGATTCTGCGTGCTGGACTTCTATCACAATCTCATATACGCTCTGTTTCAGGTGAAGTACGCGGAGCATTGAGAGAAAACCGTTAGACTTCCCAAGGTATTCCGCATAAAGATCTATATTTGAATGACCAGAATCTGCCTTTGACAGCAGGATGTCTGAGATCATTTTCCTCTGTGAGCTTATAAATCTAAATGGTTGTACGTACACGCCATTTTCGATCAAACCGGGGTCAAAAACTATACTCTCCACTTCCTTTAAAAGCGAGGCGTACTGTGAAAGCAGGTCAAGATTCTTGATATCGGATATTTCCCAGGTTTCATTATTCAACTCTGCTCCGCTTGCCTTCAGCGCAGCGATAATCTGGTCATGGTTATCCTTTGGGATCCTCTGCTCGGGCATAAAAACCTTTATGGTTATCTTGTTCTCCGGAGTGGCAAAGGGAACGACTACAAAGCTAAGACCGTATTTTCTGCTGAGCTCGCTTGCACTGTCATTGAAAACTCCCTTCATGAACAACTGTGAATCAAACACCTCGTCAACATCTTCAATTTCCATTGTTATCGGCTAAATGATGTGCTGGCAAGATTATAATGTTTTGCTTGCCGGCATGAATCCTACTCTTTATAATGAATCATATGGCTGGAATGTTCTAATTAGGCCTTGCGTGACTGCAATTGGGGCATGCCTGTGATCCTATTCAGCCTGATTCAAAGTGAGGCGATGGCAGAAAGGATGTCCAGATGCACCGAAAGATTTGAAATATAATCCTTGGAAATCCTGTTTTTCTCTTAACTCTTTGATACATATTTCAGCCAAATCAATATGGGTTTGAATTAATGGTCAGCCATTAACTTTTCACTCTCTCTACCCCTTCCTGCGGAATGGGTCTTTTTGATCATAATGTTAAAGTCTGCTACGAAATTTCTTATGAAATAAAGACTGGTTGAACCATAGTTCAATCGTTCAGCTTTGACAGACTTTTTCTGCCAGATGAAAAATATTTAAGCTGACACAGCAATAATCATTCATGCCGGTCTCTCCGATAGAATACCGTTACGGTAGGAATGAAATAAAGTCCTTATTCACAGATGAGGCAAGATTGCGCTATATGCTCCGTGTTGAAAGCGCAACTGCCTATGGAGAATGGAAGAACGGACTTATCCCAGAAGAGGCCTACAGGGATATCTCAGACACCGTTTCAAGCGGTAGGGTGAAGATTAGCAGGGTAAATGAGATTGAGAAGGAAACTAAACATGACGTGATGGCTATGATACGTGCACTGACTGAGCAGTGTGGTGCAGGGAGACCCTATGTTCACTATGGCGTAACCTCCAATGATATACTGGATACCGCAACGGCGTTGCAGTTGAAAGATTTCTACTCCTTTCTGCTTTCTGACCTCACCGCCCTTCAGTCTGCCTTAATGGAACTTGTGGTCAGGCACCGGGACACGATCATGGTGGGAAGAACCCACGGTCAGCAAGCAAGCCCCATAACGTTCGGTCTGAAAATGTCTGTGTACTTGAATGAAGTTGGCCGGCACATCGAAAGAGCAGTAGAGACAAGGAAGAGAGTCCTCGTTGGCAAGATTCTTGGACCGGTTGGCACCGGAGCAGCTCTTGGAGAAAAAGCCCTTCAGGTGCAGGAGTCAGTGATGGGATTCCTGGGGATTGGTATAGAGGAAGGTGCAACGCAGATTGTAGACAGGGACAGATATATAGAGTATCTGCAACTGATCTCCAACATTGCTACTTCCCTGGAGAAATTTACGACGGAGATCAGGAACCTTCAGAGAACTGAAATAGATGAGGTTTCTGAATATTTCAACATGGATAGCCAGGTGGGATCCAGTTCAATGCCCAGTAAGAGGAACCCCATAGAATCAGAAAACGTTAGCAGCTTGGCCAGGTTCATCAGATCACTGGTGTATCCTGAATACGAAGCCGCGGTTACCTGGCATGAGAGGGATCTTACCAACAGTGCGCTTGAGAGGTTTACAATCCCTTATTCCAGTGTGTTAATTGACTATATACTTGTAAAAACAACCAACATCTTTTCAAAGTTAACTGTAAATTCAAAAAGAATGAGGGCCACTGCATTGTCTAATGAGCTCGCAATGTCAGAAAACGTCGTGAAATTGCTTGTTGCCAACGGAATGCCGCGTCAGGAGGCACACGAGTTGGTTAGGTCCTCCGCCATGGAGTCACTGGCATCCGGAAAAAGATTGTCTGAAACCCTCTCTGGAAAGACGGAAATCCTGACACCTGATGCATTGCGTAACGCCTTGAAGCCGGAATTGTTCATAGGTGTTGCAGGGGCTATCTGCGACAGGTCAGTCAGCTTTGCCAAGGAGATAAGAAAATCACTGGAGGGTGAAGTCATTGCCCATTGAGAATACAGATTCAGCAATATGGGACAAAATCATAAGCCTACTTTCCACGGAGAGCATGTCCATCTCCGCCATAGCCAAAAAGCTCATGGAAACAGGTACAAAGCGAAACCGGCTTTTCCTTACCGGATACCTTGAGGCGATGGTAAGGACGGGAATACTTAGCGTCAGGGAAATCAGGCCTTCCAGAGTATATTCCATAAACAGGGAAAATGAGTCTGATATATACGAACAGGTTGGATCTGTCTGCAGGGAAATGGATCAGGAAAATGCAGCCGATCGTGTCCTGGAGACGCTGTATCTGCTGTTCAACCGGCCAATTTTCCTCAGAGAGATAGAAAGATGCAATGTCGACATCCCCAACCAGTACAAGAAGACAAATTCAGTGAAAAGACCGGAATATATCGAAAGACTTGGTAAGATAGGCTTGAAGATACCGGAAAACAACGCCCTTCTCGAGCCGACCAGCCGGGACAGAAACTTCGCCATATCCATACTTATACAGTTACTGAAAAGCAGGGTAGATCTCGATGCGTATTCTCCGGAGATCAATGAAGGCATCCAGAAACGTTTAGATGAATCCACGGATTAATGAGCACCTAAGTTCGGCTTCATTGCTCCCGCATCGGAGGTCACACCCGGCGATTGGAATGCGTTGTCTCCAACGGATCTGTTAAACAGGTTTTTTGCTTCCCCTGCCAGTCCTCGCATCTGGCGCGGGTACATGTTGTACGTATACGAATAACCCCTGACGCATGTCCTTACACATCTATTGCACGATTCCGATTTAAGTGCATAATCTCTGAAGGGCTTGCTATTGAAGAATTCCTTGAACGATCCTTTCTTGAGATCGTATGCATAGGTGTAATCGCAATTATACACCTGCTTATCCGGAGTTACGTAGACAAACATTTTAGGGAAATGACACGTCCAGGGCTTCCTGTCTACGTAATCCTTCAGTACCTGTTCTGTCTCCATAAGCGGTAAACCTTCTCTTTTCAGTTCAAGGAGGGTTACGTAAAACTCCTGCAACTGATCTGTGCTGAGTCCAATCTGAAAGTTAGGAGTTGTGCTCTCATCTGTCTGCCCAAAGTCCAGGGACTGTTCTATGGAATTGAATGATATCCCTATTCCAAGAGATTTTGCAAGCTCAGCCATCCTGCGCATTGACCCCCAGTTAAGGGTGCTTATTGTTGTGACCAGTGAAACCTTTGTCCTTCCTATTCTCTTCAGTGCGCTTATACCCTTCATGACTTCCTGGAAGGTTCCTTCCGGGCCTACCCCTGATTACGTCATCAAAATTGTCATAATAGTCAAGGGACACGAAGGCAAAGTCAAGATTCCGCAATTCTTCTGCTTTTTTCTCCATGAATGACCCGTTGGTGTTCATCACGGTTATGAATCCTTTCTCCTTGGCGTAATCCGTTATCTTGCCTATATCTCTCCTTATGAGCGGTTCTCCACCGAACATATAGTATCCACGCATACCTGCGGAATAAGCATCATCAAGGAGCTGAAAAACTCCATCTGTTGAAAGATCTTCCTTCATTCTCGGAGTATTTTTCCAGTAGGTGCAGCTTTTACACCTGGAATTGCAACCAAATGTCATGGCGTGGGCAAGGAAGAACGGCGAATGGGTGAACAGCCTTGACTTAAGCATGGACCCAAGCGCCCCCATATATCTCCCAAAGTTCTCATGCAAATCTCCCTTTAACCCGGATAATGGTTGATTTAAGTTTAGGACCGGAATTTCCATAAAGAAATAATACATATTAGAATATAATCAATATACCTTATATGTCAGTGTAATAAGCGTACATTAGTGGGAGATTCCGTCCCACAGCTATTGTAAGGGATTCCCTGCCCGCATAAGTTCAAGAAGTATTTTACACTGAAAAGTCCCTTCCTATGAAATAGTTAAAATTCCAGCTTCTGGCCACACACGAATGTTAAATACAGGTGTTAAATGACGAATGGTATGAGAAGGATGAGCGGAGGTTCTGCCTATTCTGGCAAGCTCCCACTTGGGTGTCAGCTCTGCGCAAAGGGCGGCAAGATGGTCCTGTTTGTTTCAGGGATTTGTGACGCAAAATGCTTTTACTGCCCCCTTTCAGAACCCAAGAAAATGAAGGATGTCATGTACGCTGATGAAATGCCACTCAAGAATATGAAAGATGCAATTTATGAAGCAAGAATGATAAGCGCCACTGGTACCGGGATAACTGGCGGAGACCCACTGAAATACTATCAGAGAACTTCTGAATATATTAAGATTCTAAAGGAGGAATTTGGCAGCGAACACCACATTCACCTATATACCATAAGCGGAACACAGAGAGCCATTGAGACCGTGGCAAAAGCTGGACTTGACGAAATCAGGTTTCACCCGCCTGAAGAGATCTGGTCAATGATGGATCGGTCAGTGTTCAAGGATCGGATCAAGTGGTCGAGGGACAATGGAATGAGCGTTGGCATCGAAGTGCCGAGCCTTCCAGGAAGGACAAAGGATACACAGGATCTCATAGAATTTGCGAGGAAAATGGATCTTGATTTCATAAACCTCAATGAGCTTGAGTTTTCAGAAACTAACTACGGCAATCTGCTTGGACGGGGGTACCAGATAAAAAGCGACTATGAATCCGGTGCAACCGGAAGCCAGTCCCTTGCAGTTAGTATGGTAAGGCAGTTCCCTGACTTTACTGTACATTATTGCTCTGCCGCGTTCAAGGATGGCGTTCAATTGAAGAACAGACTGAAAAGGAGAGCAAAGAATGTTGCCCGCGACATAGATGTCATCACCAAGGATGGTACCATCATCAGAGGGATAGTGGAGGGTGGAGACGTCATAGAAATGCGCGATCGGCTATTATCCATCGGGATGGATCCTGCCAGCATACATGTGAATCCGGTAAAAAGGAGGCTTGAAGTCCCTCCATGGATGCTTGAAGAAATCAAGAACAGTGTTGATTATGAAATGTATGAGGTGGAGGAGTACCCGACATGGGATGCCCTGGAAGTGGAAAGAGTAAAAATATAGCGCAAAACGTGAGATTCTCTGGAACAATTAAGTGATTTGATCCACTGTGTCTATGATCAGGTACCCGTGAGAGCCTTCCCAGAAAATTCTGGTTCTTCCCAGATCAATTGCCTGCTTTCCAGGTATGGCATACACAAAAGTTTCGTATTCTCCACCTTCCCCTGCGATGTTAATTCTCCTTTTCCGGGATATCTGCTCAAGGTGCAAGATATATTCCTCATCTATGGTCCTGCCAAGATCACTTTCATCCAGACCTTCAGCAGAAACTGAAACCAGCATTGCAAGGATTCCCCTGCTGATAAGCTCTTTGAGTACAAGTCCCTGATCCTTTCGCCAGAGAGGGGTAAAGGAAACCAGCCCAAGTTCTGTACACAATTTCTCTATCCTGGTTTTCTGGTAATCTGATGCTATTGCACCAGAAATCATTGCTTTAACGCCATTTGCAGCGTATGCCTGTACAATGCCTTCCAGTTCATCCTCTCTGCAAAATTTTACGTCCAGACCGAGGAGGCCAGCAGGGAGAGGTGACTTTTCAACGTTTGGGTAATGATACATGGGTGAAAATTCCTCTGGTTTGACTGTCAGGGCGCATTCTATTTCATATCCTGACTCCAGAGCAATCTGCATGGCAAGAAAAGAATCTTTTCCACCGGAAAATAAAGCAATCGCCTTAATTATACTGCACCCCGATAATCAGGAATAATGCTCACCAGTACTAAATTTGTTGGAATTGTTCAAATTAGCGAAAAAGCAACATTAAATATCAAGCAAGAATAGTCACCCGGTGTTGTTATGACATTAAAAGTGGGAGATAAGGCTCCTGAGTTTACGTTGCCGGATTCCAAACTGAAAATGAGATCTCTGTCAGAGTTCCACGGTGAGAAAGTTGTTCTGGCCTTTTTCCCCGGTGCATTTACTGGGGTATGCACTAAGGAGATGTGCACATTCAGGGACTCCATGGCAAACCTGAAGAAGTTGAATGCAAAGGTGGTAGGGATCAGTGTTGACTCTCCCTTTTCACTGGCTGAGTTCGATAAGAGAAACAACCTCAATTTCGACCTGCTGAGTGATTCCAACAGGTTGGTATCAAAGATGTATGGCGGAATCCACGAGGATTTTGTCGGCGTAAAGGGACTGACCGCCTCAAAGAGAAGTATCTTTGTTCTTGACAAAGATGGAAAAGTGAGATATGAATGGGTCAGTGAAGATCCAGGAAAAGAGCCTGATTATAAGAAAATACAGGACGAACTTTCAAACATCAAGTGAATTTTTTAACTTCTTCCGCTTATTATTGAATAAATTTCAAAATTTTTCTTTGCTCTTATTTTTATTTTCATTATCTCGTTCGTTTCGTGATTAATAACTGAAACAAGATTGCTGCTTATGGGGTCAGGTCGTAATATGTGTTCACCATTCTCGAATATTGCAAGTTCCATCCATCCGGAACATACAACCGCAAAAAGCTCTGATCCACGGAACTCGCAGAGCAGCTCGTCGCCATCTGCCGTTGCCCTTATCGATTCAGTGTCCTGCAGCCAGTCACCCCTCACTAATATCCTGCCCTTCGAAATTGCTCCAGCCCATTCCTCTTCACCTGTATGATCAACAATCTCCTCTATTTTCCGACCCCGAAGAGTACCGAGATATATCTGGGATCTTTTCACCTGCCTGACAATGCCCTTCTTAAAATAAACGCCAGCATCGGTAGCGAAGTCCATTGCGTATTCTAAAAGATCATTATTGGAGATCATCTCAGCTACAAGCGCGCCTGATGAATCAAATAGAAAGTAAGCCGGCAAACCAGTAGCATTAAGCAAGCCCCATATTTCATTCGTGTTATCCTGATATACAGGAAAGCTGATCCTGAGCGATTCAATTTCCTTTATCACGTTCCCCGTGGACTTCTGGAACTCATATTCAGCAATGTGGACTCCAACTACTGAGAGTTTGTTACCAGTCCCGTTTTCGGCAAGGAAATTAAGAGTGGGAACAGCTTCAGCGCTTTCAACATTAGCATAGCTCCAGAGAGCAATCAGGGTATGTTGTTCTCCAGCATTGTATATCCTCCCATTAATGGTATGTCCGATTATCTTTTCAAGCAAAATGCCAAGCATAATTGAATGGATCAGATCGGCCACTATTAAACCTTCATGGATATGAAAAACATTTAGGATATTAGCCCATACTCCTCGCATGGATAAAGACACTTCAAGAAAGCTCATAGCAATTACATTTTCTAACCGTAAGGGATCGGATCGCTGTACCAGACAGGATTTTGTAACTTTCCTGTCTTTCAAGAGAACCCTTCTTGACCCTGAATCCGTGGAAAAATTTCTCTCTGAATCCATAAAGGAGGGACTTCTCTCGGAAAAGGATGGCTATTATACTCCGACTTTCAGCACAACCGGCATCATTGTGCCTCTTGACTTTTCGGTAGATGTGGAAGAACTTTTCAGCTCCTCCAAGGACAGACCCCTTGTGGACAGATTGCTGGATGCTATATCAGCATCAGGAAAGATGACAAAAAAGGAGGCTATTGCAAGAAGCAGGGAGGTAACAGCAAGTCTAAAGCTCATCAATTTTGACCTTGCACTCATGGCAGTTATGTCAGATGAAGGGATCGATTTGAAGCCATTCCTTGGAGAGATCGAGCAAGTTTACATGAAGAATAAAGCCTGATCAATCTTTCTCTGAAAGCCGCTGAGCTATTTTAATAGCTTCATCCACATTCTCCATTTCCATAGCGATATCGGAAGCCATATCATACATATATGAAAGTGAGGTACGAAATTCCTTTCTCTCCTTCTTGTTCTTGATGTTACTGGAGATCTCGTCTATCTCATCAAGGGCCTTAAGCGCACTCATGAGGGCATCGTCCAGGTCTCCATGTGTCCTTACGTTTTCTATAAGCCCTCTTTTGGCCTCAAAATAACTTTCCCAGTCGCCTTCTTTCCCTGAAGTTTCCAGCACATCGCGATATATCCTCAACAGTTCCTCCTCCGTGCTCTTGCGGCCACTCAAAAACTCTGCCCTTGCAAGGAGAACCATATTTATCAGACTATTTTCGCCCGTCTCCTTTGCAGTGGAGAGGGCCCTATCCAGTTCAACCTCAGACTCCTTGGACTTTCCCGCATCGTGAAGGATGTAAAAAATATTCAATCTGTCTACTATCTGAAGGTCCTTATCCTGATTCTCAGTGTGAATCTCAAGGGACATCTGAGCATATCTCATTGAGTTTTCTATGTTCTTGGGCTCTATTGCAGAATATGCCTGTGAAATCTTATAGTAAATCTCTGCCAAAAGTTCCTTGTCGCTATCCTTTACCAGATCCGCTGCCTTCAGGTATTCCCTGATGGCATCGATATACTTCTCTTTGTTAAGGAACCCGTCCGCGCTTTTAAGCAATGTAGAGATTTCGTCCATTTCGTTCACCTTCGCATTGTTAAGCCCTATTTATGAATTTTTACGCAGACGTTCCAGAATGAATCTTGCGCTTGACGGAGAAATATCTCTGGACCTCAGCATCTCATCAACCACCTTCTCCATTTCACCTGCGTTTGCGCCAGACGAAATTGCAATGTTCCTGGCGTGCAGTTTCATATGGCCAGCCTGTATCCCCTCGGCACTCAACGCACGCACGGCTGCAAAATTCTGCGCTAGACCAACAGACGCCAGAACGGTGGCGAATTCCCTGGCATCAGCTACATTCAAGATCTTCCTGGTTATCTTGGCCTTTGGTACCGTATTAGTTGACCCCCCTACAGTACCTACTGCTAGAGGAAGCGCAATGCTAACGCTAAGATCCCCATTGGGAAGTTTACTGTATCTCGTTAGTGGTTTGTACCCCCCGAAAGAGGCAAAGGCATGCGCACCGGCTTCAATTGCTCTCCAGTCATTCATGGTTGCTACCAGCACTGCATCTATACCGTTCATAATGCCTTTATTATGGGTTGCGGCACGATATGGATCAACAACTGCCAGATTGTACGAACTGATTATGTTATCAACAACCTCTTCGCCTCCAACCAGGTCTTTCCTGAAAACCGCCGAAGCATAAGCCATTCTTCTATCTGTAAGGTTGGTGAGGATCCTTAGGTTAACCCTGCCTCCTGTTATTTCTTCCAAGTATGGTGCAACATGTTCGCACATGCTGTTCACGATGTTTGCCCCCATAGCGTCTGATACGTCAACAACAAGGTGGACGATGAGCATTTTCTCCGGTAGGTCGAATGAATATACCTCAAGGGTTCTGGCTCCGGCACCCTTTTCCTTAAGGGTCCTGCTTTTAGTATTGGCCATCTCCACTATCTTGTTCTCCGACTGCAAAACCCTGATCCTTGCGTCATCCAGTGAGTCTAGTCCAAGTATTTGAATCTGCCCTATCATTATGGATTCTGACGCATAGGCAGTAAATCCACCGGTAGATCTGCTGATCTTTGCAGCATTGGAGCAGGCGGCAATCACTGAAGCCTCCTCTATGGCCATGGGGATAAGATACTCCTTTCCGTTTATTATAAAATTGGTAGCGACTCCAAGAGGGATTTCCATGACGGAGATCACGTTTTCTATCATGCCGTCTGCGACATTCTCTGGCATTGAACCAAAGTTAAGCAAGCCTGATACTTCTGATTCTGTAAGGTCAGAGAATTTTGCGATCAACCGCAGCCTTTCAGCTATTGGCAATTTATGCAGCCCGGAAATGACTGAACTTCTTCCTTCCATGTATGCCTATAATATTGTTAATTAAATTATTATCCATATTCCGTGAGAATCAGTTATTCTCTTAATCTGGTCATAATTCGTATAATTGTTTCATGAATGAGTACTGCGGTTGCATCGCTATGGGAAAAACAGTCAATATTGCATGGTCCCTGAAAAACTCAACACTAACATATAAAGTGCGGGGCTTATTTATAAACTGGTTATATACATTTAAGGTGATAAAATGACATTTGTTGATCCTCTGGCAGTAATGCTGATTGGTCTGGCTATGGGTACACTTCTGGGAGCTTTCTACTTCTTCTTCGCCGCAAGAGGGGACAAGGAGCAGATAAAGAGCTTGATTGTACCTGCCTTTGGTGTTGGTGCATTCGATTTGGTAAGCGGTTTCTACATGTCCTTCGCGTGGCCAATGACTGGTTTTGGATATGCTTACAATATGCTTTTTGGAGACCCGCTCCTGCTTTTCGGATTGATATTGATAATGGCAGCATTCATGATTTACAAGGATATGCATCTGGGACTCATGCCCCTGTTAATACTATTGTTGGGAATTTATGTCCTTGTTGGAGCCTACAGCATCGTACAGCTCAAACTTGAAACCGGTCAGGATCTTGTGACCTCCATGGGCCTCTACCTCTTCGATGGTATCGGCGCTATATTGGCACCAGTTCTATACATAAAGCCCACTACAGGAACTGGAAAGACTCTGTACTATGTGGAATGGATAATACTAGGAATAGGCACAATATTTGCTCTCGTAATCGGGTACATGGCACTCAATGGTCACCTTGCCAGCCCACCATAAATTTTTTCAACCACATTTTTTTAACCTAAACTTTTTTAATTGCTCTCTGGATTCTCCATCCTGATGTTGAAGAATAAAAGCATAGTGTCAATTGACGATGTGTCCGAATCCGATATATCAGAGATTTTTTCTGTATCTGACAGGATGTTGAATGCGCTGGAATCCGGCAAAAAACTTGAAATGCTTAATGGAAAGATCATGGCAACACTGTTCTACGAACCAAGCACCAGGACCAGACTTTCATTTGAGTCCTCTATGCACAGACTGGGCGGTTCTGTGATCAGTGTTTCAGATGTCAAGTCCTCATCTGTTGCCAAGGGTGAAACTCTTGCTGACACGATCAGAATGGCAGAATCTTATTCTGATGTCATTGTAATTAGGCACCCTCTTGAAGGTGCCGCCAGGCTTGCCTCCAAATTTTCAACCAAACCTGTGATAAATGCCGGAGACGGCTCAGGGCAGCACCCTACACAGACACTTCTTGATCTTTACACCATGAGAAAGTATTTTGGGAAAATAGACGGGTTAAGAATAGCGATGGTAGGAGATCTGCGTTATGGGAGAACTGTTCATTCGCTCCTACTAGCTCTATCCAACTTCAATGTCGAAGTGACCCTTATATCCCCTCAAATTCTCAAGATGCCGGATCATATCCGGGAAAGGCTGGGGAATAGCATCAAGGTAACCTCCAGGGATAACCTCAACGAGAAAATGGATGAGTTCGATGTGATTTACGTAACAAGGATACAGAAAGAGAGGTTCACCGATCAGAACGAGTATAACAGCGTTATAGGCCTTTATTCAATAGATGCGAAAACCGTCGAAAACATGAAGAAGAACGCCATAATAATGCATCCTCTGCCGAGAGTGGACGAAATAAAGCCTGAGGTTGATTACCTGCCGAACGCTGCATATTTCAAGCAAGCATTTTACGGTATACCTGTTCGAATGGCTCTTCTCTCAATGATTCTGGGGGCGTGAATATGGAAACAACACTGAAGGTTTCTAAGATCAAGGATGGCACGGTTATCGATCACGTACCGGCTGGGAAGGCTCTGAGGGTAGTATCCATACTCAAGATTGAGAATAATCCAGATGTATCGACGACCATAGCAATGCGTGTGCAGAGTGAAAAACTTGGACGGAAAGACGTAATAAAGATTGAAAACAAGTATCTTAACAGAGATGATCTGGATAGAATTTCACTGGTTGCACCAGATGCTACCATAAGCATTGTCAATAACTACCAGATAAAGGAGAAGTTCACGGTAAAGCTTACAAAGACCATTGTTGGGATACTGAAATGCCCAAACCAGGGATGTATCACAAATGTGAAAGAACCTGTAAACAGTGAGTTCTCTGTCGTATCTGAAAAACCGCTGATTCTCAGATGCTTTTACTGCGAACGGAATATGACGGAAAAGGAAGTTTTATCACAACTCTGATTTCCTTTCCAAATCTAAAATTTTTTAATTTTTTTTAGGAACTAATGTTTAACTGGCGATTATTTTTCGCGCATCCGCGGAAGCCGCCGAAAGCCGCATCAGGTATATTTCAATTTCTCTCGCAATCTTTGCATTGATTGAAGGCCACTGGCTTTCTGAACTGTATCTTGTAAAGTTTCCGGCGAAGTTAAACTCGTATTCATCATTATCTATCTCTTTGACCCTGGCTCCAAGATCTTTCAATCTTTTTATCCCGATCTCTGCGGCAGCCCTTTCGCGAGGGTACAATCTAGAAGGTTTTATCACCACGTTTAATACAGCTATACCTCTCTTGATCATAACTCTGGCCATCTGAGTATGCATCTCCTGCGAATAGTTTCCACCGAATGCGCTTAGAAGTATATATGAATCAGCTCTGAGTAGACCGGTGTATATCCGTAATGCTGTCTTTTCCTTATCGGCCTGTGAATCAGAAAACTCGGCGGTGGTTGTCTCAAACTGTGTTCCGGAATATTTTTCAGTCTGGAAATTAGAGTCACCAAAGGCATCGTCTCCTATATTTACAATTTTTATCTCCATTGGTCTGTGGGAATAAATTTCCATGTACGCAACATCATTGCCAGAACCTGATGCAGTGTTAACGCTGCTCCTGTTGTGGTTCACTGCGTGGTAGAAAACCCTTGCCTCTTCGATAGGTATGACTTTCTTTAAAACTCTCTCACCAGCACTGCCTATGGCTATCAATGCACTGTCATACCTGTCAGATCCGTACTCTTTCGCTATCTTGCAGATTCTCTCCCTCACGTAATTGCCTTCTGCTTCCATATTCTTCCTAAACATTCAGTCACACCTTCCAAATTTCTTATTTCTGGTCCTGGTTGCTTCTGGTTTTAAGCCGGGATGTGTTGCCTTCTGGCTGAATTTCTCGAGACCTGTCCATTACAGCTTTCAGTTCGCTGTTCTTAGCGTCGATGATCTTTGATATTAGGCCACTTGACCGTGCCTCGTTCAATATTTCCATTATTGCGTCGTTCCTGTCGTTGAAGAAGCCTTCCCTAATTGCAAAAGCCAGAGTCTGTTCCATGATTTTATCGAGTTTGAGGGAGACTTCGTTTGGTCCCAGTATCTTTATCCTATTCTGGGCAACATAATCGAGTGCTGCAAACCTGATAAATTCGGAACGGCTTGAGAACCTTGAATTGCCTTTCAGAAAGCTGTCGATCTCCTCGACTTCGCTCTCCGTGATTCTGATTGTCAGCTTTGTGTCTTTGTTTTCCAACCTGGTTTGCCTCTTATGGTTCATATATTTTGCAATATATAAATATTCGCTTTGTATGTACATTTTGGAAAATATAGCCGGAGGTAGGTAAGACACTAAGTACACACTTAGCGACACGTATTTTACGTTATTTGTTTGAGTTTTATTAACCGTTGTAACTTTCAATGATCTCACCTTAGAAAATACTAGTACATTTATATAATTTGTTATAAATGTAAATGTCTTATACTGGAGGTAAAGTTTGCTTGATTTGTAGTATGCGGATAAAAAAAATGGGGTAAATGCATAGTTCAGATAATTCTCATTCTGTAATGAACCATCACCAGAGATTCTCCTTCCCCCGTCGAACAGCTCACCCGTGAAACAGGTTCCTCTACTAAGGAGGCGTTAAATTGATAGTTTGGCATAGGTTATATAAACAGTTACGATATGGAATCATCTATGTCAGATAATTATGAAGATTTACTGAAAAAAGCATCAGGCATGCTTGCAAAATCAAACACCAGTGATAGCAGACTTAAAATTCCTGAACCTGACGTCATATTTGAGGGAAAGTCCACAATAATAAGAAATTTTCTTGATATCACAGACCTTATAAACAGGGAGCCCCAGGTTATAGCTAAATACCTGATGAAGGAGTTCGGAATTGGTGTTACAATAAATGGAAGGAGGCTCATAATAAACCGTAAATTATCTGCCTCGCAGATATCAAAGAAATTCAGCCAGTACATGGATTCTTATGTAAAGTGTTACGAGTGCGGGTCACCGGACACGGTGATCCAGAGGGTTGGAAGAATAGACCTCCTTACCTGCAAAGCGTGCGGCGCACAACATCCGATTAAACTCACGAGAGACTCGAAGTCCAATGAAGCCGATCTTGAAGAAGGCAAGCAGTACAATATAACAATTAACGAAGTTGGGAAGTCTGGTGAGGGTAGAACAAGTTACAAGGGATATTCAATAATTGTTGCAGGGGGGAAGAAGGGAGAGAACCTTCGTGTGGTAATAAAGAAAATAAGAAACGGCACGGCCATAGCGGAGATAGTCTCAAAATCCTGATATGACCACTGACACAATCGTTGTTGACTCCAACGCCATGATATATTCTGTCAGATACAATGTCGATATTGGAAAGCAGCTTTCTGCGATTGGTTTTAGCAGGATTATTGTGCCTGATTGTGTCATAAGTGAACTCCATGGCCTTTCTACACGCGTAAACGAGGCAAGGGCTGCAATTACAATCGCCTCCAGATTTGAGAAAGCAGTAGTGACCGGAGCTTGCGATTCCGCAATAATTAGCCTTGCTCAGAGCTTGAAGTGCGCCCTCCTGACAAATGACAGGGAGATGATCATAAACGCCAAGGAGAAGCTCCTTAAGGTATACAGCCTGAAAAGAAAAAGCATAATTGGAGCAGTATGATCTTGGAATCGTATATCTCGATCAAATGGAGCAAATAGTGAGGTAAACCTATGAAAGAAACTAGACAGCATGACTACCAGCTTTACTTCGGGCTGAAATACATAAAGGAACTTATCGGGAATGACGTAAGGCGCAATATATCTTCAGGGGACCTCGCTGAGAAAATAGGCATAAGCCAGCAATCCGCATCGAGGCTGATGATAAGACTTAACTCAGAGAAGTATATAGATAGGACTCTCCAGAACCGTAAGCAAACCGTATCAGTTACAGAAAAGGGACTGGATTTCCTCTTTACGGAACTCGATTCACTGACAAGGGTACTCAATATGTCAGATACAATAGAAATAGAGGGAGAAGTGAGCAGTGGGCTTGGCGAGGGAAGATATTACATATCCAGAAAATCCTATATCATTCAGTTTCAGGAGAAACTTGGTTTTATCCCATTCCTTGGCACCCTTAACATAAGAGTCAACCAGGAGTTTCAAAATGAACTGCGCAGACTGAGAAATAGCTCAGGCATACATATAGATGGTTTTCAGACAGAAGACAGGACATTCGGCGCGGTAAAAGCATTCAATGCGGATATAATGGGAGTACCTTGCGCTGCAATAATGCCTGAAAGAACTGTATATAGCGATGTTCTCGAACTCATATCCAGTGAGTATCTCAGGGAGAAACTCAAACTAAGTGACAACTCAAGAGTCCGGGTCAGGGTAGAACTGGGATCCGGGAAATGAATTCATGATCCGACGTCTATTTTTCCGGTTTTGACCTCCCCTACAACCTTATTGAACCTATCAACGACTTCTTCTTCTGAAAGCCCGCACTCATAAAGCTCCATGTATATTTCATATGGCTCCTCACTTTCATAATTTTCCTGCCTATCCTGAAAAATCTTAGTGTAACCGCAAGTTCTGTCACCATCAAAGTTAAGCTTGTAATAAAGCTCAACAGTGACATTCTTCTCCAAGATTTTCTCATTTTTCCTGACTAGTTCATTCATGTTAGATCCTGAGGTCGTTGTTATATATAATTGTCCAGTCCATGATCCCATGCATCCCTGAGTTCCTCTACCCCAAGGTTCACGTAGTTCTGGCTTACATCATCAATAACAACTCGGTCTCCACCGGTTCTCCCAAGCTTCACCAGGTTAACATCTGTAAAGCACTTTGAAAACTCTTCATAGTCTTCTTCCTTAACCTCGGCGATTATCCTGTTTCCGGCTTCAGAGAATAATTTCTGAGTTGTCCGGCCATTTGATAAGTCACTGAGATCTATGGAAAACCCTATTCCTCTCCCAAAGGACATCTCGAATGCGGCCATTGCAATCCCCCCTCCTGAAACGTCGTGTGCAGACACCACTAAACCGCGGCTGAAAGCCGCGATAAATCCTGAATAAATCCTGGATAGCTCGTCAATATCGACACTGGGCGCATCGTATGAAGTGACGCCACTGTAAATGCTGTAGAGGCTACCCGATAGATCTGGAGGACTCTTTCCGATAAGCACGATCATGTTGCCGGCACCCTTGAATTCTGAGCTCAGTGCCGCTGTGACGTTCTCGCAAATCCCTGTGAAGAGAATGGTGGGAGTTGGTATGATTGTAGAGCTTCCTGATCCGTTGTACAGACTGACGTTCCCTGCAACAACCGGCAGCTTGAACTTCCTGCAAAAATCGCCAATGGCACGAACGGATTCGACGAACTCCCCCATTGAATCCGGTCTCTCTGGATCACCAAAGTTGAGAGAATCTACTATGGAGTGGGGGATAGATCCTGAAACCATTATATTCCTGAAACCTTCCGAAAGGGCTGCAAGAGTGCCGTTATAAGGGTTCAGCGAAACCATCCGCGGTGCGGTTCCTATAGACAGTGCAAGTCCCCTCATACTTTCTTCCAGCGGCTTTATTATGGCGCAGTCAGAATGGGTCTCATGGTTTGGAAAACCTGTAAGCGGTTTTGATATAGTATTGCCCCTGACTGTGAAATCATATTGCCTTATGACCCTGAACCGGGAACAAACATTTGGGTCTGATGCGAACTTCAACATCAGTTCGTTAAAATTCTGCGGTTCCCTCGGCAAGGTTGTCTCCTTCCTGTCCCCTACCTTTGTTCTGTAAGGCCTGCAATACATAGGACCGGAAGTCAGGAAGGGGAGGCTGAGGTCCATCTCCTTTCTTTCCCCGTTATAAATAACAAGGTTGTTTCCATCCTTAACCGTGCCTATCACGGAAAACTCAATGTCCCACTTCTTGAAAACCAGTGCGATCCTGTCAAGATTTTCTTTTGAAACTGCTAGGAGCATCCTTTCCTGGCTCTCGCTTATCCAGATTTCCCAGGAAGCCATGTCAGATTCCTTGAGCAGAACCTTGTCAAGGTGTATTTCTGCGGATGTGCCTCCTGCATAGCACATTTCACCGACCGAACTTGACATCCCTCCACCACCAAGGTCTTTCATCCCATCAATAAGCCCCAGATCGACGGCTTCCAGAATGGAGTGAATGAGTGGTTCCTTTATTATGGGATTTCCCAACTGCACAGCCCTTTTGTTTGACTCCCTTTCGCTTATCTTCACAGACGCAAAATTGACACCATGGATACCGTCCCTGCCAGTTCTCCCTCCGGCAAGGATCAACAGATCTCCTACCTTCTCTATTTTACTCCTGATTATGTTATCTTTCCGGGCGATTCCTATGCATCCTGCGTTTACCAGCGGATTATTGTCATAGGAATGGTGGAAATCTACTGATCCTGCAACATTGGGAATTCCCACCCGATTTCCATAATCCCTGATTCCACTGACTATACCGTTGAAGGTGAATCGCTGGGTCAACCCATGATCGTTCGCCCCTTTCTCTATTATTTCCCCTAAGTAAATGGAGTCCAGGAGTGCGACGGGCTGAGCACCCATGCAGAGAATGTCCCTTATTATTCCCCCGATCCCGGTAGCTGCACCCCCGTAGGGCTCTATGGCACTGGGATGATTGTGACTCTCCATTTTGACAACGTAGGCGTGATCGGCATCGAATTCCACAACACCAGCGTCGTCTTCCATTGCCAATATAGTATAATCTGTCTTTAAACCGGAAAGAAATTTCTTGAGATAGAGCTTGGAGGACTTATAGCAGCAGTGTTCACTCCACGCTTGCGCCATTGCTTGAATCTCTAGCATGGTGGGGTTTCTTCCCAGATCCCTGAAGTAATGTGCCAGCATTATCATCTCATCCCTGTTCAGGGACAGAGACAGGTCTTCACTTAGCTTTTCAAGGCCTTTGACAGGCGCACCTATGAGGTCCACTTCTTCGGTCCTAACAATTTTTCTGGGCCTTCCGGGCATGTTAATCACTTATCTTCTGTATGGTAAATTTCTGTATGACTGGATTATACAGCAGCTTATCTGAAATTTCCCTTACAGATTTCATCGCATCCTTCTCATTTCCGGTCAAAGAAAATTCAAAAGACCTTGAGATCTTTACGGAAGCCACGTTGTCAAACCCTATGCTCCTGAGGTTTTTAAGAACGGTTTCTGATTCAGGATCTTCCACTCCATCAAGATATTCTATCCTGACAAGTATCTTAGGCATAGATGGAAAATGCAAAGGATGCATTAAACATGTCTATTCAGGTCATGACTTAATCGCCTCAATGACGGGTTTGAGTGTGCTATAGACATCAGTGGCTTTCTCCGCAATAGTCCCCGTTACTATTATATCTGCTCCTGACGATGCAATCTCTCTTGCGCTCTCAGCACTCCTTATGCCTCCTCCTACAAGGAGCGGTATGTCGATATTGGGTCTCACGGCAGATACCAGGGTCGAAGAAATATGAATGGATGCACCGCTGCCCGCTTCAAAGTAGAGGAGTTTCATCCCGAAAAACTGGGCTGCGAGTGCATAGGAAAGCGCCTGGTCACTATCCTCTCTCCCAATGAGATCGACCTTCCCTACCTTTCCAACAGTCATTCCCGGTTCGAACACGAGATACCCCATGGGAATAATTTCCAAATTAGATTTCCTGAGAAACTGCGAAGCTTTCATCTGGTGCCTGACAATGAATTCTGGATCCTTTGAATTTAGCAAAGACATGAAATAAATTGCGTCAGCATACTTTGAGATCATGCTTGAAGAACCTGGAAAAATTATAACCTTAGTATCGGTGTGTTTCTTTATCTCTATGATGCATTCATCCATTACACTCTGAGTAATGCCTGTTGATCCCCCTATCATGAAATAATCTGTTCCCGCCCTTTCCGCATCTGCGGCTATTGAGGAGGATTTTTGAGGGCCTTGAGACGCCGGATCGATCAGTGTCATGTGAATCTTTTCCTTCCCGGATTTTACCATTATCTCTTCCAATACGTTCATTTCCTCACCATTCCCTATATTATGGCCGTTGGAACGACCACGTTTGCCGTGATACCGCCGATGACAAAAGCTGCAAGGGCAAGTATCATTGCAATTTTACTCAGTTTCTCTTTCCTTTCAGGATCGTTCACAATGTTATGTATGGACACGAGGAATATAATGTCTGCAATAGAGACCGCAACTAGATAGGGGTATGAAAAAATTCCAAACAGGAATGGCATGGGGGAAATAATTATGGCCAGTATCATGCTTGCTGAGGCAACTTTTGAGGCCATATAAGCCCCGTGGGCCTTCGGAAACGTTGATCTCCCGATATCCCCCTTGATGTCCTCTATATCCTTGATAATCTCACGCGAGAAATTTGACAGGGATGCAAGGATGAAAAGTAAGATCATCGGTAGCACTGCACCCACCGCCATACCACCATAAATGAATATCAAGCCGACAAGTACGCTGACCGTTGCGTTGCCTGACAGGCCAAGATTCTTTGTTCTGGTTTCGTAGGTTATCAGAAGAAGTTCCGCTACTATCACTATGACAAGAATGAAAGGTGAATATACACCCAATAAGGTATAAGGTATGACCAGTGCAATTGGCAGGATAAACATGAGATAGGCGTATATTCTGGCCAAACCGATGGTAATCTCCCCAGATGGTATTGGGCGGTTCGGGTGGTTAACATTGTCTGTTTCTCTGTCCAGAATATCATTCAGGATGTTGCCTGCCGATGTAACAAGGAACACTGAAATTGATGCAATTAATACGGGTAGGATGTAACGGGGCAACGCGTATCCTACGCCTATGAATGCGGATATCCAGGTCGCGATTAGTCCCATCAGACCATTCACTGGTCTCAGAATGCGAATCCAAGGATTCATATATTGCTTGGGTAAGGCTACTGCTTATAAATTATTTTGATCGGTCTGCACTCCTTGACATTTGACTACCTCAGTACAGATATCACATCTTCCACACTGCAGTCGCTCTTAATCCCCGTATTGGAGAACTCCGTCCTTCCGGCAGTCCAGCCAGCATCACGCAGCCTCGATATGACTGCACTTATTCTGGGCATCTCCATGTGTAAAAACTGTGAAATTCCAGTGAGGTCCTTGAACAGGAGAGAAATATCCTCAAATGGCATCAGAGCCAGATACCTACCAAGTTCCTTGCTGGCAATTGAAGAAGAAAGTTCCACAATTCTTTCTGTAGTTTCCCGATCGTTTATTTTTCCAGTCCAGACCGGGCCTTCATCACGGTCAGGATAAATCCCCCAGAGAGTACGCTTCTTGTTTACGTAGCCGATCTGATCAATAAGCATATCCGCCTTTTTGACCCCTCTTTCAACCCTGAAGAAAAGCCTGTAAAAATGGGAATTCCAGAACGAGATCATTGGTGTTGCTGCACGGTCAAAGACAGCTGCACGATGTACTATATACGAGATCAGGAGCCTTATCCCCATTTCATGCCTAAATGTGTCATTTGTAATATTTGCTCCGTAACGGCGCCTGGTCTTGGCCTGAACAGATCCCGTGAGGGAACTGAGATCGGTAGCAGTAAATCCCAGATAGCCTCCTGACTTTACAGACGTGACTGCTCTGTCGACATAGGGAACAACCGAACCGTATGGATCAATGTCTATATAGTCGAAAACGTCTTCATCACAAGCCTGATAAAACCCTGTATTACAGGACCTGATTTCCAGATTGTTTAAAGCAATGTTGCGTAAAACATATTCATAGGCCTTCGGGCTCTGTTCCGAGATTACAACATTCGCTCCAGTCTCCATAGCCAGCCTGATTCCTCTTACTCCGGTTCCACCGAATGCATCAAGCGCTATTTTCGGCCTGACTGCCTTGACAAAAAGGATTGATATATCCCTGTTCAGCTTCTGTGAAAGGTTGTAAAAGCCGGGCATCTTCTTTCCAGGTCCTTGGATGACGTAATCGTCCGGAACCTCAAGTTTTGCGGATTCTTCCTGGATTAGCAATTATGGCCCTTCTTCTCCTTTCAACACACGCATGACTTTAAACGGAAGGATGTTCCTGTTGATCGGCGTGATATCAAAGACCCTGATCCCCTCAAGGCTCCTGATTTCCTGTAGCACGGGATTCCTGGATTTCTTGTGGAGCGTTACTATGAGTGGTTTTGGTGACTTGAGTGTCTCCTCGATCTCCTTCTGAACGTTCTTTGTAGCATTCTCAAGCTTTCCGATCTCATCTATCACTATTATATCAGCGTTTTCTCTCGCTTTCTGCAGGCTGGGAATGAGAATTTCCTCGAGTATCCTGGTATCAACCCCCAGTTTGTCAATCTTTACCCGTGAGGTGATCACTGTGTCCGCAAACACTGCTCTCTTCTTTGTGTATATATCAAATATTGAATACCCGGTCAGCTTGGAATTATTGACAATCTCTGTCACAAGCAGACCCTGAACCTCAAGTCCATCCTTCTGCAACATATCAATAATTTTCCTGAGAGCTTCCGCTTTTATTGAACCTACAGGACCCGTTATACCTACTTTGACTGCCATTTTATACTTCAACCATCCAGATGCATGAGCGGGTAATCCATCTCCGGTATGTATTCAAGTCTCGCTACTACCTCTTCTTTCCCATATTTTATGCTGAGCTTAACCTTGAGCATATCACCGGACAGAGTGATATACTTGTAGATTCCCTGTCTCTTTTTTACCATCTCTGGGTCGATACTGACTTCCGCGCTTTCAACAAACGGCTGAACCATGACACTCTCCCTTATTGCATTCTCCAGAGAGTTCAGGTTGCTAAGGTTTATCGGTACCCCAACGTATTGATGATATACTGTTCCCAATTTTATGCCCGCCTCAAAAATAGCACGCTCCCTTTCGGTGCAGTTAAAATAATTCGCGGCAGGGTCGTGCATAGATGACGTGATCTCTAGACAATAGTTAAATATATTGGTAATTGCAGATTGATGGCATCGAAGCACCCCTGTACATAGAAACATATATTTAGCGAATCGTGTTTCAGCGTTTGGTAACTGTTTTGCCTGATGACAATAAAATATCAAAAACACTGAGTGGCGTTCCGGGATATGTTACTGTTCCAAACGTACTCAGATTCATAGGCCTGGCACTAATAATCATAGCTGCGGGTTTCTATATCGGGTGGTCCATAATATATAATACCTGGGCAGATATCGGACTTTACTCGTTTGTTGCTCCGGTCTTTGTATTCGGAATACTGACGCTTATGTATGTTCAGGAAAAATATCACAGAAGCTCAGAGAACTAGGCGATCCCAGCATCGATTATTGACTTTTCCCTTTCTGTACATAATATCCTGATTTTTCGCAGGTGATTTTCATATGATAAAAAACATTCGGAGTAGGGGTCTGATCTTCCTCCAAGCAGGGTGGCAAAATTTACACCGAGAAACCCATCAAATCCTGGAATTGAAAAACTATCTGAATTTGAGGATCTTGTACGAAAACCGAAAATCCTTGAACTGTTTAACAGAAGAGAATGAGATCTGGGATTCATGAAAAAATCCTCCGGATTCTGAGTCATGCTGATGATGGAAGTGCAGTAATGACGCGAATGGCGGGTAAGTGTGTCGAGTAACCTTGAACACTCCGCACTGTCTATAAGATTGTGTGCTTCGTCCACTAGGACTATCTTTTTACCTTGAGTAGAAGTTATCATGGAAAGTATTGATAGCAGTATGGAAATCATCGATGGTTCATTGCTCGAACTTACGATCTGTCCTGGCCTGAATATGATCACCTGCCTCTCCTGAATCACGATTTCATGCTTGAAAACGGACGATAGGAGTTCTGATATCAACCTGACTGTGCCCGGAATAACCTTGTCCTTTGTCAGTAGATTAAGAAACCCGTGCATGTTCTTCGGTCCCTCATTGTTAAGGTATTCAGACAGGTATTGCCTTAGAACCCTGACTTCCCCCGCAATTCCTTTGTCAAAATGAATGAGCATTGAGATAAAAGCGTCGGCTGTCTCGGGATTATTGCTGGAAACTCTCAATGGGTCTATGTATTCCCCTCCACCGACATTAACAACTGTGCCACCTCCGGGGAAAATGCCAGCATCATACTCACCAAGTGGATCTATTATGTATACATTATTTACTGTGGAAGTAAGAATTGCCCTTCGTATCATGAGTTTAGTGAAGAATGATTTGCCAGATCCCGTTTCACCGAAGGACAGCATATTGAATGAATTTCCACCGAATATATCAACGAATACCGGCTTTTCTGTCAGGTCGTCAATACCAATGACCACCCCTCCACTCTTAGGGAGAGGCTCAAAATGAATCGGAAGTATGCTGGCTACTGAAAGGGAGTCCATTAGGTAGCGCCCATTAGCATCAGTGAACGGTCCCATTGAGGATCTGATTTCCTTCAATGTGATTCTCTGGTTGATTTTCATGATTAGCCCAATGTATTCCAGTGACCCAATGACTCTTCTCACACCCCTGGATAATTCTATGGGATGGTCGCTTTGGAGGATGATCTGAACCTCTGTTCCATACACTCTGCGCCCACTTTCCGAAATGCTTCTGAGTAGCGATTCCAGGGTTTCTACATGCCTCTTGAGGCGCAATGCCCTGGTCCTATCCTTCCTGTCCTCGTATTTCATTTCAGACTTCCGTGAAGCGTGAAGCCTCTTTATGGTCCTCTCTGATGTCTTTTCTGGCATGGATGATAGCGATACTCTCTGCCGCATGCGCAGATTGGTCGATTCCAGTAGTGAACAGTACATGGCTGCAGAGCCGTAGTCCCCATCGACAAGTGACAGAAAAGCCTGATATTGCCCCAGTTTGACCTGTGGTCCGGATATGGAAAAACGTTGATCGACCAAAAACCTCTGCTTGTCTTCCACCTTCTTCACTCAATCCCGCTGGAATTATCCTGCAACAATTGCTTCAAGATCTCCATGCCATCTTCGGCTTCACTTATTACGTCCACAGCAAGTCCCGCCCTCTGCATGTTTTCTTTGAATCCCTCTGTTTCTTTGCTCATTGTGTCGATCTGAGGGAACATACCCCGCTTAATCCTGAAACTGAGGAAAAAGTATGATTGATAGAAGGTGGAATCCCTTACAAGAAATGAGACCAGTCCATCATAATCAATGGAATCATCATCTGGCGACCCAGTTATATAAGTGGATGTGTCTGCTTCAACGGGCAGAGCCATGACCGTTAGTTCTGCCGTCAATTGATCTATCGATTTGGAAATCGCTGAAGCCTCGGCAATTATCTCGCCTGATTTCATCATTTGATAGGGCAGGCCGCTTGCACGGATGGCCGAGAATACCCTGTTTTTCTCCCTGAAGACGCAAATTCCACTGGAGCAATCCAGGGTTATCTCGTACCTCAGCTTGCCCTCTTTCCGATGAAAAAATGATAAAAGCCTATGCATGATAGCCGAAGGCAGGAATCCGTTCTCCTTTGGAAAAAGAGAAAAAAATGATCCAACTGATGCAACAAGAATGGAGATCAGCATATTGAAATGAAAAATAATTGCTGAAATGATAAATAGAAGTGCGATCGCCGAAATCTTCCTTGCATCCATTCCTCCAATTCTGGGAGTGTAATTTCTGACGTTAGCGGGAATCCTTAATCCCTGTCCTTCCCCCAACCGGTCACCTTCCCTTCCTGTATTTCAGTTTCTCATTCTCAACTGATTTCCAGTCAATGCCACTGTGTTGCTGCATCTTCGTCCTAAGTGGGCCGGAGTTTCCTTTCTCCTTGTTCCAGACAGGATATGAAAGCATGTTTCCGACATTGTAGAGACTCGTATTCCCGGCTAGCATGGAACCGGCATATCCAGCCTGAGATGCAACTCCCGAGATTACTGACGCAGCTGAAATTTCACCATATGCAGATTGAAACGAGGCAAACCTGTAAATCATGGAGTTTGACATTATCAGGGTTGGAATAAGAGAAGCAAGGGTCAGAAACCCTATTTGCAGAATGAAATCGCCATAAAAAATGTGAACGAGAACAAGTAAAATAACCACAAATAAAGGGAGAACAGCTGATTCCACGAAGAGTATCCATAATCTCATTGCAATTTTGGAAGATTCACGTGTAATGAAGAAGATGCTGAATACAGGTAGCATCAGCGTAAGGAAAATAATAATCGCCTGCCTCACTATTAGCATGCCAAGCATGGCAAATGTCGCAACAAAAAGCCAGCTTAGAAGGAAAAACTCAATCAGCGCGTTGGAAGATCCAACCTGGGATAGTGGAATGGAAATGTTCGAGGAGATGTTTGTAACTGAGATCAGGCTAAACCAGTTTATGCTGTCGTATCCCCAGATGATGCCATATGCATAATACGAGACCTGGACAATAAACTGGCTTATTCCCAGACTGCCAACAAATATAACAACTGAAGCAGAAAAGCGCAGGCCAAACTCACCAAATCCCGTGTTCCCTCCGGTTGAGGATGAATATAGGATAAATATGGAGACAAGTACCATTACAAAGGCCGCAACCTCAAAATAGAGGTTGTTGAAAAGGTAATAGTAAAATCCCATAAAAGAGGAATTTTGTCCAAGCAGAGGAAAAGCGTAAGACGGTTGCAAACCGTACTTGACAAGAAAATACCAAAAACCTCCGATAAGCCCAACATATGCTTCATCCGCTAGGTAGATTATTATGGAAAGCAACTTTGGGATATCGGACAGGATGGACAGCATGATGCAATTACCCTATTGCCACATAATTGAAAACTGCGTAGATTACCCCACTTATTGCCAGCACGTAAATTAATGTACCAATCAGTGCATTCTTTAGCCTACCCCTAGCCTCGAATCTCTTGTTTTCATCAGTGCTGAAGAAACTCAGAGCAATGGGTATCCATAGCAAGGCAACTACCACAGCCGATATTGACACCACAACCTCGAGCAACCTACTCAGAGCCCCTGACAGCTGGGTGGTAGATGATACATAACTTAAGATCTCAATTATACCTATTTGTGATAATGATGCCATTATTTCACTATATTAATGAGTTATATAAATTGCTATTTATGCCAATCTTCCCTTTATTATTCAGCACGGTTCACCCCTGGGCGGTTGTAGTACATCACAATGGAAAATCTGATGAACCCTTTCCCATTTTAAGGCAAGCATGGATTACAAAAAAAAGGTGGATGGTGCTTTTAAAGCGTGGCTCCTTTGATTTTTCTCCACGGTTCAGATGTGGGATAGTTTCCCGCTTTATGCCTACACCTTTTATTTATCAAAATCATAAAGTGTTTGTGCAGATAGGCTAGAGCCATTGGGCAGATCTCGAACTAAATGAAACGTACGGGATCAATTGCCAGATGACATTCACAAGGAATGGAATCAAGTCGGATCAGGAATCTGTCCTTGCCAGGCTCATTTCCTTCTTTATCTTGGCTAGTCCCTCGAGACGAATCTTGCTTCTGGCTTCTCCTTCAGCGAATCTCCTTTTTTCATCCTCGGTTTCCACGGAGAGTGAAGGAACGGCCGTAGGTCTTCCGTCCTGGTCGACCGCCACGTATGTAAGATAAGCTTTTGTCGTGAACCTCTCAGTTCCTGTGAGCCCTTCCTGCGAATTGACATCAACCTCAATTTCCATTGTGGTTCTGGTTACGAAATTTACCCTCCCTTCCATTCTGACTATATCAGCAATATGGATGGGTGAAAGGAAATAGAGGCTGTCTATGCTACCTGTGACTGCCCGCCTGCGGGCATGCTTGATTGCAACTATGGAAGCGACGTTATCAATCCACTCCACGAGCCTGCCACCATATAGTGCGTTAAATATGTTAGTGTCGGCCGGAAGCACAAGTCTTTCAATTTTTGTATAGGAATCTTCCCACTTCTTTGTCTCCATATATACTCGATAAAATCTTAGTTCTATATGATTTTGGTATTGCGTGGCGATAATTAGTTATCCGGTTCACGCATCAGGATTCATGGTACACCAGACAGACATTGAAAAGCGTTCTGCTGCAACCGGTGCACTCGAATTTGTGAAGGATAACTCCACAATAGGGCTTGGAACCGGCACCACCACACACTATTTCATTCTGGGCCTTGCGGAACTTGTAAAACAAGGCATTAAGGTTAGATGCATGGCTAGCTCCGTAGACACCGCCAGGAAGGCGCTGTCGCTCGGGATCTCGGTGATAGATTCATACGCAGACAAACTTGATGCCTATTTCGATGGAGCAGACGAGGTTGAACCAGGAGGCAGCCTTATCAAAGGAGGCGGCGGGGCCCTTACACGTGAAAAAATCCTGGCTTACAACAGCCGTGAATTCAATGTCATGGTAGACAGTACAAAGGTTAAGGAGAAACTGGGCAATTTCGGTGTTCCCATAGAGGTTCTCAATTTTGGAATCAGCTTTACCAAAACAAATATTGAACGACTGGGTGGAAAATGCACCGTAAGGAGCGACTTTGTGAGCGATAATGGAAACCCGCTGATTGATTGCTACTTTGGCGACATAGACAATCCAGCCCTGCTTGAGAGTACTATAAAAAAGATTCCTGGTGTTGTGGAGGTCGGCCTCTTTAACGGTATGACCAGGCGAATATTCCAGGGAAAAGGCAATGGATATATTTTGAAGGAAATAAAATGAATTACTCACTTCTGGAATGATTTAAGGCTCTCTATATTGTTGTTGATTTCTGAGATCTTGTTTGAAAGCTCCTGGATTATTTCATCCAGTATCTCATTGAAACTCTTCGAGAGTTTATACCCATGTATGGGCCTTCCCTTACCTTCCTTTTTCATATTGCGTTTATTGATCCAGCCTTTGCGGCGTAACCATTGCATTGCTATGGAGACCTCCGGTTGCCTGAGACTTGTTTCTCTCTCTATCTCAACACTGGTTATCTCACCCTTGTTCCTGATGTAAACGAGGGTATAGGCTACGCTACGGGGAATGTCTGAAATTATAAGAAATCTGGCAAGTTTTTCACTTTCTTCTGAGAGCGGCACGACTATCGTCTCATAATATTATAATTGTATATATATTTAACTACATAAAATAATTTATCATACACTATGCAGACCACCCGCATTTCATGATTTTGCAAGGGCTTCTAGCTTGCTTATTATTGTATAAAGAGCAGCTCTGCCATGAGATGGAACGTTTGGGTCGTTAGATATTTCATCAAGAATTGAAACCGCAGTAGCGCACCTGAGATCGAGGCTGTTTTTCTGAACACCCATTTTATCCTTGGCATCTGTTGCACTCTTCCTGACGTTTTTCGGAACTGACGTGTCCTGCGAAAGGTCGTCCAGCAGGAATATTACCTCTTCATACAGATTTTTGTCCAATTATCTCACTCCATTATTTTTTTTCCGGATTCCTTTACCACAGAAAGGGCCATCATCGTCTTCGTTTTCTTGATTCCGACAATCTTTCCCAGATCGTCCACCAGAAACTTCTGAAGCCCGGAATAGTCGGGGAATCTCACCTTGAGTATGATATCATACTCCCCCGTTACAACGTATTCATCATCCACATTGGAATAGCCTGCAATTTCCTTGATTATCCTGTCGACTGAATTAATGTCGGCCTCCACTCCAACTATTGCGGTAACTATCTTCTGTCTGTAATACTCTCCAAGCGTTCCAGTTATGCTTTCTCCCACAGTCATCTTTTTCACCTTGATCGAATGGCTCTGAATTGCATAAGTTTGACAATATGCACTTTAATATGTTTGCCTTTTCGGTTTAGCCATATAATAAAATTGAAGATAAGGATTTCGACCGCATCTAAAACCTTCTTGGAAGCCGCCTCCTAAAGAAATATTTATACGCTCTGGATAATCTCCTGATATTACCCGGCTTAGCTCAGTTGGTAGAGCGGCGGACTGTAGAGGGAAAGACTGGCAAGAAAACCGCCGTTATCCGCAGGTCTCTGGTTCAAATCCGGAAGCCGGGACTTATTACCATGTATATCCCGGTTGAACGTCATATATTGTTATTTTCAGGCTATCTGCTTTTCGGCGCAAATGCCCATTACGCAGTTATTACCCTGCATACGGACGCATTGTGGCAGTATAAGTGGGAACCGAATATGGCACACCGGATTCCGGCATTCAGTTTTCAATGGCAGTTGCAAAAGAAAGAGGGATTCTTTAGATACTTCAGACCTTTAAATATATTGCTCAGGGCTGCCATACAGGTTTTCCTCCTACCCAGGTTCCGACGACTTTGATGAACCGGAGTTCATTATCCTCCACTTCCAGTGGGTCCCGATCAACCGCTATGAAATCTGCAAAGTTGCCATCATACAGAGAACCTATCTTAGGATCTTTCAATGCATCTGCAGATCCCTCCGTATATGCCTGGAGTGCCTGTTCAGTGCTTATACGTTCCTCGCCTGAAACCAAACCCAATGGTACACTCTCATATGATCCCCTGGTTACTGCTGCGTATACTGTTTCCCATGGATTCAGATTTTCCACAGGGCAGTCTGTAGAAAACGCCAGCGGTATCTCATTTTTCAGGATGGTATTGAAAGGATAAGCTATGCCTGCTTTCTCTTTCCCAACGCGGTTAAGAGTCCAGAAGTCGGTAATAGTAAAGTGAGGTTGGACAACAAGGACAGCTTTGCATTTCCTTATTCTTTCTAACTGGTCATTGCGCACCAGGGAAGCATGCTCGATTCTGTGTCCTTTACAAAGTTTTTCATACACTGAAAGGACATTGTCCAGCGCCTTGTCACCGATAGCATGAGTACCGATATCCATTCTTCTGCTTTCCGCTAATTTTCCACTCTTATATATGCTATGGTTGCTTTCCCGGATTTCTCCATAGTTCCCGGCGTCGTCGCTATACGGAAACGATAAAAGAGCGGTTCTGGAACCGAGCGATCCATCACTGAATGACTTTACACCTGAAATTCTCAGAAATTCATCTCCACCTGAATAATCAAGGTTTTGAAACTCATCTGATGAGATATACGCATGAATTCTCAATGAAAGCCCGCTTTTGCGTTTAAGCTGTGAGAGAATGGTATACTGTCGGATACTGCAGCTCATAAATCCCACTGATGTCACTCCAACCTTATTTGCCTCTGTCTCAGCTTTTCGTAGCATCTCTTTCCATTCTTCGTCAGGCATGTTGAACTTTATCCAGTCGTCAGCATAGCCGAACACTCTCTCTTTCACAACTCCCGTGATACTTTCGGTAGAGTCCCTTACCAGGTCTGAGTCACCGGCAAATTTCTCTTCGAGTCCCATCTCTTTAATAGCTGCACTGTTCATGACTGCAGAATGTAGATCCACCCTGCTCAGGAATACCGGCCTGAAGTCCTGCACTTTGTCCAGATCATTCCGGGTAGGCCACCTCCCTTCCGAGAAAAGGTCCTGATCCCACCCATGACCCAGAACCCATCCGTCTTCTTTAGCGGCACGAGAGATCTTCGCCTTCATCTCTTCTATGGAGGTCACGCCTCTCAGATCGATTATAGAGATATATTTGCCAAAATCATCAAGGTGCATGTGTGCATCGACGAAACCCGGCATTATCACACGGTCGGGGTATGCCTTTACCTTGACTTCACACCCCATTTTCCTGACAACTTCTTCAAAGCTTCCTGTGGCACGGACAATACCCCCATCGATACCAATTGCTCCACATGTCTTCTTTGGATTGAATGATAGATAGATGATCTTTGCAGTTACGATGTATCTCATGTATCGTGTATTAGCAACTTACTGATTAAATTCTGTTCTATTCCAGGCCTTCTTTGCCATAATCGCGGGCTACTGTCGCCTATTTTGACCCTGTCAAACGAAAGATTTTTCATGATGCGGCGGATATCAAACCATGATGCCCAATTATGAGAAATTTATAAAGAAGGAGGGAAGCGCCCTAATCATTTGGGATGTCCAGGAAACTCTGGTTTCAAGGATATTTAACAAAGATGAATTTCTTGGAAACGTGAAGAAGCTTTTATCAGAAGCAAGGAAGCAGCGCATTCCCGTGTTTTATACCAAAATCACGCCTCTGCCAGAGAGATTTGAGTCTCCAGTCAGAAAGGCAGCAGGATTCGGCAGATTTCAACCTGGTGAAATAGATAATTCAATCAGCCCTTCCGGCGATGATATTGTAATTAACAAGAACACTGCGAGCATCTTCATAGGCACAAACTTCGAACTGATGGCAAGAAACGCGGAAATTAGGACGCTTATTTTCACAGGTATAGCTACGGAAATAGGGATAGAAACCTCTGCCAGGCATGCCCAGAATCTGGGGTTCCTGCCGGTTATTGTTGAGGACAGTGTATCTTCCGGAGACAAGGAAGCACATGAGAGGAGCTTGAAAAATATGGCCAAACTGATGCCGGTTATGAAGACGGAAAACATAATAAGAGCACTGAAGGCCTAATCAATAAGCAAGGATCAGGGTGAAGAATACCACGAAACAATTTGATCCATTAAGATTATGGCCCGGCAATATGTGGTCATAGGCAGCTGAAGCAAATGAACTGGCTGTAACTGCCAGAGAGCTTAGGTTTCAGCTGATTTGTGGTTGACGGAAGATCTGATGCCTTAACAAGTTCATGGTTTCAGGCGACGGCGGTAGGAACCATAACATTTCTATTGGATTGATCATTGTGATTTAACCTTCTACTTTAGGCTTCCATGATATTCATGGGGCGATCTCAATTACCGAATTTCCTTTTTTGATCGCTGATGAAATGAAGCCAGTATGGAGAAAGCCACTGTTGTCCGGCCTCGTTGATCCTGGTCTTACTATAATCTTTCTTAATTCCAGCTCTACGGTCTCAATGATCATGAATCCAGCATTAACTGCATCGGTTACAAATCTCTCTGACTGGTTGAAGTTTGGGCAATACGCCACCAGAATTCCACCACTGCGCAAATATTTTCCTGCAACTGACAGAGAATCCCAGGGGTTTGGAACGTCGAGAATGCAGGCATCGTAACCTCTGATCCCATGATCATCCTCCATCCTGCCACTAATAGGATGCCAGTTTGCAAGGTCAAAAAACCTGCTTAGCCCATCACCGGCAACCTTCAGCCTTTCAGCATCAAAGTCGATGGACGTGAGATTTCCGGTTTTGCCTATAGCCCAGAGAAGATGTGCGGTAAGGGCACCACTTCCAACACCGGATTCAACAACTTTGCTTCCGTTATGGATGCCGGATTTTGCAAGTATATATGAAGCATCATGGGTCTGTATAATCTGTGCTTTCCTATCGGAAACCGCAGGGAATAACGACGGGTTGAAATCCATGACCTGCCATGTTTCCCTGTTTATTCTTAAGGTATCTCCACTGTCTATAATCGAATTCCTGCTAAGGTGGAATATCTTCCCGTGGATATTCACCGTAAAGTTATCATTATCGAGTGTGCCAAATCTGTCCCCACACTGAATTACCTTCATGCCATAGTATTAATACTCAATATAAAAAGATGGGACAGAATTAGTCTCGATAGTAGCATAGGGCACATATATCTGATACATTGGTTCCTGTAAATCCGGTGATCAGGGCAGATCCGCCCCTGGACAGTAATGTGTATGAATCACTATCCTTTAGATATTTATTTATCCCCATCTGCTTGAGTATGGACATGGAACTGTCATCAATAATCCCTCCCATTGCAGGGCTCTTTCCGTCAATGCCATCAGTTCCGATTGCCAGGACAGTGTAATGTTCTTCTGATCCCATCTCTATGGCAATGCGAACGGCAAGCTCCTGATTTCTTCCACCCTTTCCACTGCCAGCCACCCTGACTGTTGTCTCACCCCCAAACACCAGCCAGAATCCATGTCCCTTAAGGTCGTATATTGATCTACAGGTTTCGGCAATGTGCTTGGAAACTTGGGAAACATCACCCATAATATCGCTGCCCAGCACGACAACATCACCAAATCTCGCTTCTATGAGTTTGGATAATCCCGTAACAAAGTCGCGATTCTTGAGAACGATTGTATTTGAAACCCGACTGAAATATTTCATGTCCGTAATGATATTTGCCGCGTTGATCAGTTCTTCTGCGCTGTAGCCGCACAGTCCTGAATATTTTGTGATAGTGTCGTTTATGAACTTCCTATTAGCGGAAGGAGCATGCAGGGGCCCGGAGGCAATGACGGATATATCGTCGCCAATGACATCCGAAATTATGTATGCTTTAACTGTTGCGGGATAAAGTATCCTGGCGAATTTTCCGGACTTAACAGAAGACATGACCCCCCGCACCACATTCATCTCTCTTATATCCGCTCCATTGATCATCATGCATTTGCTTATACGGGAAATCTCGTCTATGCTAAAACCTGAGGCAGGTTTCTCAAATAAGGCGGACCCGCCTCCTGAGATCAGTACAAAAACCATATCGGTCTCACTCAAGACTCCCAGGTCCGTCAGCATGGCTTCAGTTGCTTCTACACTCCTGGAACTGCTCTCCGGGTGCGTGCCTCGCAATATCCTGAGTTCGTCAAAGGCGTTCTCTATCTCCATCTGGTCAGGCACTATTATATCTGCGATTACGGGCACTTTCTGCAGGAATTTCCTCATGCCTGCGTACATACTGTAAGCTGCCTTTCCAAATCCGACTACAAATGTGCGTCCATGGGATTCACTAAGACTTGAAATCTCTTCACGGTATTTCCCCATGGAATTTTCAGGGCTCAGTGCATCAAATAGTCCAGGAAGTGCTTCAATGAGGAATTTTCCTTTTTCTCCAGTATTAATCTCACTAGCATTTTTTACCGATACCATATAGACACTATCCACACGCCTGAACTTCCATTCAGTAACGATAATGATAATAAAAACAAACACTACAATTTAACATGGAAAAATAAATCTTTCAGGTCCGGATCGCTAAAATTCAAAAGTGTTTGAGAATTCACTCGTATTCAACATCTAGCCCCGACATAAGCCATTTCATGATTCCGCCATCCGCATTGTATACATTATCCAGGCCGTTATCCATGAGGTATCTTGCAGCATAGTAGCTGCGCTCCCCGCTATTGCATATCAAAATTATCTTTTTGCCGCTGTGGGATCTTATTGAGTCCAGCCTGTCCGGAATCTCCCCCATGGGAATGTGGATTGAGTTCTTCACATGACCCGTGTCTCCATAATATTCCCAAGGCTCTCTTACGTCTATCACCACGGCGGACTCCGGTTCATTTTCAAATATTTCATTTATATCATATGGAGTCAGATCATTCACTTTTCTTGAAGAGAATGGAGTCAATGGTATCAATAATCACCTTGGTCAAACCGATTATCAATTGATATTAAAGATTATCCTTCAAAGCGGGAGCTACAAAGCAAATATGCTGGCAAAATGTAGTGGGCGAGCAAATTTTTATTGTCTGCTAGTGATCTGCATACATGCTCAAGCTCAAGAAGGGTCTGATTGAGGTATACACTGGGAATGGAAAGGGGAAGACAACAGCTGCTTTTGGACTCGCATTCCGGGCCATAGGGTGGGGTATGAGGGTATATGTTATACAGTTCATGAAGATGGGTACATACGGAGAAAACCAGTCCTCAAAAAAATTTGGAGATAACCTCAAGGTGGATTACGTTGGTAAACCGTATTTTATTGCCTGGGAAGAGGACATACCACTAGCAGACCGGGAAAGAGTGAGAAACATCAGGCTGTTCCCACGCGGGAAACCTCCCCTGGACTATGTCTCCATGGCACAGGATAGTCTGAAAGCAGCTGAAGGGGAGATGATTTCTGATGAATGGGACATCATAATAATGGATGAAATAAACGTGGCACTATACTATGAACTTATCCAGAAGGAACAGTTAATGGCGTTTATAGAAAAGAAGCCACAGAATGTTGAACTGGTGTTCACCGGAAGGAATGTTCCTGAAGAGATTCTGCAGAAAGCGGATCTCATAACCGAGATGCGCGAAATCAAGCATCCCTATGAGCAGGGAGTACCGGCACGAAGGGGAATTGACTTCTGAACTCTTAGACCATTTTCAGGATATCATTTGTGCTCATAACAGTGGCGAATTCTCCCATTATTGTGGCTAGAGAAAGAGCATGTACGGTTTCAGCGTCATACTTTTCCCCATTTATCCCCTTTGTCTCAAAGGCTGCTGTAGCATCTGAAACCACAAAGGTCCTGAAGCCTAGGTTCCCTGCCATTCTTGCAGTTGTCGAGACACAATGCTGCGTAGTTATTCCAACTATGACAAGGGAATCTATGCCATTTTCCCTCAGCCAGTCCTCAAAGCCGGTACCTATGAAACAGCTGTTTACATTCTTTGCAAATACCTTTTCCTCCGCTAAGGGTCTGACAATATCCTTTATTTCGTTACCTGACTGACCCGGAAAAAGCGGAGATTTTGGATTACGGGACATGTGCTGGAAAAACACAACCGGCATCCTGGAAGATCTCCATGAATCCAGTAAGCGGGAAATGTTACTTTCGGCTTCAGGATTGTTCCGTTTGCCCCAGTGTTGAGAATCCCACCCCTTCTGAACATCGACGATTACCAGAGCTGTGTTCATACCAAGTTTTTCCATTTCACATCATGCATGAGGACAAGAGAATAAAAATAATTCCATGATCGGATACTGTAATTGTTTCTCCAAAAAAGGAGCGAATGTATTCAATCGCGAGATGCATTCATCCTGGATAGTGGTATTTTCGAGAAAATGTTTTCAATAGCCTGCAGGCACTACCAGGATATCATTTAAACGATCTTCTTCCACGTTTTGCACATTTACAGAATTCTGCTTTATGATCCCTCTCTCCAACAGGTAGATGGCTGTCTGGAGCTTCAGACCATGGCATTGCAAATAGATTGAATACAGCAAAAACGGGAATTTATTTACTTAGGTGGAGAAGGTATTCTCCCAGCACAGAGGATACGTCAATCAGTCTGTAATTGAAGATGCCAAACCTACCCACATTTGAGGAATTCTGGATCAGGACGAGGACTTTGTCGCGGAAGGTTTCTTGACCTGGAACCTGATGCAGGGCCGCTGCAACAAGAATGTTCTGGCCATCATCCATGGACCCTATTATTATCTGCTTTGCCAGGGAGAAGTTGAATTCCAAAAGGGCCTCTTCGCTGTCTGGACGTTCATCTATAACGATAAAGCCTGAATCTATCAATCTCTCAGAGAGATTCTTGTCCTTTTCCATGAACACTACCAGTTCACCGTTCTCCTTCAGTCTGGTCAGATACTTCATCAATGTTTCAGAATATCCACAGACAAGTGTGTAGTCCTTCAGACCCTCGATTTGACGGCGTTTCATTACGTTCACTATTCCACCTATTCTCCTTTCAATCAGCGGTGTAACCAATATAACCATTGCCCCAAAAAAGGATGCTATACCTAGGATTACGAGTGATATTGTAAACAGCCTTGAAATTGCGGTAAGGGGCAGGATATCACCAAATCCAAGCGTTGTAACGACCTCCCCCGTATAATAGAGAGCGTTTATGATATTTGTGATGTGGGGGGAGAACTGGGAACCGAGTAACAGCACCCCTCCTACCCCATATGATATAGTGAAAACTATGGTGATTAGTGCACCGATGGACTCGGGGCTCAGCAAGGGGGCAGAGGGATATTTGAAATCTCTACGCGCCATGACTAGCAAAGCAAGCAGGAGAACATTAAAAGCAATGACTATGAGGGTCGGATAAAAGAAAATGAATCCACTGTAGACAAATACAGAGGTGACTATGCTAATCAGAACGAAAAGAGCCCTCCACGAATTGAGCGTTCGGTCACCAAACCTGACAGCTATCCTGATTATCACTAATCCTGCAAGAATTGTGAAAATAGAGATTGCCCTGCCTGTGTTAGTAAAGTTCTGACTTAGATGTAGGAAGAAATAGAGGGGAGGAGAAATTATAAGTGCGATACCAAACAGGAGTGTGAGCAAACCGGATGTAAGAACCGCTAATCTGAGCTTCTTCAAGTTGTGCTGGTCCATATATACAAACAAGAATGCCTGCTGATTTAAAAAGCATATACACAAAATCTCGATTCATTCATTGCTACAGAAATGGCAGTTCTGGCAGGCATTTTAATCCCTTGACAGACGGAACGGGGAGATCTCATGAAAAAATTTTCACAGATCCTCTTTAAATACTCTCATGATTTCCCCTCGTGTCAGGATATTTCATGTTCGGCTACATGGGCCCTGACAATAATCTATCAGTCAGTTTGATTATGGCCTTATTTCCTGAAGGCCTTACTTTAAGAGGTTGTCGGAAACCAGGACCAGGGACCCGTGGAAATAGTCAATTCTGAACTTACGCCCGTGCGTAAGTGTATTAATATTAATAACATGCGTGTATCGATATGAATATCGATTGTGTCATGCGTATGTGAATCAAGTTTTTTTTCCTTTTTTTCCTTGGGAGGGGAAACATATGCATGTGAGAATAATGTTTTTTGAGTGGTAGAGGTGCTTGGGGTATAAGGATAGTAGACAATTTCATTGGTATTCCGTTAGTTGCTGAATGAGGCATTATCTAGCAACTCTTGTCACCTGTCATGTTTAGAGAATCAGTATTCAAGAGATAATGCGTTAGTAATTTCCATATCGAATAGTTACATTATCCTTTCCCTGAAGGAAGTGAGGAACGGTCCCTTAGAACATTGATGGGATTCCTTTTATTCAGGGATGAGAAAAGGGAGATGTTTCAGAAGAGGTATCCTTAGATTTACACAAGCTTCGTGATGCTATGCTGTTGACATTTATCTGTCAATAATTTTGCCTCAAGAATCTATATAATTTTAAATGATTTCGACTGAATATTTGGTGTTAAATCTAATCTAACGAAAAATCTTGCCAACTTCATTAAATGATTGCACAACAATATCCGGTAATGGCGTGGTTCTTTTGTTTAAGACTTTCGGGCGAGTTTTACTTATCATTACCGAGAAAATACCTGTGCTCTTGGCACCGATGATGTCGGATTGGTAACTATCTCCAATCATCCAAGTAGTCCTATGATCATGGCCTGTCAACTCCATCGCGTATTGAAAAATTTCTGGACTAGGTTTTTCATATCCAATCTCTTCTGATATGACAATATGTGAAAAATATGGCCCAAGATGGAATTTAGAAATCTTAGATCTTTGACGCTCTGACGTACCGTTTGAGACTAAAACACAATTTATGCCGATTGAATTCAGAAACTCCAAGGTGCTGAGAGCATGCGGGAAAGGTGATATTTTCTCGTCCCTTGCAAGGAAAAAAGCATTTTCAAGTTCTAGTTCGAGTTCCTTGTTTTCTATCTTCTGTGATATGAAAATTTTATGTATCAAGTTTAACCTTTCTTCTCTTGTGCTGAATTTATATGGCCTTTCGGATAAGGTTAAGACAGGGGTCACACATTGACGTATAAACTCTTTAAGAATCCTGTTTCTGGCTGATTTGAGTTGGTCAACCTGATAAATTGCCTTTTTCCATGATTGCTTATAATTGGAATTAAATTTCAGAATAGTATCGTCCAAATCAATAAGCATCAACTTCGGTTTACTGACTTTATAGGGTCTGTCAAATATAATTTTATCGCCGTATTGCTATTTCTTGTTAACAATTAAATATTTCCCGGATCAGTTGATATGCTCCGGCTGAATTTGGAACAATTTTCTTTCTTTTCGTATCCTTTTCTGAACGCTGAATCATTCTGGAATTCTCAGGTTTTGTAAGATCCTTGCTTCTTGTACGATTCTTATGTTTTGCACATGGCAGTGCCAGATTCTCCCTTTTCATTATTCTTCTAACGGCCTTTATGTTCACATGTATACTGGAATATCTCATGATTGCCCATACTCTCCTGTAACCTTATGTTGTTCGTTCGCCGGCAATCCTTATGATCCCATCACCATTGGCAGTGGAAATCCTTGGCTTCCTCTTTTCCCATAGTCCGGTTCTCCTGCAACAGGATGATCTGGGCATATCCATTGCCCTGGAGATGTGTGAAACGGGCATGAAAGGTTTGAGATATTCAACAGCAGCCATTATCTCCTCCCCTGTCGACTTTTTTTTAAAGAATCTATGACAAGTGCCTGATCACCCACAAGACGCTTCAGGTCATCAATCTCCCTCTGGTATTCATTTCCCCTTGAGGACTCACCGAGACCTTTCCCTCCACCCTCAAGAAAACGTTCCCTCCATCTGTGGAACTGTGCACCGGAAACACCATGTTTACGGCACAGTTCAGCAACGTTTGTTGCAGTAAACGATTCAGTGACCATCTACTCCTTCTGTTCAACTGTGAATTTCTCAGGCATATGCAACACCTATTCTATGGAAAACCAGCAGGATATTTGCGAAGCCCTCTCGGGACTCCCCAATATATCTCCTTAACAATATAATATCTCTCTTATAACTGTGCAATAAATAAAGGGAGCACGTAACATAGAGCCCAGAGAGTTGCGTAACCTTGAAGGATAGGTAGGGAGTTGAACCCTATTAGATGGGATCTGCAGTCCCACGCATGACCGCTCTGCCACCTATCCAAGATACCACGGTAAATATCCAATCGATTTAAACTATTTTGTAGGATCCATCTAAACTCCACCATTTCCCATACGTTTCTATTTATGTTCAATGTCTTAACTCTTCTTTTGTCGCCGCTTCTTTCCTTAGTTATGTTGAAACATTAGTTAGCACTTATCTATCAATTGGTGTAAGCTCTCCTCTTTTTTCAGACCCTTAACAGAGCTATAAGTCCACTTTCAATGCTTATTGTTCTAACCCTGTCATTCCAATGTCCCCTCGAAGCAAAGAGACCTAGACTTTGATAGAAAATATGGACATTCGTAATTTTGGATAATGTTTATGACCGATGGATACATACTTAAGAACTATGAACTCAGTAAATTTGCATTTTATGTAGAGATTATAAACGTCCAAATGCAACCATTAATGAGATAAATTAATATCTCATGAAAAATCTCTCTACTGAGATTTTAGTAAACTGCAAAGAGTGGATATTGAAATGGAAAATTATGATGCTTCACAGATAACGGTTTTAGAGGGACTTAAAGCGGTTCGAAAGGTACCAGGAATGTACATCGGATCAACTGATGAGAGGGGTCTGCACCATCTTGTATACGAGGTGGTGGATAACAGTATAGATGAATCTGTTGCAGGGTATTGCAGCAATATATGGATAAGCATAAACAAGGATGGATCGCTTTCCGTCGAGGATGATGGCAGAGGAATCCCCGTTGACAATCATCCAAAGTATAACAGACCTGGTCTTGAGATAGTGCTTACGGAGTTGCACAGTGGGGCCAAATTCGATAAGAAAGTATACAAGATCACTGGTGGACTGCATGGGGTTGGTGTCCATGTAGTGAATGCACTTTCTTCAAAGCTCATAGCGGCAGTAAAGAAGCAGGATACGATTTATTATGAAGTGTTCAGGAAGGGTGTTCCAAGTGGAAAAATGGAGAAGGTTAAGCTAGAGGATTATAAAACTTCAAAGGATCCTGACGTGTCAGGGTTGGTATTCCATCTTGCCAGGGATCACGGAACCCTGATGAAATTTTATCCCGATGAAGAGATTTTTGAAACTCTCGATTTCTCCTATGATACTCTAATTCAGAGAATGAGAGACCTTGCCTATCTGAACCCACAGGTATCTATCACCATCGAGGATCTCAAGAACTCAAAGAAGGAAGTTTTCCATTTTGCAGGGGGACTTTCAGAATTTGTAACATACCTTGGTGAAGGACATATTTCAATTCACAAGGAACCAATATATTTCAAAGACAGTGCTGAAGATGTAGTTGTTGAGTTTGCACTTCAGTACAATTCCAGCGTTACAGAGATCATGCAGTCCTACGTAAACAACATAAGCACCATTGAGGGCGGAACACACCTGACCGGCTTCAGGGCAGGACTTTCCAGGGCAGTCCAGGATTACGCGAAGAACCACAACCTGATTAAGGGAATAGAGAGCATAAGTGGCGATGATGTAAGAGAAGGCCTAGTTGCTGTGCTTCACGTAAAAGTATACGAACCGCAGTTTGAAGGACAGACCAAGTCAAAACTTGGAAACAGCGAAGTGAAGGGCGTAGTCCAATCACTTACAGACAAATTCCTCAGAGGCTACTTTGAATCGTACCCAAATGTTGCTGACCAGATCATAAAGAGGGCGGTTGCTGCTGCTGCTGCAAGGGAAGCTTCAAGAAAGGCAAGAGAACTTGTTCGCAGGAAGTCCGCACTTGAAGGTGGCGGATTGCCCGGAAAACTCGCTGACTGCTCTTCCACAGACCCTGAACAATCGGAGATATACATAGTGGAGGGCGATTCTGCAGGGGGTTCAGCCAAACAGGCGAGGAACAGGGAATTTCAAGCAGTTTTACCTCTGCGTGGAAAGATCCTCAACGTGGAGAAGACCAGCGATATCAAGGCACTGGAGAACCAGGAAATAAGGAACTTGATAACAGCCATGGGAACAAACATAAAGGACTCACTGGATATCACCAAGCTCAGGTACCACAAGATCATCATAATGACTGATGCTGATGTGGACGGAGCTCATATCAGGACGCTACTTCTTACCTTCTTCTACAGGTACTCGAGGGAGCTCATAACCAACGGCAAGATATACTTTGCACAACCGCCACTATTCCGTATACAAAAGGGGGACAAGGTTCATTATGTATACTCTGAAAAGGAACAGGAGACAATATCCAAAAAGCTCGGAAATGGTGCAATAATCCAGAGATTTAAGGGTCTTGGAGAAATGAACCCGTCCCAGCTGTGGGAGACGACAATGAAACCTGAAACCAGGAAACTTGTGCAGGTCTCCATTGAAGATGCAGCTTCTGCAGACAGACTTTTTTCCATACTTATGGGCGAAAAGGTCGAACCGAGAAGAAGATTTATAGAAGAGAATGCAAGATATGTCAAGAATATTGATCTGTGAGGAATTATAATGCAAACTAGACCTATTGAAGACGAAATAAAGAACTCCTACCTTGAATACGCAATGAGCGTCATAGTCAGCAGGGCTATACCAGATGTGAAGGATGGACTGAAGCCCGTGCAAAGGAGAATTCTATATTCAATGAGTGAACTTGGCGTCAATTATGACAAACCCTATAAAAAATCAGCCAGGATTGTGGGAGAGACCATGGGTAAATACCATCCGCACGGCGATCTATCAATTTACGATGCCCTCGCCAGGATGGCACAGAATTTCTCATTGCGTTACCCGCTGGTTGATGGCCAGGGGAATTTCGGGTCAATAGATGGGGACTCCCCGGCGGCGATGAGGTACACTGAAGCCAGGCTGGCGAGGATTTCCTCTGAGATGATCCAGGACATAGACAAGAAGACCGTCCCCTTCAGGCAGAATTTTGACGGATCACTTGAGGAGCCCGAGTATTTTCCAACGAAAGTACCACAGCTTCTCATCAATGGAACTTCCGGAATTGCGGTTGGAATGGCAACGAATATGCTACCAAACAACCTTTCAGAAATCTGCGATGCAATTTCGTATAAAGTCGACAAACCGGAATCGACGACTGATGATCTCCTTAAATTTGTGAAAGGACCAGATTTTCCTGGTGGTGGAATAGTCTTCTACACGAAAGAACTGGTGGATTCATACCAGACCGGCAGAGGGAAAGCACTCTGTCACGGAGAAGTCAGCCTTGATGAGCCAAAGCACCTCATCATAAAGAGCCTTCCATATGGCGTAAATAAGGCAACTTTTATCGAGAGCATTGCGAACCTGACAAAGAATGAGGTTTTGAAAGGTGTCACAGATGTAAGGGATGAATCCGACAGAAATGGGATGAGAATAGTTGTAAAGGTGAGAGACGATGATATGAAAGCCCTTGTGCTTAACCAGCTCTATGAAAATTCAGCGCTCGAAACCTCTATTGGCATAATAAATCTCGTTCTGGTAGACAATGAGCCGAAAATAGTTGGCTTAAATCAACTTATAGAAATTTTTATCACCCATCGCCTTGAGATGATTCTGAGGAGGTCCAAATTTGACCTTAGCAGGAACATGGAAAGGCAGGAGATACTGCTTGGACTGGCAAAGGCACTGGACAGCATTGACAGGGTTGTATCGCTGATAAAAGCCTCAAAGGACATGACAGAAGCAAGGTCATCTTTGATTTCCGCGTTACAGATGTCAGAAAAGCAGGCGAACGCCATTCTTGAGATGCGGCTGCAGAGGCTAACAGCTCTTGAAATAAACAAGATCAGGCAGGAACTTGAAGAAGTTAACAATAATATAAAACGCCTCAACAAAATAATTAATGAGGAAAGCGAAAGAAGAAAAATACTGAAAGACGAGATTGCCGACCTGAAAGCAAAGTTCGGAGACAAAAGACGGACAAAGATTACTTATAAGCAGCTTAAGGAAAGAGCAGTCGAGGATCTGATACCAAACGAGCAGGATATGGTGATACTGAGCGAGGGTGGTCTTCTAAAGCGAGTATCCATTGAGGAGTACAAGGCACAGAAAAGAGGTGGCAAAGGGATAATCACCTCGACAAGGAAGGAGGATTCTGTGAAGAGTGTTCTGGACTGCGACAGCCATGATACGATTTATTATTTCACCAACAGTGGACGAGTGATAAAGGGCAAGGTCTATGAACTCGAGAAGAAGAACAGGAAGTCGGTCGGAACATCCGCACAGGCTATCCTGCCGCTAATGGAGGGCGAGAAGGTACAACAGATACTCAAGGCTCCGGAAAACAAGAAGTCCTTCCTGATCCTGGTTACCAGGAACGGTTTCGTAAAGAGGACACCTGCGGAGGACCTGTTTGATATGCGAACATCCGGGCTCAGGATCATAACGCTCGAGGATGATGATGAAGTAGTTGCGGTGGAGCACAAAGACAAGCCTGGCAAGTTCGTGGTTGTGTCGAGCGCGGGAAAGGCTGCGGTATTTCTCACGAGGGAGGTCAGAATGACTGGAAGAACATCGCGTGGCGTTAAATCGATGAAACTCAAGAAGAATGAATACGTCGTTTCTGCCTTTGGAGTGGACGATGACGAGTTCATTTTTAATGTGTCTAGGAACGGTATTGGAAAGCGTACCAGGGTATCACAGTATCCCGTACATCACCGGGGCTCATCCGGCATATTTCTCTCTAAATGGAACGAGAGGACGGGTGAACTGGTTTCCGCATTGCCTGTCAGAGAAAACGATGACCTTCTCCTTGTATCCAAGATGGAGAAAACCATAAGGATAAGGGTGTCGGAAGTAAGGGAGCTGTCGAGGGTTACCGCAGGAGTAAAGCTCATTGATCTAAGCGACGATGACTATGTCATATCTGCTACAAGAATTGAGGGTGATGGTCCTGAAGAGTGATCTTGAAAAAGTTTCCATAGCAATCATGGGTGTTGGAAATGTAGGTAGGAACTTCCTGTCCTTACTTTCCAGAAACCAAAAGGGGATTAGAAGAAAGACCGGAAAAGAAATTGTGGTATCATTCGCATCAGACTCCAATGGAATTTATTCCGTAAGGAGCGGTATGAGCACGGAAACGCTGCTTAAGGCAAAGGAAGAGGGAAAACTCAGGGAAGCTGGGAAGAAAGTGGAAATGGAGGATGTTCTTGGAGAATCTCCCGATATTATCGTTGACATGACTCCAGCCACCCCGGACGGACTCTCTGGTATGGGGATGTATGTGGATGCATTCAAGCATGGAATAGATGTGGTTACTGCCAACAAATCTCCGCTGGCCATGCACTGGTCAGAGGTTATGAACTCTGCAAGAATAAACGGAAGGAAGATAAGGTACGAAGCAACCGTTGCCGGAGGGACACCACTGTTCAACCTGATAGACTACTCTCTCATGCCAGTTGAAATTGTGAGGGTCAGGGGGATAGTCAGCATGACGGTGAACTTCGTTCTTGACCGGATGCTCCATAACCTTGATTTTGAGCAATCCATAAGAATGGCCCAAAGGGAAGGGATTGCCGAGACAAATTTCCATGATGATACACTCGGTATCGACTCTGCAAGGAAAACCGTCATCATATCCAACTCTATTTTCGGATCAAATATTTCTCTCAATGATATTGAATTTGATGGGGTGGAGAACCTTTCTGATCATTTAGATGAAATGAAAAGAAGTGGAGACAGATACCGCATAGTTTCTGATGTCTACCGGAAAGGTAGTGAGATCCTCGCTTCTTCCAAACTCCAGTCTATGGAGCCCCTTGATCCGCTGGTGTCGCTAGGAACAACATCACTATGTTATCTCCTGGAAACAACAGACGGGTCCAAATACTTTGTCGGTAATATTCGAGATGGCCCTTTGGAAACCGCTTCTGCGGTCCTGAATGACGTAATGCTAATCTCCAGGGAAAGGGCATAGCCATTCCAGAAACTGGTTCTGGAAATACATCAAATTTTGCATATGGAGTTAATCTTTGTTGAAAATGCGCATATACGATGCATTTTCTTTGGCTGACTAATAGTTATTATTATGATTGAATTCCAGTGAGATCGCTGGCTGAACGCGTGATTCTTATGCCCAGTCATGAAATGATTATCAACTTATTTTGAAGTGCGGCTGAAACGGTGGCAATTCTATAAATATGATCTAAAAATTGCCAGGAGTGAAGCAGATCGGGCAGAGAATAGTTTATGATGAGTTAAGGGAAATCCTTGAGCCTGAGCATACAGCTCTGGTGGTGTGGAATACACAGAATTCTCTCGTTTCAAAAATTTTCAACACAGAGGAATTTAAGGCCAACATGGGGAAATTAATCGCCAGTGCCAGAATGGCACATTTGTTGATATTTTTCAACAGATATTCTCCTTCGGATTCTTCATTTGAGTTTCCGTGGGCCTTTTATATATCAATGTTAAGGAACGGAGTCTCGGACCCGTTGAGGCTCCCCAGATATTTTGAACCTGGCACCGATGATGACAGCATTCATCCCTGCGTGTCTCCGGGAATGTACGATACAGTTCTGAAGAACAGCTCCACGAGTATTTTCTATGGCACCCAGTTCGAGCACATGGTTAGGGCAGCAGGCATAACCAGTATCCTATTTTCAGGGGTTGGAACGGAACTTGGAATAGAGAACAGTGTCCGGGATTCCTCAATGAGGGGATTTTATACCATTGTATGTTCAGATTGCGTTTCCTCATTCAACAGGCCTGCCCATGATTTATCGCTCAGGAACATGGGGAATGTGGCGGTAATTCTGAAACTCAGGGAAATAACGGATACCTGGCTAAGAGCGCGATCCGCATGATAGAGATCAGGAAATTTGAAATACCCATTAATATCAGAAGCCTGAAGACTGCAAACATCTATGTCATAAGCAATGGCAGGAGAAGAGTTCTGATCGACACCGGCATGTCAGGATCGACCCTCGAATTCCTGAAATCGAGTGGTGTTTTGGTTGATTCCATAGACGAAATTCTTCTTACTCACCTTCACTTCGACCACATAGGTGGAGCAGGTAGGTTGCAGAAAGACCTGTCAATACCGGTAAACATCGGTGCAGAGGATGCTGAAATCATAAGTAGAATGACAGAGGACCCTGAAAAATACCTGAAGAATGAAATTGAATACCTGAAATATATAGGGTTTCCGGAAGACCAGTTGGCAATTGCGGAAAAGACAAATCCCATAAGAGAAACATATAGGATGGCTCTGGAAATAGATAAGCTCTCGCCTTTGGAAGGGGGAAGGTCGTTCCAAGGGTTTCCAGAATTGTCACTATTAAGTGTTCCAGGGCACACACCTGGTTCAATGACATATGTCATCAAGGAAATGAACACAGCGTTTACCGGGGATCATGTCATAGAGAAGATAACTCCGAACATTTCATATTACGATGGGGATTCTGACATGCTTGGACTTTACATGAAAAGCCTTATCGCACTGAGACAGACAGGGATAGAAGCAGGTTATTCAGGACATGGGGCGGATATATACAACCTTGGTTACAGGATCGATGATATCCTTGCCCATCACAAGCTCAGGTTATCCGAGATATACGCCAGATGCACAGAATGGCTTACTCCATACGAAATATCAGCTCGCATCCGCTGGAACAGGGGCAGAACCCTTGAAGATATGAGCGGCATGGAGAGAATATTTGCACTTGGTGAAACACTTGCGCACCTGAGGCACCTTGAAAATATAGGACTGATTTCTAAAAATGACAGGGATGGAAAACTGTTCTATAAAATATAGATTTGTAAGGAATAGAAGATTTTTTCCGCCTAGAAGAACGTCTTCTTTATTGCTCCATCTACCTTTGTTTTGAGGTCAGGAGTGATCTCGGTAATATTGTGCGCTGATTTTGCGTGTTCAACTATCTTTGGCATCAGGTCTTCCTTCGACCTTGCCTTCGTTTCAAAACCACATTCCATTCCGATGTCCTTGCATTTAAAGCTGTATGGTGCCATGTTTCTCATTCATTCATTAGGTAGACCTTATTAAATGTTACCGCTTTCCATCTCACTGAATGTTGTGAACATAATTATTATCTGTGTATTTAAAAACAATTTAAAATATGCGGAAGCCGGGATTTGAACCCGGGTTAAGGGCTTGGGAAGCCCCTGTGATGACCGCTACACTACTTCCGCAGCATTCCGACACGAAGGATGTTCTGGAATATTGAAAGCTTATACATAAACAAAGCGGAATAGCCTTAAGTTACCATCTGTATTGTGGTGGGAGCGCGTTTTGCAATATTTCCAGAAAAACACAAAAATTATAGCAGATGGTTGCCTATGATGCTGGTTGCCATACTTAGGCGGACACAGAAGCACAATCGTGAATACGCTCCTTATAATTTCGGCGGGATATTTACCTTCGGGCATCGCATTCGGATCAATCTCGACAGCACTCCACATTCCGGGTATTTACACGATTTCCCTTTCACTTTTTGTCTACTCCGGAGCTGTGCAGTCTGCATTCCTTGGTTACTGGGCAGCAGGTATTGACCCTCTCTCATTAATAGTAACTGCATTCCTGTTGAACCTGAGGCATACATTCTATGGGGCACATATGGAAACCAAGAGGGCAAATATCAGGCTGCGCGACATCTGCATCATCGGACCCCTGCTCACGGACGAAGTTTATGCCATCGCCGTAAGCTATCCGTCTCTCTCCCTGAAAAATCTCCATGGGCTTTCTATCTATGCTTATTTTAACTGGATTGCCGGAACTGCAATTGGCATAATCGCCATATATTATGCCCCATCAGTTGTTCTAAACATACTCTTTCTCGCACTACCGGCATTGTTCCTCGGCCTCCTTGTGCCAAGGATCACAAACAGTTATGGACTGGTAACTGCCATAACCTCTGGAGTGATTGCACTTGCAGGCCGTCTCCTTGGTCTAGCTCCGTATTTTCTCATAGTTCCAATATTGACAGGCGTGATAACAGGATTAACCGCCGGAAAGATGGCAAGGTGGTGGTCAGAATGATCTATACGCTGATATACCTCCTTGCTGCCCTGGCACTGCTTAGCCTTTTGCAGAGAGTGATTCCTTGGTTGTTCTACAAGAGGGTAAGATCCGGAAACTCACTTGAAAAAACCTTTGACCTTTTTGCCATATCCGCGTTCTCCGCATTGCTTGTATACAATGTCCAGAGCCTTGGACTTTTCACGTTCATCTCCCTTGCCATTGCCCTGGTTGTTGCTATGAAATTCCATAATATAGGGCTGACGGTTCTCGTTGCACTGACTGTGCTTTCAATTTCTCTTATGGTATAAAAAAATGGTAGGGGTTCAGTACCAGCCCCTTGACTTCATTGCATCTGCGACTCTCTTAACGGATATAATATAAGCGCCCATCCTTGGATCGACCTTGTATTTGTCCGCCATGGCGAGTACATCGTTTGCAGCTTGGGTCATTTTCTTGTCCAGCTTATCGTATACTTCTTCCTCCGTCCAGTAGTACCCACCAACGTTCTGCACCCATTCAAAGTATGAGACAGTAACTCCACCCGAGTTAGCAAGGAAGTCTGGAAGAACAAGAATTTTGTTCTTGAAGAATATCTCGTCAGCATCTGGTGTGGTAGGTCCGTTGGCAAGCTCAAGGATGATTTTTGCCTTCACCTTGGAAGCGTTAGCTCCCGTCAGCTGGTTCTCAATTGCCGCAGGAATAAGGACGTCCACCTTGAGTTCCAGAAGTTCCTCATTGGTTATGTTCTTGGATCCGGGAAATCCCTGTACAGTGCCCGTCTTCTTCTTATGCTCAAGCAGTTTCTCGTAATTTATTCCATTCTCTGAGTAGATTCCACCCTTTGTGTCAGATATGGCCACTACCTTGGACCCGGGGAAGTGTTCAGTAACAAGCTTGTGAGCAAATTGACCTGCATTCCCAAAGCCCTGAACAGCTACTGTGGCTTTTTTCATGTCAAGCCCTATCTTCTTGGCTCCCTCTCTCAGTACGTACATTCCGCCCTTTGCGGTTGCATCTCCCCTGCCGAGAGATCCTCCAAGGTCAAGCGGCTTGCCGGTAATTACGCCAGGGGCAGAGTGTCTCACTACATTCTCGTATTCGTCCATCATCCACGCCATTATCTGGGGTGTCGTGTAAACATCAGGCGCAGGAACATCAATCTCTGGGCCGATGGAATCAGCTATTGCCCTGATGTATCCTCTGCTCAGTCTCTCCAGTTCACCAATGCTCAGTTTCTTTGTATCGCAAATAACTCCACCCTTTGATCCTCCATAGGGAAGGTCGGTGACTGCAGTTTTCCAGGTCATCCATGCAGATAGAGCTTTGACGGTTGAAAGTGTCTCCTGCGGGTGAAATCTTATGCCTCCCTTTGTAGGGCCTCTTGCGTTGTTGTATCTTACCCTAAAGCCAGTGAATACCTGGGTTGATCCGTCATCCATTTTCACGGGTATCCTGACCTGCAGAATTCTCTGTGGTTCACTGAGCAGGGCCAGAGCCTGCTTGTCCAGATTCATTATTTTCGCTGCTCTGTTGAGTTGCTTTACAGCAATTTCAAATGGGTCTAAATTCTCTGTCATGTTTTCACCAATTGCCCCTTGATCAGGGCAGCCTATAATTACTTGACAATAGTTTAACCTTTGCTGCAACATCTAAGCCATAAAATAATCCGCCAGATCTCGCATCAATAATATTCTCTTATCTCCCGGTAATCCGGAGAGACGTTTTTCTCCATTGACGCGAATAGAAACCTTGCAAAACGCATGTTAGTGATGAGGGGGATGCCTCGGAAAATGGCAATTTTCCTTATCTGGAATGAGTCCTTAACCTGGTCCGCCACCTCACTTGGCGTGTTGATCACAAGAGACACCTGATCCTTGAACATGATCTGGTCTATCCTTGGCTCCCTGAGGTCACCTATCTTGTAAACGACCACACTCTCAATACCCGCATTGAGGAGTGAATCGTGTGTTCCCGCAGTTGCGTATACCTGCCCTTTGAAATTTCCAAGAAAAGGCTTGAGAAATGGAATCGATGCCTTGTCGCGGTCATTGATGCTTATGATTACTGATCCTCCTCCCCTGAAACGAGATCCGGAAATCGCCATGGCTTTTGTTATAGCCTCCTCCGGGGTTAACCCAACGCCCATTCCCTCACCGGTAGACTTCATCTCAGGAGAGAGAATGGGATCAAGATCCTCAAATCTCTTGAATGGAAAGACCGGTATCTTGATGAAGTAGGATTTCATTTCGGCATTTTTCCACCCATCTATTCTCTTACCCAGCATTGTATCAACAGCAATGGCAACCCAGTTGACTCCTGTCGCCTTCGATACGAACGGGATTGACCTGCTGGACCTTGTATTTAGCTCTATTACGTAAACACCTGATTCATTTGACGCAAGCTGGAGGTTCGACAGTCCGATGAGTTTAAAGGCAGGCACAAGAAGGGCGATTATCCTCTCTATCTCACCCATTACGTTCGGTGACACAACGGATTTTCCAATGATCATTGTGGCGTCCCCTGAGTGAGTACCTGCTTCCTCGATGTGCATGCACACACCACAGATCACAAAGGACCGCCCATCTGAGACAAAATCAACATCTATTTCATCTGCGTTTTCAACGTACCTGCTCACAAGTATGGGGAAACCGGGGCGTTCCCTGAAGAGTTCCTCCGATCTTTTCATAAGAGATTCGCGGTCACCGATTATGTCCATAGCCCTGCCGCCTATTATGAAACTTGACCGCAAAATGACAGGAAGGTTGATTTTCCATAGCTTCTCGGACACTTCCTGCAGATTCGATACAGTGGTGAATTCCGGCTGCCTTATCTTAAGCTGCTTCAGTACTTCAGCAAAGTATGTCCTATCTTCTGCATGAGATATGTCGGAGGGACTCGTCCCGAGAATTATGTCTGGTCCGAAAATATCTGACAACCCCATTGCCATGTTCTGTCCAGTCTGCCCTGAAAACTGGATTATTATTCCAAGCGGATTTTCTGAATGAACGATATTAGAAATGTGCTCCAGCGTGAGAGGCTCGAAATAGAGTATATCAGAAATATCAAAATCCGTGGAGACAGTCTCCGGGTTTGAATTGACCATTATGGTGGTGTAGCCGTCATGGCGGAGTTTCTTAATTGCCTTCACCGCCCCATAGTCGAATTCCAGCCCCTGCGATATCCTGTTTGGGCCAGATCCTATGATCATGATCTTTTTACCAGCCCTGGAGGTGTTTCTCTCATCCTCGCTGTCATAGGTTGAGTACATATAGGGAGTTATGGCAACGAATTCCCCGGAACACGTGTCTATTGACTTGTACTGTGGAAAAATATTGTGATCGAGCCTGTACCGAAATATTTCAACTGCAGAAACCTTTGTGAATGAAGAGATTATGGTATCCGATATCCCCAGCTGCTTGAAGGAAAGAAGATTTTCCGGCACCGTTCCAACTTCAAGATCAGACAGCATATTCACTATGTTTCTGAATTTCCAGATGAAGTATGGATCGTAACCACTCTTTTCTGCAATCAACCCTATGTCAAAACCCCTGAAAAGCGCTTCAAATATAGCGTATATTCGAAGATCGCTCGGAATGGATATGTATTCCCATATCTGATCATCTGATTCGTACATCCTGATTTTCTCAGACATCTCGTTATCGAGTGAGGAAATAGCCTTCATAGTGGCTTCCTCAAATGTCCTGCCGATGCCCATAACCTCTCCGATGGACTTCATCTGCACTCCAAGGGTCCTTGCCACGTGAAACTTGTCAAATGGCCATCTGGGGATCTTTACTGTAACATAATCAAGGGAGGGTTCAAACGCAGCAAACGTGTTTTTTGTGATCGGGTTGCGAATTTCATAAAGATTGTATCCAACAGCGATCTTTGATGCGATTCTTGCAATGGGGTATCCGCTTGCTTTTGAAGCGAGAGCTGATGATCTGGAGGTGCGCGGATTGACCTCGACAATGAAGTACTTCTCACTCTTCGGATCGAGGGCAAACTGTATGTTGCATGCGCCAACTATGCCAATTGAGGAGATCACCTTTATTGCCGATCGCCGCAGCATATGGTATTCTGCATCACTCAGGGTCTGGGATGGCGTTACCACTATGCTTTCACCGGTGTGCACACCCATGGGATCGAGGTTCTCCATGTTGCATACTGTAATGCAGTTTCCAACGTTATCACGTATGACCTCGTATTCAATTTCCTTCAGCCCCAGAAGTGATGTCTCAACCTCGAGTGAATCTGACCCGTATGACCTGAAGAACCATTCACAGAACCTTATGAGATCCTCTTTATCCCTCGCTATGGATCCACCGGATCCGCCCAGGGAGAAAGACGTCCTGGCGATGACCGGGAATCTGCTTATGACATCAGCCTGCTGCTCATAATCCGCAGAAGTGAGAGAATAGGAATCTGCAACCGGTTCTCCGATTTCCATCATCTTTGCATGAAATTTTTTCCTGTCCTCTGCCACGGAAATAGAATCTACTCCAGTTCCAAGCACCTTCAGGGAAAGTTTACGCATCATTCCGGAATTTTCAAGATCCATAGCCAGATTCAGGGCAGTCTGTCCACCCATTGAGAACATAACAGAGTCAACTTTTTCAATTTCCACAATACGCCTGACCGCTTCTGCATTAATGGGCTCGATGTAGATGCGATCAGCAATGTCAAAATCAGTCTGTATCGTTGCCGGGTTTGAATTCAGTAAGACAGTCCTCAGCCCCTCCTCCTTCATTGAAAGGCATGCCTGCGATCCGGAATAGTCAAACTCTGCTGCCTGTCCGATGACAACTGGACCGGACCCTATAATCAGAACTGTCTTGATTGCAGGGTCCCTAGGCATAATAATCCTCCACGACTTTTGCCATCAGTGCATAGAATTGAGAATAATCTCTCGGACCGGGGGATCCTTCTGGATGGTACTGTACCGAATACACTGAATTTTTCTTATCATACAGCATCTCTATGGTCCTGTCGTTTATATCCCACTGCCCTGTTTTTAGGGAAGTCCCTGTAAGTGAATCTGGGTCTACTGCGTACCCATGGTTGTGTGATGTGATGAATATGCTCTTTCCGTCAGTTACGGCATGGTTAGTTCCCCTGTGCCCGAATTTCATCTTTATGGTTCTGCCTCCGCCAGACAGGGCAAGAAGTTGATGCCCGAGACATACACCGAATATTGGAAGCTTACCTGTATTTTCCTTAAGAAATTCCCGTACATTAGCAAGGGCAGGATGGGCGGGGTCCCCCGGACCGTTTGATACAAAGATCGCATCATACTCCTTGCCTAGCTTGGAGAAAGTTTCGCGGTAGGAAACAACAGTCAGAGAGAAGATTTCGGAGATGCTCCTGACAAGGCTGGTTTTGGTGCCAACGTCGATATAGAGAATATTTCTCTTTCCCTTCCCTGCAACCGTGTATGATGATTTGGTGCTGACGGCTTCGACCAAGTTAGCGGCCATGGGATCCGGCCATTCATCAGGAACATTTGCGGTATCCGAAATATAAGCCTTCATGACGCCATGTTCCCTTATCTTACGGACAAGCAGTCTGGTGTCTACTCCATCTATTCCAGGGACTCCGTTTTCCTTAAGGAACCTGTCAAGCTGCGTTCCGCTCTCTCCTGAATACAGGGTGGAGTGCGCATCCCTGGTTATCACGGCGGATACCTGTGCGCGATCGGATTCCATTTTACCATTTTGCAAGGGGTAATTGCCAATTGTCGGTGCGGCAAAGACAAGCATCTGTCCCCTGTAAGACGGATCGGTTATTGACTCCAGATATCCGGTCATTGCTGTTGTAAAAACAATCTCCCCGTAACTACCGGAATCGTGGCCAAAACCTGCCCCCTTTATTACGGTGCCGTCCTCTAGAATGAGAAACCTATCAGACAAATAGAATCCCCCTCATTTCTGGAAAAAGATCAGGATCGGGATTCCAATTCAACTTATCACTACCGATTGCAATGTAGAATAAAAAAATAACGTTTCTTTTCAGGGGCAATGGCTCTTTGTTCACCAGGCTGATTGTTAAAATTAAGCTGTCTTCACAGCCATGGTGATTAAAGAAATGAAATATACCTTCGGGGCGCTTGATCCATATGGCACTTGGGGGGCGTACTGCAGCAATTACGGCGACGATGCTGACTGAATACCCAGAGATCAGAGGTTTTGTACCACCGGAAGAGTTTGGGAAAGACGAGAAGAAAATGAACCGTATTCTTAACGAGCTTAGACAGGAGGGTGTAAAGATAGAGATCACCTGACCCACATTATGTCTTTGTTCATCCCTACCATTAATATTCCTAAACTGCTAACGTTTTCGAAAAATATTAGTGAAGTGCGGAGGGCCGGATTTGAACCGGCGAACCCCTACGGAAACAGATCTTGAGTCTGTCGCCTTTGACCAGGCTCGGCAACCTCCGCCCGCAGAACACGATACTATGTCTATTTATCATATTTTCCATTATATTATTATTCAACCAGCAGATCTGGCTTAAATGGATATCTCCGTTGAGTTGGAGTTTTACGACCCGAACTCAGGCGACCTACTTAAGGTAATTGATCCGGATAATGACAAAATGATCTCTGTGGAAGTATCTGGTAATCGCGCAAAAATAACTATTTCACACTTGAAATTGTCTTCCCTGTATAATATAATAGATGACCTGATTAGGGATATTGAAGTGGGAAAAAATATTGAGAGTGATTTCTAATCACTGCTCTACCGTTATTGAAAGCTTCTCAGTGAGTTCCTTGTACCGGTTCCTTATGGTTACTTCTGTCACGCCGGCCACTTCGGCCACCGCCCGCTGCGTCCTTCTCTCGCCTGTCATAAGTGATGCTATATATATTGCCGCGGCGGCCACACCCGTAGGGCCCTTTCCGGAGGTCAGGTCATTATCCCTGGCAAGTTTCAGTATTTCTGTTGCCTTCTTTCTGGCATCCATGGACAATTTGAGCCTGCTGCAGAAGCGGTTGATATAATCATCTGGTTTTGAAGGCATTATGTTGAGCTTCAGGTATCTGCTCATGATTCTGTATGTCCTGCCAATTTCTTTCTTCTTGACCCTCGTTACAGAGGCTATTTCCTCCAGGGTCCTCGGTACATTGGTAATCCTGCATGCGGCATAAATTGAACCGGCTACGACTCCCTCTATGCTCCTTCCCCTTATCATGTTCTGTTTTACGGCTTTCCTGTAAATCACAGCCGCTGTTTCCCTTACATCATTGGGGATGCTGAGGTTTGAAGCCATCCTCTCAAGTTCCTGAAGAGCCTGCGAAAGATTGCGTTCTGCTGCGTTGGATACCTTGATTCTCTTCTGCCACTTCCTTAGTCTGTAAAGTTGAGCCCTGTTTCTGGTTGGAATTGATTTCCCGTATGAGTCTTTGTTCTTCCATGATATGTCTGTGGAAAGTCCCTTGTCATGTATTGTGAATGTCATAGGGGATCCCGCTCTGGCCCTTGAATCATTCTGCTCGGAATCAAATGCTCTCCACTCCGGACCCTGGTCTATATAGCTGTCGTCTATGACAATCCCACAATTATTACAAACTAGCTCGCCACGCTCATAATCTCTTACCAGTTGCGTGGAACCACATTCAGGACACTTCGTGATTTCATCTATTTTCCTCTTCTCTTGCTTTTCCTCTACCATTTGTATCACCTGTACACTTTACGTACAGCTCTTTCACCTCACCTGAGGCTGGAAAAACGCTGACGAGACCATATGCTGAGGATACTGGACCAAATATTCTGGTTATCTTGCCAATTGCCTTGCCTGTGTTATCATATATCTTTGAATTCATTTTTACGCAATCATTGAGCCTGATAGTAACCTCTTTCCCTCTCATGTTAAGGATTTCACATTTTAGATCCATTATTAATTACCATATGCAATTACAGTATTTAAACCGTTCGTAAAATTATTAATATATGCTCAAATTATATTAAAGCATTATTACACCAGATTGTATATGTACACCACTACGTGCAGAACGAATATCGACCAGCCTTTCCTATTCGTCAGCGACAAAGTGACGAATATATGAACAGTTCACCGGTCAAATCTATTTCCGAGAAAAATGCAACATGTTTGACCAAAAAGCTTTAATATTGCCACTAATGTAGTTTGAGTATCGAGTTATATTGGTGTTTGTATGGCTACAAAAAATAGTGAAGAAGTTATGAAAAGGTGCCCTGAATGCAAATCTGAGCACTTAGTAAGGGACTATGAAAGGGGAGAACTGGTATGCAGCGATTGCGGGATGGTAATCGAGGATTCCCTAATTGATCAGGGACCTGAATGGCGCGCCTTCGACTCAGAGCAGGATGACAGGAGGGCAAGAACCGGATCACCCATGACGTTCCTGAGTCATGATAAGGGTCTGGCAACCGAAATTTCGTGGTCAAACAAAGACTATTATGGAAAGAGAATCCCGCACAAAAACAGAGCACAGATTTATAGAGTGAGAAAATGGCATCAGAGGATCAGGGTAAGTAATGCGGCCGAGAGAAATCTCTCACTTGCACTTCAAATGCTTAACGATAACGGAGCGAAACTTGGTATTCCCAAGGACATCAAGGAGACGGCAGCACTCATCTACAGGAAGGCCGTTGAGAAGAACCTTATCAGAGGGAGAAGCATTGAAAGCATTGTATGCGCTTCCATCTATGCAGCCTGCAGAATGGTAAATCTACCTAGAACGCTTGATGAAATTTCCAAGGCTTCGGAAGTCAACAAGAAGAAGATCGGAAAGGCTTACCGACATCTTGCAAAGGAATTGAGCCTGAACCTTAAGCCAACAACCCCTTATTCATATGTAGCCCAGTTCTGCAGCAAGCTTGAACTGGACAAGCAGGCAATTGTAAAAAGTGAAGAGATAGTCAGGAAGTCAATAGAGCTGGGAATTTCTTCTGGAAAGGGTCCGACCGGGGTTGCTGCTGCATCTATATACATCGCGTCGGTAATGCTCGGAAAACCGAGGACACAGAAGGAGATTGCCAGAGTATCTGGCGTTACTGAAGTTACAATCCGGAACAGGTACAAGGAGATAAGCAAGTCCCTGGGAATTGTTGGCCTGGAATAAACCAAAAGATGAAAATCTACATCGTGGACAACGGTGGCCAGTGGACCCATCGCGAATGGAGGGTGGTGAAAAGCTTCGGCGCCGAATCCACCATTATTCCAAACGACACGCCTTCATACATGATTTCTGATGCCGATGGGATTGTGCTTTCCGGTGGATCTCCAAGCATTGTTTCTGAGTTGGATAAGCTTGGATATGTTAAGGAATATCTTGCGGATCACGAATTCCCGGTGCTTGGGATATGTGTCGGTGCACAATTTATAGCGCTGAATTCCGGCGGAGAGGTCGGACCTGGCACACATCCAGAGTATGGGAAAACTGCAGTGACATTCTTTAATAAAGGGGGCATTTTCTCTCAGCTTCCGGACAGTATCGTCGCCTGGGAGAACCATAACGATGAGATAAAACGTGTGAGTGGCGACTATGTGGTCTGCGCTTCCTCAGAAGGTTGCAAAGTGCAGGCATTTTACCACAGGACCAAGCCGATTTTCGGGGTTCAGTTTCATCCTGAAGTCAACAATACCGAACATGGGGAAGATATTTTCCGAGCTTTTCTCGACGTATGTGCCGTGAAAAAGTGAGGCAGGCAGACAAATATATTTAACCGCCCTAATCATTAAAGCAATAATGCTTACAGAGGTAAGTGAGTTTACCGGAATGAAGGTCTATTCTGATAAGGGCAAGTTTGTTGGCACCGTAGACGATGTCATAGTGGATCTCGACAGGCAGACGGTCCATGGATTATACATAGAAAACCCGAACCCTTCCATTATAGAGAACGGTGCGGCAATCTCCATCCCGTACAGGTGGATAAAGGCGGTAGGCGAGATCATACTTCTTAAGAGATTCCCCTCCTTCGTGAAGGAACCGGAAGACAAAGAATGATCACCGGTAGAGGAAAAACGCTTCGTCTGCTGTCTTGTTTACATAGCCATATCTCTCAAACTGTGCTATTCCATCATAATCTAGAGCCAGCGGCTCGAGCAGACCGGTGTCTACTCCTCCATCCGGCTTGAATACGCTGAACCTTTCAGAATCCTGCGGACACCAGTGAATGATTTTAAGTGGATGATCCTTTGTTACTTCACGGTCATCGAAATTTCCGACGTTCCCGTTTTTCACCACGACACACAGATCCTTAAGCCTCAGCACATCGCCATCGCCGAATTTATCCCAGTCTTCCTTCTGCACGAATATGTTAAATTCCGTACCGAGATCGTATTTCCTGTAACCTAGTTCGGTATGTCCTGGATGATACGGTGCCCTGCTCTGAAGCGGTTTTGGAGATTTCACCGTCACTCTTACAGGATCACGAACAAACCAGAACCTCATTGCCCCGGAATCAATAATTTCCTTGTTCATGGCGTTGAAAATCTCCCAGGAGAACTCTGCATCAATCTCCCTGAGACCGGATTCAACCCAGTACCGCCTTATCACCGCAGGCGAATATCCTCTTCTTTTCAGTGCGAGCAACGTTCCCAGACGTATATCGTCCCAGCCACTGTACTTCCCCTCTGCAATTCCCTTCTTTATTATTGATGTTTTAAGTATTGTCTCCGGAATGGTGATAAGCCCATAATGGTAATAGACGGGTATCTTCCATTTGTTATAATGAAATATGTATTTCTGTTTCTCGGTATTGTTCAGGTGATCCTTTCCCCTTATTACGTGAGTCAGTCCCAGATAATGATCATCCACCGCCACAGAGAAATTCATCATCGGGTATGCATGGTATTTCTTCCCGGTACGCGGGTGGTTAGCGTCTACCACCCTGAATGCTATCCAGTCCCTTATTGACGGATTCGGGTGATTGAGATCCGTCTTTATTACCAGGGTTGCAGATCCAGGCTTGAAAGCTCCAAGGATCATCTCTTCAAATTCTGAAGTATTGGTTGGGATGGTGTTGGACCTGTGAGGGCATTCGAGCCCCTTGAGTTTCAGGTCCCGGAAGTCCTGCTGCTTGCAATGGCATACATAGGCATTTCCGCTCTTTATCAGATTCCTGGCTTCCTCATAATACAGATCAAATCTGTCAGATTGTATCACAACTTCGGAGACATTAACTCCTAACCATTGGAGGTCTCTTGGAATCTGAGTATAAGCGAATGAATCTATGTTGTCCGGATTTGTATCCTCGATCCGGAGGATCAGTCTGCCACCATATCTTTTCACGTACTCATCGTTGAGAATTGCCATCCTCGAATGCCCGAGATGAAGGGGCCCTGATGGTGAAGGGGCCATCCTCATAACTACATTTCCCGCCACACCCTCCAGGTCTGGAAGCCTGTGTTCCTGAACCCTCTTTTCCCTTACCATAAATTCCGGGAACTCGTTCCTTACAACTTCTTCCAGCAACTGCTGAGGCATTGAATTGACTTTGCTGGCAACCTCAGCAACCTTCCTCGCAAGCCCGCTGGGATCAGAACGTACTTCTGGGAACAGGCCCATTATCTTTCCGATGACAGGACCGGGATCGGCCCTTCCGTTATGCTGGTAGGCATTCCGGATTACCTGTTTCCTGATTTCATCATCCAACAGGGACAAGCGAACCCCTCAGAATATTTTCCATTTCGGAAACTAGATCCTTCATCCCTGATTTATCGTTTATGGATATACATATTCTTTCAACGTGTTCAGCCGAAAGATCTGTCTTGCTCTGGACACGGATAATCTTCTTCCTGAAAAATTTCTTGATCTCCTCATAGAGAGTTTCCTGCTGATCAATAGAGTACCCTGAACTGCCCGAATAATCGAGTAGGAAAATTATGCTTCCCTCAATCTTTTGCAGCGCAAGTATTGCCTTTTTCTCCATCTCGTTCCTTTCAGACATTTTCCTGTCCAGGATACCAGGGGTATCTATGATCTGAATCCTGTAATAGCCAATGTCAGTGTAACCAATGTGAATTGACTGGGTTGTAAAAGGATATGGTGCCACTTTGGGCTGTGACGTGGTCAGCATGCCCAGCAGAGAACTCTTTCCAACATTTGGCATTCCCGCAATAATGAATGTCTCCATGTTTGTTTCAATTTCTGGAATCTTCCTCATGTAATCCCGGCAGCTTGACAGGAACTCCAGATCGGCGGAAATGTTCTTTATCAGAGATGAAAAGCGTCCGTAATACTGCTTCATCCAGCTATTCATGATCTTCTTGTCCTTCTCTGATTTCAACCTCCTTATGTAATCTGTGCTGAGCGTAACTATCCTCTCAGAAGTCCATTGCATCTTGCCCAGCGAGAGTTTGTACTTGTCCACATCAAACATAAGATCGAGCAAACCGTAATAAAACGGGTGAAGCTTCTCGCTTGACGGAAATTTCTTTACAAGTCTGTCAAGATGAGAACAGGCTGTGCTTTCGATTGTGGATATCTTATCGATCAGTTCTTTCCTTATTTTGTCGGAAATATCCGGGTGGTAGGGTTCTTCTATCTTTGCAGCCTTGGAGAAGGCCTTATCGATTATTTCCTGAGATTTCAAAACAGTCGGTATCTTGTTAAACATTTCCTTTTATCACTTCTAGTAGAAAATAATGTAAAAAACTCAGTCTATCTGCTTTATGGCTGCTTCAATCTTGTTCTTCGTTTCTTCGCTCATCTCGTAGATGTTGTGCGCATATCTTGAGTGAATCCTTATCCTTGGCATGAGGTCTTCCCTTGCGTGAGCTGAGAACTCAAAGCCGCAATCATAACCAATGTCCCTGCACTTGTAAAGAAAAGTAGCCATAATTTTGTATGTGCATAGGATATAAAACATCTCCGATGCAATTCCACAACTGACAGATTTGAGACGCAGTGCTCTCAATCACCAGATTGGATTGCGAACATGATGCCGTTAATGATTATGGCATAATGATGGTTGCCTGCAACTTAAACTGGTGTTGTGCAATCATATTATTTTATGCAAACTGGCGAAACGTTCAGAGGGAAACGCGTTTAATTTGCCCCGATCATCCGGGATAAAAGAATATTAGTCAAGGAAACATTATCAAGCATGCTTGTAGAAGACCAGAGAAATATTTCATGCGGTGGAGACCCATTCAATTACCTTAAGAGCGTACTGAAGGGGCTCTATTTTGATCTCTCCCCGGGACAGGATGCAAAGGTTTTGTTGCTCAGCGAGAAATTCCCATACAAGCGGGAACTCTTTGAAAGCCTCTCAAGAAATTCCCGTCTAAAACTAGTTGAAATGAAGGAAGAAAATGGCGAAATTGAACTGATCATACGAAGAGAAAACCAGTGATTCTGGATGTTTCCGTAATGAGATCTTATTGCATCAGCTGTGGTGAATCCAGAAAAGGGAGTGAGCTTAGATGCCAGAGATGCAACGGCATATTCAATATGGAACCGGACTTTAAATATAGAGAGGATCCAGGGGAAAACTACCCCTATATCAGAAAGATGATTTCGCTGGGAGAAGTTCCAACGCCCATTCTGGATTTTGATACCGTGTCTGCGAAGCTCGAATACTTCTCGCCTACATTTTCCTATAAAGACAGAGGATCAAGAACTCTCATTTCCGCTCTTGCAGAAAGGTTCGTGAAACATAAGGAGATGGAAATAAACGAGGATTCTTCTGGAAACGCAGGAGCCTCCATTGCAGCCTACGGAAAGAGGGCAGGATTCAGAGTAAACATCTTTGTGCCGGAAAACGCAATTCAGGGAAAGATCTCACAGATAGAGTCCTACGGTGCCAGGATAGTACCAGTCAAGGGCGGCAGGGAAAAGGTTGCTGAAGCTGCTCGCCTGAACAGTGGGGTGTATGCCAGCCATGTACTTAACCCCGAATTCAGGGATGGGATAAGGGAACTGGCTTACGAGATTTTCAGGCAGTGGAATGGAAAGGTTCCAGACAATATTTTCATCCCGGTGTCCGCTGGAACTCTGCTTATAGGCATGTACAGCGGGTTTCATCACCTGATGGAAAGTGGGGAAATAGAAAAGATACCGTCAATTATAGCCGTTCAGACCGAAGCTGTATCCCCCTTATGTTCCGCGGTAAACAACACGCCGTATGACCCGGATAACTCCCTTGGATCGGTTGCTGACGCACTCGTTTCCAGGACTCCACCGCTTCTGGACCTTATGTCAGGCATAGTAAAGGAGAACGGCAAATGCGTTACGGTGAGCGATCAATCAATAATTAGCGCAAGAAAGAGTCTTGCCCTGATGGGAATTTATGCGGAGTACAGTTCCGCAACCGTCCTTGCGGCATTCTCCCATTCGCATTTTGATGGCAAGAGCCTACTGGTCATCACCGGAAACGGGTTGAAGACTCCCTGAGGGCAATCACTCTTAAACAACAGATCAGAGAGACTTGCGATCTTCTATCGTCTTTCCGTTGATTATTATGGAGTGTGTTACCTCTGTTCCGCCTCGCTTGATCAGTATTGAAACGGAACAGTATTTAGAAAGAGAAAGGATCACGGCCTTCCTTACCTGTTCAGGATCGATTTCCCCGCTCAGATCGTAAGTTATATTTACCTTCTTGAGCGTCTTCGGTATTTGTTCCTCCCTCTCAGCCTCAAGAATGCACCTGTAAGACTTGTATGGCTGCTTCATCTTTTGCAGGATAGAGAGCACATCATCGCTCGTGCATGACCCTATGGAGAGAACCAGCAGTTCCGTTGGGCTGAAATTCTGTGCATTGCCGGACAGCGAGTTCTTGATCCTGACGGTGTCTTTTCCATCAACATCCGTTAAAAATCCGTTCCCGTTTTCATATCTGAATGAAAGGAGCATACTTCGCAATTAACTCCTTGTTAAATAACTTAATTTCGTCATCCCGATAATTTTGATTGATAAGAACATAGAACTGATGCCGGGAATGGGATTTCAAACGACATTACCGGCATAATGAACATGCGAAGGAAAATCATGCTGACCGCCTAAAACATATAGAGCTACACAAGCTTTTACATATTGACCTACATGAAGGAAGTAGTATTAAGGAATGATAATGCAGTATCACCGATCATCGCGACAATTTTGCTCATCGCAATAACCGTGACCCTTGCGTCGACTCTGTACTCTATAGTCGGAGGATACTTTTCCAACGCTCCAGTCCTGACACCCCAGGCCAACATTGCCGTCGTCAACATGACCAAGGTAGCGCCAAATGGAACGGGCACTGGTAGTTATATTGTCTATATAGAATCTGTTTCTGGAAACATATCGCTTTCCTACGTCAGGATGATGGTTACACTTAACACGGGCAACATCACAACGATACCTTTGCTGAGCATTGGATTAAATGGAACCCACCTGACACCACACATTGTGGCCAACCTGACAAAGGGCAGTACTACCTTCTCCCCATTGGATTTTATATCCATAAAGGAGAACAACGCCCGTCAGTTCGTAACAAGAATTGCCTTCATTGATACCGCGTCTAGCGGGATAATTGCATCGGCATACCCGCAGTGAGTTTTCTACCATCACCTTTATAATTTATGCATTTTCATTCCTTTACGCATTCATTTATTAATCCTTAACTCCCTCTATTTTACATAACAGGTCATTTAATTTTTCAGAATTTTATTCCATTTATTGGCTATTTTACCGATTCTGATAATGTATGTATTCACATGAATATTTATATACATGTAATG
>Ga0123519_10000167_pt1 | contig 109754 bp, 66 predicted proteins | sample YelNatPaOPRAMG02_FD_87396 | JGI IMG/M metagenome (GOLD analysis project Ga0123519, IMG submission 87396) | Hot spring microbial communities from Yellowstone National Park - Yellowstone National Park OP-RAMG-02 (version 2) | ecosystem: Environmental > Aquatic > Thermal springs > Hot (42-90C) ... | reverse complement strand
GTTGGTGAAGGCTAAAGCCTTCACCGAAAAGCGGCGATAAATCGCCGCACTCCATGATAAATCGCCGCACTCCATGGAGTGCGGGGCTTTAGCCCCGCTTTTCACGCGGGACTTCAGTCCCCGATAAAACGGAATGGACGATCTAGCGTTGAACGGCGGACCCGACAAGCGGGTCCCTCCGAGAAAAAGCACCGGAGGGGCACGCTTGTCGTGCCCGGGCAAAGGGAATTGATCATCGAACGTTGCACAGCGGACGTGACAAGCACGTCCCTCCGAAAAAAACGGACCCGACAAGCGGGTCCCTCCGCACGCGGTAGGGGCGATTCATGAATTGCCTCTACACCGCTTTGTACTTGTGGCATGTCACAGGTTTTTGCAAAAGTGGGGATGACCCGCAGTACGGGTAACTTGCTTTTGCCCATCTGACGGGTAAAAATACGCCGTACGAGAGCAACGGTTCTGCCGATCGTTTTGTCGGATGGTAGGAAGGTCTAACTCATCGGTCTTGGACTCTAGCGGCAAGGAGAAAGGTGCACAATGTCCCAGTCGAAGCCCTACAACCGAGACAACGTGGGAAAGATCCTGGACCGCGCGATGGACGCCACAGGGGGAATCCTCCGCCTAACACCCACCTGGGTGCCGCGGAGTTTTCTGCATCCCGGTCGGCGCATCAAACTGGCAACGGAGGATCTCTACGCCTTCGGAGCCCATCGCGGAGGGATCGACGAACGCTGGTTCGCCAGCACGACTGAAGCCGCCAATGAAGGACGCAACTGGGATGAAGGGTTGAGCTGGGTTCGCTTTGAAGGCGAACGGTTCCTGTTAAGGGACGCCGTTGAGGAAGGGCAGGGCAAAATTGTTGGTCCTGATATCTGGAACAAATACCACCGCTGGCCTGTGTATTCCAAATTCTTCGATAACGCTGGTCCGATTCCCCACCACATGCATCAGCGCCAGGAGCATGCTCAAAAGACCGGTCAGGAAGGCAAGCCGGAGGCCTATTACTTCCCACCTCAATTGAATGCTGCCGAGAATCATTTCGACTACACCTTCATGGGGCTTGAACCCGGTGTAACCAAAGACGATGTCAAGCGGTGTCTGGAAAACTGGAACAAGGGCGACAACGGGATTCTGGACTTGTCCCGGGCGTACCGGCTGAAACCGGGAACCGGCTGGCTCATTCCGGCGGGGGTCCTCCATGCGCCTGGGTCCCGCTGCACCTACGAGCCGCAGTGGGGATCGGACGTTTTTGGAATGTTCCAGTCAATGGTCGAAGGGCGCTACGTCCCGTGGGAGCTCTGCGTGAAGGACGTTCCCAAGGAATACCAGCACGATCTGGACTACATCGTGGACCAGCTCGACTGGGAAAAGAACGTCGATCCCTACTTCCGCGAACATAACTACCTGGAGCCGATCGTGGATGAAGAGAACTCCGGAGAAGGTTACACCGACCGCTGGATCGTCTATGGTCTGGTGGATGGCAAGCAACTCTTCTCCGCCAAGGAACTGACGGTGATGCCCGGCGCGAAATGCGTCCTTCGTGACCCAGGCGCCAGCGGCTGGATCACCGTCCAGGGATGCGGCTATATCAGCGTCCAGGGGTATGAGAAGAGCAAACTCTGGCTGCAAACGCCGATCATGATCCGCTTCGGAGAAGAGCCGGATGACGAAATTTACATCACCTACGAGGCGGCCAAGGCCGGTGTCATTGTGGAGAACACCGGAACCGAGCCCCTCGTGAGTCTCCGGTACTTCGGACCGGATGTCCATCCCAAGGTGCCCAACGTTGGCGACTACAAAAAGCAGAAACGGTGATCTTGGGGACGGTAGCCCTGCGGCCACCAAAGCCTTGCGGCGAGATTAACGTCTTCTCAAAAACCAAAGCGTAACGATTTGAATCCGGTCAGGGTGGAATGTGGTTCGCTTCGCCCTGACCGTTTTTTTCCTCCGTAGCGTGGACCGCCCCTCTGAAGAGCGTCTCCTCTGTCAACTGTTGATTTTGGGCTGGCTCGTGTGTTTGCTTTTTTCATCAGAACGGGGCAGGGGCAACAAACGGCGTGCTTCTCCGTCACAACATCACAGCGAGATCAGCTTCATGTTTTATTTTTTGGCTTGGCTGGGCAAAGTTTGACCTTGCTTTCACTATGACCTAGGCTTTCAGTAGAGCAATAACAATGCCCTGACAAGACTCAAATCCTTGTTGTCTTTTCGATTGGACAGGCTACTTATCCGGAAATGGTCGACCGGCCACACATCCATGGGACGGCTTGCGAGGGTTTCTGACCGGAATTCATCGCCTTGTAGGTGAGCACGTTCTCCGCTCGACGTTAGCCCGACGCCGGATGGCCGAAGTGAGGCTGGTCAGCCCATTTTACCGGGGAAATTTCGGTTGCCAGTCATCTGAGAAAGGGGAGCATGTATGACTGACATCGCGGCGCCAGCTTCCGCTATCCCCGAGACCGATGTGACATCGCTGCCCAGCGAACTGATGAAACCTTCAGAAGCAGCAGCGCAAGCGCCCTCAGCGGATGCTGTCCCGTCTGGTCGGGAAACCGGGGAACCGGACTTCGTGCACTACGAACGACTTGTGGCAGCCCGGCTGGGGGTGTCGGCCGGTCTGTTTGCAGCCCTCCGGGTCCGCCACCTGCCGACGGCCATTCACTCCTTACGGGTCGCCCTTCTGTGCTCGGCCTGGGCAAAATGGCGCGGGATGACCGAGCAGGAGCGCGACGAGCTGGAGGTTGCCGCCCTTCTGCACGACGTGGGTCTGATCGGACTGCCGGATCAAATCCTACTTAAACCCGGGCCGTTGACCCCGGAAGAAATTCTTTACGTCGATCGTGCCCGGCTGATGAGCGTGGAAATCCTCCGGCACGTGACGGACAATGAAAACATTCTGCGGATTGTGGGCAACGTGCCGGCATGGTATGACGCGACCCGAGCAGGGTACTCCGCATGGGGGCGGGCCATTCCCGAAGCAGCCCGGATGATCGCCGTCGCGGAAGCTTTCGATGCAATGACCACGGATCACCTTTATCGCCCCGCGATGAGCGTGGAGCGGGCGTTTGCCGAGCTCTATCATGGGGCGGGACGTCAATTCGACCCTGATCTCGTCGAAGAGTTTGTCCGGTTTTATCGAAGTGGTGTGGATGCAGCCAAACAGGATGTCGCCCGACGCTGGCTTACCGACCTTGACGCCGAATCGGTCAACCATCTCTGGCGGTGGGTCTCCCCCAGTCAAACCATCCTCCCGCCCGAGATGGAAACCGTCTTCCAGCACCGCCTTTTGCAGAACATGCGGGATGGCGTCATCTTCGTCGATACCCAGGAGCTTATCCTCCAGTGGAATCCTGGAGCGGAGCGGCTCAGCGGAATCATGGCGGAAGCCGTGCGATCGCGAAAGTGGTCGCCCACCATTCTGGGGTTGCGGAGCGAACGGGGAGAACCGCTGACCGAGCAGGATTGTCCGGTACTTACCGCCCTGCGATGCGGCGCCCAGGTGCTGCGGCGCCTCAGCATGCAGGGCAGGAATCAGGAGAAAGTCCCGGTCGATCTCCACGCCGTCCCGGTTGTCCTGCAGGATGGGACTATTCTCGGCGCCGTGGCCATCATTCATGACGCTTCACCGGAGATCAATCTGGAACAGCGGCTCGAATACTTCCGCGAACGCGTTACCCGCGATCCGCTCACGGACCTTGCTAACCGCGCGGAATTCGACCGCATGTTGCCCCTCTTTGTGGAGCAGTACCAGCGGCGAGGAATTCCCTTCAGCCTTATCATCTGCGATCTCGATCGCTTCAAACAGGTCAATGACACCTACGGTCATCAAGCGGGGGACGACGCGCTACGGACGCTGGCGGGGGTGCTGCGCCGATATTCCCGGTCGGGAGACCTGGTGGCCAGATACGGCGGAGAAGAATTCGTCATGCTCTGTGCTGCGTGTGACATTGCGACGGCCACCCGTCGCGCCGAAGAAATGCGGGAAGCCCTCGCTCGCACACCCCTGGCTCGGCTGAACGGTCGGGTGGTGACGGCCAGTTTCGGAGTCACAGAAGTTCAGCCGGGCGACACCCCCGAAACAATTCTCCGGCGGGCGGATCGGGCGCTTCTCATGGCCAAGGCCAATGGCCGGAATATGGTTATCCAACTCGGAGTTGGCAATCACGGCGAGACCGCACCCGTCAGCGCCAAACGCTGGTGGTGGCGTGCTGCATCCACGGAGGTCGTGGTGGAAGAGACCCTGATCAGCCCTTTTCCACTTGCCCTGGCTGTGGAAAAACTACACGGATTCATTGCCGACCATCAGGCACGGATTCTCAAGGTGCAGGGAAACCGCCTGGAAATGGAGATCGAGGTTCGAAATCCCCTCCGCAGCAGACGCCGTTCAGACCGTCCCGTGTGCTTCGAAATGGTGGTGGTGATGCACGAAGACAAACCCGCCACTGGGGACACGCCCGCACGGTCGTGCTTCCGTGTCAGGGTTGCCCCGAAGTCCACCCGGGAACGCCGCCGTCGCGAAATTGCCGCCCGATTGGAAGAACTTCTTACAAGTTTTCGCTCCTACCTGGCGATTTCCGAAGTGCAGCCTCACCACAGCAATCCGGTCTGGCTGCGGCTGCGCTCCATGTTGCAGAAAAGTCTTTCGCAGTTGATGCCACGGTTTCGCCTGCTCTGAGTCTTTCCGATCCCATCGGCTGTTCTGTACCATGGAGTGAAGACAGCCGGCACGCGGCAAGTCGGCGAGCCAAGTTCATTGAGAAACACGCATGCGGAAGAGCCGGCGGAATGCTCTGGAGGCAGGTTTTTCTCGATTCCCATGGAACGTGAATTTACACCAGGCGCGCTTCGTGCGCTGGCCGCTGCTGCAACCTGGCAGTACGGGGAAGGGTCCGGCGGTCTCCGGCTGGTAAGCATCCTGATGGGTCTGCTCGCTGAACCGGAATGCCGCGCGGCCATGATTCTGCGAGAACTCGGTATCAGCGAGGAATTACTCCTCGCCCATTGGCCAGAACTTCATCGGTCTGCGGAGCCGCCACCAATTCCCCTGGAGTCACCGCCGCAATTCCATCCCGAGGTGAAAAGCCTCTTCACAGCGGTCGATCTTTATATGGATTGGGGCGATTGGCCGCCCATTATCTCCACGGAGCATTTGCTCTTGGGACTGGCGGGCTGCGAACACCCCGTTGCCGACTGGCTCCGCGAACAGGGATTGAATTTCACACAGCTCCGGCAGCAGATTCTGCAGCGCTATGGCACCGGTGGCCAGTGGCGGTCGGCATCACAGGAAGCCGTGAGGGGCCAGATTGAAGCTCTGCCGTCGCCCGAGGAAGAAAATTCAATTTCTTCGCCCGAAGTGGGTCATGCGAAGATCAAGCCCTCCGCTTCTTGTGAACCTCCGGAAGAAGAAAGGCTTCAGCGAGAAGAACCTCCAGCAGATTCTCGCAAAACATCTTCTGACGAGGCGAAAAAGGAGGATGCCGTTTCGAAACTCACCGCCTCCACCGCGATGGGACTCTATCGCATCGTGGATGCAGCGATCAACCGTGCGTTGGAAGGCCTCCGTGTTGTGGAAGATTATGTTCGGTTTGTGCTGGATGATCCCTTTCTTGTGGGCGAGCTTAAAGACATTCGTCATGCGTTTTCCCGGCTTGCGGGCGAATTTCCCATGGCCTACCGCCTCGCTGCCCGGGAAACTCAAACCGATGTCGGGACCCGGATCAAGCATTCCCACGAAATGAAACGCGAGTCTGTGGAAGGGCTGCTCGATGCGAATTTATCCCGCGTTCGCGAGGCCATCCGCAGCGTGGAAGAATGCGCGAAGGTACTCCAACCGGAACTAGCAGAGCGCTTTGAACAACTTCGCTACCGGTGTTACACACTGCATCGGGCCATTCGCATCACCGAGCTCTCTCGGGAGCGTCTGCAAAACGCGCGACTTTATGTCCTGGTGGACGCACGGCCTTCACCTGACGAATTCCAGGCCCTGATCACGTCGCTTGTGGAAGTCGGTGTCCACGTGATTCAACTCCGAGAGAAAAAGCTCGAGGATCGCTTACTGTTGGAACGGGCACGGATTGCTCGCAAAATCACCCGGGACACACAAACGTTGTTCATCATGAACGATCGCCCGGATCTGGCCGTCCTGAGTCAGGCTGACGGAGTCCATGTGGGGCAGGAGGAACTGACGGTCAAGGATGTCCGCGCCCTTGTAGGCCCGGACATGTTGATAGGTGTTTCCACCCATGATATCGAGCAGGCCCGACGGGCTGTCCGCGATGGGGCCAATTACATTGGATGTGGGCCGACGTTTCCTTCGTCAACCAAACAGTTTTCGCACTTCCCCGGGTTGGAGTTCTTGCGACAGGTGGCCTCGGAAATCACCCTGCCCGCATTCGCCATCGGGGGCATCAACGAGTCGAACATCGATGCGGTACTGAAAACGGGAATTTTTCGCGTGGCGGTGTCCGCGGCCGTGGTGGATACTCCTGATCCCCCGGCGGCCGCGAAACGGCTCCTGGCCAAGCTTCAAGGTACGCCCACCCGCTGAGCGCCCACGGAACGAACCTTTTCATTGGAATTCATTGGAACCTGCCCCGAAACGATGGTAAAATCTGGCAAATGCCTTTACAACTGGCATAGAATTGGGAAGGTTGCTTCCGGGAAGGTCTGAGCAATGAAAACACCCCGAAAGCAAGGCAGCGCCCCTTGCTTTGCCGTTCGGGGATGGCTGCGACGCGTTACCCGCCACTTGGATAAGTTTCCCCGCAGGTCGTGCGGAAACTTCGGTCTCCGGAAGGGGACCCCGCATACGCAAGAGCGGATAGGGGATTGTGGCAAACTTCACTGCGTCGGAAGAACCATGGCGATAGCCGCTCCACCACAAGCGGGTAGCGGTGGAGGGAATGGGAACCAAAGAAGAATCTGCGAATGGAAACGGGATCGTGTGTGTTGCGGCAGAACATATCGAATAGAAGAAGACGACATGAGGAGGTGTTGATCCAATGAAGAAGCTGTTGGGAGTGACCGCCCTGGTGGTTGGAGCTGTGTGGTGCGGGTCTCAGGCGCTGGCGGTGACCCAATTCCGCACCCAGTTTGTGGAGCGCTATGTCAAGAAAGACAGCAACGACCCGAAAGATCGGGCATTCGCCGAGTTGGTCGATCGCGCCGGGTGCAACATTTGTCATTTGGGTGATGACAAGACCAAACGGAATGCGTACGGCCAGGCCCTTGACAAACTGCTGGACCGTAAAACTGATGCCCGCAACAAGGAAAAGATCCAGAAGGCCCTCGAGGTCGTGGAGAAGGAAAAGGTCGATCCAAAGGATCCAAAGTCTCCCACATTTGGCGATCGGATTAAGGCTGGCAAACTTCCGGTGGATGTACCTCCGGAACTGATGGAGTGACGGTCCAACACCCGTTTGAATTTCGTCCGTGCAGCCAATTTTTCGCCGGTGGATTCACACCGGCGTTTTTTCTTGATATTCTGGCTACACGGCAACGCTCGGGGGCTATGCCTGGGCGTGTTCGAATTGGTCACCGGAGTAGGCTTCGCAGAAGGGTGATGCTATGAAACGGTGGATCGGCTGTGTCGTGGGAACGTCGGCTATTTTGGCCTGGTTGGCGGCCTTTCAAACGGTCTCAGCCCAGATGTACAAAGATCTCCACAGCAAACTGGAAAAACGGGTGTACAAGAATGCAGAGGGGGAAACGCTTCCTTACCGCCTCTGGAAGCCGGAAAACTATGATCCGAACAAAAAGTATCCCCTGATCATCTTTCTGCACGGGGCTGGTGAGCGCGGGGATGACAACGAGGCCCAGCTTAAAAACGATGAATTCTTGACACTCGTGCTCGATCCCCAGCATCCGGCCTTTCTCATTGCTCCACAATGTCCGCGGAATTCCTGGTGGGCGGGTCTTCGCCGCCAGGCGGATTCGTCTCAACCCTGGCCCAATGAACTCACGCGGCCCATGAAGCTGGTCATCGAGCTTTTCGACCAAATCCGCAAGGAATTGAGCGTGGATCCCGATCGGTGCTACGTGACCGGGCTTTCGATGGGTGGGTTTGGTACGTTTGACCTTTTGCTTCGGCGTCCGCATGATTTCGCTGCGGCCGTGCCTATCTGTGGTGGGGGCGATACCTCCCGTGCCAAGGAAATTGCCCATATTCCGATGTGGATCTTCCATGGAGGCGCTGATCCCGTGGTGCCAGTCTCCCTCTCCCGAGCCATGGTCGAAGCCCTCAAAAAAGCAGGCGGAAAAGTACGCTACACAGAATACCCCGGGGTAGGCCACAACTCGTGGTCCCGGGCCTATCAGGAGCCGGAACTCCGCGAATGGCTGTTTCAACAGGTCCGCTCCGGATCGGGCGAATCATCGGGTTCATGAGTTGAATTCTGGTTCCCACTCCCCCACCGCCACGACACGGAATGCAGCAATGAAACGGCCATGGGATGCTGCGAGAACCCCGTGACACTCGTGCAGGCGGTGTGGATGGCGATCCATGAGGCTTTTGTGTCGCGTCCTCAGAAATAATGTGGAGCAATTGCGGAGGGTGCTCATACCCGTGGGAGAATTTAACGAGACCTCTCTCGCGCCAGGAGGATATTGTATGCCGAGCAAGACCGATCGCCGGACATTTCTCGCCGCTGGCGGCGCCGCCGTGGCTGCATTGATTCGCCATGACCTGGTTTTTGGCAGCGAGGCCAACTCGCGGGTCCGCTTGGGCCTTATCGGATGTGGTGGCCGGGGGCGCTGGATCGCCAACCTCTTCCGAGACCATGGAGGCTACACGATTGCGGCGGTCCACGACTATTTTCCTGACCGTGCCGAGGCAGCTGGGACGCAGTTTGCGGTGCCGGAAAACCGGCGTTACACCGGGCTGCTGGGTTATCGACGGATGCTGGACGATGGGGGCCTGGATGCCGTCGCCGTTGAAAGTCCCCCGTTCTTCCATCCTGAACAGGCCGCCACAGCGGTCGAAGCCGGCGTGCACGTCTTTCTGGCCAAACCCGTGGCTGTCGATGTGGCGGGTTGTCGGGTAATTGAACAGGCAGGTCAGAAGGCGACGGCCAAGAAACTGGTTTTTCTTGTGGACTTTCAAACCCGGGCCTGCCCGCTCTATCAGGAAGCGGTTCGTCGTGTTCAGGCCGGTGATATCGGCACGATCGTGAGTGCCGAGGCTGTGTACTACTGTGGTCCCACCTGGGTGGCACCCGCCGATCTGGATGTGAAAAACCCGGAACATCTCCTCCGGGCATGGGGAGCGTTTCGGGTTCTTTCTGGCGACATCATCACCGAGCAAAACATCCATGCCCTGGACGTGGCCACGTGGTTCCTGGATGCGGCTCCCGAGCGAGCTTACGGAGTGGGCGGTCGCAAAGGCAAAACCGGACCTGGAGACTGCTGGGATCATTTCTCCGTAATCTTCACCTTTCCCAATGAAGTCATCCTCACATTTGCATCCAAACAGTACGGAGCCGGGTATGATGACATCGGCTGTCGCATCTTCGGAACGGAAGGGACAGCCGACACCCATTATTTTGGAACGGTCAGCATTCAGGGGAAAAAACCTTTTCCAGGAGGCCCGACTGGCAATCTTTACACAGATGGTGCGAAAACCAACATTGCTGCCTTCTATGAGGCCATCACCAAGGGGGATTTCAGCAATCCCACCGTAGCTCCCAGCGTCCGTAGCAATCTCACCACGATCCTTGGGCGGATGGCTGCGTACCAAAAAGCAGAGGTCACGTGGGATCAAATGCTGGCCACGAACGAACGGTGGGACTTTGACGTAACGGGCCTCAAGGAATAACTCGCCGCCATTCGCATTACGGTATGCGTTCCTTTGCTTGGACAGTTCTCCTTCCGCTCACCGTCGCCATCCTTGGATTGGGGGCGATTGTGACTTGGATGGTGGCGGTGCCAACGCCGCCGCTGGAACGCCGCGTCCCCGGATTGGATCGGCCAGTTCGGTCGATCAGACAGAAGTCCGAAAAACGCGAGCTATCCGGCACGCTTGTGACGCTGGAAGGGAAACCTTCGTCGGTTCCGGGGGAATGGCCGAGGTTCCGCGGCCCCAATTTGGATGCCATTTGGGAAGATCCCAGCGTCACTCTCGCACGCTCCTGGCCACCGGAGGGACCCCGGCGAATCTGGTCCATTGAAGTGGGGGAAGGATTCGCAGCGGCAGCCATCAAGGACGGGCGGGTCTACATTATCGACTACGATCGCGACAAGGAAGAAGACGTGGTCCGCTGTCTATCGCTGGACGATGGTCGGGATATTTGGCAGTTCCGCTATCACAATACTGTCAAACGCAACCATGGCATGTCCCGTACCATTCCAACGGTGACCGATAAGTACGTGGTGACCATTGGCCCAAAGTGCCACGTGGCCTGTCTGGATCGTTTGACGGGCAAGAACTACTGGCTCATCGATATGGCGGAACGCTGGGGGGCTACCGTGCCACCCTGGTATACGGGCCAATGCCCGCTGGTGGAGAACGATCGGGTGATCCTCGCGCCGGGCGGACCTCAGGCCCTTATGGTGGCGGTTGATGCGGCAACGGGCAAGGAATTGTGGCGAACGCCCAATCCACGCGACTGGAAAATGACCCATTCTTCCATTATGCCGGTCGTGTTCCAAGGGATTCGAATGTATGTGTATTGTGCGACCGGTGGCGTGGTCGCGGTTCGAGCGGATGACGGCACCATCCTTTGGGGCACACCCGAGTGGAAAATCAGTCTCGCCACCGTTCCGTCTCCACTTGCTCTCCCCGATGATCGCATTTTTTTCTGCGGCGGCTACGATGCGGGGGCCCTGCTCATGCGTTTAAAAAAAGAGGGCGACAGGATCATCCCCGCGGTGGAATCGCGGCTTCCTCCCCAGCAGTTTGGCTCGACCCAGCAAACCCCCGTGCTGTACAAAGGGTTTATTTACGGCGTGCGAGAAAAGGACAAACAGATGGTCTGCCTCGACCTGAACGGCAACCAACGCTGGGCGAGCGGTCCCCAGTATCGATTTGGATTGGGACCTTATATGATCGCGAATGGCCTGCTTCTGGCGTTGGACGACGACGGCAGGCTGACCATGGCGGAAGCCACCCCCGAGGCCTTTCGGCCTCTGGCGCAGGCTCGAGTGCTGGAGGGGCATGACTGCTGGGGCCCCATGGCCATTGTCAAGGGCCGCCTCATTGTTCGCAGCAGCACGGAGATGGTCTGCCTGGATTTGACGGCCAACTGAGACCGACGGCGGTTTTTCGACGTCTTGCCCGGTACGCCACCATGGAGACAAGACGAATACATGCTCCGTTGCGGAATCACCCGTCAGGTGATGGTCCGACAACCATCCCCAGAGGCTCACTGCGTCAGGAAGCGCTGCTGGCTCTTGCCTGCGTTGTTGTGGGACTTATCATCGGAGCCACGGCCGTGCTCGTGTACCGAAATCACCTGCGAAGCCCTCGCACCAATGCACTCCCCGAGCGCTTTGTCTATACCCTGGACAATTATGTCTCCGTTCCCGAGGAGAAAATCGTTTTCGAACCTGCCTGGCAGCTCGAAATTCCAGGAAAGGACCTCCGGCGGTTGGCCGTCCTGGAAGCCACAGCCTGGGTCGCTGTGGATGATCAACTGCTTCCCGTCGCCCTTTCGGCAAACGGGGGACGATTGGAGGAGAAAATGGCCGTGTCTTTTTCGCCCCAGTGTCTTGCTGTTGCAAGGCATTCGGGAGGTCAGGATGGCCGGACCGGGAAGGGGTCTGATTCGGATTTGCTCTTTTTCGTGGGAAGCGGCTCCCGTGTCATCGTCGTGTCCGCAGCGGGTGACGTGCAGTCGGAATGGAGTTTTTTTGGTTCTAAAGCGGTGATTACTGACATCGCAGTGGCTGGTGAGGAGGTTTTCGTGGCGGATGCGGGCAACCGGGTTGTTCACCGTGTTGATCGCCACGGTGAGAAAATAGCCGAGATTGGCCACCGGGATGTCGATCGCGGGATCCTCGGTTTTATCATTCCCAGCCCTTATTTTGATCTCGCCTGGGGGTCCGACGGTCTCCTGCGGGTGGTCAATCCCGGGGTCCATCGCGTCGAAGTTTATACACGGGAGGGCGACCTGGAAATCTTCTGGGGAAAAGCGGGCTTGGATGAGGCGGGTTTCTGTGGCTGTTGCAACCCCGCTCACATTGCGCTATTTTCCGACGGGAGGGTGGTGACGGCAGAAAAGGGGATTCCCCGCGTGAAAGTTTACTCGGCACACGGGGAGCTATTAGGTTGGGTGGCTGCCCCCGAGCATTTTGCTCCTTCCCGCAAATGGGAAGAGACGCGGGACGAGGACCGACTTCCTGTTCTCGATGTGGAAGTTTTCTCGCCGCCCGAAACTCCCGACGAGCAATGGGTCCTCATTCTCGATCCCGGACGGAGCGTCCTGGAGGCCTTTCGACCGAAAAAGACTGGCCAACCGCCGACGTCTGACAGTGCCGAAGGGAGCGCGATCCAAATGAAGAAGAACGTCAATATGGAGACTACCGCTCGGAAAGAGTTGGAGCCGGCATCATAAAAGATGTTGGAGGGGGTTGTGCCCCGAGATCGTGTTTTGGCGGTCTGCTCTCCGCCGTGAGCAACCTGGCAATTCGGGAAACCGAGTGAACTCCGTGGACAATGAGAACTCTCAGCCATGACGAATTCGCATGTGGCCAATCATGAACAATGCAAGTCCCGGGAAACTTGCCAGTCCATGACTCGGCGAGGTTTTTGGCGCGAGTCGCTTCGCGCGGCTGCTTTGGTTGTGCTCTCTGCAACGACAGTGAAGCTTGGATTGCGGCAAGTGGGTCTGCAAACCCACGTGGATTGTCGGCGGTCGGTATGTAACGGCTGTTCGCGGGTGGCGGCTTGTTCCCTTCCTCAGGCCCAGGTTTTCCGAAGTAGTCTGAAGGACCCTCAAGCCCATACGGATTGCTACCCGGAAAGATATTTGAAGAGGAAAGTGGAAGAGAAAACGAGCGGGGAGCTGGCCAGCGCACAATCTAATTCGTAGCGAGCCGCCGAATTGTCGGCAGGAGGGAAATGCCATGAGCCCAGCCGGTAACGAAAAACGGATTTCGCGGCGAGAAATGTTGCGGGAAGGGATCCAGATGGCGACGTTTCTCGGTGTGGGAGGGCTGGTGGGGTTCCTGGCAGGGAAAAAGGCATCGGGAGAACCTCTGGTTTGGCAGATTGACCCTTACAAGTGCATCGCCTGCGGCAACTGCGCGACCCACTGCGTTCTGGATCCCTCCGCCGTCAAATGCGTCAACAGCTTTCCCATGTGCGGCTACTGCGATTTGTGCACTGGGTATTTTCCGCCTGAGCCGCTGGCCCTCAATACCGGGGCGGAAAATCAGCTCTGCCCCACGGGCGCCCTCATTCGGAAACTGGTCGAAGAGCCTTACTACGAATACACCATCGACGAGAATCTGTGCATCGCGTGCGGCAAGTGCGTGGTGGGTTGCGCTGCCTTTGGCAATGGATCGCTCTACCTTCAGGTGAGGCATGACCGTTGCCTGAACTGCCACCAGTGCTCCATCGCCATTGCCTGTCCTTCGCAGGCATTTGTACGCCTTCCAGCATCACAGCCCTATCTGTTGAAGCATCTCTACAAACCGAGCGCCGCGCTGTGAGTACAAACTGGAGATTTGTATTGCCATTCTTTTTGTGTGCCAAAGATTTGACTCGGCGTTTCATCCGATATGATTGACCGTCCTTCCAACCAGGAACAAAGCAAAAACTGTCGGCTACCTGCGGCGCCCTGCTCGCAAAAAGGGGCATCGAGGCGATGGAATGCGATTCTCTTTTTGGGGGTGATTGCCGTTCTGTGGGCGGGACGGTGGGCAGCGCTGGCCGTCGAGCGCTTTCCCCCGCCGGATTTTACTTCGCATAAACTGCCGGAAACGCCCGTGCCTCCGCCACCCTCACCTATTTGGGAAATGGTGGACACGATCGCCCTCGTCATCGCCCTGGGAACAGCGACCTACCTGGCCCTGGCGAAACGTTCGCGGAACGGGCTGTTTGCGCTCGCGGGTGTCAGTTTGTTCTGGTTCGGCTTTCATCGGGAAGGGTGCGTCTGCCCGATTGGAGCGATTCAGGATGTAGCCCAGGGACTTTTTGATGGACGGTACGTTATTCCGTGGAGTGTTCTTCTCTTTTTTGCCCTTCCGATTGCTTTTGCCCTATTCTTTGGCCGGGTATTTTGTGCGGCCGTATGTCCGCTGGGGGCCATTCAGGAAATTGCGGCGGTTCGACCGCAGAAGCTACCCGACTGGCTCGAACATGCTCTGGGGCTTTTCCCCTGGATATATCTTGGACTTGCCGTTCTTTACGCGGCCACCGGCACCAGTTATGTGATTTGCGAGTATGATCCGTTTGTGGCGTTTTTTCGGCGGTCGGGCGCCACATCCATGTTGATTTTCGGCGGCAGTTTACTCTTGATCGGGATTTTTGTCGGGCGACCGTATTGCCGGTTCCTCTGCCCCTATGGAGCACTTCTGGGCCTGTGCTCCAAACTGGCACGGTGGCATGTGCGCATCCCCCCCACCGAATGCATTCGCTGCCGGCTGTGCGAGGATGCGTGTCCTTACGGAGCGATCGTGGCCCCTGTGCCGCCGCTTCCTCGGGCAGAGCGACGAGCAGCACGACGCCGTCTGGCGGTCATGCTTGGTGCTGTGCCCCTGTGGCTTATTGCTGGCGGATTGGCCGGCTACGCCTTGCATCCGGTTTTGGCGCAGTTGGATCCGCAGGTGCGGCTGGCGCAATGGGTGCAGGCGGGACAGGTGCCGCCGGATAACAAATTCGCCCAGGACGCCATCAAGGCTTTTCACAATTCCGGAGAAAGTGAAATCGCCTTATTCCAGAGGGCTGTCGAGCGACTTGGCGTATTCGCTCGTGCTGGGACCATCTTCGGAATATGGGTGGGCCTGGTGATCGGCCTCAAATTCGTACAACTGGTCACACGGCCTCGACGGGAAGAGTACCTCCCCGATCCCCGCCGCTGCGTGGCGTGCGGACGCTGTTTCTGGTACTGTCCGGAAGAGCAGATCCAGCGGGGCTGGCTCTCATGGGAAGAAGTTGCTCGACTCCCTCGTGCACGAATTCCTGATGTTTCCTCCCCAGTTACCAGCGGGAATGTCCGCTGACCTTACCACGGGCGAGAATATTCGAAAGCGGAAAATCCACGCACAAAATTGTCATTTTCCGAACCGACAGGAAAAGTTCCCGCGGAATTGTACGAGGGCACAGCGCTCTCTGTGAGGCTGTGGCCGGTACGGTGACAGACAGTTTTAGGATGGAATACTCCGGGAGAACCGAGGCTATGACGGCGGGCTCGCCAAAGGAGACAAGCGATCGCATGAAGCAACCGGGCGACGGGTTAACAACCTCATCCGGGCCGTTACCGGGCTTCCTGGCAGCGCTCCGAATTGCGTTGGTCGCCGCGGTTTTCACATTGGTAGTCACTGGTCTGCTGGTCTGGAACTATGTCACCCATCTGGCCAAGGATCCCTTGGACTCTCCCCAGTATCTGGCGCTTCAGAAACAACTGGCTGCCGACCCCCAGAATGAACAACTGAAGGAAGCAATTCGCGAACTCGATCTCGAATTGCGACAGGAGTATTTCCGAGCGAGAACGTTCAACCGCTGGGGAACGCTCCTCTTGATCGCCGGCCTGATCACGTTCGCGATCTCGGCCAAAATTGCCTCCACGCTTCGTCGTCCCTTGCCCCATCCAAGTACGACCGAGGTGTGGGACGAGGCGTTCGAGCGGGCAACCCGCCGGCGTTTGGCTGCCGTGACGGGACTTGTCGTTCTGCTGATTGTGGCCGGAGGATTTCTCATCTGGAACTCACGAGCCAGCGTGCATCAGGCATTCGCGTTGAAACGAGCACTTTCCACCCAATCTGGTGGAGAACTGGCACAGCGTTCCGGTCCTCAGACAGGAGGATCCGCAGAGAAAGCCTCATCCGGGCAAGGGACGCAATCTGAAAAGTCCGAGAAGGGGCCATCTGCGGCATCCTCGCGGGCGCCGGTCGGGAATGATGCTGCTCCTCCGGAGGAGTTCGCACGGTTTTGGCCGCGATTTCGTGGTCCGAATGGTGATGGCGTTTCCAACCATCCGGACCCACCCGTGCAATGGAATGCGGAAGAAGGTCAGGGCATCCTGTGGAAAACGGCCATCGAGCTTCCGGGGCACAACTCGCCCGTTGTATGGGACAGGTTCGTTTTCGTGACGGGCGCCACGGAAGATCGACGGGTGTGCTACGCGCTGGATGCCGATTCTGGCAAGTTGCTCTGGCAACGAGAGATCCCACCCACTCCCGAAAGCCGGGGCAAGAAGCCGAAGGTCATGAAGGACACCGGCTTTGCTGCACCCACGGTGGCGACCGATGGTCGTCGCGTTTACGCCATCTTTGCCAACGGCGACCTGGCCGCTCTGGATTTTCAGGGAAACATCATCTGGGTCAAGGGATTGGGAATTCCGGATAACGCTTATGGACACGCTTCCTCCCTGTGCACCTACAAAAATTGGGTGATCGTGCTCTTCGATCAGGGAGAACCCGATGACGACAAATCCAAACTGTTTGCGATCGAAGGGCCCACTGGGCGGGTCGTTTGGGAGGTCACACGTCCCACTGGCAATTCGTGGACCAGTCCCGTCATTGCCAACCTGGCTGGAAAACTGCAACTGATCACGGTAGCCAATCCGTTTGTGATTTCCTACAACCCGGAGAACGGCACGGAATGGTGGCGGTTTGACGGCACCACAGGTGACTGCGGGCCTTCTCCCGTCGTCCAGGGCGATCTCGTCATTGCCGGAGGGGAGTACTCCTATTACATGTACGGCATTCGAGGGGACGGATCGGGTGATGTCACCAAGACGCACAAGGTCTGGGAGGCGGAGGATGCCCTGCCGGACACCTGCAGTCCGCTGGCTGTTGATCATTATGTGTTATGGATGTCCTCCACATCGGTGCTGGCGTGCTATAACGTTAAAACCGGTGAGAAGCTCTGGGAGCATGAGTTCCCGGACCACACCTTTGCGTCGTCGCCTTCCTATGCGGGTGGCAGGGTGTACCTGTTTTCCAAAGAGGGCGCATGCTGGGTGGGGACGGTCACCGATCAGGAATTCCAGATCGAGCATGAAAACTCACTGGGTGAAGGCTGTGTGACCAGCCCTGCCTTTCAGCCCGGCCGGTTGTACATCCGCGGCGAAAAACACGTTTTTTGCATCGGACACTGACGCGTAGAGACGGCAAAAAGTGCGTGGAATTTCCAGCATTCGGAACAGCAGCAAAGCGGGTCGCGCACGACACGATCCTCCGACTGACTGCCGTCCCATTTTGGGGAAGATGTTCGACTCCGATGGTGAACAGGTTACAATTACGACAGCGTCAGTAACCAAAAATCATGCCTCGCTGAGGTGGTAAATCTGGCCTGGTGAAAGACGAGACAACTGACCTTTCGTACTCACACGGTCCATGAAAACAACCAGTGACTTACCTCTGTCTTCAGTAATGAGTGCCGGCGGCTCCGTCTCCCCGCAATCCTCCATTGACCTGCAAATTGTTGACGAGATCGTGGAACGCTGCGGACGGGGACCAGAAGCCGCGATTCCCATCCTCCAGGCCATTCAGAGCCATTTCCGTTATCTGCCCCAGGAGGCCCTCGAACGTGTCTGCGAATTGACGCAGGTCCGCCCAGCCCAACTGGTTGGTGTGGCAACGTTTTATGGTCAGTTCCGGTTCCGTCCTGTTGGCCAGCACATTATTCGGGTGTGTCACGGAACTGCCTGTCACGTGAAAGGGGCACCCCGTATCCAGGAGTCGCTGGAGCGCCATTTAAGAATTCCCCAGGGAGAAGACACCGACCCGGAGGGACTTTTCACCATCGAAAAAGTGGCGTGCCTGGGCTGTTGCACTCTGGCACCTGTTATTCAGATTGATCAGCTTACCTACGGACGGCTGACGCCCACCAGAGTGCCACAGGTCCTGGCCGACTTCCTCCACCAGCAGAAAGAAGGCATCCCCCAGGACGAGCTATTGGGCAAAACGGACGGAACAACCCAGGGAGAAATCCGCATCGGTTTGGGGTCCTGCTGTCAGGCCCAGGGCAGCAGGCAGGTTTATGAACGTGTGAAAAGTCTGGCGGCCGTGGCGGGTGTTTCCGTACGGGTCAAGCGGGTGGGATGCGTCGGCATTTGTCATCAGACTCCGTTGGTGGAAGTCATCCCCAAGCAAGGTCAGCGCCGGGTCTATTCCCGAGTGCAACCCGAAGATGTCCCCGCGATCATTCACCGGCATTTTCGCCGAAAAAACTTTTTTACCCGGCTGCACTATACATGGCAGCGGTGGCTGGATCATCTGCTCGGTGACCTCGACGAGGACGAACTGACGCCGAAGCCGCTGGATGTCCGGGATCCGCCTGTGGAGGCCTTTCTCGGCCGACAGATACGGATCGCCACAGAATGGGCGGGAGAAATCGATCCCTTGGATCTCGAGGAGTATCGGATTCGGGGAGGATTCTCAGCGGCGGAGAAGGCCCTGAAGGAATGGACCCCGGAACGGATTATCGAAGAGGTGAAACAGAGTGGCCTGCGGGGTCGTGGCGGGGCGGGCTTTCCCACGGGAGTGAAATGGGAAGTCGTGCGAAAGGCCCAGGGAACCAAAAAATACGTTACCTGCAATGGCGACGAAGGAGACCCCGGGGCCTTTATGGATCGAATGATTCTTGAATCGTTCCCCTACCGCGTCATTGAGGGGATGCTCATTGCGGCCCGGGCGGTGGGGGCCACTGAAGGCATTTTTTACATCCGTGCTGAGTATCCCCTCGCCGTGGAACGGGTTCGGGAGGCGATTCGACGGTGTGAAGAGGCGGGCATCCTTGGCGACAGAATTCTGGGGACGGATCATTCCTTCCATGTTCGTGTTTACGAGGGTGCGGGGGCGTTTGTGTGCGGTGAGGAAACGGCTCTGATCGCCTCGCTGGAAGGCCGCCGCGGAATGCCCCGGTTACGACCGCCGTATCCCGCCGAATTTGGTTTTGCCGGCCAGCCCACCCTCGTTAATAATGTGGAAACTTTCGCCCTCGTGCCGTGGATCATACGGAACGGGGCCGCGCGATTTGCCGCGCTCGGCACCGCGACGAGCAAGGGAACAAAAGTTTTTGCTCTGGCGGGAAAGGTACGCCGGGGTGGTCTCATTGAAGTGCCCATGGGCATAACCCTGCGGGAAATCGTGGAACAGATTGGGGGTGGTGCTCAGCCCGGCCGAAGGCTCAAAGCCGTCCAGGTGGGTGGTCCGTCTGGAGGTTGTATCCCGGAATCGCTTTTCGACACCCCTGTGGACTACGAGGCTCTGACGGCCACCGGCGCCATCATGGGTTCGGGAGGTTTGATTGTCCTTGATGATAGTGATTGCATGGTGGACATTGCCCGGTACTTTCTCCGCTTCACCCAGGATCAATCGTGTGGGAAGTGCACCTTGTGCCGCATCGGCACCCGGCGAATGCTCGACATTTTGGACCGAATCTGTGAGGGGCGTGCCCAGCCGGAGGACCTTCGAACGCTCGAAGATCTATCGCAAACTGTCAAGGCGGGCAGTATCTGTGGATTGGGCAAGACCGCACCGAATCCCGTCCTCACCACGCTACGGTATTTTCGGGAAGAGTACGAGGCCCACATTCGGGGTGAGTGCCCGGCGGGACGATGTGCTCCCCTCATTCACTACCGTATCACGGACGCATGCATCGGTTGCACATTGTGCGCCCAGCATTGCCCCGTCAATGCGATCCGTCTTCGGCCGTACCAGAAACACTTTGTCGATGATCAGCTTTGCACCCGGTGTGATACCTGCCGACTCGTTTGTCCGGAAGGAGCGGTAGTCATTGAGTCGGGTGGCAAGATTGTTGGACCTTCCAAAATGTCCATACATACTTCGCCTCCGTCAGGCCCCGGTCGTTTGGAGATCGCTGATTCCGCGGGCAATGGTGTTTCCGGCAGTATTCCCTTGTTCGACCACTCCACCCAAAAAGTGGCTATCACCACAGGGAGTTCTTCCTCGCCATGAGCTCCGCACTTTGCCGTGTGACGATTGACGGCCGCAGTATCACCGTACCATCGGGAACGAGCGTGCTCAAAGCGGCCCGGCAGTTGGGGATCGATATTCCCACCCTGTGTTTCCTGGACGGTTTCAAGCCCCAGACCTCGTGCTTGGTCTGCACGGTGAAAGTGATCGAGAATGGGCGGGCGCGGATGGTGCCCTCCTGCGGTACTCCGGTGAGCGACGGGATGGTCGTGGAAAGTGAAACAGACGAGGTGGCCCACGTCCGTCGCACGGCTTTGGAACTCCTGCTGAGCGATCACCTGGGGGACTGCCTGGCGCCCTGCCATTTCGCTTGTCCCGCGCACATGGATATTCCCACCATGCTGCGGCAAATTCAGAGGGAAGAGCTGCGGGAGGCAATCGCCACGATCAAACGGGATATCGCGCTTCCGGCCACGCTGGGCTGGGTCTGTCCGCGACCCTGCGAAAAAGGCTGCCGGCGAAACGCAGCCGATGACCCGGTTGCGGTGTGCGGTCTGAAACGATACGTGGCCGAGTGGGATCTTGCATCGGGCGATCCTTACCTGCCGCCCTGCCAATCGGACAGCGGCAAAACCGTGGCCGTCGTCGGTGCCGGTCCGACAGGGCTATCGGCCGCCTTTTACCTTCGCCAACTAGGACACCGTGTGGTGCTGTTTGAAGCAGCGGACAGGGCGGGAGGTCGCGTCCGCTCCCGTCCCGATCCCGGCGGCACCCCCGTTCCAGCAGATATTCTGGAGGCGGAAATTGATGTGATTTTCCGGCTCGGGGTCGAGTTCCGGCCATGTACACCGTTGGTGCCGCCCGGGGAAAATGGCATCACCCTCGCGGAACTCCAAAAGAGTTACGACGCAGTCCTTCTCGCGCTGGGGGAACAAACCCCAGAACGACTGGAGCAACTGGGCATTCCTTACACGCCACGCGGCATCACAGTGAATCGCGAGACCTTCCAAACGCCGCTCGATCGTGTCTTCGCTGCGGGAAATGCGATTCGGGGACGGGGCCTTGTGGTCCGCAGTTGTGCTGATGGAAAACTGGCCGCCCGATGCATAGACCAACTCCTGCGCCTCGGCCGAGTGGAAGGCGTTCCGGAGAAGTTCTCTGTTCGTATGGGGCGATTGGAAAAAGAGGAAATCGAGCAACTGGCGATGCTGGCTGCCCCAATCCCCCGCACCGAGCCGCCGTCCGGCGTTCGCTGGGACGAAGATCTGGCGGTCCAACAGGCGGCACGCTGTCTGCACTGCGATTGTCGAGCCCTTCCTCACTGCCGTTTGCGTGAGTACGCCATACGCTATCAGGCAGATCCCAATCGGTTTCGCGGCGAGCGTGCCAAACTGGAGATCATCGCTCGGCCTTCTGGAATCATCTACGAACCGGGCAAATGCATTCTTTGCGGGTTGTGTGTCGAGGTCACCGAGGCTGCTCGGGCGCCTTTGGGATTGACCTTTATCGGACGCGGGTTCGACGTGCGAATCGGGGTTCCTTTCAATCGCACATTGGAGGAGGCATTGGGGGATTTGGCAGAGCAGGTCGTCGCCATTTGTCCCACCGGGGCGCTTTCTTTTCGAGAGGGCAAACCGCCCCTCCATCTTCCCGTGCTCAACACAGTGCGCGATGCTCGTGGCTGACTCGCTGCTGCAACAACTTGCCGCGTGATCGACTCACTGTGGCATGGGTTCCCGACCGGCGCGATGGACTGTGCAATGTTGACAAGCGGACCTGACAAGCAGGTCCCTCCGAAGCATGGTCTGCCGCGAAGGGTTTTCGGAAGGTCGGAGGGGCACGCTTGTCGTGTCCGAGCAGACTCGCACATGTGACGTCACAGGCCCCGGTAGGGGCAATTCACAAATTGTCCCCGCCGTTTAATCAATAGCCGAACCGAGCAGTTGGCCCCGCCGGTGAACTGGATCATCCAGGCTTGAAAGGCGGACCTGACAAGCAGGTCCCTCCGGGCTGAAGCTTGTTTCTGCCCAAGGCGTTGTCCGGGTTCGTGCCGCTTTTCAGCAGCAGAAAAGTGGGCACGGATCAGCCAAGCACCCGGTGCCCCAAAAGGCCCCAGGGGATAAAATTAAAGTTCCGTTCTCGTGGGACTTCAGCCTTTTGAATCAGTCCGGGAGGTCTGCTTCCTCGTTGGCTGCCGGCCGACGTGCAGACATCCACCGGTAATTGTCGGAGAAATTGCGAGGAAAAGCTGTGGACGCCCAGGACCTCAAGTACACGAAGACCCATGAATGGGTCGCCATTTCTCAGAATGCCGAAGGTAAGACCATTGCCACTGTAGGGATCACCGATTTCGCCGTCCAGGCAATGTCTGATCTGGTGTTTCTGGAATTGCCTCCCGTGGGAAAGCAGGTACGGGCGGGGGAACCGCTCGGACAGATTGAATCCGTTAAGGCAGTCAGCGACATTTACAGCCCGGTAACCGGTACGGTGGTCGAGGTCCACACGGATCTGACGACACACCTCGAGCAATTGACTGCGGACCCATTCGGGCAAGGCTGGATTGCGAAGCTGGAGGTGGCCGATACAAGCGAATTGGATCAACTCTTGGACCGAGCCGCCTATGAAGCACAGTGTGCCTCGGAGGCAGAAGAGCACGGGTGAGACGGCCAATCGATCCTGCGGTTGACATGCCCGATGACCGAGGGCTTGTGCGGAAGGTGGTCGCACACTTCTCCGATTCTGTGAGGAGTCCTCGCGGTAGTGGCAAGAGGTTTTTCTGATTCCTCCATGCGGGAATGGGCATCATTAGGGAATGGGCGTTAGGACGCGATTGGAGGTGGGCATCAAACGATCAGTCGGCATCCGTTCGTGAACAACCTAAGGGAGAGCCATGGCTTATCTTCCGCAAACCGAGCAAGAAGTCAAAGCGATGCTTGCCACGATCGGCGTGCAAAGCATCGATGAGCTGTTTGCCCATCTACCGTCTGACGTGCGCTTTCAGGGCCAGCTGAAAATTCCGCCGGCGCTTTCCGAATTGGAACTCACCCAACACATGGAGGATCTGGCGCAGCGGAACGTGGGAACCCATCAAAAGGTGTGCTTTTTGGGAGGAGGGGCTTACGACCATTTCATCCCCGCCGTGGTCGATTTCATTGCCTCTCGAAGTGAGTTTTACACTTCCTACACTCCCTATCAGCCGGAGGTGAGCCAGGGCAATCTTCAAGTTTTCTTCGAGTATCAGACGCTCATTACGCAGTTGACGGGTTTGGATGTCTCAAACGCCAGCCTCTATGACGGGGCCACCGCCCTTGCCGAGGCGGTTCTCATGTGTCTGAGCCACCAAACCGGACGAAAACGGGTGATTGTGCCTCAGAATGTTCACCCGGAATATCGGGCGGTCCTGGCCACGTATCTTTCCCATGTCTCAGCGGAGATTATTACGCTGGCCACTCCGCGAGGAATCATCGATGCAGACAGCCTTGCGCGGGTAGTGAACGATCAAACGGCGTGCGTCATCCTCCAACAGCCTAACTTTTTTGGATGTGTTGAGGCGGCCAGAAAGATAAGTGAAATCACACACGCCGCCGGGGCTTTACTCATCGCAGTGGTGGATCCGATCAGTCTGGGCGTGCTGCGTCGGCCAGGTGATTACGGCGCCGATATCGCAGTTGCTGAGGGTCAGTCGCTCGGATTGCCCTTGGCGTGGGGAGGTCCCTATCTGGGCATCCTCGCGTGCAAGGAGGCATTCCTGAGGCGACTGCCTGGACGATTGGTAGGTCAGACGGTGGACCGCCGCGGCCAGCGATGTTGGGTCCTCACGTTGCAGACGCGGGAGCAGCACATCCGGCGTGAAAAAGCCACCAGTAACATCTGCACCAATCAGGGGTTGATGGCCCTTCGGGCGACCGTCTATCTGGCGGCCCTGGGACCGCATGGACTTCGCGCCGTGGCCGAGCTGTGTTTGCAGAAAGCGCATTACCTCCGCGAGCGACTGCAGCGGGAGGCGGGCTTCCAGCCGCTCTTCAACGCGGCGTTTTTCAAGGAGTTCGCCGTGGCCGCCGAAAGCCCGGCTGAGGTGAAAACCCTTCTCGAAATCGCCACGGACGCTGGGTTCTTCGCCGGAATCCCATTGGGGCGGTGGTTCCCCGAGCTGGCGAACGCTTTGCTCATCGCCGTCACAGAAAAGCGTACGCAGGCTGAAATGGATCGCCTGACGGCCATTCTGGCCTCCGCTCGCACCCGAGCAGACTCCAGAGCAATCGATAGAAAATCTTCCATGACCCCTTCGTCGCAGCGAACTGTGCAGGTTGAATAACTCCCATGAGGAATAAACAGGCCACCCAGTTGCTGTTTGAGCTTTCTCAACCTGGATGTGCGGAAGCGATTGTTCCGCCGTGCGATGTGCCGTCGCGACCGCTGGCGGAGCTTGTCCCTCCTGAAGAGCTGGCCGAGACGCCGCCTCCTCTTCCGGAAGTGAGCGAGCCTGCGCTCATCCGGCATTTCATCAATCTTTCCCAGCTCAATATGTCGGTGGACACCCATTTCTATCCGCTGGGATCCTGTACGATGAAATACAATCCCAAGCGGAACGATCGGCTCGCTCAGTTGCCGGGCTTCGCCAATCTGCATCCTTACCAGCCGCTGGAAACAGTCCAGGGGCTTCTCGGTGCCCTCCACGCGCTGCAGCAGATCCTGGCCGAGATCGCAGGGATGGAAGCCGTGACGCTACAGCCGGCAGCTGGCGCGCACGGCGAACTGACAGCCCTCCTCATCGCGGCGGCTTATTTCCGGCATCGCGGCGAGCACCGCACAACGGTGCTTATTCCTGATGTGGCTCACGGGACCAATCCCGCCAGTGCCACAATGGCCGGTTTTCGAAGTGTTCAGGTAAAAAGCAACGCTCAGGGACTGGTCGATTTGGAGGATTTGCGGAGCAAGCTCAACGCGCAGACGGCCGTCTTTATGATCACCAATCCCAATACGCTGGGGTTGTTCGAAACGCAAATCCGTCGCATTGCCGACATGGTGCACGCGGTCGGTGGCCTCGTCTATATGGACGGCGCTAACATGAACGCCGTTATGGGAATCGTCCGCCCGGGAGACTGCGGTGCCGATATGATGCACTACAACCCGCACAAAACATTCAGCGGTCCTCACGGGGGTGGCGGACCTGGAGCCGGACCGGTCGCCGTCAAAAAACACCTCGCTGACTTTCTCCCCATCCCGGTAATCGTGGAGACGGCACCCGGTCAGTACACACTCGATGAAAATCGCCCGCTGTCTATTGGCCGAGTAAGAAGTTTCTACGGAAACATCAGTGTTCTTCTCCGGGCTTACGCTTACATCAGAACCCAGGGACCAGAAGGCCTGCGGCGGGTGAGCGAGCGGGCGGTCCTCAACGCCAATTACCTGCTGGCCCGCGTGCGATCGTTCTTACCGGTGCCTTACGGCCACCACTGCATGCACGAGTTTGTGGCTTCCGCAATGAAGATTCGGGCGAGCCGAAATATCTCAGCGATGGACATTGCTAAGCGTCTTCTGGATTACGGATTTCACGCGCCAACGGTGTACTTCCCTCTGGTCCTGAGGGAGGCCCTGATGATCGAACCAACCGAGACGGAAACCAAGGCCACGCTGGACGCGTTCACTGATACGCTCAAGGCCATCCTCGAAGAACCGCCCGAACTGGTCCACGAAGCCCCTCATACGACGCCCATTTCCCGGCCTGACGAGGTGTTGGCTGCCCGTGCACCGATCCTCAAATGGACGCCCGCCTCGGAAAGCGCAAGCGGTCGATCGGGCGTGTGAACTTCCGCGCCACCATGGAGAGATGTTTACTTTTGATCGACTCGCCGCGAAGTGGCCCCTATAACATGGCGGCCGACGAGTGGTGTGCTGTCTGGGCGGCAGGTCATAAGACGCCCATACTGCGGCTTTATCGGTGGCACCCTGCCACACTTTCGCTGGGGTATTTTCAGCGTTACGAAGACCGAAAAAGTCATCCGGCCAGCCAGTCCTGTCCGGTGGTGCGTCGACCCAGCGGCGGTGGCGCGATCCTTCACGATCGCGAATGGACGTATGCCCTGTGCCTCCCGGCAGACCATCCCCTGGCCAAGGACCGTTTGTCGCTTTATCTGACCGTTCACGAAACACTGGGACGCTGGCTGCAGCGGTGGGGAGTAACGGCGGTGGTGCTGCGTCGGGAGAATCCCCCGGCTCGCTGCGGTCAAGCACCATCGCGTCCATGTCCGTTCCTCTGCTTTCAGCGTCGCGCGGTGGGGGATGTCGTCGCCGTGGTCGATGACGAGACTTTTTCGAGTTGTCAATCGTCGGGAAATCAGCCGACCGAAACGAACGGTAGCCCCAGAACAACCCAACTATCTCCATCGTGCGCTGAATCGACGGTCAAGCTCGTCGGCAGTGCGCAGCGGCGAACTCGGAATGCTGTACTCCAACACGGCAGTATTCTTCTGGGGCGATCGCCCTGGGCACCGGAACTGCCCGGAGTTTGGGAAGTTACGGGACACAAAGACCCTATTGATCATGACAGCGAGCTCTTTCGAGATTTCGCCGTGGCCTGGCCGCCGCTGCTTGCTCAAGCCCTGCGCTGGCGTTTGCAGCATTTCCCTTATTCTATGGAACGAGATTCCCTCTTCGAGGAACTTCTCGCCCGCTTCTCTTCACAGGAGTGGACCTGCAAATCGCAGTCTGCCATGGGCTAACCGAGACGTCGACGAGTCACTTGTATTCCAGCCAGGGGGTATTTACTCTGTTAGTAGGCTGAACGTGGCTTGAGACTCACAATGGCCACCCCGTGCTTGATTCACCATCCGACGTCCAGCAATCAGTAACAACACATTTATGCGTGCAACATTTCTAAGGAGCTCACCATGGCGAAGCTATCGCGTCGGGACTTTTTGAGGCGAACATTGGGCGTACCGATAGCCGCTGCGGCTGTTGGGCATCCTTTGGCCTGGGCATTCAGTGGCGAGGATTCCTCGCGCACCATCCGTCTGGGATTGGTCACCTATCTCTGGGGCCGGGATTGGGATCTACCAACTCTGCTTGCCAATTGTGAGAAGACGGGAATGGAGGGCGTTGAGCTACGCACGGAACACGCCCACGGCGTTGAGCCGGAGATCGGGCCCGAAAAACGCGCGGAAGTCAGGAAACGTTTCGCCGACAGCCCGGTCGTGCTTGTCGGGCTGGGATCCAACGAAGCCTTCCATTATCCTGAACCGGAACGTCTCAAGCAGTCCATTGAACGAACCAAGGCGTTCATCAAGCTGAGCCATGATGTGGGCGGCCTGGGCGTCAAAGTCAAGCCCAATGATCTGCCCAAACAGGTACCGCAGGAGAAGACCATTGAGCAGATTGGGCGGGCGCTCAATGAGCTGGCCGCTTTTGCCGCCGATTATGGACAGCGTCTAAGATTGGAGGTGCATGGTCAGTGCGCCCCGCTGCCCATCATGAGGAAGATCATGGATGTGGCCACCCATCCCAATGTTGGTCTGTGCTGGAACTCGAACGCTGAAGATCTTCAGGGACAGGGGCTGGAATACAATTTCAATCTGGTCAAGGATCGGCTCGGCGATACGGTCCACGTCCGCGAATTAAATCTCGGCGATTACCCTTATCAAACTCTGTTCAACCTTCTGGTGGCCAACAACTACAAGGGCTGGATTCTTCTGGAATGCCGGACCAATCCGCCGGACCGCATCGCTGCCCTGATCGAACAGCGGCGGGTGTGGGAAGAAATGATGGCCAACGCGCGGAAAGCCGCCTGACACGGCCGCGCCAACGCGTTTTGAACCCACGTGGTCGGCAGTTTGCTGATCTTTTACGAACGTGGTTTCCGAGCGCACCACGTCCAGTGGCGGTCGCTGGTCATACGAACCGACGTCGGCGGATAGCCCAGGCGAGTGACAAGCTCGGCCATCTCTTCCACCGTCAAGGCCGCCCGAAGGGAATCGGCGAACATCTGCTGCTGATGAGCGTTGGCATCCCCGGCGTACTGCATGACCAGTTGCTGCAACCGTTGTTCGTCCTCTGGCCGTGCCAGGTCTCGGAAGAACAGGAGTCCTCCCGGAGCGGTGATGCGGTGAGCTTCCACGATCCCTTGCCACGGGTCAGGCAGATGATGAATGAGGCTGTTGGACATGACCAGCGTGAAAGCTCCATCAGCAAATGGCAGCCGCTTGGCATCCGCCCGAACGAGAAGAATTTTATCGAGCAGGGCGAGCTCGCGGAGATGTTCCCGAGCCACCAGCAGCATATGCCGAGAGTACTCGACCGCCACCACCTCGAATTGCCGATTCCGCCGGAGTAGCTCAATTGGTATCAGGGCCGTGCCCGTGCCCAAATCCGCGACTTTTCCGGGGGAAGCTCCCGCTGCCAGAAAATCGGCCACAAATACCCGGTTCACCTCGGAATGGTCCATGGAATCGTAATCCAGGGCCTCTTCGAGGGTGTCCATCACTTCCGGTTCAAGGACCCGACTCAACATGGCAGTCCCGTAGCACACAGAGTACAAAAAGGGGACCGACAGATGCACCGCCGGCCCCCGGCTCCTTTTACCCAATTCGCTCCTCTTCAGAGCCAAGTGTCATTCGCCGAACATCGTCTTGCGGACGGTGTCCAGATCCACTCCCAGGACTTTCTTCGCAATCGATTTGAGCGTCTCGTAATCTCCCTGGATATGGACCGTCCGATGGGCGTGCTCCAGGGTCTCGCCGTGCTTGAGCTCTTTGGCCGGCGAAAGCGATTCAATTTCATAGAAGGGTCCCAGCCCTGGCTTGTCCGGGCCGGCTGGTCCGTCGTTATAACTGTTGGCCACGTCGCCCACATATGGCTCAGCCTGGGGTAATTCCCACATGTTGTTCATGTAAAGATGCTGAGTGGGGTCTTCCGGCATTGTGAAATGCACCAGCGTAAGCACATTGTGGACGAAGTCCATCGAACCTGCCACATTCCGTGCCCGCTTCTGGGACGTCCCGATTTTCGACCGGTAGTTGCCGTCGGCGAGGAAGAGAATGGCTTCCGGTAAAATCTTGAGGCGTTCTGGAGGGATCGGGCCGAAGTAATCGGATTTCACCACCGGGCCGAGTGCGGCCTCATCTCCCGGCCGATACGGCACAATAACCACCGTCTTCGGTCCGGCATTGAACATTCCCAGAATCCAGATTGAGACGAGCCCCTTCTCTTTTTGCATCGGCTCGCCCACATTGACGACGCGGTTGATCGTCTCGTAGCCCACAAGTTTCACCTTTCGCGAAGTCAGGTCCTGGGCCGCATCGCCGAACAGCCGCTGCAGGTCGGCCGATGTGAGCAACCTCACGTCCCGCGTCACCTCCAGCTTAAACTCCGTTCCCGAGGCGTTGACGAGTTCCATGCGGCGGCGCATGCGGTAGAACGGGTCGCGGGGTCGACTGATCATCTCCCATGCACCTTCGTTGAGCGCCGGAGGTGTGAACCAGTTATCGAGATTCTGCTCTGCTCCCTTTTTGAACCACAGAGAGAATTGACCGCCTTCCGGCGAAAGCCAAAACCGATCTTCACCACCGTAATTGTTAAAATGCGGGTTCGGCTTGCCTGCATCGATGAAATCCTTGTTGATAAACCCGAAGCTCAAACCATGCAGGCCGTCACAGGTGGAGGTCATGACGCGGCCCTGCCATTCCGGACAGATCAGCACGCGGGCGCCATGCTCATCCAGCAATTCGTAGATTTTCGTGTGCCTGGCAAGGTACTGCCGTGCTTCCCCGTAACTCATGGCTTTTCCCTTCCCATCTTCGGCCCAAGCCATCCCGGCCACCAGAAGTAGCGCGATCCCAGTTCCCAGTGTGAAAAACATCCTCAGGCTGCAACTCCTCATGCCGCTCACCATCGCATCACCTCCACACCAAAGGAGCCAGTCCACAGACAAGCCATTGCTAACGACTCATTTCAAAGTCAAAATGATGCCATCGCATGTTGTTACTTGATCACTTCCCACTATTGTGACGGCGAAACCCCTGCGCGTCGAGTCACCATAGACCGATCATCCTGTTCCACCGGACATGCCCCTGGAGCGCGATCGATCGACCAGCAAACTCGGTCGGCGTGCGATCGAGTCTGCTGGGCAATATTAAAGTGGGAAAGTCACAAACCGTTTCCGGGTAGTCACCCGATGCACCGCGACGCATTCCTTGGGGCGTAGCGCGTTTTTGGAACTTGAGGAGGTTTCCAATGCAAAGAGGTCGAACCGAGTTCTCTTTTCCAGCACACGAATTCTCAAAGCGGTGGAAAACCGCCCTGGTGAGGACGTGCCTAACCCTGCTGTCTATCCTGATAGCGATGCTTTTCTGGTTGCCGACCATGCAAGCGGAAGAGGTCGGCAACAAACTGCAGAATCCAACCACCCGACCGAAAAACCTCCTCGTGCTGTTTTCCGATGATCAGCGCTTCGACACCATCCACGCCCTGGGTAATCAAGAAATCCGTACCCCCAATCTCGACCGGCTTGCCCGTGAGGGGTTCGTGTTCACCCATACTTTTATCATGGGAAGCATGCAGGGGGCGGTGTGCGTGCCGAGCCGGGCCATGTTTCTTAGCGGCAGAACCTTGTGGCATGTTCCGGAGAATCTTGCCGGTGTCCCCACGTGGCCGCAGGTCTTTCGTAAACACGGATTCACCACTTTCGTCACCGGAAAATGGCACAATGGCCGGGAATCTCTGGCGCGAAGTTTCGACATGGGCAAGGCGATCTTCTTCGGTGGAATGAACGACCATTTCCGAATGCCGGTCTTCGATTTTGATCCCACGGGAAAATATCCCCAGGCCAACCGGAAGGTTGTGCAAAAGTTTTCCAGCGAGTTGTTCGCCGATGCCTGTATTGACTTTCTCAAGAGTTATCAGGGCGACAAGCCGTTTTTCGCCTACGTGGCCTTTACGGCACCCCACGACCCACGCACTCCGCCTGAACCGTATCGTCAGATGTACGATCCCGCTGACGTCTCTTTGCCGCCCAACTTTCTCCCGGAACATCCCTTCGACAACGGCGAACTACGGGTGAGAGACGAGCTTCTTGCATCGTTCCCGCGGAATCCGGAGGATATCCGCCGCCACATTGCTGAGTACTACGCCATGATTACGCACCTTGACGCCCAAATTGGAAGGATCCTTGAGACGCTGCAGAATACAGGACATTTTCAGGACACGCTCATTGTGTTCGCTTCGGATAACGGTCTGGCCGTGGGACGGCATGGTCTGATGGGCAAACAAAACCTGTACGAACACAGCCAGCGGGTGCCGCTGATTTTTGCTGGACCCGGCATTCCAGTGGGCCAAAGCGATGCCCTGGTATATCTTTTTGACGTTTTTCCCACCGTGGCTGATATCTTCCAGATTCCTCTTCCAGACGGCGTGGAAGGCCAATCGCTTCTGCCGATTATGCGAAAAGAAAAACAGAAGGTTCGCGACGCCGTTTTCGGTGCCTATCGCGAATTCCAGCGTTCTGTGCGGACCGAGCGCTACAAGTACATCACCTACCATGTCAAGGATGAATTCCACGAGCAGCTCTTCGACATTCAGAACGATCCCTGGGAGATGAAAAACCTTGCCAACGACCCAGCGCATCGGGATGTCAAATCGCAGTTAAAAGAGCGGCTCTTGCAGCTTCAACAACAATTGGACGATCCGGTCCTGAAAGAATAAACTCCTTGCCGGTAAGAACGGTCGCGATTCCGCCGAGCGGCATCTGGGAATCATCTTTTGGTACAGTTGCCCGGAACGCAGGGGAATTATTTGGAGGAATTGGCCTCCACGCCATCGTGATACAGGATGCTAAGTAGCAAATGAAAGGTTTTTCCATCGCGCTTCAGCCGTATCAATTCGTGATGCCGCGGAAGATCATCTTCGGCTGGGGATGCCGCCAGCACCTGGCCGAGGAATTACCGCGGTGGGGGACAAGGGTGTTCGTGATTTGTGGTTCCCGCACCCTGGAAAGACAGGGCGTTCTGGACCATCTGCGGCGACTGCTGGAAAGAGCCGGAGTGACGTGGCAGTTCCTGACCACAATTTCCCGCGAGCCGCTGGTCTGTGACGTGGATGCGGTCACCGGACAGGTCCGCTCGATTGGGCTTCGACCGGGTGACATGTTACTGGCGGTCGGTGGTGGATCGGCCATCGATCTCGCCAAAGCGGTTGCAGCAATGGCCACGAATTCCCAGGGGGAGTCGGTCCAGGACTACCTGGAAAACGTGGGGCGGGGACTCAAGCTGACACAACCACCGCTCCCCGTGGTGGCTGTTCCCACCACGGCAGGAACGGGAACGGAAGCCACACGCAATGCTGTCATTTCGTCCCTGGATCCTCCCTTTAAGAAGAGCCTGCGGGATGATCGGGTTGTGCCGCTGGTTGCGGTGGTTGATCCCGAGCTGACCGTAACGCAGCCGCCGCATGTTACGGCCAGTTCCGGAATGGACGCCATTACCCAGTTGGTTGAAAGTTTTATTTCCAATCGTCGCAAGCCCATCCCCCAAATGCTCGCCCCCGAAGGTCTTTGTCTGGCGCTCAAGTGGCTGACAACCGCGTATCGAGAACCTGATCACCGAGAAGCTCGTGAAGCCATGGCCCAGGCTGCCCTGCTCTCAGGAATCTGCCTGGCCAATGCGGGGCTGGGGATGGCTCACGGAATCGCGGCAGCGTTAGGGGTGGTGGCGGGGATCCCGCACGGATTGGCCTGTGCGATGATGCTCCCGGCGGCCCTTCGTGCCAATCGCACCGTTGTCGGCCGGGAGCTCGCTTATCTCACTCGGCATGCCCTGGAGAAAGATTTCCCGAACGACGATGCGGCGGTCGATGCGTTGATCGAGGCCGTGGAGCAGTTGCGAGCGGATCTGCATCTCCCTCAAAAACTTCGCGAAATCGGGGTCAGTCAAGAGATGATCCCAAAAATTGCCGCGGGTTCCTTCGGTACAAGCATGAGCGGCAATCCGCGACCGATGAGCCAGGGAGAGATCGAGGATATTTTGTGCAGTTTGTATTAATTGCGCGGGCACTGCGGTTTGTTTTCTGTTCCTAAAGCTACTCCTCCAATTGATTTCCCCACTTTGACGGTATATCTCGTCATCTGCTGATGGGTCACCGGGCTGTTGTGTCGCACCGCAGGTCACTCGGGAAACGCCGGACCTCGGCAGCGAACAAAATTGGTCCTATATTTGTATGAATCATTTCAAAGCTAGCCGTCTGCTTACAGGGGATGAGCTGTCCGAGACCGGCATCTGCAGCGAAGTCCGCGGTTTTGCGGATGAATCACGAATGCAACGGCGCCAGTCGGTCGGTCGACGCGTTTAACAGGCCACCAGTCGCCGAAACCCTGAAAGGACCCTTTGGGAGGAAACAAACAGACAAAGGACGGGTGTATGTCGCACGATCATCCTGTGTCACCAGAAACCAATCGTCGTGTCGTTGCGGCCTTGTGCGTGGTATTTGTCCTGTACGCCCTTGCCCTGATAGCGGGCTGGCCGCAAGCCGCCACCCGAAAGATCGTTGAAGCCGAGAAGCACGCCCAGGCCCAGGCCGCGGCACGACAGGCGGAATCGGCCGCTTCTCACGACGAAGCGACTCATGGAGATCCGGCGAAGGGCAAAGCTGCGCGAGGCGAGTCTGCCCGAGGAAATCTCCCAGCTTCGGAAGCAACCCAGCCGCAAAGTTCCGAGGAAAAGCCGTCCTTGGAGCATAAAAAAGAGAATGGAGCGACTGGCGAGGGTGGGCAAGGCGGGGAGGCTGAGCACGGGGAGGCGCACGCCGTGTTGGGGCATCCCCCGCTGTGGATGGTCAGCCCGTTTGTGGCTCTTCTATTGATCATTGCGGTTTTCCCCCTTTTACCCTGGACGGAACACTGGTGGGAGAGCAATCTCCACCGTTTCTATGTGGCAGCAGTTTTGGCGTTGGTCACACTGGCCTACTACCTGTTCGTTTATGAGCAGCCGGTCGAGGGACACTGGCCTGCCCATTATATCAGCCAGCCGAATACCGCCGGTCCCAATTGGGGCAATACCTTTGCTGTGTTCGCCAACGCAATTTTCAGCGAGTACATTCCCTTCATTGTGCTGCTTTTCAGCCTTTACACGATCAGTGGCGGAATTCGCATTGAAGGCGACCTGCATGCGAAACCGATCACCAACGTGATCATCATGTTCATTGGCAGCGTGCTGGCCAGCCTCGTGGGGACGACAGGGGCCGCCATGCTCCTCATCCGTCTTCTCCTCGACACGAACAGCGAACGAAAACACGTGGCACACACGGTGGTGTTCTTCATCTTTATCGTGTGCAACTGTGGGGGATGTTTGCTCCCGATCGGCGATCCGCCGCTGTTCCTCGGATATCTGCGTGGGGTACCGTTCCTCTGGACTCTCCAATTGTGGAAAGAGTGGGCCTTTGTCAACATCGGTCTATTGATCATTTACTTCCTGTGGGATACGTTCTACTTCTATCCCCGTGAAGAGAAACGGGATATTCGTCGGGACACAACGCAGGTTCGACGTCTCCAGATTCGCGGATTATGGCCCAATCTGCCCCTGCTGGTCGGTGTGGTGCTGGGAGTAGCCCTTCTGGATCCCAGCAAGCCTTTCCCGGGGACCAGTATTCACCCACCGTTATATCTTCGGGAAGTGGTCCAACTGGCCATGGTGGCTCTGTCGCTGATGTTTGGTGACCACGAGAATCGGGTGGCCAATCGGTTCAACTACGGGGCCATTGTGGAAGTGGCGGCCCTGTTCCTCGGTATATTCATCACCATGCAGCCGCCTCTGCAAATCCTGCATGTGGAAGGTCCGCGATTGGGGCTGACGGAACCGGCTCATTTCTTCTGGGCCACCGGGGCACTCTCCTCATTCCTGGACAATGCCCCGACGTATGTGGTGTTTTTTGAAACCGCTCGAACATTGGGCGGAGAAAATCTGGTGCCGCCCGGCACCGGTGTGGCTCACGATTTGCTCGTGGCCGTCAGTTTGGGAGCGGTCTTCATGGGCGCCAATACGTACATCGGAAATGGTCCCAATTTCATGGTTCGTGCCATTGCCGAAAAACGCGGCATCAAGATGCCGAGCTTTTTCGGTTACATGCTCTACAGCGGGTGTATCCTCATACCGATCTTCATCCTTACGACGATTATCTTCTTTATGTGACATTTTCCCCGTAAGATCAAACCCAAAAGACGGCCGGGATGAAACGCGACTTCGTCCCGGCCGTTTTGTTTTTTCCGGGGACATAATCGCATTCCTTGCCGAGGGGGCACCTCATCGTCGGTTTTGCCGAAGGACCCGGCAGGACTCCCGGTCGCTTGACACTCGAAACAGCGGTTGAGTACGCTGGAACATAGCCGGGGTATATCCGTAAATCGCGGCAAGCACAGTTTAATCGGGATAGGCAGATGAACAGAAAACCGTCTTCTCGGATCCGTCCGCGTGTGGTCTTCTCGTTGTGCATCCTGTGTGCTGTCAGCCTGGGGGTACTTCCTGCCGAATGGACAGGTGCTCAGCCGCCGGGTTCGGCACCTCCGTTAACGCAGCCTGGCAGTCCGCCACCCACCATTCCCGGCTTGCCCGGAATCCCGGGTTTGCCAGGCACGGCCCCGCAACAGCCGGAGGAAAAACCGGTCCCCCCAACTATCCCGAATTATCTCGAGCTTTCCACCGATGATAGCCTGGCGAAGCAGGCGGCCACCGTGCAACGAATGCTGCGGGAGGGAAACTTTTCCGCGGTGGCCAATGGCCAGCAGCTTTTTCAGGATTATTACGAAAAGTACTTTTTCCCAAGTTGGACCAAGGCAAGCAATCGGTCGCGACTCCAGCAGCTACGGTCGCAGCTTATTGTGAGCGATCTGGGCAATGCGGCACGGGGCGGTGGGCCTCCGCGTGACCTCCTCCTGCAGATCGCGTTCCGTACGTTGAGCGACTTCGCTCAGAATAATCAGCTCGATCCCGCCGTCCGTGTCAGTGCAGTGCTGGCCATTGGCGAACTGAATGAGCGGGAGCGTCCCACGGGTGGTGGCATGCAACCTCCCACGCCGCTCCCCGCCGCGCTGCCATTTTTGCTCACCCTCGTTCAGGACACCAATCAGCCCGATGCCCTGCGGCTGGCGGCACTTGTGGGCCTGGAACGCCACTGTGCCTGTGGCATTCCGGATGCCAACATGCGGGACCAGCAGGTCATTCCTCTGCTGCGGAAGCTGGCTGGGGATAAAAACGCGCCCCCAAACCGTGATCCTCAGATTCACGAATGGTTTCGAGTTCGCGCCATCGACGTCCTCGCGGCCACACGACAAGCCGGTGCCAATGGTGAAAATGTGACGTTCCTGGTCGGTTTCGTCAGTGACGAGAACGAGGCGCCGGCGGTGCGATTGGCAGCGGCATCCGCACTGGGAAATCTTGATTACTCGCAGGTCCAGGGTGTTTCGCCACTGGCGGTGGTGCAGAGCTTGGGAAAGATGGTGCTCGACCTGTGTGTGGCGGACATCCAATCCGCCAGCCAAAGTGGTTCCTTGGAGAATCTCAAAGCTCGAAAGATTGCGCGTTATGTGGGATGTGCGCAACAGGGCATTCGAGGTGTGCGGAGTATGTTGACGGGCAAGCCGGAGGATCAGCTCGTGGGCAAATTCAACACGGCCCTTGACGGTATCACGAAGGCCCTCAACGATTCTGCCAGTGCCCGGAATCCAGCGAGCGAGCTTGTCCGGCTTCTGCCCCCCGCGCTCAATACGCTGAATACAGCTCTCCAATCACTGGCGGCGAGCGCCGGTGGAAGCGGCACCGCACCTCCGGCGGGCGCACCCAATCAACCCGCCTCGTGAAAGCGTCAACGAACCTCGATGAGGGTTTGCTCGCGATCTTGATCGGACTCCCCGCAAACTGTCTCGCTTTTTTGAGTGATGAAGCATTTCAGAAAAAGGAAATGCCTTCACAATGACTCTTCCCGTAATCGATCCGGAGGCGGCCACAAGATATTTAGCGTCGAGTGTCCGGCTGTGCTTGCAACGGGCGATTCGTGAGGCGGGGGAACCAACAGACCTCATTGGCCAGATTCCGGAAACATTCAGTCCAGAAAGTCTCGCCTCTGTCCTTGAGTGTGCGGCTCAGAACACCCCGACGCCATTCTCGCGCGTCGGCATTGTGGGTGCTGGCCTGATGGGCATCAGCATAGCCGCGTGCCATCTGCGCCGGGGATGCGAGGTGGTTCTCTTTGATAATGCCCCCGAGGCACTGGCCACCGCACCGCAGCGCGTTCGCCATGAACTGGAGTTTCAAATAAGAGATGCGAGCCAGATTTCCGCTTTTCTCTCACATCTTCATTGCGCATCGGATTTGCACCACCTGGCAGATTGCGCGTGCGTCATCGAGGCCGTGCCCGAGAATCTTCCCCTCAAACAGGCGATCTTTAAGCAACTGGAAGATTTGGTACCACCGGACCGTGTTTTTCTCACGAACACGTCCACGATTCCGGTGGGTCGTCTGGCGAAAGAGCTCCGCAGGCCTCAGCGCTTGATGGGGTTGCATTTTCTGCATCCGGTTCGCGAGCGCCCCGTGGTGGAAGTCATTGGCCACAGGCAGACGGAGCCTTTGCTTGCGGTCTCTGTCACGCGACAGGCGCTGGCACTGGGGAAACTTCCGCTGGCGGTTTCCGATTCTCCCGGGTTTGTCGTCAACCGACTGCTTTTCGCGTACCTCGACGAAGCCCTCCGATCACTTGCCGACGGTGCCGGAATTCCAGCTCTCGATGAATCTGCCCTCCGCGTGGGCTTTGCAATGGGACCGTTGCGGATCATGGACGAAATCGGGCTCGACACAGTTTGGGCAGCCGGCAGGATTCTCTGGGAGGCGTTTCCCGATCGGATTCAAGCTTCCCCCATCCTCGTGACGTTGCTTAAGCATAAGCGATTGGGAAGAAAAACGGGCCGGGGATTCTATCAGTACAGCGACGTCACTCCCTGGACCGTCAGCCCCGAGACGGACTCCACCGTGGAAAAACTCCTGGCGCCGTGGGTGACGACCCCGTCCACAAGCGTGACGGAACAAATGGGCGAACGCCTGCTCGCTGCGATGGTGGGGGAAGCATTGTCGCTTGTTCAAGAGGGCGCTGCTGCCGATTGGCGCATGATCGACGTGGCAGCGGTGTGCGGTTTGGGCTTCCCCGCGAGGTACGGCGGGCCGGTCTATCTGGCGGTCTCGCAGGATCCCACAGCGGGCCTGGCGTGGATAAAGCAATGCCTTTCTCACACACTGCCCGATTCTAAGCTCAGGAAGTTTGCTGCACTGGTGGCGTCGCTACGAGAGCACGTGAGCATTCCACCCCCATGAGTCGGCAGTTCAGGCCAAAGGGTTTGAAAATAACGTTTCCGTGTCTATCATCCCGATGTTTTTTCGATCAAATCGTGTGCTCCGGGGTATTCACACGTTCTGCACGGAAATAAATTGAGGAACGAGAGGCTGCACCAACGAAGCGGACGTGTGACCCCATTGGTTGGATGAAAGAGTCTCGTCGCAATGATCCTAAAGATCGGTACTCAACGAACCGCGACCAATCGAAACGTGCTCCCAGAAAAAGTCGCCTTCGCCGGTCTGGTTCTGTTTCTCGTGCTGCCTGCCGAGCCTTCCGCGCTAGCGGGCGAACTGCCCGCGATACCATCCGTTGAGCGTGTGGGGGCGGGGAGCTACGCACGGGTGGCCCCGGCCGGTGCGCGGCGGCCTCCGGAGACTGTCTATGCGGTAGATACGCTACGTCCACCGTTTCCCACCAATCAATGGTGGAGCAGTGTTCTGTGGATGCCACTTTCCGAAGCTCAATATCCTCATCCTCTGGCAGTGCGCGCGGAGAAAACCGGTTTGCGGGTGTTTTATCCCGGACCGCACCTCATGGTGACGCCCAGAAGTATTCTCGCCAGCATGCCCGGCGGTTCCGCGGATTTGACGATTGGCCATTCCAACGTTGCGGCGTTCGATGAAGCGCGTGTGGAAGGCTACAGTGACTGGTTTGTCACCGTGCGATTCGGTGATCTCAAAAAGGGTATGAGTCTGACCTATGGGCATGGATCTCCGTTCGTGTATGCCCAGTATCGCGGCGGCGCAGCCCGCATCGTATTCGCACAAAAACCCGAAATCTGGGCGGGCAGCCTCGCGCAACACGCGGTTGCGGTGAGTGTGAACGGCAAGCATTATGCCCTATTTGGACCACGGGGTTCAAAATGGACAGCGGTCGATGAGAGAACCTGGATCAATCTTGCGGATCAAAGCCCGCGGTTTTCTTTGGCACTTTTGCCTGAAAGATCCGAAAAAGTGTTCGCCCTATTTTCCCGGTATGCGCACTCTCATGTGATGGGAACAGAGGTGCACTGGAAGTACGATCCGGCCACGAGTTCCGTTGTCACCACTTTCAACTACACAACGGTGGAATACGAAGGGTCGGCACCGGGGACGCTCTTTGCCCTGTATCCCCATCAATGGAAAAATGCCGACGTCAAAATTCTCCCTTATGAATATGCCTCGGTTCGCGGAACAATGAAGCTTGCCGAGGGGCGATCGTTCACAGTCCGGATGACTTTTCCCGGTGTACTCCCTGCGCTCCCGGCCACGTCCAGCTGGAATCGAACTGTTGTCGATCGATATTTGGTCGAAGATTGTGCTGAACCACGAGGTGCCCCCGGAGACACGTACTGGGAAGGCAAATGGCTCGGAAGACAGGCTACGCTGGCTGCCCTGGCAGCGGAAAGCGGCAATCGCGCAGTCCACCAAGAAGTTCTCCGGCAAATCCGGCAACGTCTTGAAGCCTGGTTTACCGCGGTTGACGACGATGGCCGTCTCAAATCATCGGGCCTGTTCTACTACGATGCCCGATGGGGCACGCTCATCGGGTATCCAGCCGCCTACGGGACCGATACAGAGTTGAACGACCATCACTTTCACTACGGTTATTTTCTCCGAGCGGCTGCTGAAATTGTGCGGTATGATCCGCGGTGGGCCCATCCGTCGCGATGGGGCGGCGTGTTACAGATGTTGATCGACGACATCGCGTGCAGCCGGCGCGGTGATCCACGCTTCCCATTCTTGCGATGCTTTGATGTGTACGCCGGACATAGCTGGGCCAGCGGGCATGCTCGGTTCGCAGATGGCAACAATCAGGAGTCCTCCTCCGAAGCCATGAACGCCTGGTGCGCTCTCATTCTCTTGGGCGAAGCGACGGGCAACACCGCGCTCCGCGATCTTGGGATTTACCTTTACACCAGCGAATTGTACGCCATTAATGAATACTGGTTTGATGTTTCCGGCGAGAATCGTCCCCGATCTTTTAATGAAGCCGTGGTGGGAATTATTTGGGGTGGCAAGGCAGACTATGCGACGTGGTTCTCTGCCAGGCCCGAGGCAATCCACGGAATTAACTGGTTGCCTTTCCACGGTGGATCGCTCTACCTTGGGTTATACCCGGAATATGTGCGCAAAAACTATCAAGCCCTAGTCGCGCACAAAGGTGGTCCACGTTGGGATCAATGGGCCGATTTAATCTGGATGTACCGTGCACTCGACGATCCCCAGGACGCCCTTCGCCAATTCAATGCCGCAGCCGGCACCTTTAAGCCAGAGCCCGGAAACTCAAAGACCAATACATATTGCTGGATCCACAGCCTTCTGGACATGGGTCGGGTGGATCGATCGGTGACCGCCAACCATCCCCTCTACGCTGTGTTTCGCAAAGGAGAACAGCGCACGTACGTTGCGTTCAACCTCCGTGCCGTGCCCGTGACGGTGCATTTTTCTGATGGAAAAGAAATCACCGTGCCTGCCGGCCGTAGCGTGGTAATCAAGCAGTCAATCAATACATCTCCGTAGCAAAAGGTTAGGATGGTCCCCGTGCAGATCACAGGACCAACGTGCTGCCAGACCGCGTGACAGCCAAGTTCCGGGGATGACAGATTGCCGCCTCCGGTTGCGGCGGGTTGCCATCGCAGAAAGAGGGCCTGCGTTATCCATAAAATGAGCAGCGGCACACCTCCGCCAGTCTGCGATACCGAGAATACAGGCCGCCGGTTGTTTCCGGTGAAAACCGTTCTTAAAGCACCAGGGGGGCATTGGCCAGACGCCGCTCGCCCTGCGTCAGCTCGTACATATCACGAATGAGTTGGATATCGCACGGCCGCTGCGTCACATTTCTCCGCAAAAACATGCGCTGCTGGCCGGCGATGGCCACCTCGACGGGCAGTTCGGTCATCTGTCCAAAGAGCCGCGCGTAGTTGGTAAAACTGGGCACGTTTGTCGTCACGAATCCATACACCATGCAGCACACGCCGATGACCTTGCCGGTAAATATCCCGGTGTTGACGGCCGTCTTGGTGTAATCGCCGATGATACAGCCCATGAATTGCATCCCCGTGGGCACGCGCCTGCCGTTATACTCCATGACCACCAGCCCGTATGTATTTTTGAGATCACTGTTGCAGGTTCCCGCGCCAAGGTTGACCCAGCTTCCCAGATAACTATGGCCCAGAAAACCGTGGTGCTGCTTGTTGCTGTATGGTTCGATGATAGACGCCTCCACTTCGCCACCCACTTTAGTTGTATGTCCCAGCACCACGTTGTCTTTCAGTGAGGCCTGTTCAATGAGTTTGGCGTTTTGGCCTACGAGGACCGGTCCCTGGAAGTGACAGAACGGCCCGATACGCGCGCCGGATTCTATAACGACCGGGCCTGCCGTGCTATCGACGCTCAGGTAATCCCCGAGGACGACATTCTCTCCCACGAATAGCCCGTCTGACAACTGCCGATAATTTCCACGTGCGATCTTGTCGGCGAGGTTCTCGCCGAGAATCTCCATATGGTACTTGACAACCTCGTGCGGATACTCGATCAGCACCAGGTGACGTTCTTGAACCTCAACATGGTCGTCCGCGCACTGACGAACCAGAAACTCGGATACCGACTCTCGCGGTCGCTGAACGGGAGTTGAAAACGTTACGGCGGCAGCCGCGGTATAGTTGTTCCACCGGACAAGCACATTGCGGTGGTCTTCGACCAGTTCCCTGAGAATCCCCATAGCGCTGACGCTGGGAACCAGCCGGGCATTGACAAACAGCCAGCGTCCTTCCCAGATTTCGGGTGGTGATGAAAGGCCAAAATCCAGTTGTGTAATTTCCCTCAAGTGTGGGCGGACGTCCCCGTAGATCGCTGCTTCGAACCGACGAATAAGCTCCACAAGTCGATAACCGCCGCACGAAATGGCAAACGCCGGGCGGCCTGTCGTGATGGGATAAAGTTGGGTGACAAGCTCATCCTCGAACAGAAGAATGTTCATATTCGGCCCTCCTTCCGCGGCCATGGGATTCACGCTGATCCAAGGGTGTGCTGCAGTGCGTTAACAGGAATCGCCTCCACCGTACCGACAGATGACGAACACCTTCCGCGGCCAGGGGGAAAACCCGCCTTATCGGCCCTTTTCAGTACCCTAGAACGCAGAGGGCAAATATGTCAAAGGCAATTTTGTTCCACAGTTATGAGAATTGTGGACTAACCCCCGAATTGCTACGAAACACCGTTGAAAAGTGGTACAATGGAAGGCGGTGCAGCGAGGATTGCCGGGCTTGATATAGTCGTGCGGATTGTACCGAACGATTGGGGGAAAATACGTATCGGGCTGATTAGGTCAGGCGGTAGAAAAAAGTGATCCGTCTGACCATCCCGGGGAACGGAGGGTGATCGTCATGAGGCTCATCACCGCGCGGAGTCGGGGAGTTTGGCTCAGTCTTGTCCTGGGTACGTTGGGCCTGTCCGTCATCGGATGTAGCCGGGGTGGGGATACTACTGCCGCGACTTCCAGTTCCGGCCCACCCGTGGTCGCTCCGCCGCCGGCTCCCACGCCGCCTCCAAGTCCTCCCCAGCAACAGGCTCAGGAAGAAAAAAAGGAGGAGCTGCCCGAGGATGTAGGCCAATGGACTCTCGACGATTTCAAAAAGGCCCGACAAAAGCAGGACAAGCGACTCTTCGAGGCCGTCGATCGGTTGGTGGCCGATGCCACATCCGGCCAGCGCGAGGCGGAAGCTGTTGAAATTCTGAAGGCACTTATGGAAAAGCCTCCGGCAGCGAAGCCTGCATCGGGCGGGCCGTATGGTTCCGGTGGTCCTTATGGTTCCGGATCGCCATACGGTTCGGGCGGCCCGTATGGATCCGGAGCTCCGTATCCTCCCCCGGAAGAAGGTTACAGCAGTGGCCCACCCACGGCTGGCCCGCCGCCGGGAATGGGCCCTTCCGGTGCAACAGCCGCGAATCCTGGGTTTGATGTTGACGTCCTTAAAGCGGCAGCCACGGCTCTCGTCAAGCTGGGCACCTCCGCCGCAGTCGGCGTGATCAAGGATCTCCTGGATGCCAAGCTGGAAGTGGTGGACGATCGAGTGGGGGTTGAGACCACTCTTCGCGAGGTAGCCCAAAATCTTTCCAAACCGGTCTATGAAGACCTTGTGATCGAAGTCCTCACGCAGCCACCCCGACTTCCCAAGCAAGCAGCCGGCAGCGCACCGGGAGCTTATCCCGGTGGATACGGTCCTCCTGCCGGTTACCCAGGTGTTTCCGGTCCACCGCCTGGATATACCTCCGGTTATGGTTCCCCGGGAAGTGCTCCATCCTATGAAAGTTCCAGTGAGGAGTACTCTTCGAGCTACCCGCCAGAAGGATACCCAGGCTATCCCGGAGCGAGTGGCCCCGGGGGTCCGCAGCGCAAAATGACGGGAGATGAAATCCAGCGACTGCTCTTCGATCTCGTCAAGGATGTAATGACTGAAAAAATTCGGCTGGCTTTAGCGACGCACGTCCTGAGTCCCAATGCCCGCCCGGCCGATCGGCAACTCATGATGCCGGTTCTGACGCGGCCTGTGCCGGAGAATCTCCCTGTCCTACTGGTGTTCCTGCAAAAAGGCAGTCCGCAAGATCCCACCGTGGGCTGGATTGTGGATGCGCTTACGGAACTCAACGCAGCCGTGTTTGCGGCGGTAATCGGTGCGGAAGACCCACAGGGGCTGGAAGACCTGGCGCGGCTTGCGCAGCAGATACCCGGGGCAAGGCCAATGGGGGGCCCGCCGGGCACACCGGTCGGCTATCCGGGGGCCGGTTATCCAGGCTATCCGGGATCGGGAGCTCCCGGTTATACCTCGGGTCCTCCGGGAGAATATCCAGGTTATCCACCATCTTCGCCAGAAGAATCATCGAGTTCCGCGCCGCCCGGTTATGGGTATCCGCCGGGCTTTCCAGGTGCCACTCCCGGTCAACCTGGTGCTCCACGGGGATCCGCTCAGTCGGTGCCGAAGCTGGTCAGCCAGGAACGGCGCTTGATGGTAAAAGGGTTGCCACGCGACATGGCGTTGAAGCTGGCCCCCAAACTCTGGACGCCGGATGCCGTGGCTCTGATCGAAGCACGTTTGCGGCAGGTCAATTCGCTCAAAGAGAGCGCTCGGGATATCTGTCTGGCGGCCACTTTCCCCATGAGCTCCGTTCGATTGAGACTTAGCGGGATCCTGAAGGCCAAGCTAGAAGAAGGTCCGGAACCTCTGGCAGCACTCGGCTTGGGCAATAATCTCGCCATTGATCCCGGCATGGTGGTTGTTGTGAAAAGCCTCCCGCGAGAGGAACCACCTCAACCCAACGTGAATCGACCCACGAGACCCCCACTGCGGCGCCCGCCTGTCCGCCCGGGATATCGGCCGGGACCGGGCTATTCCGGAGGACCGGAATCCGGCGAAGAATACGGCAGCGGGACGATGCCCCCTGGTCAGGCAGGCGTGGCCAGCACAGCAGCCCTGCCTGCCAAGGTGCGATGGATGCTGATGGCCGAGAACGTTGGACGCTCCGTCTGCCGGGAGCTGAAGCAGGCGGCCGATCGGCTCGCCACTGTGGATCCCGGTGCTCTGGAATCGGTCAGTCAGAAACGGCCGCCTGAATTTCAGGAGGCGCACCCCAATTGTGCCGTTGTCGCCGAGTATCACCTGGATTGGCCAAACTCACAACTCAGACAGGAACTCCCCGGCGTGCAATTCGATCCCATGCGCGTCCACTACATCCGGCTGGAAGGTCGCAGCACGCTGGCTGCCGTTTCAGGTTTCTATCGGCGGAAAATCCAGAGCATTACCCAGCGGGCGATCTCTGATGGGATATGGTTGGACGACGTGAGAACACTCACTGATGGCAAGCCCCGTCGGCAGTCGATCGATATCTTTGTGACCCATGACGCAGGAGAGGTGACCCCAACCGAAGAAATTGACCTCGTGGTGGAGCTGCTATCCGTGGAGATTCTGGCGCAGGACGTCGCCGCCTCGGTTCCCGCCGTGGGAGCGGTTCGTTGATTGGAACGTGGTCGCGGTCGATACAAACGTACCTGCGCGTTGCGTTCACGGTTTGAATCCACAGGCCGTGGCTCAGGTGACTCAAATTGGGGCATCCCCGCGTTGGCAGGCCTCCTAGAGGGTGCGGTTGGAGGACTATGAACAGTGGACAGTGCGGGCAGTCTAATAGCGTTGCCCAGCAAGAACTGGAAAGTGACGAAAGAAAGGGTGCTCAGTGAATCGGGAGTCTGCAACTGGTGGAGAAGATCGTCACCCTGTTCGCCGCATAGCCGCCGTCAATGACTTCGAGATTTTCTGTCGAGAACTGCGGGAGCGACCTCGGCTCGCGCTGGATACAGAGTTTGTCGCCGAGGACAGCTATCAGCCCAACCTCTGCCTGATCCAGGTCGCCTTTGACGATGAACTGGTGGTGATCGATCCGTTCCCGCTGGGCTCCGTGCGACGATTCTGGGAGGCCATCGTGGAGGGGAACGTCGAGGTGGTCGTCCACGCGGGCCGAGTTGATCTTCAGTTCTGCTATCACGCCATCGGGCGGTTTCCTGATCGTGTTTTCGACGTGCAGATAGCCGCCGGTCTGACAGGGCTGGAGTATCCCGCCGGACTTGCCAACATTCTGCAGAAATATCTGGGGATTTCTGTAACCAAGCATGAAACGCGGACCGACTGGCGTCGCAGACCGCTGAGTGACAGACAGATCGAGTACGCCCTCAATGACGTCCGATATCTGCTACCCCTGAGGGATCGCCTGGAGGGCGAGCTTGTCCGTCTCAATCGCCTGGAGTGGTTGAAGGAAGAAGTCCAGCGGCAGCAACAGATGGCGATTCAGGCTGAAGGGGAAGAGCGGTGGCGGCGGCTGACGGGTTATGGTGGGGTATCCCGCCGAGAATTGGCAATTCTCCGCGAGCTGTGGCACTGGCGGGAACAGGAGGCCGCCCGACGAAATGTTCCACCGCGTCGCGTATTACGGGATGATCTTTTGGTCGAGTTAGCACGACGAGCTTCCGGTGATCCCAAGCGAATCCTTGCCATTCGCGGGATGTCGCATCATGCGGTGCGCCACCTCGTGCCGATGATTTCCGCGTGCATCCGACAGGCGATTGCCCTGCCGCCGGAAAAATGGCCACAGCTTCCCAATCGGCCTGGAGTTCAGCAGTCCCCCGTGGTTGGACAATTTCTCTATAGCGCCCTGGCAAGCCTGTGTTTGAAAAAACAAATTGCCGTGGGACTGGTGGGCGGGACCAACGATTTGCGAGACTGGCTGGCTTACTATCTCTCTGGCAGCACGGATGACTCCCCGCCAATTCTCGCCCAGGGATGGCGACGCGAACTGATCGGCGATACTTTGCAAATGCTGGTTACGGGACGCGCTGCTTTGCGAATCGCCGATCCGACGGCTGACAATCCCCTGGAACTCGTTTTTCTGCCACAACCCGAAGTTCAATCCCGTGAAATGGCTGACAGGCCATCGGACGCGCAGTTAACCGAAGGCTCCGACGACGTGACTGCCAGCTCCCATGGAGAATCCTGCGGGACGGTTGCTTGACCGAAGAACTGGCAGGTGGCTGACTCATCCCCAGTGTTCGCGCCGCTAAGTCTATCTTTTGCACTTTACGCCGCGAGATTGATGGGGTTTTCCAGGAGTAGGAACATTCTTTTTTCGAACCCCATTTCCCCAGGCGGTACAAAGAAATTCTGTGCTTTCACGCATGGACTACCATGTCAGCAGATCTTCCGCCTTTGCTTCGACAGCGGTCGAATTGAACGCTTGCCGACTGCGTCCGCGGGACAAAGCCTCCACGCCGACGATTTTCACCGGCCGTTCGGGGACTGCGTGCAGCCGGCTCCGGTGCACCCTTCCCGCTTCTCGCTTCTCGGTGGCTTCTCTCTTGACGGCGAGGAAAAGGAAGGGTAATTAGCAGCATCTCCGTATTGTCGTTCCCGGTTCGCTGAAGGAAAAGCCTCTGCCGTCGGCAAAAGTCGGCGTGAGAGTTATTTGTCTAGTTTATCTTACAGGCACGGAGTGCCCGGCCGTGCAATGGATGATCCGAAAGCCGCGACGCGAGTATCCTCCCCGTGGGTGGGAGGTCATCCCGGTTTGGGCCGTGCTGTGTGGGACGCTGGTTTTTTCCGCGACTGCCGAGGCGCAACGGGTGCGATTCCCCACAGCGTCTTTGAGCACTCAGACCCAGCCACCGACTGGCGGCACCAGCCCTTCTCAAGGGACCTGGGCCACCACGTCATCAGGGAGCAATGTTCAGCCGACCGCCCCGGCCCCAAGTGGGAGTGTTTACGGTTCCCCGGCTACCTCAGGAGGAGTGTACGGCACGCAGGTTCAACCGATGACGCCCGGAGCCACCACTCCTGTTCCGGGACAGAGTAGCGTTTACGGCGCGGCACCTGCGCCCCAAGGAAATGATGCGATACCCTCGCCGTGGAGCGTTCCTCCGCCCGCCGCACCACCATCGGCCACAGCGCCGCCTGCTTTGAACTATCCCCCAGGGCAGGTGCCCTCCTATGCGCCGGCCGGTCCCGGAGTGGCCCCTGGTCCTGGGGCGATTTACCAGGGCGCGACCCCGCCACCTTCCAACTGGGACCCATATGCCGCTCCCGGCACGGGTACCCAGAGCGTGTTTCCTCAGGGCGGAATATTCCCGGGGGTCGGTGGCCAGGACTTTTACAACACGATGATCAAATTTCGGGAGTCCACCGGATTTCGGTTCACATGGATTCCGGGTAACGGCGGCTCTGAACTCGGCGTGGACGATCTCGAATTGTATTCCACATTTGCGTTCCCTTTTCTGAGCACCGCCGGACCGCCCTTGCGAGTGACGCCGGGATTCACTTTCCACTGGTGGAATGGGCCGATCTCTTCCGCACTTCCGCAGTCCCAGGACATGCCCTCAGTTACTTATGACGCCTACCTGGACGCTGCATGGAATCCCCAATTGACTCCCGTGCTGGGAGGTGAACTCAGTTTTCGTATCGGGGTCTATTCCGACTTCAAACGGGTTACGGCAGATAGCCTCCGCTTTCAGGGGACGGGATACCTGACGCTGAATATGACCCCCAACTGGAAGCTAAAGGGGGGCGTGATGTATCTGGATCGTGTGCGTATCAAAATGCTCCCCGCCGGTGGTGCCATCTGGGTGGACAACGCGAATGATCCCAGCATGGAAATCTCCATCCTGTTTCCCAATCCGCGGTTTGCGATGCGACTTCCACGCTCCGTGGGTGCCGATATCTGGTGGTACGTGCGGGGTGATTACGGCGGCGATTCGTGGACGATCAAGCGAACCAGCGGCATCAATGCGGGTGCGACCGAACGAGTCGATTACAACGACCTGCGTCTGGCGACCGGGTTGGACTTCTACCGCATGCGGGGCCTCCGGGGCTATATCGAAGTGGGGTTGGCGTTCTCCCGAGAGCTCGTTTACGAGGCTGGTTGGACCGATAAATATAAACCAAATTCCGCCGTTTTCCTGGGCGGCGGCCTGGCGTTCTGACACGTACCCCATCTCGGCTCAAGTCGTTTCCCCCGAGGGAACACACCGGGCGGGAGTCATGTGGCGGGGTGGTGTTTCGCAACGCTCTGGTTCCAGCGGAGGTCATTCCTGCGCAATCGAGTCGCGATTTGTAAGGTATAGTCTGATAGGAATGTGACAAGGGGTGGGTCGTGGCCGGGTCATCCACAGGGGCGGCTTTCCGGACCGATGGGTTACAATGGAAGTAGAGGATTTACCAAGATTTGGTGTTACGCCCGCCCAGGAGCTTTCCTGACCAGTGTCCACCTGGATGAGCACAGAACAGCCCCTCGATCCCGAACTGATTGAACAGACGCGGCAGCAGATTCGTCAGCTTGTCGCTGAGATAGCACAGCTTTCCTCTCGGGCGGAGTTGGCTCCGGAACAATACTGCGCGGAGTTTCTGCCCAGGGTGGTCACGGCGTTAGCTGCCGTGGGAGGGGCCTTCTGGCTCACCGAGGGCCAGGGACGCCTGAGCCTGGCTTATCAGATGAACCTTCAGCAGACGCGGCTGGCGGAAGACCCCGAAGGACGCCAGCGGCACAATCGTCTGCTTCAGCGCGTGCTTCAAACCAAGGAGCCCCTTCTTGTCCCACCGCAGTCGGGCAGCGGCGAGAACAACGGGGAAGGAAATCCCACGGATTTTCTGCTCATTCTCGGCCCTGTGAAGACCGAACTGGAAGTGGTCGGTCTTGTGGAAGTCTTCCAGCGTCCGGACGCTCCTCCGCCCGCCCAAAAGGGCTATTTGCGATTTTTGACCCAGATGTGCGATCTGGCGGGCGATTATTTCAAGACCCAGCAACTCAAAAGCCTTTCTGATCGTCAGATACTTTGGTCCCGGCTGGAAGAGTTCACCCGTTTGATCCATCAAAGCCTGGACCCTCGTGAAACCGCTTACACCCTGGCGAACGAAGCACGCCGGCTGATCGACTGTGATCGGGTGAGTGTTTCTGTTCGACGGGGACGCCGCCAGGTGATCGAGGCCATTTCTGGCCAGGATGTGGTGAACAAGCGATCGAATGTCGTCAGACTCCTGGGAGATCTGGCGACGGTCGTTGCGGCGGCTCAGGAGAGTGTCTGGTATTGTGGTGATACCTCGCAGTTGGCTCCGCAGATAGAGGATGCGCTCCAGGAGTATGTGGATGAGTCGCATTCCAAGACGGTGATTGTCATTCCCCTGGGGCGGCCGGCACCTCCCCCCACCGATGAAAGCGAGGCTGACCGTCCTGTGGACCGACCGCCGCCGGTGGCCACCATGATCGTGGAGCAGATCGAAGACAGCCGCATCACGCCGCAACTGCGACAGCGTGTCGAAGTTGTTGCCGAGCATGCCGCCATCGCGCTGGCCAACGCGGTGGAACATAACGAGCTTTTTCTCATGCCGCTTTGGAAAGCGCTCGGCAAATCACGCCTGGTCACCCAGGCACGAATGCTGCCTCGCGCCGTGCTTTTCGGCGTTCTGGCCGTCCTCGTTTGTCTGATGCTGATTTTCGTACCGTGGCCGTACAAACTTCATGCCCGGGGCACGCTGGAACCCGTCGTGAAACGCGACGTCTTTGCTGGCATTGACGGAGTGGTTGACGAGGTGCTGGTGCAGCACGGACAGCATGTGGAAGCGGGCCAGGTCCTGGCCAGGCTCCGCAATACAGAATTGAAACAGAATATCCTGGAAATCGAGGGCCAATTGGCCTCCAACCAAAAACAGATCGCTACCATTCGGCGGGAACTCGCTGACCTTCGGGCACTCAGTCTTCAGGAGCGGAATCGACTCACCGGGCAACTTGCAGAACTGGAAGCCCGGCAGATCAGCCTCATCGCCCAACGAGCGATCCTCAAAGAAAAGGAGAAGGAACTGACCGTCGTCAGCCCCATTACCGGAGACGTGGTCACCTGGGACGTTTATAACCGGCTCATCAACCGGCCCGTCAATCGGGGGCAGATCCTCATGAGGATCGCCGACACCGCAGGGGATTGGGAGCTGGAATTGCATATGGCTGAAGACCGGATGGGCGAGATCGCCCTCGCCCGCCGTCAGATTCAGCAGCGCGATCCCAACGAGGATCTCACGGTGGAATATGTCCTGGCCACCGATCCCGGTCGGGTACGTATGGGCCGGGTTAAGAACATCTATGCCTCGGCGGAGGTTCTTCCTGAGGAAGGTAACGTGGTCATGATCAAGGTCGCCATCAACAAGGAGGATTTTGATCCCGCTCAATTGCGGCCGGGTGCTACCGTGAGCGCCAAGGTTCACTGTGGTACCCGATCCATGGGATACGCATGGTTCCGCGATCTTATCGCATTCATTCAGACGCGGATTATTTTCTACTTGTGGTAAAGGAAACCATGCCTGTCACCCGGCAATAGGAGATCGTACCAGGGATCGGCCGGATTCGTCCGGTCAGATTACAGGGGATCAATCGACAGTTTAACACGGAACAACCATGATGTTATGGTTTGTACTCAATATCGTACTGTGGGGACTTGAGGTGGCTGCACCGTCGGCGGATTCCGCGGTGGTCACTCTCCCGAATTGCCCGGTCTCCATCATTGACGAGGCTCAGGTTCCCGCACGTGTCCAGGGACAGTTGATTGAGCTTTCTGTGAAGGAAGGGGACACTGTTAAACGGGGTGACGTCCTTGGGCGAATTGATGATGCGGTGCTGCAGAAAACCCTGGACGTCAAACGCTATCAACTGGAAGCTGCCAAAAAAGATGCTGACAACGATGTCAATGTGCGCTATGCAAAGTGGGCCAACCTTGTCGCGGATGCGGAATATCAGCAGGCCGTGGATGCCAACAACAGGGCCCCGGGTGCCGTCCCTCAGGCAGAACTACGGCGGTTGCTGCTAGAACGCGGCAAAACCTCGCTGGCGATCGAGCAAGCGGCCCACGATCTGGAAGTCGCCAAACTCACCGTACAGGTTCGTCAGGCGGAGCTGGCTGAGGTCGAGGAGCAGCTCCGAATGTACCAGATCGTGGCCCCTATCGATGGGGTTATTATCAAACGGTTCTTGCATGCCGGGGAATGGGTGAAACCGGGAGATCCCGTTTTTCACGTCGTGCGGATGGACCGGTTGCGGATCGAGGGGATGGTTAGTGCAGAAAAGTACCTGCCGGCCCAGCTCGACAAGGCGCCGGTGGTGTTTGTCGTCAAGCTCCCGCAACTGGGAGAACGACAGTTTCAGGGACAGGTGGTGTACGTCAGCCCCGTGGTCGAAGTGACCGGCGAATTCATGGTATGGGCGGAAATCGTCAATGTTCGGGACGAGCGGAGCGGCCACTGGTTGCTCCGGCCGGGGTTGACCGGCCAGCTTACGATTCGATTGAACCCATGAGCGGGAAGCTCCAGATAAGGACGGCCAAGCATCGGTTCTTGCCGGGATTTGCACATTGTATGTGACGTGTTGATCGCCCTGTGGGCCAAGAGAGCGCATGGTCACACTTGCGGATAGTCTGCTCTCCAGTTCGGCGCGACCTCTTCCGATCCGGAAACGCCCGGATCTGGTGGCCCAGCGTCAGCGCTATGAGGGCGAGGTGTACTGGGTGGTGAAAGATCCGGTCGGCCTCAACTATTTCCGATTCCAGGAAGAGGAATTCTTCATTCTCAACCAGCTCGATGGCCGTTCCAGCCTGGACGAGATCAAGGCCCGTTTTGAAGCGGAGTTCCCCCCGCAGAAGATCACCCTGGAAGAACTCCAGCAGTTCATTGGGATGCTCCATCGGAGTGGTCTGGTGGTGGCGGCAGCCCCCGAACAGGGCCGCCAGTTGCTGAAAAGACGTGCCGAGCGCCGCAAACAGGAGTGGATCAACGCGCTGAGCAATATCCTCGCGCTGCGGTTCCGCGGTATCGACCCCGAGCGGATCCTCAACGCGCTCTATCCCTGGGTGCGGTGGATGTTTCACCCCGCCTTCCTGATTGCATGCGTCATTCTGTGGCTGGCAGCACTGCTCCTCGTGGCTGCGGAGTTTCGCGTGTTTCTTTCTCGACTTCCCAGTTTCTATCAGTTCTTCACCCCGACGAATGCCCTCTGGCTGGCGGTGACGCTGGCGATCACGAAGATTCTCCATGAATTCGGCCACGGGTTGAGCTGTAAGCATTTCGGCGGCGAGTGCCACGAAATGGGCGTCATGCTCCTGGTCCTGACCCCCTGCCTTTACTGCAACGTTTCGGACTCCTGGATGTTGCCCAACCGGTGGCATCGCGCGGCCATCGGAGCTGCGGGGATATTCGTGGAGCTAACGCTGGCGGCCATCGCCACGTTTGTGTGGTGGTTCAGCGAGCCGGGGCTGATCAACCATCTGGCGCTCAATGTGATGTTCATCTGCTCCGTGAGTACGGTGGTTTTCAATGGCAATCCGCTCCTGCGGTATGACGGATATTACGTGCTGGCGGATATCTTGGAGATCCCCAACCTCCGGCAGAAAGCGACGCAGATCCTCAGCCGGACGGCGGCCAAATGGCTCTTGGGATTGGAACTGCCGGAGGATCCCTTTTTGCCGCAGCGTCATCACGCCCTGTTCATCACGTATTCCGTCGCCGCGGCCATCTATCGCTGGGTGGTGGTCCTCTCGATCCTGCTTTTTCTCAATAAATTCTTCAAACCGTATCGACTGGAGATTATCGGTCACGCTATCGCGATTGGCGCGCTGTATGGATTGGTCGTGCATCCGTTGTATCAACTGGGCAAGTTCTTTTATGTGCCGGGAAGGTGGAACGAAGTGAAAAAGCCCCGTTTGATGATGACGCTGGTGGGTTTGGCTCTCCTCGTGGCTTTTGTGGTGTTTGTTCCGCTGCCGTATCGGGTGATGTGCACCTGCGAGATCCAGCCCCAGGATCCGGCCCTGGTGTACGTGGATGTTCCCGGTCGGCTGGAAGAGATTCTGGTTCGGCCGGGACAGCATGTGAAAGCCGGACAACCACTGGCGAGGCTTGCCGACCACGACCTGGAAATTGAAATCGCCCGGCTGGAAAGTCTGTATCGGCAGTATGCGGCGAGGCTCTCCGCGCTGGAACGGCGTCGGAGCGAGGACGAGGCAGCCGCCAACGAGTTGCCCAGTCTTCGCGAAGCCATCCAGACTGTGGCCCAGCAATTGGCGGAGAGAAAAGCGGACCAGCAACGACTTCTTCTCGTTGCCCCCCGCGACGGTGTTGTGGTGCCGCCGCCCTGGAGGGTCACTCATGAAGACCCCGACGCACCTTTGCCGGAGTGGTCCGGAAGTCCCCTGGAACCACAGAATATCGGTGCTCTCCTCAAGGAGGGTGATCTCTTCTGCACAATCGCCGATCCGAACAGGATGGAAGCTATCCTGGTTATCGATCAGGCGGACATCGAATTCGTTCAGCCTGGTTTGTTCGTTCGCATCAAACTCGACGAACTACCCTGGAAAACGTTGACCGGCCACGTGGAGGAGGTGGCCAAGCGAGAGGTGGAAGCCGCTTCACCGCGATTGGCCGGCAAGGCGGGGGGAGAACTTCCCACCAAGACGGATCCGACTACGGGAGTGGAAAAACCGATCGGTACCGTCTATCAGGCCCGCGTGCCGTTGCCCAATCCGGACGGACTGCTGATCCCCGGCCTGCGGGGTCGTGCCAAGGTCCACGTCGATTATGCCCACTGGCTGAGTCTGGGACAGAGAATCTGGCGGTTTGTCACCCGCACATTCAACTTCCGACTGTGATCCACCAGACAGTTGGGCCCTGGGGGAAGAAGTTCCCTGTGACTCGCCAATTCGCTGGCCGTTGCTCCTCAAGGGACCTCTCTTCCCGCACGTCACGCCGGGGCCCCCTTCCAGATGGCTGCCGTGACAAACTGGTTGTCGTATTGAGGCTACGAATTGGACCTCGAACGCACGCTATGCAGGCCTGCCCGAAGAAGCGGAGCAGCCACCACGTACTCGGTGATCACCATCACAGCAAAGGCTGCTCCCAGCACGATCTGGGGTTGACCAAAGGAGGGTTCCCAATTGCCGATGGCCATCACGGTGGCCAGCACGTTATTCATGCCGTGGAGGACCATAGCGGGAACGACGCTGCCTGTGCGTTCGGTCAGCAGCCCGAGATAAAGTCCGAGAAGTGTGGCGAACGCACCCTGAAGGAAATTGAGGTGCATCGCCCCAAAGAGCACAGCCGTCACCAGAGCCCCGCGCCACGGTCCCCAGCGGCGGGATAATCCGGTCTGGACATAGCCGCGAAAGAGTACTTCTTCACAGATTCCTGGGGCGACACCGATGAACAGGACGGCTGCCAGTCGGCCAAGCGGCCCCATCGCGTTGATTTTGGAAAACATTTCTTCCAGCAAATCAGATTCAGGAAAAATCTTTAGCTGCGTGGCCGCCACGAAAGCCAGTTGCAGGCTGAGCACGCCAATGAAGGAAAGAATGAGCAGACCTGGGGAGGCCACCGGCCGGAACAGTCGAAGTCGTTCGTGCAGCCTTTCACCCTCGATCCACGTGGCACCGCCTGCGAGCAGGGCGAATCCCGCCATGGTTAACGCGGCAGTGGTAAGAAGGTACTCGGGGGCGTCGACGGCCTCACGGAAGACAAATTGCAGGTCCGACGCCGACTCGATCATTCCCGCCCGTACCACGACGCCCAGAACCGCGGCCAGGCCCACCGCCCCGATTTGAACGAAAAGCGAGAGCGCCAACACGAGAAACACCGGCCAGATGCGCGGTTGACGCAAAACCGCAGGGACAGCCCTGGGCAACGGGGGAAAGCCTTCTGCGGGAACGACAATCTCCGCGCGGACGATCTCTTCCTCCGCGGGCCCTGGAATCGGTGTTTGATCACTCATCATGATTCTTCCGCGAAACTGGCTTACCGGCGGGAGGTATGCTCTCCGCCCCGGCGGGGAATGCCCGGCCAATTGTCACACGCGACGATGCACCTCATGTATAAAGATAGCCCACCGGGCCCCCGCGAGGCCAGCATGCTCGAGCGATGCAACGGAAAATGTCGCCTTCGAGCCTGTATCACTCACCGACAATGCCGATTTCGGCAGCGGATGCCCATGGGCCGCCGTTGATCTCTGAAAGGATACGGATCCGCACGTACCGTCCACGGGTGGGCGGAATGTTCCGCTCCTGGGCCTCTTTGGTCTTGCTGAATTCAACGCGCGTCGTCGTTGCTTCGGAAAAGTCAGGAGTTTTACTGACCGCTATTTCGCACTCCTTGAAAGTTCCATTCCAGGTGTGGTCCTGTCGCGCCAGGTAGCGGATTCCGCTGACCGTGAACTCTTTGCCAAGGTCGATGACGAGCTCGTGAGGCGGTCGCTTCAGATCCGGCTGAAATTGCGTGTGCCACCAAGTGCGGGGATTACCATCGATAGCGTACCTTGCCAGGCGGTCGTTGCTCTGCGATTCGCTGCTGCAGGAAAGAATGGTGTAAAACTTCCGCGGGATCATGCCGTCCTGCGGCAACCGGTTCACCATGGTGACATTCACCTGTTCCGGGGGTACCTCATCGCCAAATTTGGCCCGACGGTCTTTTTCATTGAGTTCAGGAGCAAAGAAGTCGCCCTCCACCGCGGGCTCGTGTGCCTTTTCCGCCAGTGCGATAAGCTCCTTCAGAATCTCGGGATGGTCCGCTGCGAGGTTTTGTGTTTCGCCGATGTCCCGGGCAAGGTCATACAGCTCCCAGGGTTTGCCCATTCCCGGACGAATGGCTTTCCAATTCTTCTTACGGACAGCAATCTGGCCGCCAAGCTCCCAGTAGAGAAAATCGTGCTGTGGCTGTTTTCGACCGACCACGTCTTCGCCCAGAAGTTCAGGGACGATGGAGATGCCATCGATGTCGGCTGGTGGTGTTGCACCCGCCAGTTCAGCGAGGGTTGGCAGGACATCCGGGAAGTACCAGAGCAGGTCGCTCACCCGACCCGGTTTGATCTGGCCTGGCCAGCACACGATCATCGGCACTCGCAGGCCGCCCTCATAAAGGTTGCCCTTGCCACCGCGAAATTGCTGGCCTGTTCGCGGATCCACGTTGGGCGCGTGAAATCCCCGAGGATGATCGGCATCGCGGAAGTACTCATGGCCGCCGTTGTCGCCGCTGAAAAAGATGATCGTCTTCTCCTCCAGCCCCAATTCCCGCAGCAGATCCCGAATTTCTCCCACGTGGCGATCTACCATGTTCACCATCGCTGCGTACTTGCGGGCGTCGAGCGGCCACGGCTTGTCTTTGTACAGGGCCCAGGCAGGGTCAGTTTCCGGGATGTCATGAATCCCATGGGGTGGCGTGACGGGCAAATAACAGAAGAAAGGATGATCTTTATTCTCGCGAATAAACTTTTTGGCTTCTTCCACAATAAGGTAATGCGAATAGGTGGTGCCGTTGCTCAGGCCGTGGTTGCCTGGTAGAGGGACCTCTACACTGTTTCGGATGAGATAGGGCGGATAGTACGAATGGGCGTGGACTTGATCGTAGTAACCGAAAAAAATGTCGAAGCCATGGCGCTCCGGTACGCCGGTAGAGCCCCGGCCCCCGCACCCCCATTTGCCGAAACCGCCGGTGGCGTAGCCCACCTGCTTGAGCACGGAAGCGATGGTGGGTTCATCCGCTCGCAAGGGCGTTCCGCCGCCGTTGGTACGGACGGAGGTGTGTCCTGAGTGCTTTCCCGTCATGAGGCAGCATCGGGTAGGAGCGCAAAGGGAACTTCCTGCCAGCGCCTGGGTGAAGCGTATCCCTTCCGCCGCCAGTCGGTCGATATTGGGCGTCTGAAAGTGGGGGTGACCCATGCAGGAAAGCTCGTAGTAGCCCAGTTCGTCGGACACGATATAGACGATATTGGGCCGAGGCGGCCATGAACTGGGTTTTGTCTCCGCCAGAACCTCGCCCGGGGACAGTCCTCCGAGGTACATCGTCCATAAAACGCCAAGTACGATTGGCATTTGCCATGGTCGCCCTTGCGGGAGACACCCCGGTAGCGAAGCGCGAGAAACATTCCTTCCTAACCGCAGTGCGTGGGAACACTTTTTCATGACACTCCTCCCCGATCGTTAGCTGATGACAACCAGATCACCGGTGCGGTTTAGCAACCCCAAGCTGGCGACGCTGGGCTGAGACGATTCTTAATTGGGCGAGAACGGATAGAACACCGTGTTTAGTGTAGCTGACACGCTGGTCTTAATAAACTCGGCCAGTTCTACACGCGGATGGTTTTCCACCCTCCGTGGACAAATCGCCAGGTTGTCAGGCAGGCACGGAGATAGAGATCCGCCACCATGGCGTACCACGCCCCAAGAACACCCAGTCCCCATCCCGGCACGGGGAGGGCGACGCCGGGCAACACCACCCCCGGCAGCGTCAGCCAGTACGCACCGGGAATTCTTACCCCCAGCAATCCGATCAGGCTGAATAACAGCGGCCAGCGGGTGTCACCGGCACCGCGTAAAGCACCCGAAAATATCGTGACGAAAACCAGGGGAGGAATGCCCACTGCGATTGTGCGGAGCAGCGGCGCCGCTAGGTGAGCGATATCGCGCTGGTGGTCGCCCACCATGAGGCTGGCAAGCTGGAGGGGAAACGTATAGAAAAGAATGGCTCCCGTGCCCATCACCAAACCCGCCAGAACGCATGCGGCGATAACGCCTCGGGTGGCCTTATGAGGCTGGCGTGCGCCCAGATACTGGCCGGTCATGGTGGCCGCCGCCACCTGGAAGGCAGCACCGGGGAGAAAGGCCAGCGATTCAATGCGAAGGGCGACTCCGTGCGCGGCGGCCGCCTTGTCTCCCAGCGCGTTGACAATGGCCACAAACCATAACTGGCAGAGGATCATTGACAGGGTTTCCAGCCCTCCCGGGATACCTACCCGAAGCAGCCGATAAACCAGCTTGCCCTGATAACGAAACATCCTCCAGCGAAGCCGCAATCCGGCCAGTCCTCTTACGAGAATGAGCAGCGTCACCACACCTCCCACACAGTAGCCGCATGCCGTCCCAAAAGCGATGCCTTCCCAGCCCCAGCGGGGACAGGGTCCAAAACCGAGGCAGAAGGCCCAGCTCACCGCGATGTTCACAATGTTGACAATGGTCATGATGATGAGCCCCTGAACCATCGCCCCGGCTCCGCGTAAACAGGCGATCCCCACCGCACTGAGCATCACGAACGGCATGGCCGGGATGACGATTTCCCAGTAACTTTGAGCCGCCTTTGCCGAGGTTCCTTGGAGCTGGAGAAACGCGATGATCTTCGGCCCCAGCACGGCTGCCAGGATTGCCGACGGCACGGCCACCAGGAAGCCTACCAGCAGGGCCTGGTGCATGAACCGCTCCGCCATCATGATCCGACGAGCTCCCACATACCGGGCCACCAGCGCAGAGGCCCCAATCGCGACCACGCTGAAAAGTCCATAGAGCAGCCACAAGAGGTAGGCCATCAGATTGACGGCCGCCAGATGGGATTCGCTGAGATAGTGCCCTGTCAGGATCGTGTCCGAAAAGCCTACAAGCAGGGCCAGTCCCTGCTCCAAGAGCACCGGCCAGGAAAGCCGAAGCAACGGCCGATAGACGCCCGGTTCATCAATCCAATCGTTGACAGGAGCAGTCATGCGCTCACAAAAAGAAGGAGGTATGCCAGCGGGTGGATGAAATGTCTTCCCACGCGGCTTGCGCGATGGGCAAGATATCCAGTTTAATCGGTCCGCCGTAGGTTGTGACCCAGGAGGCCTTCCGCGACTGATTGCGGACAGAGCCACCTATGACCGACAGTCGGTTCGCGCGATAATGGTCTCGCAATTTGTCCAGGCTGTCTCCACGCTCACAACCGGGGGTGACGTGCGATCCGCCTCTTGGCCGCTCTGTAGCTTGCGTGTGCCACATGGGCGGAATGTTCTCAAACCAGACAAGATCCCAAGTTAACCCAGCTTTCAGCAATGCGCTACCGCAACACGCAATACGGTCGATGGTACCTTCTCGTGCCTGGGATTGTGCTCTATTTGCTCATTTTGGATTTTTTTCTTCCAGGCAAGCCAATCCCCTGGTGGACGTATCTTCTGGTCGCCGGGATTGTTGGGGGCATCACCCTCTGTTTTACCTCGCTGACCATCTACGACGGGGGAGATGCCCTGGTGGTCCAGTTTGGGCCGATTCCCCTTCTGCGGAAACGCATTCCGTATAAAGCAATCACGCGGGTGGAAAAAGGTCGCACCACATTACTGGACGGTTGGGGCATTCATTATCGCCTCGGCTGGGGATGGACGTATAACGTTTGGGGTTTCGATTGCGTAAGAGTTTTTTGCGGGAAAAAAGTATACAACCTCGGGACAGACGATCCCGATGGTCTCCTCGCGTTCCTTCAGGAGCAGATCTCGTCCCGGAAAACCGCGGAGCCCACCTTCGACGTGGTCGACGAGGCGGGAGATTCAGAATAATCCGCGTCAAGCCCAGTGGCAAAAGCCCACGCTCCGTTCATGCCTGTCACAGGGAATTTGGTCATGACAACGGATGGCCCGGGCCTCTGGGGCCACCCGAGGCGACGCCGTCGAGGTTTATTTGCCACTTCTTATCTGAACTATTGCCGTGCCAAAAAACCAACCGGGATGGCATCCGTATGTAGAATACGAGAAAGACGCCGGGTGGCGCGGCAACTTGTTCCGGCCATGCTAAACGACAGGAATTCCGGCGGCGGACGCCCGTGCGGTAACAATCCCGCTCATTCCGCAGGCCGGTGCTGAAAGGCACAACAGCGGGGTGGGCGAACAGGTGAGAATCTTTTGTATCTGAAAGATAACACCGAACAATGACCGGAGGAACACCATGCGACGGTTAAAACTCGTGGGGCTGGTCGTTCTGGTGGCGGCGGTCGCAGGGGTAGTCGTGGGCTTGGCGCTGGGCTGGGCCAGCGTGGAGTATCGGCCATGGCCCGGCTATCCTGTTTTGGCGGAAGCCCAGCCTGCGGCATCGGCTAATGTCCAAGCGGGTGCGAAATTCGAACAGGAGGTTTCGGGAGTTGCAGAGCCCAGGGTCGAAGTGCCGGAAGACACCTACGATTTTGGCAGGATCGAATCTAACTCGGTCGTTCGGCATGAATTCGAGATTCGCAATGTGGGCTCCGCACCGCTCCGGCTGACCAAAGGGGATAGCTCCTGCCGCTGCACCGTGCTCAATTTTGAAGAGGCCGAACTGGGCCCGGGCCAGTCCATAAAAATCGCACTCGAGTTTAACGGGAAGGACTACGTCGGGCCGGTCACCCAGCATGCCACGCTGTACACGAACGACCTGCGAAGACCCCAGGTGAAACTCACCGTCAAGGCGGATGTTGTCCGCTCCATAAGGGTGGTGCCCGCGGAGATCGTTTTTACTCGCGTGGTGCGAATGCAGCCGGCTGTCGGGGAAGCCAAGATTTACATCTTTCGCCAGCAGCCTGTAAAAATTAGCCAGCCGGAGCTGGCATTTCAGGATGAAACGGCGAACTTTTTCAGCCTGGAGTTATCCCCTCTTTCAGAGGGGGAACTAACCGTCGAGCCGGGGGCCAAGGCTGGGTATCGGCTGCTCGTTCGGCTCAAACCAGGCTTGCCTCTTGGACCGTTTCAGCAGAAAATCCGCCTGCATACCGATCAGAAAGATTCTCCCGAGCTGGAGATCCCCGTTCAGGGGCGAGTGGAAAGTGACGTGAACATCGTGGGGGCGGGGTGGGATTCCTCGCGGGGGATCCTCCACATTGGGCGTGTGAACCGCCAGACCGGGGCAGAACGCCGGGTGATGCTGCGGTTGGCCGCCCTGCCCGACGAAAAGTTGGAATTCCATGTCGAAAAAAGTGTTCCAGAATTCCTGGAAGTTACCGTCGAGGCCGATCGGATTGTGCACAAGGATGTAACGATGCTGGTGCCCATTGTGATCAGAATTCCGCCGGGAGCAGGGCCCGCCAACTATTTTGGCCTGGATGAGCCGAACCTGGGGCGAGTCATCATTAAAACGAATCATCCTGACGCCCCCGAGGTCAAGATCCTTGTCCGCTTCGCCATCGAGTGAATGTGACACACTTCCTTCACCGGAGAAAAAGAAGGAGACCCGAGATGTCACGGACTGGTTACCGCGGCACGGCGGCCGTCACGGTTTGCACCATTTCTTTTTTTGCCGGAATGGTGACGGCTATTGAGCTGGGCTGCGAGCGTTCCCCACCTCCCCAGGCCATCCCCCGGAAGTCGGCGGCTTCCAGCCCGGCAACACCGCCCCCGGAAGAGTCACCATCGGCGGTAGCCGAAACTGCGGCGGTTCCAGGGAAAGCGGCATTTCCTTCGACGCCTGCTCCGCAGAGTAAGTCTCCCGCGTCTTCCGCGGCGGCAAGTTGGGTGAAGCAACCGGAAACACTGTCTGCCGGAGCGCCGTCGGCGGTTCCTTCGGGTTGGATCATCCCCGATGAACAGCCCGCACACGCCGTCGCCCAAGCCGGTGAGAGGTCGGAGGCCCCTGCTTCTCAGGCAGCGCCACCTCCGGCAACTTTTGTCCCCGCTGTGCCGAATGTGAACGTGCAGGACGAGCTGCCGAAACAAGCTGAGCGAGGGCTTCCCAAGGCGGTTGTCTCAGAGGCTGCACCCGGGGAAGCCCTTCCTAATCCGCTACGGGGCGGCGGTCGTCCAAAAGGCCAGTTGCCCAGTTCACCCATTGAGACCTCCTCCGCGTCATCGCCGCCACCATTGCAGCCTACCGCGGTGATACCCGCTGCCCAGTCGCAGGCCACGGCCGGCTCTTCATCGGGATTCAAACGTCGTCTGGAGCGTCCGCCATTTGACCCCATCAAGGAAAATGGTCAATTCTTTGTGGGCTGGACGAAACCCCAGGTCGCACTAGTCTTTACGGGGCGTCAGGACGGCTACTTTGAGCCCTGCGGGTGCGCCGGCAAGGAACGTATGAAGGGCGGGTTGAGTCGGCGACACACGATGATCCGGCAGCTTCGTGAGCAAGGTTGGCCGCTGGTGGTGATGGATGTCGGGGGACTCATTAAGGGATTCGGTAAGCAGACAGAAGTCAAGTTTCAGGTCACCGTGGATGCCCTGCGGGTGATCGGGTACGAGGCGATTAATTTGGGACACAACGACTTGCGGCTACCCGCCCCGCTTCTCCTCTCGGTGGTCGCGCCCGTCGGTCAGCAACAAAGTGAATTCGTTTCGGCGAATGTGGCCTTGTTCGATTTCTCAGCAGATCAGTGGATGTCCCGTTATCGGGTTGTGGAAGCCGGCGGCAAGCGCGTGGGGATAACTGCCATCCTTGGCAAAGGCTATCAGCAGGAGATTCGGAATCCTGATCTCGCCTTTATGGACCCCGAGGAAGCGCTGGCCAAGATTGTCCCGCAGCTTAAATCTCAGGCAGACATCCTGGTTCTGCTGGCCGACGCTGCCGACGAAGAGGCGTTTGCCCTGGTCAAAAAGTTCCCGGAATTTAACGTCCTGGCAACCACCGATGGTCCCGCGGAACCTCCCGGTTCTCCCCGCTTCGTGCCCGATACCAAAACACTCCTGGTCCACGTGGGGGAAAAAGGAATGGCCGCGGTTGTTCTGGGATTTTATGACAATCCCGATCAGCCTGTCGCTTACCAGCGGGTCATTCTGGATTCACGGTATCCCGATTCTCCTGAGATGAAGCAAATGATGGTGACCTACCAGAATCAGTTAGAGGCCCTTGGGCTGGCCGGTCTGGAAATCCGTCCTGTTCCCCATCCCCGACGCGAAATCCAGGGAGATTATGTCGGCTCGGAAAAATGCGCCAACTGCCACGAGAAGTCATACCTGATCTGGAAGAAGTCGGGCCATGCAAAGGCCTGGGACACGCTGAAAAACCTGGATCCGCCGAGAACGTTCGATCCCGAGTGTATCAGTTGCCACGTGACGGGCTGGCACCCCACCCGGTATTTCCCCTACATCTCCGGATTCCTTTCTGAGAGGGAGACACCACAACTCATCGACGTTGGATGCGAGTCCTGTCACGGACCAGGCGGGGAGCACGTAGCGGCCGAAATGGGGAGCGACATCGAGCGACAGAGAAGGGCCGCCCAGGCGATGATTGTGACCAAAGAGGAGGCTGAAAACTCCGAGGTGCATAACTGTCGGAACTGCCACGATCTGGATAACAGCCCCGACTTCGACTTCGCCAAATACTGGCCGCTGGTGGAACATTACGAAAAAGAATAGTCCCTCCCGGGTGTCTGGCGGACTCCGTGGAAGGCGTCCCTTCAATAGGTGCGACTTCCACGCTAAGCGGGCGTTCCGGTTGCATCTGCACCATGCAAGGGATTGGAGGGCCCGGCTCCACCCGGGCCACGGTGGTTTGCGGTGTTTTGCCGCGACCACGACGAGCGGTCCACTGGTAGGGGCCATTCATGAATGGCCCCTACAATCTCGGAGGGACGTGCTTGTCACGTCCGCGATTTAACGTCCGATGATCCATCCTCTTTCATCGGGCACGACAAGCGTGCCCCTCCGAAGGATTTCTCGGAGGGACCTGCTTGTCAGGTCCGCTTCTCGGAGAGACGTGCTTGACACGTCCGCGATTTAAGGTTTGATCATCCGCTCCCTTTCACTGGGCACAACGAGCGTGCCCCTCCATTTCGTTCACCTGCTTGACGGTGACGCATTTCCTGCCTACAGTGGGCGGGTGTTGTGGCGTGATCTGAGGCGTCAGCTCAAACGGGGAGACAAAATCTCTCGGCTAAGGAATCAAATGAGCTTCCGAGGGAACCGCTCACGGCGCCGTCTGTGTTGCGCATCCGGACATCAGGCGACAATTGTCATCGATCACGACCGATCACAGGAGACCGATCCATGAGACAGTGTGTGGCTCTGCTGATTGCGGGACTGGTGATGTGGGGTTTTACAGGGAACGGCTTTGCCGAGGGGACCGATGGTCATTCCGGCAAGATACGTGTCCTGCTGACTTACGGGGGGCACGGATTCGAGGAAAAGCCGTTCTTCGAAATGTTCGACAAGATGGAGGGGATTGAATACAAAGCCATCAAACTTCCCGACCAGGCCGACACGCTCAATCCCGCCGCCGCCGAGCAATTCGATGTGATCGTCATGTACGACATGGTGCCTCGCATCACGCCCCAACAGCAGGAAGCCTTTGTCGCCCTGCTCAAAAAGGGGATCGGAGTTGTTTCGCTCCACCACAATATGGGAGCCCACCGCGATTGGGACGAGTTCCGCAAGATCATCGGCGGAAAATTCATCCTGCAGGAGTGCGTGATCGACGGGCAAACATACAAACCCTCCGGCTGGGCGCATGGCCAGGATTACAAAGTGATCATCGCTGATCCGGAGCATCCCATCACTCGAGGATTGAAAGACTTCGTCATCCATGACGAAACCTACAAGGATTACTATACCGCTCCCAATGTTCACGTCATACTCAAGACCGACTGTCCCAACAATGATCCGGAAATTGGATGGGTCACTTCGTATGGCAATAGCCGGGTGTTTTACCTCATGCTGGGGCACGATCATCTTGCCTGGAGCAACCCCAATTATCCCATCCTGTTGAAACGTGGGATTGAATGGGCGGCAGGACGGTTGAAGTAACACCGCTTGCGGCTCTCTTTTGACGCCGTTGGACCTGATCCATTCTCAGGCATTTTGTGCTGAGTCCATGTCTTCCGAGGGGAAAGCGCCTTCGACCTAGCAACTTCTTGAGAGGATGCCATGGCTGGCAATGAACGGAAGGTGATCGTGATCACGGGCGTCAGTCGCGGGCTGGGCCGGGCCATGGTGGACCGGTTCATCGCTCTCGGGCATACGGTGGCAGGCTGTGCCCGCTCGGCGTCAGCAGTGGAAGAACTTTCCACGATTTACGGGCCGCCGCACATGTTTGGCAAGGTGGATGTGGCCAACGACCAGGCGGTGGCGGAGTGGGCCAGGGAAGTCATCGCTGCACTGGGTCCGCCCGATCTGCTTATCAACAATGCGGCCTTGATCAACCGCAATGCCCGACTTTGGGAAGTTCCGCCCGGGGAATTTGAGCAACTGCTACGCGTGAACATCGGTGGCATTTATCACACGATTCGCCATTTTGTCCCCGCGATGCTGGGGCGGAAACGCGGGGTCGTCGTCAATTTCAGCTCTTACTGGGGAAGATCTGCGGCGGCGGAGGTTGGCCCGTATTGTGCCACCAAATTCGCGGTCGAAGGACTCACGCAGTCGTTGGCGGCGGAGCTTCCACCCGATCTCGCAGCGGTGGTGGTCAACCCAGGGATCATTGACACGGCCATGCTGCGAAGCTGCTTCGGTCCCGAGGCCGCCAATTACCCCAAACCCGGTGATTGGGCCCGGCGCGTGGTGCCCTTCCTGCTCTCACTTGACCGTCGTCACAACGGACAGTCTCTCACGGCACCGTGGTCGGAACGACCGGAGGATATCTGAGACCGGCTGTCTGCCCGGTAAACCGACTTGAATCATGGGAAAGCCACGCTTGAGCGAAGCACGGCAGTGCCATTCCGCGGGGCAGTCCAACTCCGGTAGGCCCGGCCAACGGGATCGTTTTGCCACTCGAGAGCTGGTTGGCGGTTCTTAATGGGACGTGGTGTTGTTGCCGCCGGCGACATATCGGAGAAACAACCCCAGCAAGATGCAGGTTCCGCCTGCCAGAGTCCACCAGGCCGGGCGTTCGCCCCAAACAAGATACGCCCAAATAGGATTGAGGATCGGCTCCAGAAGTCCAATGAGGGCAACTTCGTGACTGGGAATTACTTTGAGCCCCGTCGTGAGGAGAAGATAGGGAATGGCCATCTGGACGACGCCAAAGGCGACAAGCCAGGCCAGTTGAAAGGGGGTGGGCCAGTAGCCGAGAAGCAGCACAAGCGGAGCCAGTACGACTGCCGAGGCCGCGTGATTAAGGGCCACAAGCCAGGCCGAGTTTTCTTCACGAAGTTGCCGAAGTGTCACAATCACGCCACCGTAGCAAATTCCAGAGAGCAACCCCGCGATGACGCCCAGTTGGGAAAGCTTTTCCGTACGGGTGAGCTCGAAGGTCAGAATCAGGGCCACCCCGGCAAACGCGGCCAGGAACGGCAGGAAATCTCTTTTTTGAAGTGGCTCGCGGAAGAGAAAAAGGCATGAAAGAAGTACCCAAAAGGGGGCCGTACTTTCCAGCCAAATGGCGTTCGCCGCCGTGCTGAGGACCATCGCCGTCAGGAATGTGATGTTCATTCCGGCAAATGATATGACCATGGGAACAAGCATCGGCCGAAAACGAACGCCACGGACCAGCGGTAACAAAACGATTGCAGCGGCCAGCGTTCGCCAGAATCCGAACATGGCGCCGCGCCATTCTATTGGCCAGTTATCAAAAAAGTGGGATTTGGTGAAGAAGCCGCTGGTGCTCCAGAGAATGACCGCTCCCACCACGCACAACCGGGCCGCGGTTTTGCTGAGGGAAGCAGAGCTCAGGACTTCTGAGGTGTGATCACGGCTGGGCATCCGGTGTTTCCCCACTCAACTCCTTCCACTGTTTCGACATATGGACTTCGGTGTGATCTCCCACAAGCCGCAGATAAAGGGCGGCCGTATCCGGAAAAGTATCCACCCAGGCCAGTCCTTTTTCCGGTCCAAGAACACTGACCGCCGTGGCCAAAGCATCGGCCAGGGTCGCATTTGGGGCAATTACCGTCACCTCGCTTTGATCGGTCAGGCCTACGCCAGTTCGTGGATCGACGATGTGCGAGTAGCGTTTTCCGCCAATGACCACAAAGCGGTAACGATCGCCCGACGTGGCTATGCCACACCGTGCCCGCCGCACAAAGTAACTTGGCGGCTCTCCCGGCTTCATGGCTGCCACGGCAACACTCCAATGGCCGCGATCGGGTGGAGGGTCGCCCAGCCCGAGGTCGCCTCCCAGATCGATCAATGCTGAAGGCACACCTTCCTGCTGCATGACCTGAAGGGCTGCATCAATGGCATAGCCCTTCGCAACAGCACCGAAATCCAGTCGCATTCCCGGCCGCAAAAGCTCCACAGCCTGATCTTCGGGATAGAGTCGCACAAACTGATACCCCACTGCCTGACGTGCTTCGTCAAAGCGATAGGCGGGGGGCATCTCGCGGGACATGCGGGCCCTTCGCCACAGTCGCACAATCGGGCCGATTGTGACATCAAACGCCCCTGCGGTTTGCTCAGAGATCTTGAGGCTGAACGTGAGGAGCTGCCACAAATCGTCGCTGACCTGCACCTTTTTCCCCGTTCCTGCCGTCTCACAAAGGCGGCGGACCTCGCTGGTGGGATCATAGTCGCTGAAAATCGCGTTGAGCTGGTGGATGCGAGCGATCGCCCGGGCCATTGCCCGGTCGGCAACCACGCCGTCGGGATGGTAGCAAATGATTCGCAGGGGAGCAGCCATCTCCTCGGCTTCACGGAGCCATCGCACCGGAGGACGGCTCGCGGAGGGGGTAGGCGGCAGTTGCTGGCCCGACGAGTGCTCGGACGCGGGTGAGGTCTCGGATGGGGCTGAGCGTAAAGGCTCAGCACCTGCGACCGAACCTGGCAGGCAGCACATTATCGGCAAAATGACAAACGCGGCTGCCAGTAATCTGCTGTCGAACACCGCGTGTTGACAAAGCTTCTTCAAACTGGTCCCGGTTAGAAAAGAAAAGCCACGCATATCAATTTTCCAATGATTGTCGTGATTGACGCTGTTTGACCCGTGCGTTCCGGCGCCAGATATTCCAAACCGTTTGCAGGGGGGTTGGCAGCGGTTTACAATACGGGTTATTATCGACGACGGATGGGAACCCTCCAAGGTTCGGCTCGAACGAATTTCCCATGAGCCAGGTCAGACGAGGAATGCGGGCGGGCACATGACCAGATCCATCCTGGAGCATAAGCCGGAAAGTCATTTGGCCCGTCCGATCATCAGTCTCACCCTGTGCGTAGCAATGTCGATAGGCATCGAGGAACTGCACTGCCCCCTGGAATGGCGCGGTGCAGGGTTGGATATCGGTCAGGTTCGGTTCAGTTGGTCACGAGGTGCTGTTAGATGAGGGACACCCGAATGCGCTCCTGGTTATGGGTTGGTGTGGGAACAGTGGTGCTGGGATGGGGGATGACATCCCTTTGGGCTGAGGAAGGAACCGGACAAAAAGTCAACCCGGCTGAAGACCTGGTCATCAAATGGCTGCCCGAACCATATCCTGTGCCCAATGCGGATGCGAAAACCGAGGCGGAGATGAAGCCTTACACGGAAGTGATTGTGGGCACAGATATCAAATTCGATATGGTACCGATCCCGGGTGGAAAGTTCCTGATGGGAAGCCCGGAGAATGAACCCGGCCGAAAACCCGACGAGGGGCCGCAGCACGAGGTGGAAATTGAACCTTTCTGGATGGCGAAGTACGAGACGCTCTGGGACGCTTACGAGACATGGTCTTTCGAGCTGGATAAGCGGCGTCGGGAGCAGACGAAAGAGCCTGCTACCAAGTGGGATGAAATCGCCGACGCGATTGCTCGCCCCACTCCGCCTTATACCGATATGTCTTTCGGCATGGGTAAAAAAGATCGGCCTGCCGTGTGCATGACGCTCTACGCCGCCCAGCACTTCTGCAAGTGGCTCTGTGCGAAAACGGGCCGTTATTACCGGCTGCCAACTGAAGCTGAATGGGAATATGCCTGCCGGGCGGGAACCACGACGGCTTATTCGTTTGGAAGTGATCCCGCGGATCTGGATGATTACGCCTGGTATTTCGACAACAGTGACGACAAATATCACAAAGTCGGAGAAAAGAAGCCGAATCCGTGGGGGCTTTATGACATGCACGGCAATGTCGCGGAGTGGGTGCTCGATCAGTATGTGCCCGATGCTTATCAAAAATTCGCGGGCAAGACCGTGAAGAATCCCATTGTTCCGGTTACCAAGGAGTTCCCGGTGGTGGTGCGGGGCGGCTCCTGGATGGATGATCCCGAGATGCTCCGCAGTGCCGCCCGGCGTGCTTCTCATCCGGACTGGAAAATGCAGGACCCGCAAATCCCGCAAAGCATCTGGTATCTCACAGATGCGCCTTTTGTGGGGTTCCGCGTTGTTCGCCCGCTGCGATTGCCGACCGAAGAGGAAGCCAAGCTCTACGAACCCGATCCCGAAATCCTGCGGAATTATCGGAAGGCCCAGGGCGGTAAGCAGTGAGGGTTTTGCGCCGAGTTGGTTGTGGGCCCTTGCGTTGGCAATTCCTCGGGATTAACTTGGAAGGCGAGTTTTCCGGTTTTTATCAGCATTGGGACAGAGACAACCCAACGCTTTGCCGGTTAAGTCCAGTGTTGAACCCTTTGTAAGGAGTGCGCGCCATGAGTGATGTGCTGAAAACATCTCGACGAAGCTTCCTGGAAACCTCGGCCGTGGTGGGCGGTGCGGCACTGATGGGGTCGCTCAATCTCGCACGTTCCGTCCACGCGGCGGGCAGTGATGTCCTCAAAGTCTGCTTGGTGGGCTGCGGCGGCCGGGGTAATGGCGCTGTTCGCGATCACATCCAAGCTTCTCAGAAAACGGGAATCAAGGTACAGGTGGTTGCGGTGGCCGATGCCTTCGAAGATCGTGCCCGCAATACCGCTGAAAACCTTCGCAAAGAGTTCGGTAAAGATATCGTGGATTTGCCGGACGACCGTGTGTTCGTGGGACTGGATGCCTACAAAAAAGCCATCGATTGTGGCGTCGACATCATGATCAATGCGTCTCCACCGGGCTTCCGGCCGTTCCAGTACGAGTACGCCATCAAAGCCGGCAAGCACGTCTTCATGGAAAAGCCGGTGTGCGTTGATGCTCCGGGCTTCCGCAAGGTGATGGCCGCGAACAAGCTGGCCGATGAGAAAGGGTTGAAGGTCGGCGTCGGGCTTCAGCGGCACCATCAGGCCAGCTACATCGAGGAAATTGGCGCAATCAAAGAGGGCAAAATCGGTGAGATCATGTTCCTCCGGGCATACTGGAACGGTGGTGCGATCTGGATTCGTCGCCGTCAGCCCGGCCAGAACGAGCTCCAGTACCAGGTGTACAACTGGTATCATTTCACATGGCTCAGCGGCGATAACATTGTCGAGCAGCATGTCCATAACCTCGACGTGTGCAACTGGGTGATGAGTGATGATCTGACCAACCCGGTCCACCCAATCGAGGCAAACGGTATGGGTGGGTGCGAGATGCGATATCGGGGTGAGAATCGGGGTGTTGGTCAGATTTATGACCACCACTTTGTGGAATTCACCTATCCCAATGGCGTCAAGATGTACAGTCAGTGCCGCCAGATCAATGGCTGCTGGAACATCGTGGCTGAGGCGGCCCATGGCACCAAGGGCGTGTCGCCGTGCTCTGCTGGTGGTCGGGGTGGCACGAACCCCTATGTGCAGGAGCACATTGACTTCCTGAACGCCATTGTGAAGAACGAGAAGTACAACGAAGGGTACTTCGGCGCGACGAGCAGCTTCACAGCGGTTCTCGGCCGCATGGCTACCTACAGTGGTAAAGTTGTCCGTTGGGACGAGGCTGTGGAAAAGGGTCCCGTCATCGCTCCGGAGATCACCTCCTGGGACCAGGAACCCCCGGTGAAGCCGGACGCCAACGGCGATTACCCAATCGCTCAGCCCGGCGTGTATGAACCATACTGATGTCAAGGCCGCTGGACGGGCCGTGCCATTAAACGTTAAGGTTCCTCCCGCAGAGGGAATGCCACGAGTGTGGCTGTAAAGCGACAGGGAGTTTCCCCTCACGCAGCCCTGTCGCTCCTGAGGGCAACGCGACCGAGTCGGCCAAACCGGCTCGGTCGTTTTATTAGCTGTTCAGTGACTTGTGGGGGGTACGATGAGGAAAAGACCAGTTTCTGATGCGCGGCATCCGACAATCACGCGGCCCGCGCCAGGCGGAGAATCTGTGTGTACTTAGATAACGTTTTTTGGGCGGCCTGTGGCCATGTGAAATGTTGCAGAGCGAGTTGCCGGGCTGCACGTCCTGCGGCAGCGAGTGTCTGCGGCGCGGCTCTCGCCAGGCGGACGAGAGTCCTTGCCAGGTCACCGGGGTCATGTGTCGCAGCCCAGCCCGCTCCCGCGGCCAGCACCTGGTGCAGGACATTGGTCTGGACCGTTACGACGACCGGCACTCCGTAGGAGAGCGCCTCCAGGACACTCGTCGGATGGCCCTCGGTGCGGGAAGGATGGAGAAATACATCGGCAGTTGCGTAGGCTTGGGCTTTTGCGTCTCCTCGGACCGGCCCCTCCACACGCACAATATCCCCCAGGGAATGCCTGGCCACCTCATCCCGCAGGTACGTCTCCGATTGAGCACAACCTGGGCCGACGATTCTCACTCGCGTCTGGCTTTGCCGAAGTTCCCTTTGACATCTTGCTGCAGCTTCGAGAAGAACATCCAACCCTTTAATCTCAATTTGCAGGCGACCGAGGAACAAAAACTCGCGTGTGTCACGACGTCCCGGGGTGGCCAGCTTTTCTTCGGGCGGAGGCCAGACACCATTTCCCGCGATAATGACCGGACGTCCCCAGTCGCCCGACCGCTCATATTCGCCTTGCGAGAGATACTGGATAGCGCTCGCACCCGCGACAAGGGCATCGAAGAACAGGCGTCGGCCGAGCCTCTTCTTCCAGGCCTTATGGGCCAGTGCCTCGCGTGTCATTCCCCCATGTGGACACACAATATAAGGTACGAAGCGACGCCGGAGCTCTCTCGCCAGCCACGCATGAAAAGGCACGAACGTGCTGTGAAACACAACAAGGTCCGGCACGAACAGCCAGGACCTGACACATTCCCATATAGAACTCCAACCGGCCAGATGAACCATATCCCGGCGTAGCAACACCGGCAGGGGCAACTGAGGAACGGGCCCGGGATCAACGCTGCTCACGAGCAGTCCGACCTGGACTTGAGGAAATTGCGACTGGGCCAGCGCCAGATTGGTGACGGCTTCAGTAACCCCATTGGGGTTCTTCCAGCTAAGGGGGGCAACATGGAGGATCTTCATGGCAGAGAACATCGAAAGGACGATTGGTGCAGGACCTGCTCTTCTATATCGGCCACCGAGATATCGGTTGATAACTTTCGGGCAACTTTACTTGAACCTGCCAACCTGGCCCGTGCACCCAGTGTGGCGGCTGCATTGTTGGGGCGCGAAACGTTCCCACTGGCGTACCCGATGTGAACTCTAAAAGTGCGAGGGAGAGACCGGCCATCATCGGCCAGCTCAGGTAACGGTAGGCAACCCCCGTCATACCTAAGGTGGCAATTGTGAGAAGCAGGGCCCGGCGATCCATGGCAAATTCTTGGCGATCCAACGCCGCCGCCTGGCTCCACACGGTGAGCGCGAGGATAACGCCCGGCAAGATTCCCACGAGGCCATAACTGAGCGCCCATTCGATGAATATGTTGTGGCAGCTCCTTCTGATCGTTCCATAGTCGTCAAATTTGGCACCTGGGTCAAATTTCCCCAACGCGACGTCGGCCCCACCTGTTCCCGCTCCCACGAGAAATCGGACGGGGTCGGCCAGCCAAGCGCGGAACGCGTTCTCCCAAATCTGAAGGCGACTGCCAGCAGTGACGACCGTCTCCCCTTCTCCTCCGAATATGCGATTCGACAGACGCTCCAGTGGATTAACGTTGAGAGTAGCTGCGACAAGAGTCCCCACGAGAAAAGCGAGGACGGCGAAGACCACAAAGTCACGGACGCGACGGATGGGCTGAAGTCCGAGGCTTCCCAAAATCGCGGCACTGGCACCGACAATCAGTCCGAGCGTGGCTCCACGGGAGGCGGTCAAGACACAACCCAGCGCACACACCATCGTTCCTGCCAGGATTCCCCAATCCGCCCGACCGAATTCGAAACGCCGGTTGGGAGTGTAGGGTTCTACAGTGTCTTGTTGTAGGTGTTCGAATCGCCACCACTGTGGCGCGATGGTTCCGGATCGGCTCAGCAAAAAATCTCCTACCAGCGAGACCGGCTGAAGAACGGACGCTGTCTGACCAGGAAGGATGAGCCTACCTGACCGCAAAAAGACCACGAATCCCACAACGCTGGCAAAAGCGAACTGGGCGCCCACTTGATTTGGATTGGCTGACTTCGTCATGTCGCTGAGAACAAGGTAACCGTATTTGATCAGCGTCAGCCGGAGGGAGCCGTTACTGGCCTGATAATTCAGCCAAAAAATAAAAAACACGAGAAATGCGTTTACCAGCACGAAAACGCGGGCTGCCCGTCTCCAACGGTTGCGGTCGGCGATTAACGCTGCCAGGGCCACGCCGGATACAAGATAAAACGCCACAACAGCGTTCGTCCCCAAACTGGGCGATTCTCCGTAGCACAGTCCCACGACTGGGATGGCCATGGCAAATAGAAAGGGCCAGCTTCTGAGAAATCGGGGCCGGGTCAGCCAGGTGAGGCAGGCCAGGAGAAATGTTGGCACGTACACGTAGAAGTGGATCAATTCGGGAATTTCTAAATGAAAACGATCCCCCACCGCTCTCATTGTGACGGCGAAGGCCGCCATCAGTGCCGTCAAAAAAATCGCAACATCTCCCAAGCTCATGCGGCCCTCCGTTGTTCCGTCGCCGTCTTCCCATGGGAGCCCAACTCCACGCGAGAAAGGTTCTTATCGGCGCGGGCCGAGCACCAGATGTTCAGGAGTTGCTCTGCTGCCCGTTGCAGCGAAAAAGGCCCGGCAAGGAACGCAGATCGCGCAGCCAGCCGGGTTGCTGGAGTAGGCTGTGGAACCTGCATGATCCTTTCAGCCCAGGTTTTGTCAGACTGCTCGAGCTGTACCAGCCAAATAGAGCCTGGGAGTTGTTCGGCAATTTCCCGATGGGGCAGGATATCCGAGGCGACCACCGGCGTGCCGGCGGCAAGTGATTCCAGCACCGCTCCCGGCATTCCCTCCCATAGAGATGGGAACACCATCAAATCCGCAGCAGCCAAAATGGAGGGCACGTCATCGCGACGTCCGAGAAATCGAACCGAACCTTCCACGCCGTGTTGTCGGACTTCTCCTAAAAGTGATGAGTTCTGGGCCAGATCGCCAACCAACAGGAGAACTGCTTGCGGCAGTGATTTTTTTAACTCGGAAAAAATTGACAAAAGTCGCTTGTGGTTTTTCGCGGGAGTTTCGCGGCCGACGTGGACCAGAACTCTCATGTCAGAGGGCAGTTCGAACTGCTCGAAGAGTCTTTCGCGGGTAACTCGATCCATAGGGTCCGGAAATCGCCCAAGATCAATGCCGTTGTAAATCACCTGACATCGGTTGTCGCCGGTCCAATCAGGGCACCAGGAGGCTTGGAGGGCGCACCTGCTCACTCCGAGGATATGGGTGGCCGACCGATCGATGAGATGTTTCCACAATCGAACCAACATTCGCCTGGCAAACCCCGGCGGGCGTCCGTCGTCAATACTCCGAAAATGCACCACGCGGCAAGGAACACCGGCCGTTTTTGCCAGGAGCGTGATGAGTCCCGAGGGATGATGAACATGCGAGTGGACGACATCGTAACGGCCATCCCGGAGAAGTTTCAAAAACCGGGCGATAAAGCTCGGGCCGCGGAGCGGCAAAAGATGCACCTGGCAGCCCAAACCCCGGGCCACCTCGTCCAGCGTTCCCGGCAATCCCGACAAACAACAAAAATGAGTTTCCAAGGGAAGCTCTGGATGACGCGTGCGAAGATATCGCACTAGCTCGAGAGTACGGATCTCTGCACCGCCATGATTCAGCCTCGCAAAAATATGCAAGATGCGCAAAGGCGGTGCGACACTCGAAGATAAACTTTCCGCGGTCATCTCTTCGTCCCTGAATTAGCCGCGTTTGTGCGGAGATCGTCCTTCCTGGCTCTTACCCTTTAGATGAGGGATCCATCAGAATCGAGAGAAATTAGTCAAAAAGACGCGAAAGCGTCAACCGAGAAAATCGCCGTCGGGCAGCCGGCCGAGGTTGGATTCAATTTTCGACCGAATACACGACCATCCCGCAGTGTTCTCGAGTTGACTTGGATTTGCCAACCCGAAACTACGGCCCCTCAGAGGAGTGTCAGCTCCACGTTCAGTGGGGAGTTTCGGCGTTGACCTCCATCGGGGAAACGCCCTCACCCGTTGGCTGATTTACGCGCTGCGCTCGGGCCTTGAGAGCCGCCTCGATAAATGCGCGGAAGAGCGGATGAGCACGGGTGGGTTGGGATTTGAACTCGGGGTGGAATTGCACAGCCACAAACCACGGATGCCCGACCAGTTCCACGATCTCCGCCAATTTGCCGTCGGGACTTGTGCCCGAAACTTGCAGACCCAGCTCCGCGAGGCGACTTCGGTAGGCATTGTTGAACTCGTAACGGTGCCGATGGCGTTCGCTGATTTCCAGAGTGCCGTACGCTTCAGCCGCCTTACTGCCAGGAGTGAGCACCGCAGGATAGGCCCCCAAACGCATGGTGCCGCCTTTGTCGGTGATATGACGCTGTTCGTCCAGCAGGCAAATGACCGGATGCGGGGTGTCCTTGTTGAATTCGGTGGAATGGGCGCCCTCCAGGCCGGCCACGTGTCGGGCAAACTCAATCACCGCGCATTGCATGCCTAAACAAATGCCAAAAAAGGGAATTTTCTTCTCACGGGCATAGCGGATGGCTTCTACCTTTCCCTCGATGCCCCGCTCGCCGAAGCCACCGGGCACGAGAATTCCATCCACCCCCGCCAGCAGCCGTTCCGGTCCCTCCTGTTCGATCTTCTCGCTGTGCACCCGTTCCACGCGGACAAGTGCCTGATGGGCGATGCCCGCATGATCAAGGGCCTCATAGATAGACTTATACGCGTCCCGATGCTCGACGTATTTGCCCACCACCGCGATGGAGACTTCGCTCTTTGGGTTTCGGATACGATGGAGGAGTTCGTACCAGCTATCCAGATTGAGAGGACCGGCTTTCAGCCCAAGTTTCCGCACGATCAGCTCGTCCAAACCATGCTCGACGAGACTGATGGGCACCTCGTAGATCGAAAAATCCTTGTCCCGCTCTTCGATGACACAGTCCACGGGAACGTTGCAGAACAGAGCTACCTTAGCGCGTGCATCCCGCGTGAGGGGCTTTTCCGTACGGCAAATGAGAATGTCGGGCTGGATACCAATTTGTCGGAGCTGTCCCACGGAATGTTGGGTGGGCTTGGTCTTAATTTCGCCAGCGGCGCGAAGATAGGGAACGAGAGTCAGGTGAATATACAGGCAGTTTTCCCGCCCGATGTCCAGGGATAGCTGACGAATCGCCTCCAGGAACGGCAGGCTTTCGATATCACCCACGGTTCCCCCGATCTCCGTGATGACCACGTCCACATCGGGGGCCGCGAGCTTGGTGATCGCTCGCTTGATTTCGTTTGTGATGTGCGGAATCACCTGCACAGTTTGGCCGAGGTACTCCCCCCGACGTTCCTTGGTGATGACGGAAAGATAAATCTTGCCGGTTGTGTAATTGCTATCGCGTGTCAGCGGGCTGTTGGTGAAGCGTTCGTAGTGACCGAGGTCCAGATCGGTTTCGCTGCCGTCATCCAGAACGTAGACCTCTCCGTGCTGGTAGGGACTCATGGTGCCGGGATCCACGTTGATGTAGGGATCCATTTTTTGCATCCGAACGGAGAGGCCACGGCGCTCCAAAAGCATGCCGATTGAAGCGCTCGTCAGCCCTTTGCCAAGGGAACTTACGACACCACCCGTCACAAAAATATGCTTGGCCATGTTGTACCAAAACCTAAATCAAATAAAGAAATACCCCAAAAAAGGGCTGGACCTTTTGTGGATTTTTTCGGATGCACCCGAAAGTCGTCAGAACAGCATCACCGCTGGGATGCGGGCAAAAATTCCCGCCGCAGGGCAACTTGCAAGCCGGCCGTGGCCCACCGCAACGCCTTTATCGCCGATTGTACCGCGCCCTGTAATTTGCCACAAACCGGCGGTAATCCTCGGGGGTGTCGATACCACAGGTGGGTGAGGGGATCAGGCCCACAGCAATCCGCGCTCCGTGGTAGAGGAAACGCAACTGTTCCAACTTCTCGACTCGCTCCAGGGGGGGCGGCGCAAGGTATGGGATTTTCAAAAGATACTCCCGGCGATAGGCATACACCCCGATATGTTGCAAAAAGATCGGCGGATCGGCCTGGAGGAGAGAGTCATCCCATTCGCGGGGATGGGGGATTATGCTGCGGCTGAAATAGAGGGCGAATCCCCGCCCGTCGCTAACCACTTTGACGCAGGCGGGATCTGCCAGCCGATCACGTTCTCGCAGAGGAGCAGCCAGCGTCGCCACCTCGGCCTCAGCGGTGCGTTCCAAAAGCTCGATCAGCTGATCGATCGCTTCCGGGGGGATTTCCGGCTCGTCCCCCTGCACATTAACGAAGATATCCACTTCCGGCATTGACCGGGCAACCTCGGCCACGCGGTCCGTCCCACTCTGGGCGGTGGGACTGGTCAAAACGGCCTTCCCTCCAAAGCGCTCCACCGCTTGCCGGATTTCCTCGTGGTCGCAGGCCACGCACACTCCCGCCGGCTTGGTTGCCCGTGCCGCTGCCTCGTAGGTATGCTGGATGAGGGGCTTGCCGGTTTCATCCAGCAGCATCTTGCGGGGAAGTCGAGTGGAAGCCAATCGCGCCGGAATGACAACGTAGCTGGTCATAGGCCTGCGCATAGGGGAATCCCAATTCCTGTCACTCAGGTCGCTGGGAATTGTGTGCATTGCAGGATTGCAGCCGGAGCCATTCGGGGATTTTTTCTTATTCAAGTTTCAATTGTCTGCAAGGGCCACGCAATCCAGCTTTAGCAATTTGTTTTGCTTGCGGTGAATTTGGACTGATAGCAACTCCACCAGTTGCAATCCAGTAATAATCTCGGGTCATGGCCCGAAGCCCGGGAGCTTTAGTTTCAAGCCATGATTTAAGCCAAATCAACTTTGCAATAACAACTTTCACGTGATGTGAAGAGGCTGGATGGAACTCTATCCATGTCACTTTCTCACCGTCCTGCAAATGATTGTATCCAATACCATAATCCCACCGAGGATCGCTGGGATATTGCTTTCTTAATGCAGCATCCAGACAGATACTCCCAGTTAATCGGGCGGGGTCTTGGGCCAGGACACATGGGCGTTCCGATTTTTTAAGTGCTTGGACGCCATTGCGGAAGGCCTCTAGTAACTCGGGGATTTTTGTCACCGCCCAATAAAACCCCGTTGTGGTTTTCCTGCCCATATATGATTGCCTTTTCGCGATATTTAATTTAAGCGTCACCTTTCCCTTTAGCCAGGCCATTTACGTACTGTTGGTTAGCAGTGTGGTACTCAGAACATCTACTGCTGGACCACTCGCGCTACCAGATCGTTGACGTGAGCGCTAAACTCTGTGAGGCCACCCCAGCCTGCTTCTTCCTTGGACTGCGCCCCTGGATCTAGGTTAGTGATGTCGACCGTATCACCATTGCGTTTGAAATAGAACACTCGCAGTTCCTTTTTTAGCGCTGTGCTTGCCACGCGGCTCATCGGTTCGGACTTTCTGACACTAAACAGTTCTAGAAGATCTTCGGCCGTCGCGTTGTGAGCTTGCATGATGCGAATCGCCCAAACCACTTCAAGCACGTGGGGAGAATGTGTCGAAATACAAACGCGGTATTGACGCCTCAGCAACTCTAATAAAAGGAGCAATACGACCGAAACGGCATTAGGGTGAAGACCCATCTCAGGCTCTTCAATGATGACCCAAGTGAGCTTTTCACGCCGGCTGATCTTGCCCGGCGGCATAAGCCAGTAGAGTCCCATTAGGAGGGGTACAAACTCCCGCTGCCCTGCAGACCAGGCCAGAAACGGAATGCCGGCCCCTTCGGTGTTTCTCCGCAACACGAGGCGTCGCATTGCCCCAAACCGATCCACGTACAGCTCAAATCCAGCGAACAGGTGTTGAGTCAGGAGGTCGCGGTATTCTCTTTTTAAACGATTCGGCCGCGGAAACAGATGGAATTCGGTTGTAAATTCTTGTTCTAAAAGTAAACGAAAAGTTTCGCTAAAATCGCGCAGCGAAAAAGGATCCTCTGGAGAAAAAGATTGAAACGGTCGTGGCCAGCCATTGGCCAGGGATAATACTCGCTGTGCCGGAATATAAAATACGCGCGGCGAGGCATCGCGTTTGCGGATGGTTGCCAGATTCGCTATGTTAATTGGCTTACCATCAACGACGAGGCTGCTCTTCCCAGCGTCCCAAATCTGGCACATGCCCTGGCCGAGGTACACGTCGAGAAATCGGTCTATATCGGATCCCCAATCGATCCCATGTTTGCGCAATTGTGTATGGATGTATCCGGTATCCAAAATCAGGCGAAGCAGTTGCAGACAAATGCTTTTCCCGGATGCCTGGGGACCCACGCAAACGGTAAGGTCACCGAAAGCGACATTCGCTTCGTGGATGGGACCAACGTTGGCGATTTGAAGATGATCGAGCGTTCGCGACATTTGTTTCTGCCTGTGCGGAAAAAGCCAGTCTGGTGTTCGCTGACCGCAAGCGCTACTTTAGAAGTTACCAGCTTTTACCGCAAGAAGCCGATGAAGAAATTGAACACCCGATTGTCGTCGCCGGGTTCTTCGACCACAGGGAAGCCAAAGTCGAAGGCCATCGGGGCAGGTCCCATCATCGGGATGACAACCCGCAACCCGAAACCGACGGCCACGCGGTACCGATCAGTCCAGTTGTCGATGCTCGGCTCCACCGTCCCGGTGTCGCAGAAGATGACGCCCCGCACCATGTCGTCGGCCGTGATGGGGAACATGTACTCTGCCGAAGCCAGCATAAGAAAGTGGCCACCCACCGCCACGCCAAATTCCCGAGGCGAAGCTCCCCGATAGTCAAAACCGCGCAGGCTCGAGGTTCCCCCGGCGAAGTAGTGGTCATACACCGGTGTATCACTTCCGGTGATGCCGATCCGTCCGGCCAGCCCCAGAACGTGGCGGCCCGACCCGTCCGGTCTCTGCCACAGCGCGAAGTAGCGCCGGTAGTCGAGCTCCACTCGCGGATAATCATGTGTTCCCACCACCTGCTCGAACGATGCCTGGAAGAAGTGACCCTCAGTGGGTAGGAACGCGTTATCCCGAGTGTCGTGGGTGAGCGCCACCTCAAATCCATGGAGGATGTTTGTTCCCATCGCATCCGCAATGGTCGGGGGGATACCGAAAGGCGTCACGAGCGGATCAAGGATTTTGATATCGGCGCCGCGATAGGCGATGGTCCCCGACAAATCGTGCGTGAACTGATAACCAAAGGCCACGCGACCCCCCAGCCGCTCTTCTGTGTATTCCCGGTAGTTCCGGCGATAATAGAAGCCGCTCAGACCGAACGTAACGTTGCGATCCATAAAATAGGGATCGGAAAAACTGATCATGTAGCGGTGAACCTGAGTGCCAGGAACGGCTTCCAGCCGAAACCGCTGACCGGCTCCCCGCCATGCCCGTCCCTCAATGATGTCGCGCCAGCTCCGCGGCCAGCGGGTCCAGTCGAAATTCTGCTCTTCGATGATGGCACTCCCCATCACACCAGCGTCGGAGTTCACGCCCACACTGAACATGATTCGCCCGGTGCGGGCTTCTTCCACCATCGGTTGCAACGGCAATTCGAGAGGTTCTTCATCGGGAGGACGGTCGGAAAACACCGACATATCGCCGGGCAGCGGGCGATCGGGAAACACAACGCGGGTAGCCGGAGCGGGCACCTCATTGGCAGGAGCCGCCAAAGCCGATGGGACATCCGTCGCTACCGCTGTTCCAGGTGTATCCGGTTGAATTGCGCCCGGTAATGGCTGCGGCAACGAGTTTTGTACTGGTTGCCCACTCGGAATAACCGTCGCTCCGCTGGTCGGAATGACGCCTGATGTTGTTTGCGGAGACTCCTGATACGTGGCCGGGACCACCTGCGATGGTTCGGAGGACATGCGTGTCCCCACAGCCGGCACGACTTCTCCTCCGGAGGCAGGCCGCGATCCTCCCGTGGGCGAAGGCCACAACCAGCGAGGAGGTGCAGGAAAGCTCAAACCACCTTCCGATTGGCCACGGATGACGCTCGACGACGAGGGCTGGTCGTTATCCGCGGGCCTTTCCCCTGAGTCTCCCCGCGGTGACGCCGGTCGCTGGGGCCTTTCCGCAATTTGTGGCCCTTCACCTTTTTCCGGCACCGAAGGCAACTCGGGCGGCGTGAATACAATCTTGGGCTGAACACCCCGGGAGGGATCAACCTCGAAGATCTGGGATGCCCTGAGTCGCCGCTCGCTCGCTCGAATCTCGCGAATATCCGCAATATCGCCAGGGGCCAAAGACATCCTATTGAGGACTGTCGTTACCCGTGTGTGCGGCTCCTCCCCACTAATTTGAACATTGATCATTCCGACTTTATAGGGATGTCCTTCGTCAATCTTATAAACAAGGTCGAGTTGTCCCGGCTCTTCCAGGAAACGGGGATCCGCCTGCACATCGGCAAATACATGGCCGATAGAGCCGTATTTATCTCTTAGCCGATTAAGATCCATTTGAAGTTTATTTTGATCGAAGTAATCTCCGGGTTTTAATTCAAGATTTTTGGAGAGTTCACCGGTAGAAAACTTTTCATTGCCGAAAAACGAAATATTGCGGATCCGGTAGCGAGGACCCTCGTCGATGACATACGTCACGTAGACCCATTCGCGGGAATCACTGACGGGGTCGGGATAGACCTCGATATCGCGTCCCACACGGGCCTGAAAGAATCCTAAGCTGCGGTAGTAGGCCGTGATCCGCTCGACGTCCTCATCCAGTTGTTTTCGATCAAAAAGCCCCCCCAGGAACCAGAACCAGCCGGGTTTGGTCTGCACCTGCGTTCTCAATCGCGCGTCAGAAGCAATCGTGTTGCCGACGAATTGCGTCCACGCCACACGCTGCCGACGTCCCTCGTTGATAAGGAAAATCGCCCCGCGATCGGTCGTTTTGTTGCCTTCGATCACTGTGACCCGGGCGTGGGGGAATCCCTTTTCGTGATAGAATTGCTCCAATCGGCGCTGGGCCTCATCCACCTGCCAGGTGTCCAGGGGATCGCCGGCCTTAAGACCGGTCTCTTTGGCAAGACGTTTTTCGCTGAACGCCCGATTACCAACGTATTTCACATAATGGAGAAGCGGTCGCTCCAGGACTTCAAAAATGACCAGACGGCCCCCCTGTACCTGCGGTGTGTATGTCTTGATGTCAACAAACAGCCCCGTCCGATAAAGCCGTCTTACATCCTCTTCGAGGGTTTGAAGATCGAAGGCTCGACCAGCTCTCGTCTTGATGGCGGGCAAGTATTTTTCACGGGGTACGTGCTTGGCGCCCACCACACGGACTTCGACGACCAGTTCTTGCTCGGCGGGCTGAGCCCCAATCGCACGGTTGTCCAGCTTCCCGAAATCTTCGCTGCCCGGCCCGACGCTCGGGGAATGAGCCTCCGGGATGGCTGCGGAGGTTTGGCAGAAAACCTTTGCGGGGCTCCAGATTAACAGGAGACCCGCCAAGCTAGCACACACCGCAGCGCTAATGAGTCCCAGTCTGCTGCGCATCAACGGAGAATCACAGTATCTCGAGAAACGTGGAAGGGTCGCCAAGGCCACCCTTTAGGCACCGCGGCAAACAAATACAGAATTTACCAACCTGGGGCAAGTGCGATTCGCGACGTGGGCGGCAAAGCGGTAAAACGCGCAAGACACGGGATGGCGGTGAGGCCGTGAAAAAACACTCTCCCCCTGTTGCCGAAACGCCTTTTTCAAAACCGCCATTTCGACGGCAGAACACCCCGGATCCGATCGAGAAGTGATGCAGATCGGTCGGGCGTTTTGACGGAATTGCGAACTGACCCGGCTTCGCTGGGCTGAACACCTTGGTTTTCCCGGCTGATTTGAGCGGAAAGATCGGCGCGGGGGACGAACGCCATCAGATACTGCGGCCAATAGCTCTCCAGCATGCGGAGGCAGTCCGCTATTTCTCCGTTGTCCAGCTTCGCCTGGGCGGGCGCGATGAGCTTGAACAGCTCCACCCGTTCTGCCTTACTGAAGGCCAGGGAGCACAATTGAATATCGTCGATCCAGACCTCGCCTGGCCCGGCCAGATCGAGTCTCAGGTAGAGGGGACCCTTTCTGCCCAGCGGCAAATCAGCCACTTGAACCAGGACAGGTGTCCATTCTGCACCCACGGTCGGAACAGACTGACCGGTCGCGGAAGCACCGATTTCCGCGTATCGGGTGAACGGAAACTGCGCTGGCTCTCCAAACAGGAAGACACGCAATGGAGGCTGGGGATTTCCCGGCCGTGTTTTCAGCCACAGTCCTACCGTGAGACGTCCTGTCGATGGTGCTTCGAATGGATCGCTGATCATCGTGACAGGTGCCCCACGGCTCGCGACATGCAAAGAGTAGGTGCCCTGCTTTTTCTCCTGGTCGTCGAGACGCACCGTGGCGTCGGAGCCAGCCTGTATCTTCCAGTGGGGAATTTCCCCCTCCTTCTCCGGTTTTTGCTCAAAGTCGGGATTTGCCAGACCTTCGTAGAGTGGTGGCGTGCTCAAAGTGGCCGCCCGCTCGCTCAACTCCGTGATCTGGTCTTTCAGCCGATCGATGACAGCGGGATTGAAATACACCATGGCCTTTGAGAAAGACACCTGGGGCGACGTGAACTTTACCGCCAGCAAATCGTACGGGCCGAGATCAGCCTCCCAACGCCACATGTCGTCGGTATCCTTTTTGATGGTGGGAAGAGGACGCATGCCGCTGAGTTCCACCACCCGCGTGTTGGCCGGAGTTCGAAAGTGTAGCGTCGCCCTGATCGAAAAACCGGCCTGATTGAGCATGTAAAGATAGGTTTCCTGTCCGCGAACGGCAGAGCGGACGATGAGTGGCTGAATGGATTTGCTGTTTCCAGGGAAAGACACGTCGTGGAAAGCGGCGGCCGGGAGCCTCCGGTAGGTGGCCCGCCAGACCCGAAGGGCCTCTTCATCACCCATCGAAACGCGCCAGCCGCCGTCTGCAATGAAGCTGGGGTCGCCCTCGGCCAGGGCTTGCGCATAGCGTCGCAGACTTTCGTATCCCCACGGAATGGGCTGATGCATGATGGCTGTGAAAGCTGGGGAATAGGGGGCGGCTGCATCGAAACTGGGGATACGAATCTCACGCGGGGCCTGGTAGAAAAGGACACCCCCGGTGGCCAGTGAAGTCAGCCCCTGCCACGACCGAAACAGTTGATCGACCTCGTATTCGGCCGCTCGTACCCCCAGTGGGGCGTGCTCCACCAATCGGAATACGCGGAGAAATGTGATGCTCGGGTCGCTGGCCAGGACGCTCGGATCAAGACCCACTTCTTGAAAGACGGCCAGCGGGTCCTGCCGCTGCATGAGCGTCGGCCGAAGACGATTCTCCCACCTTTCACCCACGAAAAGCGTGGGGGCGAGCAAATACAGTCGGGCATCCGGGCGGACCGCCGTCAATTCCTGGTTGACCCGCGTATAAAAGCTCTGCAGCCGCTGCGCCCGCCAGCGAACCCACTGCCGGAAATACTGTCCCAGAAGAAGTTCGGCCCGCTTCTGGAATCGATCCTCCCCAGTTGCCTCGATGGTGATGCCAGTCTCTTCGCAAAATCGGGCCACCGTTTCATCGTCCATTCCCCATTGCGGACCGGGAAGTTGCATGTATCCGTAGGCTGAAACTTGAAGTCCCAGCCCGGCAAAGGAAGGATGTTGCCCGTACCGATCGGCAAACTCGTGGATCAAATTCAGAATGGTTTCCTGAACCTCGCGGTGAAGGATGTTGTAATAGGCGAGCATTCCCCGGTACGGCTGAGTTGTTTCGTCGAGTGTTCGGCCGTCGGGACCTACCCAGCGAAGATTGCGGCCCTGATTGCCGCGGCGGTGAATCATGGCTTCCAGGTCCGGCAGGGGAGATGAAAAATCCATGGCCGGGATGACCAGGAACCCATCGCGCTCTGCTATGCGTAATACAAGCTCCACGACGTCCTTTCGGACTGGGTCGGCACCGTCGGGATGAAAACAACCGTTGTCGTAGCGGGGAGTAGGTTGCCATCGTGGGCTGGGAAACAACGTGGACCCATCAGCCGCCACGGTAAGCACCACTGCATTGTAGCCCGCAAAGCGAAGATATTCGGAAAGCCGGACGGTGGCATCGAAGAATGTGACCCAGTCTTCGACGCCCCGTTCTCGAAACGGCCCCGGCGCGTCGCTTGCCTCAAACGCTGCTGTCAAAAACGGTCGATGGAAATACGCCGCCAGGATTCGCTCGGTGGGGAATGCTGCCGGTGGGAATTCCTCCGGTAGGTGACGCCATCCTCCATAAACCCGTATTTTCCCGTAAATCGCCGGCTCGTTTCCCGGATTAGCGACCATCAGGAATGGTTGCCGGGTTTTTGGCCAGAATACCGTCCGGTATACCTGCCAGCCTAGCTTTTCCCCCCAGCGGCTCACTTCACCCGAGCTTGTGACTCCTCTGTCCATAAGTGGCGGGGAGATCGCCCCCATGGCATTTGGTTCAATCAGCGAGACAAGAAGCGTCTGCTTTCGATCGGCAGGCCACTCGATCTCCAGCAGATGGGGTGTGCCGGGTTCCATAACGGGCAGCGAATAGATGGCCCAGCTTGGCTCGTCCCCCGAGTCGCTGGGTCGAAGTTCCGTGTACGGTTCTTGCTGACCTTCTCTCAGGCGACGCCAGCCTCGGCCCAGCAGTCCATCACGGGATAGAAGGTGCAATCGCGGGAGGGCCGGTGTCATGCGACCCAGGCGTTCCCAAAATGTGGGATTTCCCGCGTCCACGGCCTCTCCCAAAAGCCGCAATTCCGAGCGAGCTTCGGCCAGACTGGGGACGTTTTTCTTGGCGAGCACAACCACCTGGACTCGCCGCTGCACCGTGGTGCCGCCCCAACCCAGCGGACGCACGACCGAGTCCCCCAAGCGCAGCCCTGTGTTGCCGACAGCGGTCAAAACAACATCATAGACCCCTTCTGCCTCCGGGAGCACGAGTTCAACCGGCACAGCCACATTGGAACCGGCCGTGGTCTCATACCGGGCGGATGGAAGACCGGGCGCGTTACTGCGTCCCAAGTTGAAGGGATCAAGAAGGTTCCAGCGGGTTTGCTGTTCCCGGGCATTTTGAACCCGGACCTCCAAAGTGACCTGCTCTCCCGGATTGAAAGGGCTTCCGCGGAATCGGACCCGGAACGACCAGGTTTCCCCCGGTTCAAAGATGAGGTGCGGTCGGTCCGATTCGAGGGTCAGGACATCGCCGGGAGATCGCTCGACGAACAGCCGGTTCCCCTGGTCGTCCACCGGCGTTTCATAAGGGTTCCGGAGCACATTTTTCAGTGGAATCGTCCAGTGCTGCGGCGCCTGTTCGGAAACGGCCAGTTCCACCTGCAGGTTGGCCTGGATGGGGGAATCGACGACCAAATCAACCCCCTGATAAATCCGCGGACGGCTGGGGGCGATGACGAGGGTATTTTCTTCTCGAAAGAGCGCGCCGGGCTCATCAACTTCGGTGCCAAGCAAGGTCCAGGAAACGATCTGCCCCTCGGAAACCGTGATTGTGCCGCTCCAGCGGCGCGGCGCTCCACCGCCCCAGGATATTCGCAGTCCCAATGTTTCGCCAAACGCCGAAGAAGATGCACAGACGAGGATCCCCACCCCAAGACCCAGAGTGGCAATGCAGCACAAGAAAGACGTCGGCGCGGCCGTCCGTCGCACCAGCGGCAAGAACAAGATCGGTAGTGTCGGACCTCCCTGTCCGAACATGACGTCCTCACGAAACCTCCGATGATCGGCGGGGGTTCCCCGTTGCCTTCCGCGCCGTGTGAATTATAACAGTCCTCGGGACGCCGACCTAGAGCTTTTTCCGGACCGCGCAATAGCATCAAAAGCGCTTTCACTAGCTGCCCAGGCAATTAAATGCGTCCTTTTGATGTAAAACATGCGGCCTGTAAAACTGCGCAAGTCGTGGCCGGAATCCGAAGGATTGCCGGAGCCATCTGTCATTGGTCACCATACTCAACAGAGGGAAGTTCCCGTGATAAAAGTCCGCTCCAAATTGCCCTTCCGCTGTGTTCCCGTGGCGTTTTTTGTCCTCTGTTTTGCGGCGCACACCGTGACCGCCGAGCAGGTAACGCCGGGGGAAGGAGAACAAAAACTCATCGCCGAGCAGGCACTTCAGGATGAGGATGCCACGCAGGTTTACGCGGGCGTTCGGTATGTCTGGCTAGGACGCCATCAAATTGAGGTGACGATCACCGCTCCTGACAGATTGCGGCAAGACCTTTTCATTCGGCTCACGGCCGGCGCGAAAAACGATCGCAGGACCTTTCTTGTGCGATGGCAGGACAAACAGGGGGCAGTGAAAGACCAGCCGGTGGAGTACGGCGGTTACGATGGATTTCGTCCCCTGGATCTTCCCGTTCCGAAAGAACTGCGCCCTCCCGTGACAGTGCGATTTTTGGGGACCGGTGCGCGACAGGGCTTTTTCTCGCGAATCGCCGTCGTGGCCGGTGACGCAAAGGGAGTCGTGAATGGCAGTTCCGTGGAAATGAAGGTTTCGCTGATTCCTGCCGCGACTCCGGGGCCTGTCGATGGTGGTTTCGCAGCGACCTACCCGGAATTTGCCCGCCTGTGGCAGGAATCCGTGAATCCAGCGGAAGATTTGGCTGCGGACAACCCCGAACGGACCTTTCGCCTGGCCGCTCGTCATGGCCGACAGGCCCACGAAATACTTTTCCGGTGCCGAAAGTATATGGAAGGCTGGCTGACCCAGGCTGACCCCAAGACGGGACTCATACCACGTAATCTGACCGCCTCCCGCGATATTTGGAATCCCGAGGATGCAGCCGCGGACAATTATCCGTTTCTTGTGCTGACGGCGTTTGTCACGGATAAACCTCTGTTCGAAGGCCGCATGCTCGAGATGCTGCGAACAGAAACCCGTTTGACGAGTCGCCTGGACACGATTCCCGATGCCTGGTCTTTTTCAAAGCAGGGGTTTGTCCGATCTGAGCCCAATTTGGCGGCGATCATCTTTGGAGGTTCGGAATATGTGAAAGATGGCTTGCTCCCCCTCACAGAGTATCTAGGGCCTTCTCCCTGGTTGGAGAGGTTGATCGCCATTGAAAACGCCATTTGGAAGCATGCGCCGTTATCAACACCCTTTGGGCCGATCCCGTCTGACAACGTGGAGGTGAACGGCGAGCAATTACAGGTGCTTTCGCGTCTTTACTGGCTCACGGGAGAAAAAAGGTATTTAGAATGGGCCGAACGATTAGGGGATTACTATCTGCTGGGATCGAATCACCCCACGCGACATTTCCGTGATTTGCGACTTCGCGATCATGGGTGCGAGATTGTTTCTGGGTTGTGCGAGCTCTACGTGGCCGTTAGTTTTGCCCATCCCGAGAAGGCCGACGCGTACCGGGCCCCGATTCATGAAATGTGCGACCGAATTCTTGAAGTGGGATGTGACGCCCGCGGTATGATGTACAACGTCATCCAACCGCAGGTGGGGACGCACGATTCCGGGATATGTGACACCTGGGGGTACAATTATAACGGAATTTACAGCGTCTATCTGATTGATAAAACGCCTCAATATCGGGAGGCTGTCCGTCGCGTTTTGAGCCATCTGCGAGACGATGTCGGGGATTATCACTGGGGTTCCGCTGACGAATATGCCGACTCTCTTGAAGGTGCGATCAACCTCTACAATCGAGAGCCTATCCCGTCAGCGGCGGAGTGGATTGATCGAAAAATCCATGACATGTGGAAACCCCAGCGGCCTGACGGAATTATCGAAGGGTGGCACGGCGATGGCAATGTAGCGCGAACCGCCCTCATGTATGCTTTCTGGAAAACGCAGGGGCTGCGGGCGGAACCGTGGCGGGAGGATATTCGGTTGGGAGCCGTTTTCCAAAAAGGGCAACTGCATGTCAGCCTGACCATCGATCGCCCCTGGACGGGACGGTTGCTCTTTGATCGGCCCAGACACAAACATTTCTTCCATCTGCCCGTCGATTATCCTCGGATCAACCAGTTCCCGGAGTGGTTTACTGTGGATGAAAGCGAATCGTTGGTTGTGGAAGATTTGATGCGAAAGGACCAGCTGGTGATTTCCGCCCAAAAGGCGTGGAGTGGCCTGGAAGTCGATTTGCCCGGCCCGGGAGAATACCGGTGGATTGTAACAAAGCAGGACCGTTGACGTAATCGTTGGGGCGATCGCAAGGATTGCGCTGGTAGCTTGGCAGCAGCGGTGGCCCTTTAAGTGTGCGCAAAAGACCGGAGGCCTGATTTGGCCTCCGGACTGAAATCATTCAACTGAACTTTGCTGCCCGGCGTTTGTCGCACCGCGAACGATGGCTCGTTGTCCCCGACTATTGCCGGCTGGCTTCAAGTTCGCCCGGCGAAACAGAGCCCGGCGTTTGTCGCTGGCTATTCATGACGATGCGGTTGGCCTCGGCCACCACCTGGAGCGCGGCTTGAAGTTCTGCCGGCGAGAAGTAGGGACGTCGCATGCCGATGGCCGTGCGGATTTCCATCCGCGCGAGTTCGTCAAAGCTCTTCCCGTTCTGGAAGTGCCAGGCCGCAATTTGTGCCACACGCTGATTGATTTTCCCTTCCGCCAGCATTTTCAAGACCACGTTCACCTCAGGGGTCTTGGCGTAGGACTCGATCGGCTTGAGCTCGTAGGGGATGCGGGGATTGGGGTCGGGTTTGCCGTGGTCCAGACAAACGATGGGGGCCTTCACCTGCACGACCTTCTCGGGGGGCACGCTTAGAAAACCACCGCCGTACCCACCATAACCGCCGCCGTAGCCGCCATATCCGCCGAACCCACCGCCGAAGCCCTGGGCTCCGCCACCGTAACCACCGCCATAACCACCGCCGTATCCACCGCGACCGCCCCTGCCGCCGTAAACGTCTCCACCCAACCCGCCAGCGAATTGGGGAAGAACGGGCACACCGGCAAAGGTTTCAGGCATGCGAATACTGAGGGGCTTGTCGCTCTTGTTGCGTATCACGATATTGCATTCGGTGGAATCCTTGGCGATGACTTTCACATCCACCAGTTTTTGTTCCATGGCGGCAAACAGATCCACCGCCGGCGCGGCTTTCGCCTGGTCGGATGCATCTTTTTGCCTTGCCACGGGGTCAGCCCCCAAAAGCCAGGTGGCGGATAAGCCCAGCAAGAACGCCCCTACAAGCGCCGCATAACGCCAAAAACGAGCCATGACTAACCTCCTCGAAAACGCCGCAACGGGCGGACACATCAGCCGATTCTCTTTCTTCAGCCTAATCCAAATTCTCAGAAAAGCAACTATAAACCATGTGGTTGCGGCTTGGCCCCAGATATTTGAGGCCGCAATGCGGGGGAAAAGTTCCCCAGCGCGGTCCTTGCGTGTGAGACAATCCTATGAATATCCCGGCGACGGTGCCATGTGCGGCCCTACATTTGTGGTATCATGGAAACACCATGTTAGGGGGCAGGACGCTGTGGCGCTCCCTGGTCCTGTGATCCTGGAGCCGCTATTTGTCGCGGGTTCTCTATGTGCTATTGTTGACAAGAGCCTCGCCCCTCCGTTAGACTTTCTGTTTTTACATCCGCCTGTTTTCGCATCCGCGTCCGCGAGGCGCGAGACTCTCGAGTCGCCCGAAAAAGGCTGCTTTTCCCTATCTTGCTGTTTTTTGTCCAATTTAACCAAGTACGGACGTGGCGAAACATCGCCGGGGAGAAGCGGCTGGCTCCAGAAATCGCAGTGTGACCAAACCGCGGGCGGGAGAACCAGTCGGGGGTTTTAGTACGTACCGAAAGACAATTGCATTTCTGAGGCCCGTGGTGCGATCCGGAGCCAGAAAGAGATCCTCAATTGAGGCGACTTGCTTGAATTTGACGCGACGAAGGACGCAACCCTTGGACCACAGGTTGTTCAACTCGGGGCTGCCGTTCCGGGACGGGTTCATGGCAGGAAGAAGGTTCACTCAATCTCAGTCGGTGTGTGGGAACTGGTTTTGAGGAAGAGAGAGGTCCAACCATGGAAACACGCATGAGGAGATTGCTTTTGTCAACGGCAAAAGGCCTGGCAAAAGCCATTGGATTGCTGGGAGTCGCCGCCGTGGCTACTCCCGCTTGGGCGGAAGAAGCCACTTCTGCTCCGGCCGGTGCATCGATGGGCGCTCAAATTGGAGTGTTCATCTTCTGGCTCATCGGCCTGGCAGGCGCGATATGCGGCCTGTATTTTGCCTGGCGCTTCTTCCAGGAAATGCTCAACTCGGAAAAAGGTAATGAGCGGATGGAAGAAATCGCCAGTTACGTGCGGGAAGGGGCCAACGCCTACCTGAAACAGCAGTACACGGTGGTGGCGGGGTTCTTCGTGGTCATCGTGATCCTGCTCGCGATCGCCGCGTTCGGGCTTCAGGCCCAAAGCCGCTGGGTGCCGTTCGCATTCCTCACCGGCGGTTTCTTTTCCGGCTTGGCCGGTTATTTGGGAATGAAGACGGCGACGCTGGCGAGCAGCCGGACGGCCCAGGGGTGCCGCAAGTCGCTCAACGACGGTTTGCGGGTAGCATTCCGTAGCGGTGCAGTGATGGGGCTGACGGTGGTTGGCCTCGGCCTGTTGGATATCTGCCTGTGGTTTGCGATTCTCTACTGGGTTATCGGAATCCTCGGCTACCACATGACTCTGGAACAGATCACCGTCACCATGCTGTGCTTCGGCATGGGAGCCAGCAGCCAGGCGCTGTTTGCCCGTGTCGGTGGTGGTATCTTCACCAAGGCCGCCGACGTGGGGGCCGACCTGGTCGGTAAAGTGGAAAAAGGTATTCCCGAGGACGACCCACGTAACCCTGCCGTGATCGCCGACAACGTGGGTGACAATGTGGGCGACGTGGCAGGTATGGGTGCCGACCTGTACGAATCCTACTGCGGTTCGATTTTGGCGACGGCCGCCCTCGGGGTTGCCGCGTTCGCAACCGGCGAGTTACTGCCCCAACGGATTTTGGAACAGGTGCAAAAAGGTGCTCTCGCTCTGGAAACAGCCAAGCTGAACTATCAGCTCGCGGCACTGTTCCTACCCATTGTCTTGGCAGGCGTGGGTATTGCTCTTTCCGTGATCGGGATTTACGCGGTGCGATCGGAAGAAGATGCCAGCCAGAAGACGCTGCTGAAGGCCCTTGGACGTGGCATCAACCTCTCCACCGCCCTTATAGCGGTGGCTACCTTCGTGTTCACGTACCTGCTCCTGCCCGACTTCTGGACTGTCTCCCTGAGCGTTATCGTCGGCCTGGTGGCAGGCTGGCTTATCGGAAAATGGACGGAGTATTCCACCAGCGACGAATACCAACCGACGAAATTCATTGCCAGCCAGGCTCAGACGGGTCCGGCCACGGTGATCATCGCCGGTTTTGCCGAAGGGATGAAAAGCACATGGTTCCCGGTGATCGTGGTGGGTATCGCCACTATCCTGGCCTTTGGCTTCGCCGCTCAGTTCCACTTCAATGATCTGAGCTGGTTCGCGATGGGACTTTACGGTGTGGGTATTGCAGCAGTTGGGATGCTCAGCACGCTGGGTATCACGCTGGCTACCGACGCATACGGCCCCATCGCCGATAACGCCGGTGGTAACGCTGAGATGTCGCATCTGGAGCCCGAGGTCCGTCAGCGTACCGACGCGTTGGATAGCCTCGGAAATACAACCGCGGCGACCGGTAAAGGGTTCGCCATCGGTTCCGCCGCTCTCACAGCCCTTGCTCTGCTCGCGGCCTACGTGGAGGAGGTTCGCGTGGGCTTCGATCGCTGGGCGCACTCGGCCCTCGTCCAGGCTGAACCAGGCCTCTATAAATTGTCCGACAAGTTCGTTGCCGAAGTGACGCCCCAAAAAGATCCCAGCGGTAAGAACATCATCTACGGTTATCTGGCCTTCGGCAACGACATCATTGACCCCGCAGTCGCCGAAGAATGGTCCAAACTAGATGCGTCAAAAGGCCCACAGAAGGTGCCCGACGGAATCCTGGAAAAGTTCACGGACGAGGTGAAAGGCATCAAACGCGAACGGTTGCAGTTCGCCAAGACCAAGGCACCGCTGATCCGCATCGATCGGGCAACCATGCCGGATTTCGCCAATTACTATGAAGCCCACCTGATGAACCCCACGGTCCTCGTGGGGGTGCTCATCGGGGCCATGCTGCCCTTTCTGTTCTCGTCCCTCACAATGAAGGCTGTGGGTCGGGCCGCCTACCGTATGGTGGAGGAGGTCCGCCGCCAGTTCCGAGAAAAGCCGGGCATCATGGAGGGCACCGAAAAACCGGACTATGCGACACCCGTCCGGATCAGCACCCAGGCCGCTCAAAAGGAAATGATCCTGCCCTCGCTGCTCGGTTTGGTGACCCCGGTGCTGGTTGCGCTGATTCTGGGCGTGACTGGTGTTCTTGGCCTGCTTATGGGGGCGCTCGCCTCCGGGTTCTGCATCGCCGTCTTCATGGCGAATGCCGGTGGTGCCTGGGATAACGCCAAGAAGCACATCGAACGAGGTGCGTACGGCGGCAAAGGCACCGATGCCCACAAGGCGGCGGTCGTGGGCGATACTGTGGGTGACCCGTTCAAAGACACCAGCGGTCCCAGCCTCAACATCCTCATCAAACTGATGAGCATGGTGAGCGTCGTGGTGGCGGGACTGGCCGTGCGGTACAGTCTCGCGGCCCTCGGCTGGTTCTGAAATTCTGAGTTGCTCCCCTTGGGAGCGGAGTTGTTGAATAACTCCGTCGAGGCGGGTTTGCGACCCGCCTCGACGTTTTTTTGATCCGCTATGCTTTGGCGAGTTGATGGAGCTGCTCTACCCTCTCGGCCAGATCAAGAATGAGCGGATTCTGGCTTGCCCGGCGAAGCACCGAAACGATTTCTCGATAATACCATAGAGTTCCCTCGCGCCCGCCACGGAAGTGCTGCCAGATTTCCGGCCCAAACCGGCGCAGCAGCACCAGGAGGTTGTTGACGTTGTCCCATTTATCCGCGGCCACCACGAGTCGTACCGCCGCGTTGGCCTCGGCCAGTCGCCGCAGGAATTGCTCCTTTCGTTCCCGCCAGGGTGGTTTGGGACGCTGGGTTGTGTCGCTGCATTCCCGCACAATTTCCAGGACCTGCGGCCCAAAACGCTGCTTAATTTCGTCCACCAAACCAGGCCGGTTTTGATCCTCCAGCGCGTCGTGCAGCAGCCCTGCGATGGCCTCATCCTCCGTTCCCCCATATTCCAGGACCAGGCCGCACACCCGCAACAAGTGCCCCACATAGGGCGTTTCCGTGACATTTCGAACCTGATGCCTGTGAACACTGACGGCAAACCGCAGGGCTTCGTCGAACCGGGGAGTAAGTTCCAGCATTGTGTGCGAAAGGCTCCTGCTCACCAAAAACGACCAGACGCCACAGGGAAGAATGTCAATTGTGGACGAAGGTGCCAGTTCTTCTTAACCGCAATGTTATGGGGCACCGCCTTCGTAAACGCTGAACTCGGCCCAGACGGGCAAGTGCTGCGACACCTGTTGCGCCTGGGCAGCAGTCAAACGATATTGCCGCATCAGGTCAATGACACCAAATCGGCCCGTGTACTCGATGGTGGCTCGTCCATCGAATGCGATATTGGTACTGCTTTCCGTGCCCGCGATGTTGGTCGGAAAACCCGGGTTGACACAGACCCCATCCGGGTTTCGCAGGGCGACTTTCAGCTCTCGGTCTCCACATGCGAAGAAACCAGCCAGCAGGACGTCATCTTCCCCTCGTCCGTCATCCCGCACTGCCCGGAAAACATCGTCCAGCAGTGACATTTCCTCTTCGACGGCAAATGGATCCACATGGACGCTGACCACGGAGAAGGTGAACGCCTGCTCCGGCGGCACGCCCCTGGCCCTAAAGGCGGCCGTCAGCGGGACATGTCGAAAACGCGGTCCCAGCGACTCAATCATCCGAACCGTGCTGCGATCGACTTCCACCGCCCGCAGGTCAAAGATGATAACGCTTCCCCTGGGCAGTCCCAACCGCAGGGGCTCGGGGACCGTCACATAGCTGAAATACTGATCTCCCTCCCGAACAGTATCCATAACTGCTGCCAGCACCGCCCGCTCACGGAGGTCCACTCCCTGAAGCACGGTGATGTCGAATTGTCGAACAACCCCGGCAATCGCCCGCAGAACGCCAGACTCTGAGGCTTTGACCATGTCCAACGGAGTTACATCCCACACGGCAAGGCGAAACGTCTTCTGCACCTTGGCCGGGGGAAGCTCCGGCACCATCGGATCGGGAGTCGCTTCCTGCTTCTTCTGGCCGCCTGGCCAGCCGGTTGGCAGACGAAATTGCTGGAGCCGCGGAATGACCAACCAGGCCGCGGCGATCCCACCCAGTAGTAAGACCAACGAGTACAATCTCGGCATCGGGTGTCCGAGGACCTTGCCTCACCTATTCTTATGCTCGTACTCTGCCGCACTCCACACGTGCCCGAGCTCCGAGGGAATAGATGACGAAAATAATGTCAGCGCACAATATGCCCGGGCCCCTTCGGCATGCATCGGTCGAATGCAGGCCGGCCATGCGAAAAAAAGCCCCCACCGGCAGTTCCCGCACGATCAAACCAAGCCTGGAAGAGTGCACAGTTTAACTTCAGGGAATGGCGACTACATCGCCGGAAAGGTGCGGAATCCTGCTCCGGGAAAAACGTGACGTCTCCCGTAGCTCCTTCTGCCGAGTGCCCTGCCGGTGCCCAATCGCGGGGACCTCTGTGTTTTCCACGGAAGGCCCAACCTGCCCTTGGGACATTCGCAGTGAAGGAGATACGGTAAGGGCCGTCCGGGCCGAATTCCACACTTTGCCGACTGCCGCGCTCAGTACGGGCCACTCGCTTTTGAGCCTTGAACGCTTTTCAGCTCGGCCAGCGCAAACTTCCGTGGAGCGGTACGAATGACGTGTCGAAATCGGCCGTAATCGCGCGCCACCAGCCCTCGAGATCAGCGTCTCTGGTCACAGGCGGCAGGGCGACATCGGGCCGGGCTTTTCGTCCCGCCAGTCAAATCCAGAAAGATTTTTTCACGGCTCAGCGAAACGCCTGCACCGCTTGCGGGCTTTCAAAACCGTTGGCCATTTTTATTTCCATTGGCCATCTCATTATTCCCCATCGATTGTCACGTTAGAACCGAGTCGAGAGCTCAGTGCCTGGAGCACGTCCTCGATCCGATTGGCCACGGCATACGTTCCGTCGTAGTTTCCCGCGAAGAGCAGTCCCACCGGCCTGTTGGCATCCAATAGGACTCCCTCCGACTCCGACAGTGTGGCTTCTTGTGTGACCAGCAGCGAACCCGAGTCGCCCGGAAGGATAAAGGCACTCGGACTTTGGACCACAATTTGGTTCACAAACCGAGCGGTGCCACGGCTGTAGGACACAAGGATTGTCGTGTTGATGCTGGTGATCGTGCCCATGGTCCACCCTGTGGTGCGACCGTATTTCTGGACGGGAATCTGCGAAACTGCAAACAAAGTAGCCAGATCCTCGTTGCTGATGTAATCCACGCTGGGCGTACCGTAGCCGTCTTGGGGTGTACTAGTGGCTACCAGCGGAGTTTCACCATCCAATCCCCACCGTTTGACTTCGGCAATGGCCGCATCAACCTTATTGCTCGCGAATCGCGAAAACGTGATGGGCACGTAGGCAGTCAGTGTGCCCACAATTTGCCAGGCATAAGGAAATGTACCAGCGGGCATGTCATACAAGCCTGGTTGAAGAATCCAACTGTTCGGAGGGGCGGTATTCTCCAGCGCGAGCACGTGGTTGTTGCTCAAAATAAAAAGCCTACCGGAAGAATCCTTGAGACGGCAGCCGATTGTCCCGGCCGACGCTTCATACTGATTGCCCACCGACACACCGATCGGCGACACCGCAGAGCCTTCAAACCGATCTGGAGAGTACGCCGGTGGCTCACCACGCGTATTGTCGATTGCGATCGTCACGTTGTGGCTGGCTGTTTGCCCCTTGGTATCGTAGGCAACTGCCCAGAGGATGTAACGTTCGTCCGATTCCGCGGTCGTATTCCATGTACACGACCAGCCATCGCCGCCGTTCGTATCCGTAGCGAGCAGTTGTGGAACTTTACCGCTATAGTACGCATCGTACTGCTGATAGTAGAATTCGACCTTCGTAACACCCTTGTCATCCGTGGCCTTGACTTGGAGCGTTACCTCTCCCACCACGGTTTCTCCGTGCTGCGGGGAGACGAACGTTACGGTCGGGGGCTTATCGACCGAGGGTTTAGTCGCCGATGGTTTCACAGCGGCCGGTGCAGCGGGAGCAAGGGCATGGAATTCTCCGGTTGGAACAATTTCCACGTCGGCCCCATCGAGCTTCCGCGGGACTCCAGCAGGCCGGCCGTGCTTGGTAAAGACCTTCAGCACAGGATTGTTCTTGGCGTCGACCCCGATACCGACTCCCACCACGTCAGGTAACTCCATAAGGGCGTCGCTGTGACGTGCATGGGCGGCCGCAACACGGCCCAGCCGTTCCCAGCGATCCTCCGGCGGTTGGCCGGCAGCGATTCCAAACGTCACCAAGGCGAGCGGCAGAACCAGCCCCGCCTGCTTCCCCAACCAGCACACGAGATGGCTAAACCATTTCAAAGCGCACCTCCCCCATGGCCACGAGGTTGTAAAACGTACACTTAATACTTATCCCTCGGCTCCAGGCAGTGCACGATTATTGCAATTGGTTTCCCGGCGACGCGAAAGCTCAGCGGGGTGACAAAAGTTAGGCACAGTGCAGATCAGTCCTTGCCGACCACTCGAGAAATGTTAGCACCTTAAGCCGACGATGAGCGTATGCCACTTGCCGAGAAGTGTCAATACCCCCCATGTGGCGGAGCGCGGTGTCGAGTGACGCTCAGTGGAGTCTGGTGTCGATTGCCGCGTCGGGGGATAACTCTCCAAGCTGCCCGGTTGGCAAAATCAGTTTTCTGGAGCCACCACGTCTCGGCGGACGGTTTTCCGACTCGTTTTCCTGGCGGAAGCGTGCTCGAGGAGATTGAAAATCCGAGCATGGCCCGCGAACTGCGAGGAAGAAGAGCATGCGGTAGCAGAAGGCCAGTGGTGGAAGACAAAAACCCGGGCAGCAGAGAGGGTGGAGCCCCTTGCGTTGCAGACGCTTTCGTCCAGAAGGCGAGTTAGGAGATTGAAACTGGACAAATCAGGAAAGGTCACAGGAGAAGAATCAGTGGGTGCGTCGGGCTGGCAGGCTGGAAATAGGTGTGTTTGAGAGACAGCAAGCTGATCCTTGAAGGAAAAAATGCCTCGGAACGGCGTTTTGTGGGCTTGTAATGCTCACTCCGCGCAGACCGTCATCTTGCATGAGCGTTTTAACGCTTGCGCAGTTTCACAGCCTGTAACGGGCTTCTCCACACAGACCGGGCACGACAGGCGTGCCTCCCTGGGAGGGACCTGCTTGTCAGGTCCATTTTTCCAGGAGGGATGATCCGCGGACGCTTGTTCTTCGGGTTTCGGCGAAGACGTACGATCCCGATCGGAGAAATGGCGGTGCCTGAGAAGCCGTAAGCACGGATTTCCGACTTCCAAGCGGGTTCCTAGCGGGGCGAGAATGTTGTACGAGACCAAACGTGAGAGAGGAATCGATTAATGCAAGAGAGTTGCCCACCACCATTGGACCTTGCTAGAGTCATCCGAGAAACTTTTATTCAAGATGGTGAAGTTTGGCAAACAATAGACTCTACAAACAATTGGGCCAAGACACTTATTCTACGCCCCGATCTCCCACTGCCATTTCTCGTGGCGGCCGAGCATCAAACAGCGGGAAGGGGACGGGGCAGCCGCCGTTGGTGGACCGGGCAGGGAAGCCTCGCCTTCTCGGTGATCCTGGCCCCGCCCACGTCACCCAGCAGAACGCCTACCCCCCCAAGTGAGGCAACGGGTCAACACAATTGGCTGAAAACATCTGAGGAAACTGACTCCGGGCAGGAACCAACCGCGGGCTTTCTTGGACTCCTGGGGGCTCTGAGTGTCTGCCAGGCCATTCGGCCCCTCGTGCCACCGACAGTTCCCGTGGGGCTTCACTGGCCGAACGACGTGTACGTGGCGGGACGAAAAATCGCTGGAATTCTCGTCGAGGTGGCCGCCAACCAGCGCGCCATTTTTGGGATTGGGGTGAATGTGAATAATATGGCTCGGGAAGCCCCCAAGGAGCTTCAGCCTATCGTGACCAGCCTCCGCGACATCTGCGGTACCTTCTTGGACCGAACCGACGTGCTGATCAGCATTCTTCGTCATATGGAAAGCCATCTCGAAGCTCTTTCGCACAATCCCGCAGGCCTGACCAGTGAGGCAGATCGCCTCTGTCTCCAGAAAGGGCATCAGCTCATCCTGGAGACAGAGAAACAGCAATACAAAGGAATTTGCCGCGGTATCGACGTCACAGGTGCCATTCTCCTGGAAACACCCGAAGGCGTGCGCAAGTTCATGAGCGGAACCATTGTCCGCAGTCGCGAAATGCTGGAGTAATAAGCCACCCACAACGTAAATGATTCGCTTTGTGGTGATCATGGGGTGGTTTGTCCTTTGTGTTCCACGGTTCCTAAAATTGAACAAGGATCGGGAAAAAAGGGACATCACGATCGGGTACCGCGAATCCCGGCCCGGCACTCAAAGTTTCGCGGAAACTTTTATTCCTTTCCTTGCGGGTAACCGTTCATCAAAGAGTCCCAAGAATACCTGTGACGGGTGATTCTTCCCGAGATAATCGACCGGCGAACTTACGACCGCAGCTTTATGAGCACAAACACCGTTATTGAACAGAACATCGACTGGGGGTTTTTAGAAAGATACCTCGCCGAGCGGGATCCCCATTTTGCCCGGCACTGGGAGCTTTTGCGCGAGGCCCGGGCGAGTCTCGAAGAGAATATAATCGTTTCTCGGGGAGAAACCGGACAGACCATCGCTTCCTCCTTCGCCGAGCGTGTGGAGCGACTGCGCTACCAGCTTCTCCATGAGCGGGAAGAAGTCCTTGACGGGGAGGACTTTCGTGCCGCCGAGATGCTGGACCTCCTGTTCGCCCGGCTCAGTGGCCAAGGTGATCGAACTCCGCGCCGGGCAATCCAGGTGGTTCATGACGAGAGCGTGGCAGCGGAAGCAGTGGCTCAACTGGAGGCATGTCTGGATCGCCAGCGACCTCTCGAAGATGTGCTGGCCAGTGCCCGACGGCTGACCCGCGAGCATTTTGCTGTCTCACCCACCGTGCATGGAGGACGGGAACAGGATCAGGCCGGTCCGAACGGTTCGACGGGCTGGCGGGTTCTTGTGTACGCTCCCCTTTACTTGTCGAGCTACTGCGTGAACTACTGCCTGTACTGCGGATTCCGCTTTCCAGAGAAGGTACCGCGGCGGTGGCTCACGACGGAAGAGGCCCTCGAGCAGGCACAAATCCTCACAAACCGGGGAATGCGACACATCCTGCTTGTTGCGGGAGATTATCCTCAGAAAACCGACGTTGAATACTACAGCGAGATCATCCGGGCGATTCGAGGGCAATTTCCCGTCAGTCTTGCGGTTGAGATTGCCCCACAATCCACGGCCGGATATGCGGCCCTGGTGGAAGCCGGCATCATTGGGGTGACCCTCTACCAGGAGACGTACGATTGGCAGCTTTATCAACATTTCCATCCCCGCGGGCCGAAATCGCACTATGCCTGGCGACTCGAAGGCCTCGAGCGAGCGGCGGAAGGCGGCGTGAAGCGTTTGGGGTTGGGAATCCTGCTTGGGCTGGGCGATCCTTTGCCCGATGCCAAAGCCATGGTCCGCCACGCGGCCTATCTGAAAGAGCGATTTCCTGATCGTCGCATCGCGTTCAGCCTGCCGCGGATTCACGAAGGGCCGGCCGACTTCGTGATTCCGCATCCTGTGGATGACGAAACTCTCATCCGCCTTTACTGTGGGTTGCGGCACGCCTTTCCTCGGGCCGAATTGGTCCTTTCCACGCGGGAGCCGCCCTCCCTGCGAGATCTTCTCGCCCGAACATGTATCACCCAAATGAGCGCCGCCAGTTCCACGGTGCCCGGCGGTTATCGCGCAGGTGCAGAGGCTGTGGAAGACCAGGACGGTGGTCAGTTTCCCGTGGTGGACCGACGTCCGGTGGAAGAGGTGGTGGCCATGTTACGAGGCGCCGGGCATCATGTGACGTGGCAGGTTCCAGAGTTCGCGGCAGTGACAAAGTGATATAAGGCACAACAATTCGGCGAGTGTGTCGAACTGCCATCAGCGTCGATCGGGATACCAGCCTGCTTCTGACCTATTCCTTTGTTAAGGAGTTAGGAAAAAGCGAAGCTTGAATGCGTCGCCGGGGAAATTTGCGGATTATCCCTCCCGAAATCTGACGGCGCCTGGTCTCGTCCTAGCCAAAAAGATTTCTGTTCCGGTACAATATCCGGCGTGGGTTCTTCGACTGAAGTAGTAGCCGTCCTGATGTGATGAGCGGTATATCCCGCGGAGGGGAAGCCGCGAGCTGACCCGGTGCTCAGCCCGACCGGTGCGCTGAGACGAAATATGGTCGGGACGGAGGCTGCGTCTTTCTCCGGGAATGTACAGGGCGCTCGGGATCGAAGGGGCTGCGATCTCACAGCGGACAGAATGCGCCACGTGCGCGATGGTCCCGGAAAGTAAGAGTCCGGACCAAGCTCCGGTCGCGGGAAAACAAAAGTGAGCGCGACGCAAGATAACAGCGTTTGTTCTCGCTCGCGTTGACAACATTTTTGTTTGCAGCAAAGGGGAGCACCATGGATCAGATGGAACTCGATGCCTGGCACATGCGGCGAGCATTAAGCTTGGCGGCTCTGGGCAAGGGCGCTGTGGAGCCCAATCCGATGGTGGGCTGTGTCATCGCACGAGGGGCAGAGATTATCGGCGAGGGGTGGCACCGCGCTTATGGCCAGCCGCACGCGGAGGTGGAAGCCCTTCGCATGGCAGGCGACCGGGCAGCCGGGGCCACAATGTATGTCACGCTGGAGCCTTGCTGCCATTTTGGTAAAACGCCCCCCTGCACGGATGCCATTATTCGGGCGGGGATCCGTCGTGTGGTGGCCGCCATGGCGGACCCCTTTTCGCTTGTCCACGGCCAGGGAATCGCTCGTCTGCGAGAAGCCGGGATCGAAGTCGTTGTCGGCCTCATGGAGCAGGAGGCGCGACATTTGAACGCCCCCTACCTCAAGTTGCTTTCCACGCAACGGCCGTGGGTGATTGCCAAGTGGGCAATGACGGTTGATGGGAAGATCGCCACGGCGACCGGGGAAAGCCGATGGATCAGTGGGGAAGAATCGCGTCGAAAGGTTCACGCACTTCGCGGCCGTGTGGATGGAATCGCGGTAGGGATTGGCACAGTGGAAACGGACGATCCGCTGCTGACGGCCCGGCCGCCTGGCCCCAGAATTGCCGTGCGCATCGTTCTGGACTCACGTGCCCGGCTGTCGCCCCACAGTCGTCTCGTTCAGACCGCCCGGGAATTCCCTGTCCTGGTCGCGGTGTCAGCACAAGCCGACGGCGAGGCTCGCCGGAAGCTGGAGGCTGCCGGATGCGAAGTGCTGGAATGCCCCGGTAAAACACGGTCCGAGCGTTTGCAGGCCCTCCTTGACGAACTGGGACGCCGCCGCATGACCAACGTCCTGTTTGAAGGCGGAAGCCAGGTGCTCGGTGAGCTGTTCGACCATCAACTCGTGGACGAGGTGCACGTGTTTGTTGCTCCCAAAATTGTGGGCGGTCAAAATGGGCGGACACCCGTAGCGGGGAGGGGTGTGACAAAGATGGCGGAGGCCCTCCACCTCTCGCATGTAACCTGGGAACGCGTCGGGGATGATCTGTATCTGCACGGCTACATCTCGCGTTCCGCGTCGGATATCAATCATTTGGCGGGCACGACAGACTGATACAGGGAGATATCGCATGCAACCGCTGATCTGCCGACAAAATCCAATTGGCTTGACACTCGCCCTGCTCGGCTTGCTCACCCTGCCCGTGGTAGCGACGGCGCAAACCGCGGGGACGCAGGAAATCGTCCTGGAAGGTCTAAATTACGGGAACGAAGCGGAGGCTCAGGGGGCGTGGCATCCCAGTGAACGTACGGCACCGGTACGGCTTGTCCGCGAGGACGGCACGGTGGCTTTGGAAGTCGCCCTGCCGTTTGCGTCTCAGCCAGCCTGGCCGCGAAGCGTCCATGATCGCCGGGTATCGCTGGATCTGTCGCGCCCCGGCGAGTTCCTGGTGGAAGTTTTGGTAGAGCCGGTGGAAGCAGTCGGGTATATCTCGCTCTATTTTCGCAGCGGGGAGGGTTGGTATGCTGCCTCGGGTAGTGTGACGCGACCGGGGCGTCAGGTACTGCGATTCCGCAAATCCGACTTCCGTACCGAGGAACGTCCTCAAGGGTGGCACCAGATCGACGGTATCCGTATTTCATTTTGGCGGGGCCAGAACCTGGATGGCCGGGCGCGAATTTATCGCCTCGTTGCCGTCCGGCACGCCATCGCGATTCTCGGGCCAGCCGCAGCGATTTACGGCCGCGATCCCGAATACCGCACCGCGAGGGAAACCCTCCAGCGATTCGCCAGGCTGCTTGATGACCTCGGCCTTGAGTACGACGAATGGGACGATGCCTCCCCGAACCCACAGATCTGGGCGGAACAGAAGGTCATCATTGTGCCCTATCATCCACGTCTGACCCCGGACGCGACCAAGGCGCTGGCCGAGGCCATCCGACAGGGAACCCGGGTGTTTCTCAACTACCAGGCGCCGGCGGAGTTGCTCGGGCTGCTGGGAATTGGAAAGACCCGATGGGTGGGACAGCAGTTCCCGGGCCAGTTCGCGGAAGTGCGTTTCGACCGCCAAATTCTTCCCGATCTGCCCGAGGTAATGCGTCAAAGCTCGTGGAACGTCACGGAAGCGGAACCGGCCGCTGCCGATGCGCAAGTGATTGGATGGTGGTACACGGCTTCAGGTGAAGCGACGCGAAAACCGGCCATGATTCTTTCACCCCGGGGTGCGTTTTTCAGCCATATTCTTCTAGACGGGGACACAGAGAATCAGCGGTTGATGCTGGCCGCCGTTCTCTCCGCACTGCTTCCCGAACTGAAAACCGAAATCACCCGGGGACTTTTGACACGAGCGGTTCAGGTGGGGCATCTGACCAGTCTCGATGAGTTGCGCGCCTGGTTGAAGACGTATCTCCCCGATTCCGCCCATCCAGCCTGGCAATCTTTCGCAGAAGCCGAACAAAGCCTTCTTGCCGTTCGTGAGGCCCAATCGCAGGGAAAAGCACCTGCCATCAGTTTGCGAGAGCTCCAGCAACTTCGGGGAAAACTTATTCAGGCCTACCTGCTGGCCCAGCCAAGCCCCCATGTCGAAGGCCGAGCGTACTGGAATCATTCCGGGCTGGGCGCCTACCCCGGCGATTGGGAACGCACAGCCAGGGAACTTTCCGAAGCGGGCTTCAACATGGTGCTGCCCAATATGCTGTGGGCCGGTCTGGCTCACTATGCAAGTGACATCCTTCCACGAAGCGAAGCCTTCCAAGAATACGGGGACCAAATTGAGCAATGCGTGGCGGCCTGCCATCGGCACGGCCTGGAGGTGCACGTGTGGAAGGTCAATTTCAATTTGAGTAACGCCCCGCAGTTGTTCATGGATCAGATGCGGGCAGCGGGGCGCACCCAAATGACACGACGCGGCGAACCCAGCAACTGGCTCTGCCCCTCGCATCCAGAGAATCAGCGTCTGGAAGTGGAGACCATGTTGGAGGTCGTCCGCAAGTACCCGGTGGACGGCATCCATTTTGACTACATCCGCTATCCCGGTCCTGACAATTGTTTTTGCCCGGGCTGCCGCCAGCGATTTGAAGCCGAAATGGGTGTGAAGGTCGCCCAATGGCCAGACGATTGTGTCTCGGGCCCCCTGCGTTCCCAATATCTGGAATGGCGACGGCGGAATATCACGCGGGTGGTGGAGGCTGTTTCCCGGGAAGCCCGCCAGATTCGGCCGGGAATCAAAATCTCAGCTGCCGTGTTTGCCGAGTATCCGGCCTGCAGGGATTCTGTCGGTCAGGATTGGGTGAGCTGGGTTCATGCGGGCTACCTCGACTTCGTGTGTCCCATGGACTACACGAACAACCACGAACAGTTTGTCCGCTGGGTGAAAAACCAGTGGCAGGCCACGCAGGGAAAAATTCCCATGTATCCCGGGATCGGCGCTTACCGACTGGATGGTCCCGATCAGGTGGTGGCACAGATTGCGCTTGCCCGGCTTGCCGGTGTTCCCGGCTTCACCATTTTCAACCTCGATGAGCAGTCTCCCAAGACGATCTTCCCCGCCGTGAAGATGGGCGCGACCCGCACTCCGGCGACACCGCCCCACCGCACGCAGCGGTAACCACAACGCGTTGGAGAAACACGGAGCCACCTGCCCATCACGTTCGGCTGTCAGTTTGGATAATCCACCTCTCTTTCTCTGGACACGACCAGCGCGCCCTTCCGGAGATCTGCTCGCCAGATCCCCATTCCAGCGCTGGATAGTGGCCCCTTCACCGAGTGGGCACTCTACGCTTAGTTCAGGACTGCGGTTACACCTACGGGCAATTCACGGATTGCCTCCGCAAGACGGCGAGTCTCTGGCGCCGGTAGCAGATCCCGGAAACGCGGGGGTGGTCATCTGTGGCGGGCGATTTCTGTAACGGCCTGGATTGCCGCTTCGATCTCTTCCCGTGTGGTAAAAGGACTGAAACTAAAGCGGACGGCCCCACCTCGTTCCACGGTGCCCAGCGTCCGGTGCATCAGGGGAGCACAGTGGATCCCCGATCGCACCTGGATGCCGTAGTGCAGATCGAGGATACCCGCTACTTCTTCCGGAGAATACCCCTCAATATTAAGGCTCACCACGCCCACCCGTTGTTCTGCAGACGGAGGACCGTAGAGCGTTACCCCCGGCACTTCCTTCAACCCAGCAATGAGCTGGCCGGTGAGGGCAATTTCATGCTGGCGGATTTCCTCCAGGGTACGGGCTTCCAGGTAGCGAATGCCCTCCACAAGGCCCGCTAGCCCGGGTGCGTTGTGATTGCCGGGCTCGAACTTATCGGGCAGGAAGTCCGGCTGGCGGTCTTCGTCACTGCGGGAGCCGGTTCCTCCCATCCGCAGCGGCACCAATCTCTCTTCCATCCTGGGAGCAAGATAGAGGACGCCGGTTCCCATCGGTCCAAGGAGTCCCTTGTGACCGGGAGCCGCCAACAAATCGATTCCCAATTCCTTGGGAAAAAGTGGCAGATGTCCCAGCGACTGAGCCGCATCCACCAAAACAATCGCCTCGCAATGCCGCCGAACCAGTTTGACGATTTCTTCCAGCGGCTGAAGTGTTCCCACCACATTGGACGCGTGGTTGACCGCCACCAGACGCGTCTCCGGGCGAAGTGCTTTTTCCAGCTCTTCGAGAATCACAAACCCGCGGGAATCGCAAGGAATGCGATCCACCTGAACGTGATGATATTCCTCGTAAAACCGCAGCGGGCGGAGAACAGAGTTGTGGTCGGCCGCCGTCGTGATGACGTGATCGCCCGGCCGCACCACACCCCGAATCGCCATATTGAGCACATCCGTGCCGTTGAATCCGAAAACAATGCGATGAGGATCCGATAGGCCCAGACACCGGGCCACTGCCCGACGCGCCTCAGCCACCACGCGGTCGGCCTCCATGGCATCCCGATATGTGCTGCGCCCCGGCGAGCAACCGAGGTTCCGCTGATAGGCCTCGACCGCTTCATAAACGGCTGGTGGTTTCGGCCAGGTTGTGGCTGCGTTATCGAGATAAATGCGTTTCGTGGCCATATTATTATCCCCAAGAAGGGTTTTTCGCTGGTCTGCGTTAACACTGTGGCCTCAGCCCCTCCTCCCGATTCCCACGAGCGGGACCAACGGACCCATGACTCAGGGCAGGTGACGTCCGGTCAGAAAACCGTGCCATGCTGGAGATGCTCCAGCCGGAGGGCAGTCCGGGGTAAAGCGACACGCTTCACTCCGGCGGCTGGAAGAACGTGAGCATCTCATCGATCATGTCTTCGTGGACCAGGACGATCACCGTGTCACGCGGTTTGATGCGGTCGTCAGCTCCCGGAAGCATGGCAAAGCCCTCGCGGATGACCGCCGCAATGAGGCACTGTCTCGGCAATCCCACTCGTGCCAGCACGTGTTCGGTCACCGGTGCCCCTTCCACGACCTCGAGTTCCATGACGAAAACCTTCGAGCCGGGCACGAGCGGCTTTTTGGAGACCACCACCCCGGTGGTGAGATGGGCTTCCACTTCCCTCCGCACAACGTCGGGAGGAGTTGTGACGTGGTCCACGCCAAGCTTTGTCAGAATGTAGCGGTAATCCGAACGGGCAACCACTGCCGCCACCTTCTGGGCCCCCAGTTCTTTGGCTTCCACACATGCCAGAAGGTTGTTCTCATCGTCGCCCGTACAGGCTACGAAATAGTCGGCACTGCCCACGCGTTCCTCTTCCAATGCGGCCCGACTTCGAACGTCACAGCAGACCACCGTCACATCGCGGAGGTGGCTGGCCAGATACTCGCAACGCTCTCGATTCGACTCCATCAGGACCACATTGTGGCGTGGTCCTTCGAGGAGGCGAGCCAACTGAAAGCCGGTTTCCCCACCTCCCGCAATAACCACCCCCAAACGCTGGGGGGTCTCCGTCTCGAACAAGGTTTTCACGACATCCAGCTCGTCCCGCCTGCCCAAAAGCGCGACTCGATCGCCAATTTCAATCGAATCCTCCGGCCCGGCAATGAACAGCTTGCCCTGTCGCAGTACCGTCCCCACCCGGACGCCCCGAGGCAACCGGAGTTCCCGGAGCGGAACCCCCACTCCAGGGGCTTTTCCGCGGATTTCAATTTCCTGCATTTCCAAGTCGGCCACAGTGAAGATTTCAATGCTCAGGGTACCGGTACCGCGGACCACCCTTGCAAGGTCCAGGGCGGCCAAACGCTCCAGGCTGACGAGCCTGTCAAGACGGAAGTGATCGCGGTAGTCGAAGGTACTGGTATCCAGAATGTTGGGGGAATACACCCGAGCGATGGCTCGCCGCGTTCCCATCGCTTTGGCCACGCTGGCCCCAACAAGATTCACCTCATCGGAGTTGGTCACCGCCAGACACAGATCAGCGTCCGTGGCTCCCGCCTGGAAGAGCAGAACCGCATCGGAGGCCGATCCCACAAGTGCCCGCACATCCATGGTCGCGTTGATTCGATCGACAGTCTCGCGGTCCTGATCGATCAACGTCACCCTGTGGTGTGGGGAAAGGAACTCAGCAATCGAGCTTCCAATCGTACCTGCTCCCAGGATCAATATTCGCATAGTGTTGGGCATGGCTGCAATCACAAGACTGCCCCAAATGTTAAATCCGAAATCCGCCCCGAAAACTCACTGTTCGGGAATTGGAACACCGGGACACAAAGGCATGCCTAAACACTGCATTATATCTTGTTTGACGGTTCTTAACTCTGCGTCCGCCCGCCTTGCAACAGTTGTGCCCGTTGAAAACAAGCTGTGTGGCCGGGCACAACAAGCGCTACTTCTAGACGGACTTGCCTGGCTGGTCCGCCCATTAACTCGCGCCAGGGCCAAGCAACGTAGCCCACTGGACAATTAGAGGAAGACAGACACTTCGGTTCCTGATGTTGGCACGATGAGAGTTTGGCTAGTGCTCCGTCACAGGAAAATTTTGGGATTGTCTTGGGTGGGTGGGATGGGATAGGATGGGTGGTCGTTTCCGTTCCCTTTTGCCAAGGAGGGTTGCCATGCGAAAGAAGTATATTGTCC